>Ga0335075_10004030_pt1 | contig 23038 bp, 17 predicted proteins | sample Lox_Sample_24_FD_206723 | JGI IMG/M metagenome (GOLD analysis project Ga0335075, IMG submission 206723) | Soil microbial communities from Loxahatchee National Wildlife Refuge, Florida, United States - Lox_Sample_2.4 | ecosystem: Environmental > Terrestrial > Soil > Wetlands | place: USA...
GGGCCTCTGGATGAGGCGCGCCTTGCCGCCGCACTTGTCACACTGCGGGATCGTGCCCGCGGGCGAGGTATAGATGTTGAACACCCGCCCGCAGCCTTCGCAGATACGCCGCCCGGTGAGGCGCTTGAATAAGATGGCGAGGTCGAGATTCAGCAAAACCACGGCCTCGAGCGGGCGCTTGAGGTCGGCGAGCATTCTCTGCAGCGCCTCGGCCTGCGCGATGTTGCGGGGGAAGCCGTCGAGGATGAAGCCCTTCTGCGCATCGGGCTGCGCGAGGCGCTCGCGAATCATGCCGAGCACGGTCGCATCGTCCACCAGCTTGCCCGCATCCATGGCGGCCTTGGCCCTGCGGCCGAGCTCGGTCCCCTTGCTCACCGCCTCGCGCAGCAGATCGCCGGTGGACACTTGCGGAACGCCGTAGGCGTCCACCAGCAGCTGCGATTGCGTGCCCTTGCCGGAGCCGGGAGCCCCCAAAAGAACTATGCGCATGATTCGAGGAGCCTGGTGATTCTAGGATGAGCCTGGTGCCGAAAGCGCGCTAACCTACCTGCGCCGGGGTGTCACCGTCAAACGAGCCGGCCGGGCCGTGCCTGTCTTGCGCCGATGGGCTATCCTGCGCGGCTCGTAAGCTGCTGCACAACCCGCAACCCACAAACCGCAAAACGCATCCGGCAACCTTCGAACCGGCAACCACCCATGAAACGCCCCGCCCCCAGAAAGCGCCCCGTTCCCCGAAATGCCTTCTACGCTCAGTCCGGCGGTGTCTCCGCCGTCATCAACGCCTCCGCGTGCGGGGTGATCGAGACGGCCCGAAAGCATCGCGACCGGATCGGCAAGCTGTACGCGGGCCGGCACGGCATCGTGGGCGCGCTCACCGAGGATCTGATCGACACCGGCAAGGAGAGCGCCGCCACCATCCGCGCCCTGCGCCACACCCCGGGCGGGGCGTTCGGCTCGGCGCGCTACAAGCTCGCCGGCCTCGACAAGAATCGGGCCCAGTACGAGCGTCTGATCGAGGTGTTCCGTGCCCACGACATCGGCTATTTCTTTTATAACGGCGGCAACGACTCCATGGATACCGCCCACAAGGTATCGCAGATGGGCGTGCAGATGGGCTACCCGATCGCGTGCATCGGCGTCCCCAAGACCGTCGACAACGATCTGGCGGTGACCGACTGCTGTCCGGGATTCGGCTCCGCGGCAAAGTACATCGCCGTGGCCACGCGCGAGGCGGCGCTCGACGTGCTGTCGATGGCGCGAACCTCGACCAAGGTCTTCGTGCTCGAGGTCATGGGCCGCCATGCCGGCTGGATCGCGGCTGCCGGCGGCCTGGCCGGCGAGCGGGCCGGGGAAGCCCCGCACATCATCTTGTTTCCGGAAATCCCCTTCGACCGGCCGGCCTTCCTCGCCAAGGTGCAATCCTGCGTCGAGTCCTACGGGTACTGCGTGGTCGTGGTCTCCGAGGGTGTGCGCAACGCCGATGGCAAGTTCCTCGCCGAGGCCGGCACTCAGGATGCCTTCGGGCACGCGCAGCTCGGCGGCGTGGGTCCGGTGGTGGCGCAGATGACCCAGGAGGCGTTCGGCTACAAGTTCCACTGGGCGGTGGCCGACTATCTGCAGCGCTCCGCGCGGCACATCGCCTCGCGGGTGGATGTCGAGCAGGCCTACGCCGTGGGCAAGGCGGCCGTGCAGTTCGCGCTCCAGGGCAAGAACGCCGTCATGCCCACCATCGTGCGCAAATCATCCTCACCTTACCGCTGGAGCATCGGCGAGGCGCCGCTCGCGCGGATCGCCAACCAGGAAAAGAAGGTGCCGCGACATTTCATCAGCGCGGACGGCTTCGGCATCACTGCGGCCTGCCGGCGCTACCTCGCGCCGCTCATCGGCGGGGAAGACTATCCGCCTTATCGACACGGATTGCCGAGCTACGCGGCGCTCGCAGGAGCGAGTGTGCCGAAGCGCCTTCGCGAACCCTTTGTGGTATGATTTGCGGCTTCGTATCCAAATAAATGCTTATTTTTCAATAACATAAGATTCAGAGATCCTCAATGACCCTTGATAACGCCCTGTTTCTAGCCATCGGCGCGGGAATTCTTGCGATCCTCTTCGGGGTCGTGTCCGTGCGCTGGATTCTCGCCCAGCCCGCAGGCAGCGCGCGCATGCAGGAGATCGCCGCCGCCATTCAGGCCGGCGCACGCGCCTACCTGAACCGCCAGTACAGGACCATCGCGATCGTCGGCGTCATCCTGTTCGTCATTCTGGGAGCATCGCTCGGCTGGGCGACGGCCGGCGGTTTCGCCGTGGGCGCGATCTTCTCGGGTCTGGCGGGCTACATCGGCATGTCGATCTCGGTGCGCGCCAACGTGCGCACGGCGCAGGCGGCGCACATCGGCATCAACGCCGCGCTCAAGGTGGCGTTTCGCGGCGGAGCCATCACCGGCATGCTGGTGGTGGGGCTCGGAATCCTCGGGGTGGCGGGCTACTACTTCGCCATGCTGCGCGTTCTCGGCGATCCGGACGCGGCGCTGCGCTCGCTGGTGGGCCTCGCCTTCGGCGGATCGCTGATCTCGATCTTCGCGCGCTTGGGCGGCGGCATATTCACCAAGGGCGCCGACGTCGGCGCCGATCTCGTCGGCAAGGTCGAGGCGGGAATTCCCGAGGACGATCCGCGCAACCCCGCGGTGATCGCGGACAACGTGGGCGACAACGTCGGCGACTGCGCCGGCATGGCGGCCGATCTGTTCGAGACCTATGCGGTGACGCTGGTCGCCACCATGCTGCTCGGGGGGCTGGTTCTCACCGATATGGGCGACAGCGCGGTGCTGTTCCCGCTGCTCCTCGGCGCAATTTCCATCGTCTCCTCGATCGTCGGCACGTTCTTCGTCTCGACCCGCGAAGGCGGCAAGATCATGAATGCGCTGTACAAGGGCGTGATCGTCTCGGGCGCGATCTCCGCGATCGCGTTCTACTTCGTCGCGCAGAAGATCATGGGCGCGCACGCGATGTCGATGTGGCTGTGCACGCTCGTCGGCCTGGCCCTGACCGCGGCGATGATCGTGATCACCGAGTACTACACCGCGACCGAATACAAGCCCGTGCAGCACGTGGCCGCCGCCTCGCAGACCGGACATGCGACCAACATCATCGCGGGTCTCGGGGTGTCGATGAAGGCCTGCGCGCTGCCGGTCATCGCCGTCACCCTGAGCATCTGGGCCTCCTATCGGCTGGAGGGCCTGTATGGGATCGCCATCGCCGCCACCGCCATGCTGTCGATGACCGGCATGATCGTCGCGCTCGATGCCTACGGACCGGTGACCGACAACGCCGGCGGCATCGCGGAGATGGCCGGGCTGGACAAGAAGGTGCGCGACATCACCGACCCGCTCGATGCGGTGGGCAACACCACCAAGGCCGTCACCAAGGGCTATGCGATCGGCTCGGCGGGGCTCGCCGCGCTCGTGCTGTTCGCCGACTACACGCACAAGCTCGAGGACGTGCTCGGGCATGCGAGCGCTTTCGACCTGTCCAACCCGGCGGTCATCATCGGCCTGTTCATCGGCGGCCTGGTGCCCTATCTGTTCGCCGCGATGGCCCTGGAGGCCGTGGGACGCGCCGCCGGCTCGGTCGTGAACGAGGTGCGGCGGCAGTTCCGCGAGATCAAGGGGATCATGGAGGGCACGGCGAAGCCGGACTACTCGCGCGCCGTCGACATGCTCACGCGGGCGGCCATCAGGGAGATGATCGTCCCGTCGCTCCTGCCGATCGTGGTGCCGATCGTGCTCGTGATCGTGGTCAACTGGCTGATGGGCCCCGGCACGGGCGTGCTCGCGCTCGGCGGCCTGCTGATCGGTACCATCGTCACCGGCCTGTTCGTGGCGATCTCCATGACCACGGGGGGCGGCGCCTGGGACAACGCCAAGAAATACATCGAGGAAGGACATTACGGCGGCAAGGGGTCCGAAGCGCACAAGGCCGCCGTGACCGGCGACACCGTCGGCGATCCCTACAAGGACACGGCCGGCCCGGCGATCAATCCGCTCATCAAGATCATCAATATCGTGGCGCTGCTGCTCGTGCCGCTGCTCGGCAAGCTGATGTGATGCCTTGCGCGGGTGGCGGCGCGGCACAGCGCCCCCGCGCGCCCGCCGTCACCGCGCCTGCGCGCCCGCCGTCGCCTGCGCGCCCGTGGGCGGCCGGTGGTCAGATATCGAAATAGATGGCGTCCGGCTCGGCGGCGCCGTCGCGCGGAGCCACCCGCAGATCGGGCTCCTTCAGCGATACCCGCGAGCGCGCCGGAATGCTGCGCGTGAGGAACACCGAGCCGCCGACCACGCTGTTCGCGCCCACCACCGTCTGGCCGCCGAGCACGGTCGCGTTCGCGTACAGGGTCGAGCCATCCTCGACGGTGGGATGGCGCTTGCGGCCGCGAATGATGTGGCCCGCCGCATCCTTCGGCAGCGACAGGGCGCCCAAGGTCACGCCCTGATAGAGCTTCACCCCTTCGCCGATCTGCGTGGTCTCGCCGATCACGACCCCCGTGGCGTGATCGATGAAGAAGCCGGCCCCGATCTTCGCGCCCGGATGGATGTCGCAGCCGGTCTTCGAATGCGCCCACTCGGTCATGATGCGGGCCATCATCGGGACGCCCAGGTCGTAGAGCACGTGCGCAATGCGATACACGCTCACCGCCAGCACGCCCGGATAGGCGAGGATCACCTCGTCGAGATTGGTCGCGGCGGGATCGCCGTCGAACGCCGCCTGCACGTCCCGCACCAGCAGGGCTCGGATCTCGGGCAGGCGCCCCAGAAAGACCTCGGTCAGCTCGCGCGCCCGCGGCGCGCACTCGCCGAATTCCGACCGCGACTCGCGCTCGCGTCCGTAGCACAGGCAGTGCTCCACCTCGCGCTCGATCTTGGGGGCGAGATCGGCGAGCGCCTGCGCGACGTAATCCGCCAGGTTCTCGGGGCTCAGATCGCGGCGGCCGAAGTAGCCGGGGTACATCAGATCGAGCACACCGTGCAGGATCTCGGCGATCGCTTCGCGCGAGGGCAGATAGCGGCGCGCGATGCGCCGCGCCCGCTCATCGCCCAGGTAGCTCTCGAGCATCTCCTCGCTCAGCCGATCGAGCAGGGATGACTTGGACTTCGGGGTGGCGACTGCGGTCATGCGCTGCTCAGGCCACGGCCTGCATCTTCTCCACGTCCTCGAACAGGCCCTCGAACAGCGCACCCGACAGATACCGCTCGCCCGCATCCGGAAGCACCGCCACGATGACCTTGCCCTTCTGTGCGGGCTCGCGCGCCAGGCGCAGCGCCGCGGTCATCGCCGCGCCGCAGGAGATGCCGCACAGCATGCCCTCCTCGCGCGCCAGCGCACGCGCCACGGCGATGGCCTCCTCGTTGCTCACCTGCTCCACGCGATCGACCAGCGAGAGGTCGAGATTCTTGGGGATGAAGCCGGCACCGATGCCCTGGATCTTGTGCGGCGACGGGGTGGGGGTCTGCCCGGCGAGCGTCTGGCTGATGACAGGGGAGGCGGTCGGCTCGACCGCGACGGTGAGAATCTTCTTGCCCTGGGTGTGCTTGATGTAGCGCGACACCCCGGTCAACGTCCCGCCGGTGCCGACGCCGCTCACCAGCACGTCCACCTTGCCCTGCGTGTCCTCCCAGATCTCCGGGCCCGTGGTGCGCTCGTGAATGGCCGGGTTTGCGGGATTGTCGAACTGGCGCATGAGCAGGTATTTTCCCGGATCCGCTGCGGCGAGCTCCTCGGCCTTGGCGATGGCCCCCTTCATGCCCTTCGCGCCGGGCGTGAGCACCAGCTTGGCGCCGAATGCGATCAGCACCTTGCGCCGCTCCATGCTCATCGTCTCGGGCATGGTGAGCACGCAGCCGTAACCGCGCGCGGCGGCGGCGTACGCGAGCGCGATCCCGGTGTTGCCGCTGGTCGCCTCGACCAGCGACATGCCGGGCCGCAAAGCACCGCGCTCCTCCGCGTCCCATACCATGGAAGCCCCGATGCGGCACTTCACCGAGTACGCCGGATTGCGGCCCTCGATCTTGGCGAGGATGGTCGCCGCGCTGGAGGCGTCCAATCGATTGATCCGCACCAGGGGCGTGCGCCCGATGGACTTGGTGTTATCTTCGAAGATGGGCATGCGGCACCTCAACGTTGCCAGTCGATATGCCCCGAATTGTCCTCCCAAGCGCGGGGGAAATGCCATAGTAGTTCGTTATGAGCGCATCACCCGGCGTTATATGCGGCGGCAGGCCGCAGGGAAGGACGCGCCGCGGCCGCCCGCCACGCGCGGGCCGCCGGGCGCCTGCCAGGCGGGTCATAAGGCCTTGAACCGGCGGGCAGGCGAGCGCAGCCTCGCGGGTGCGCGACAGGCGCGCCCGGAAGCTACGGTGCGGGTGTGACCGACAGGGGCTGTGGACGCGCGATGATGAATCCCTGCACGAAGTCGATGCCCATCTGCCTCACGGTATCGAGGGAGAGCTGATCCTCGACTTGCTCGGCAACGATGCGAAAATTGAGGCTCCGCGACAGCTCGATCATCGCTCCGACCATCGCCTGGTTCACGGTGTCGACGGCGAGGTTCGAGATGAACGAGCCGTCGATCTTGAGATAATCCATGGGCAGCGTCTTCAGGGTGGAGAACGAGCTCAAGCCGCTGCCGAAGTCATCGAGAGCGAACTCGCACCCCATGCCGTGCAGCACCGCGATGAAGCGGCGCACGTGGTCGAGGTTCGCCACCACGGCGCTCTCCGTGACCTCGAAGCAGATGTCGCCCGGGGTCGCGCCGGTGTGATCGAAGCAGTCGACCACGAACTCGAGGAACTCCGCATCGCCCAGCGTCTGCCCCGAGATGTTGATCGCGACGCTGCGCCCGGGCGGCAGCTTCATGCCTCCGCGGCCGAGCGCCGACAGAACCGCCTGCACCACCCAGCGATCCACATGTGGCATCAGCCGGTAGCGCTCCGCGGCGCGAATGAACTCGCCCGGCGGAGAGGACGCCTGGCCGGCCTCGGCTTCCAGACGCACGAACACCTCGAGTGCCGGGCCGCGCTCGACGTTGCTGCGCGCCGGCAAGATGGGCTGGTAGTACAGCTCGAAGCGGTTGTCGCGCAGCGCACCCTGCAGCCTTTGCAGCCAGTGAATCTCGCCGCTGTGGCGCGCATTCGCCTCCTCGCGCGCGGAGTAGACGTGCACGTGCACGCCGCCCTGCTTCTTCGCGACATAACATGCCGAGTCGGCCGAGTTCATGATGTCCTCGATCGATCCGCCGCCGCGGCCGATCTCCACCAGCCCGATGCTCACGCCGATGTTGAAGATCTTGTCCTTCCAGATGAAGCGATAGTCGTTCACGGCGCGCACCACGTCGTCGGCGATCTGGCGCGCCTTCTCGAGCGGGCATCCCACCAGCAGCAGCGCGAACTCATCGCCGCCGATGCGCCCGGCCGTGTCCGAATCGCGCACCGAATCCTTGATGATGGTGGCGACCTCACGCAACATATTGTCGCCGGCAGTGTGACCGCAGGTATCGTTCACGACCTTGAAGCGGTCGAGATCGAGATAGCACAGCGCGTGCGCCGCATCGCCCGTTTGAGCGGCATCCATGGCCTCGCGCAGCCGCCGTTCGAACTCGCGCCGGTTCACCAGCCCGGTGAGCGCGTCATGACTTGCCTGATAGGTCATCTGGCGCGTCAAGCCGCGCAGCTCGCTGATGTCGTGCATCACCAGCACCAGCCCGAGAGGGAACTCGGTGCCGTCGGACTTGAGCGGCGTGACGCTGAGCTCCACCGAGCGCTCGGGCGATCCGTTCGCCGGCACGAGCACGGCGCGCTTGCCCATGGTGACCCGGCCGCCGGCGGCGAGCGCCTTGCGCACCGGATCTCCGAGCGAGCGGCGGTCGCTCTCGTCCACCAGCGAGGCCACTTCGGGAAAGGTCTTGCCCATGACCTGATCGATGCCCTGGCCGAGCAGGGCCTCGGCGGAGTGATTGACGTAGTCGATCCGGCCTTCCGCGTCGACGGTGATCACGCTCTCCCCCATGGCATCGAGCGTCGCCATGGATCGCGGCCGCGGCGGAGCGCTCTCCTGCGCGGCGCTCGACAGCATCTCGAGCGCCGTGAGCAGCAGCGCCGGCGCGCCGGCGCTCTCGATGACGGTGCTCGCCAGCTCGATGCGCGTGACTTCGCCGTGCTTGCCGAGGAGCTCGACCTCATAGCGCTCCGCCGCCGGCTCGCCGGCGAGACGGCGGCGCAGGTTGTTGTGCACCAAGTCGACATATTCCGGAGCCACGAATTGCGACAGAGGCTTGCCGACGACCTCCGCGGCGCTCATGCCGAGCATCTCCAGGAAGCGGGCATTGGCGAACACGATCTCGTCGCGGTGAACCAGCACCGCATCGTGCACGGTCTCGACCAGGCGCTGGAACAGCTGCTCGCGGTCCTTGAGCCGTGCGCCGCGCTGCTCGAGATTGTCGAGCAGGCGATTGATGGCATCGCCGAGCCGGCCCAGCGGCTCGGGCTTGCCCTCGACGCCGATGCGTCCCGCCGGCAGATCCGAGCCGCTGAGCGCATTCACTTGCCGGGAGAACTCGGCGACCGCGCGCTCGCTGCGCCGCTTCGAGCGCAACAGCACACCCACGCCTACGGCTAAGACAGCTGAGGTCAAGAACCAGAGAACGAACGGAGACAAGAACAACACTGACCTCGATTGCGATCCAGTCCACGACGCTTTTTGCGGGTGCCCCCCCTGTTGGGCGCGTCTCGATCCTGTGCATTAGGAGAATACCCCACAGGCATGGCGAAGCCTGCAGAAATTGACCATAATCAACAGGCTAATTACCACGAGAACACATGGATACTCTGGCTGCTCGACAACAGATGGTGCATCAACAGATTCGCACGTGGGAGGTGCTCGATCCGCGCGTGCTCGATGCGATCTGCGCCGTGCCGCGCGAGGCTTTCGTGGCGAGCGCCGACCGCGAGCTGGCGTTCGCCGATTCGCAGCTGCCCATCGGCTGCGGCCAGTACATGCTCGCCCCCAAGGTCCAGGGCCGCATCCTGCAGGCGCTCGAGGTGAATGCCTCCGATGCCGCTCTGGAGGTCGGTACGGGCTCGGGCTACCTGAGCGCGTGCTTGAGCCTGCTGGCGAGATCCACCCGCTCGATCGAGATCCACCCGCAGCTCACCGCTCAGGCCGCCGCGAACCTGCGCGCGATGCCACAGGCGCGCGTGCAGCTCGAGACGCGCGATGCGTTCGACTCGGCGCCGCTCGGCGAGTACGACGTCATCGCGGTCACCGGGTCGCTGCCGCTGTACGATGCGCGCTTCGAGCGCGCGCTGCGCATCGGCGGGCGCCTGTTCGTCGTGGTCGGGTCGGCTCCGGTGATGGATGCGATCCGGGTGCGCCGGGTCGACCATGCCGAATGGATTCGCGAAAGCCTGTTCGAGACCGTCATCGACCCGTTGATCAATGCCCGGCAGAGTGCTGGGTTCGTGTTCTGATGACGGAGCAGTTGACGCCGCGGCAGTTTCTCGACGAGCGCGCCCGCGGCAAGCCGATGGCGCTGCTCGACGTGCGCGAGGATTGGGAGACTCGGCTCGCACCCGTTCCGTCACCGCATGTTCACATTCCGATAGGTCAGATAGCCGAGCGTATCGGGGAGCTCGATCCACAGCTGCCGACGGTGGTGATCTGCCGCTCCGGCGGCCGCAGCGCCGAGGTGGCGCGCTTTCTCTCGGCGCACGGCTTTGCCGCCGTGTTCAATCTGGCGGGCGGCATCCTGGCCTGGTCGCGCGACGTCGATCCGACGATTGCGCAATATTGATCGCCGGGTTGCGGTTTCCCGGGTGATATAGTCATATATAACACCTCATGAAGCGCTCATTGTTGGTTCTCGCCTGCTGCCTTGCATGGAGCTGCGCGCCGGCAGCCGATCTGCTGGCCGTATATCAGCGGGCGTTGCAGAACGACCCCCAGCTCAAGGAGGCCGAGGCGAACCGGCTCGCCGCGCTCGAGGCCAAGCCGCAAGCGCTGGCGGCGCTGCTGCCGCAGATATCGGGCAGCGGCACGATCTCCAGGGAGAAGGACAAGGGGCAGTCGAACGAGACCGAGACCGTGATCGCGGACGGACAAACGATCACCGAGGCGTTCCCCTTCAACGGCCGCGTCACCACCAACACGCACAAGTACGGTGTCGATCTGTCGCAGAACCTGTTCAGCTGGCAGAACTGGGTCGCCCTGCAGCGCGCCGATGCCCAGGTCGCCCAGGCCGAGGCCGATTATCAGGCCGCCCAGCAGGATCTGATGGCGCGCGTTGCGGAGCGCTATTTCGACGTGCTCGCGGCACAGGATGACCTCGATGCCCAGCGCGCCAATCTGGAATCGGTGAATCATCAAGTCCAGCAAGCGGAGAAGCGCTATCAGGTCGGGCTGATCGCGGTGACCGACGTCGAGGAGGCGCGCGCCGCCCACGACAGCGGCGCGGCGGCGGTCATCGCGTCGAAGCGCCAGCTCGCCTCCGCACAGGAGCTGCTGCGCGAGATCACCGGCGACGCCTTCGATTACCTCGCGCGGCCCATCGAGCCGTTCGAGCTCGCGGCACCGGATCCGAGCAGCGAGGATCGCTGGGTGGAGATGGCCCTGCAGCAGAATCTATCGCTGGTGTCGAGCCGCCTGGCGGCGGACATCGCGCGGGACAACGTGAATACGGCGCGCGGCGGACACTTTCCGACGCTCGACCTGGTGGCGAGCCGCTACAAGAACTCGGTGGGCGGAGACTACGTCAACGCGAACGATACCCCGTACGGCACCACGACCCTGGACCAGTATCAGAACGTCATCGGCATCCAGCTTTCCATTCCGATCTATTCGGGCGGCATGGTGTCCTCGCAGGTGCGCCAGGCCGTGTACCTGCATCGCGCCGCCAAGGAGCGGGTCGAGCGCGTGGCCCGGCAAACCGAGCATGATGCGCGCGACGCCTACCTCGGCGTCCTGTCGGAGATCTCGCACGTCAGCGCCCTGCGCCGCGCGCTCGAGTCGAACGCGACGGCGTTGCGCGCGACCGAGTCCGGATACGAGGCCGGCACGCGCACCGCCGTGGACGTGGTCGAGTCCCGGCGGCTGTGGATCCAGGCGCGGACCGACTACTCGCGCAGCCGCTACGATTACATGGTGAACATGGTGAAGCTGCAGCAGGCCGCCGGCATCCTCACCGAGCAGAGCTTGAGCCGGCTCAACGCGCTGCTCAAGGATGAGCCGCCGCAGGACCAACCCTCGCAGCAAGAGCCGGCCGCGGACACCTCATCCCCATCGCCGGGCGGCGCGGCGCCGGATGCCGGCCTGACGGATCGGGCGTCGATGGACGGAGCTCAGCCCGGCTCTCATTGACCCGTGCCTTGCCCTTGCGCCTGCGCCGGATCGCCCCGCGGCGCAGGCTCATCGCCTGCGAGCAAGGGTCCGATGAGCTCGAGCAGACGCTCGACGCTGCCGCGATGCGCCTGGATGAATTCGCGACCGGCTGCACCCATGCGCTCGCGCAGGCCCGCATCGGCCATGAGGCGCTGCACGGCTCGAGCGAGCGCGGGCGCATCCGCCGCCTCGAGAGCGCCGCCGCGCTCGATCAACCGCCGCGCGATGTCGCCGCTGTTCGCGGTGTAGGGACCGGTGATCACCGGCACGCCGAGCGCCGCAGGCTCGAGCAGGTTGTGTCCGCCCACGGGCACGAGGCTCCCTCCGACGAATGCCGCATCCGACGCGGCATAGAGCGCGGTGAGCTCACCCATCGTATCGGCCAGCAGCACGCTTGCCTGCGGGCGCACGGCGGCGGCGCTGCTGCGCCGATCGAAGATCACTCCCTGCCGGGCGAGCAGGCTCGCCACCACCTCGAACCGCTCCGCATGACGCGGCACGAGCACCAGCAGCGCATCGGCAGCGGTTCGGACCAGCGCGGCGTGCGCGCGCAACAGCGTCTGCTCCTCGCCCTCGTGCGTGCTGCCCGCCGTCCAGACCGGCCTTGCGCCCAGGTAGAGCCGGCGCAGCTCCCGCCCCCTCTCGGCCACCGCGGGGCCGAGCTGCATGTCGAATTTCACGTTGCCGGTCACTCGCGTGCGCGCGCGCTGCGCGCCGATCGCGATGAAGCGCTCGGCGTCCTCCGGGGTCTGCGCCGCTATCGACGCGTTATGCGCGAGCGCGGGGGCGAACAGCGTAGGCAGGCGCCGATAGCGCGATACCGATCGCGCCGTGAGACGCGCGCTCGCGAACAGCACGGGCACGCCGCGCCGGCGGCACTCGTGCAGCAGATTCGGCCACAGCTCGGTCTCCATGATGATGGCGAGCCGCGGGCGGATGCGCTCGAGGAAGCGGCGCATCGAGCCGGGCGTGTCGTAGGGCAGAAATCGCATCTCGATCTGCGAGCCGAACAGCGCCAGCGCCTGTGCGCGGCCGGTCGGCGTCGCGGTGCTCAGCACCAGTGGAATATGCGGGTGGCGCGCGCGCAAGCCGCGCAGCAGGGCGGCGGCCGCGGACACCTCGCCGAGCGAGACGGCATGCAGCCAGATGCCGCTGGCGTGCAGCTCGCGCCCGAAGCCGAAGCGCTCGCCGAGGTGCGCCCAGTACGCGCGGTCGCGCACTCCGCGAGCGAGCAGCGCCGCGAATGCCAGCGGTGCGGCCAGCCGCGTGAGCACGCCGTAGAGGAGGCGCATCACGGCTGCCGGCCGGACGGCCGCGCCATGCCGGCCTCGTAGCCCGAGAGAAGACTGTCCCAATCCTTCGCCGAGCGGCGAGCGGCAGGCAGATCGCGCGCGACCTTCGCCACAGAGCGCTGCAGCCGCGCGAGGTTGCGCGCGCTCCAGGCGCCCGGCGTGCGCAGACGTCCGCGATCCAGATCGATCACCCGCACCGATCCATCCGCTCCGATGAGGATGTTGTGCGCGTTGAGGTCGGCGTGATCGAGGCCGGCCCGATGCAGGCGCCCGATCGCGGCGCCGACCGCCTGCCACGCTGCGCCGCTCAGCGTGCCCGCGGCGAGCCGCGCGCTCAGCGGCTGCGCATCGAGGCGCTGCGTGATGAGATCACATCGGTAGGTCAATCCCGATCGTCGGTAGCGCGCGCCGACCGGCCCCGGCACCGGCAGGCCGCCTGTCTCGAGGCTGGCGAGCAAGCGGAACTCGGCGAAGGCGCGAACCCGCGGCTCGCCCAGCCAGGCATAGCGGTCGCCCGACAGCCGCGCCGCGTATCCGCCGCGCCGGTAGTGGCGCAGCACCCAGCCCGGCGAGCTCGATCCGATGAACCAGGCCGCGCCGCGGCCGCTGGCCGCCGCGGCGAGCTCGCCCCGCGCCTCCCAGAACCGAGGGTCGAACAGCGCCTCGCCGGCGTCGAGAAAGCTCCCGAGACGCTGCGCATCGACGAGGATCGCGCCACTCGCGGTGGCGATGCGTCGGCCGCCGTCCTTCATCATGCTTTTCAGCGCGTCCTCGGAAGCCCGTCTCCCGCCACCTCGCGCTCGAGTGTAGCACCTTCGAGAGAGCGCGAATTTCGCTAAGATGCGGCGATGAATGAAATCAACGTGCCGATATCGCCCGGCGAGCTGCTCGACAAGATCACCATTCTTCGCATCAAGTCGAAGCGCATGACGGATCCGGCGAAGCTCGCCAATGTGCGCCTGGAGCTCGAGGCGCTGGAGCGGATCTGGAGCGCCTCGCGCTATGCCGCCGCCGATATCGAGAGCGATGTGAGCGCATTGCTGACGGTCAACGAGCGCTTGTGGCGCATCGAGGACGAGATTCGCGACAAGGAACGCGCGCAGGCGTTCGACGCGGATTTCGTCCAGCTCGCGCGCGCCGTCTACATCGAGAACGACGAGCGCGCGGCGATCAAGCGGCGCCTGAACCTGCGGCTCGGGTCGAGCCTGGTCGAGGAGAAATCCTACGCCGCTTACAAGCCCTGAGGGCCCCGGCCGCTCCGCGCCCGACCCGGCGCGTGGGCGATGGCCGCTCGCGCGGGTCTCAGCTTCGTATCAGAGTGTACTCGGCGCCGCAGTAGGAGCACTTGGCCCAGCCGGTGTCCTCGATCGGCAGATAGACCCGAGGATGCGAGTTCCACAGGTACATGCCGGGCATCGGACAGGCCAGCGGCAGATCCGCCGGCGTCACCGTGTACTGATGCTGGGCATTGGCGGGAATCAGGTTCACCGCCGCCACCGTTGCCGCCGTCGTCGCCATCCTCATAGCTCCAGTCGTTTCGCCGTCAGCCGAAGGTTTCGCGCCAGATCTCGAGGATCCGCGCGCGTGCCCGGGTGTGCTCACCCGCCTCCACCACCCGCCGGCCGCCTTCGAGCGACAGGTGATGCAGGAGCGTACGATAGCCTATATAGGTTTCCTTGAGCCACTGCGCCGTTTGCGCATCGAGGATGCCCACGGCAGCCAGACCCTCGAGCTGGCGCACGTTGTCCGAGTGGGTGAGAAGCTGCGGATGGCGGTCCGCCGAGGCCAGCACCCAGTACTGGACCAGAAATTCGATGTCCGCGATGCCGCCGGCGTCCTGCTTGATGTCGAACCGACCCCCCCGCGACTCGGACAGCTCCCTGCGCATGCGCTGGCGCATTTCCATGACGTCGGCGCGCAGGGTATCGCGATGCACCGCGCTGCAGAGCACGCGCCGGCGCAGCGCCTCGAAGCGCTGGCGCAGGCCCGCATCCCCCGCCACCGCCCTTGCGCGCAGCAGCGCCTGGTGCTCCCACGTCCAGGCGTTCTGATGCTGATAGGCCTCGAACGCGTCGATGCCGGTGATGAGGAAGCCGCCCTTGCCGTTCGGCCGCAATCTCATGTCCACCTCGTACAGGCGCCCGGCGGCCGAATGCATCGTCAGCAGATGCACGATGCGCTGTCCCAGGCGCAGGAAGAACACGCCGTTGTCCACACCGCGCGTCGTTTGCTGTATTTCCCCGGCCGAGTCATGCAGGAACACGAGGTCGAGGTCCGAGCCGTAGCCGAGTTCGAGGCCGCCGAGCTTGCCGTACCCCGCCACCGCGATCTTGACCACGCGGGTCGTGGACTCGTCCCGCCCGCATCGGGGAATGCCGTGCGCCTGAGTCATCTGCGTCCAGGCGAGATCCATGCAGCACTGGACGATGAGCTCGGCGATGTCGGTGAGCCTGTCGCTCACCTGCATGAGGGGCAGACGGCCGGTCAAATCGGCGAGTGCCACCGAGAATACCGCCACTTTCTGAAAGGCACGCAGCGCCTCGACCTCGCGCTCCGGATCATCCGCCGGCAACCGCTCCGTGCGCGCGGCGAGCTCGCGCGTGAAGCGCGATCGAGACGGCAGCTCATCGAAGGACTTCGCGTCGATCAGCTCGTCGAGAAGCAACGGGAAATCGGCGATCTGCCGCGCGAGGAAGCCGCTGATCGAGCATATCTCGATGAGCCGGTCGAGCGCGGGCGGCTGCTCCTTGAGCAGCGCCAGATACGATGAGCGCGCCCCGATCGCATCCAGGACGCGCAGCACCCGATCGACCACCAGGCCCGGCTCGGGCTTGGATGCAGCGGCCCGCAGCAGCCGCTCCAGGATGACGCGCACGCGCCTGCGCCCGCTGTCGTCCAGGCGGCGGTAGGAAGCCGATAGCCGATAGGAGTCCAGCCGCACCGCAACGCCCGGGATCGAGCTCGGCGCAAATCCGCCTCGGGCGAGCTCCTCCGAGATATCGGCCTCCTGCTCGAGCCAGGCGAGGACGCCCTCGCCGTCCGGCCGATCCGCATCCGGTGCGCCGAACACGGACGCCTCGAACTGACGCGCCACGATCGCCCGCGCCGCACCGATGCGGGCGCTCGCCTCGCTCCATTGCCCGAGCCCCATCGCAAGGCACATGCGCGCGCGGTCGCCCTCATCCGTGGGAAGCGAATGGACTTGCTCATCGCGCATGATCTGCAGCGCATTCTCGGCCTTGCGCAGCGTGAGGTAGGCGTCGGCGAGCCGCGCGACCTCCTCGGCCGTCAGCTGCTTCGAGCCGACCAGCACGGGCAGCGCCTCGAGGAGCGAGGACTGCTGCAGGCGCCGGTCGCTGCCGCCGCGCACGAGCTGCAGCGACTGCACGATGAACTCGATCTCGCGGATACCGCCCATGCCGAGCTTGAGGTCATCGTCGCGCTCATGCCGCGCAACCTCGCGTGCGATCAGCGCCTTCATCTCGCGCAGCGACTCGAACACCCCGAAGTCCAGATAGCGGCGGTAGACGAACGGACGGATGAATTCCTGATAGGCCGCGGCATAAGCCTCGGCGCCGACGATGGGACGCGCCTTGATCCAGGCGTAGCGCTCCCAGTCCCGGCCGTGCTGCTGCAGGTAATCGTCGAGGGCGGCGAGGCTCACCACCAGCGGCCCGCTCTCCCCGAAGGGCCGCAACCGCGTGTCGATCCGAAAGACGAAGCCATCCTCGGTCCTCGCATCGAGCAGCCGGATCAGTTCCTGCCCGAGCCGATTGAAGTACTGCTCGTTGTCGACGATGCGCGGCCCGTCGGTCTCGCCGCCCTGGGAGAACAGGAACACCAGATCGATGTCCGAGGAGAAGTTCAGCTCGAGCCCCCCGAGCTTTCCCATGCCGAGCACGATGAAGGCGGCAGGCTGCCCATCGCGCGCCCGCGGCTCACCGAACGTCGGCCGCAGGCGGGACTCGGCGGCGCGCAGCGCCGCTCGGATGCAGCCGTCCGCCAGCATCGACACCTCGTGCAAGGTCTCTCGCACCGACAGCCGGCCCGTGATGTCGCGCCAGGCGATCCGCAGCATCTCGCGGCGGCGCCACTCGCGCAGCAGCCGCTGCGCCCCGTCCGGGCTTGCGGCAACGCGCTGCTCGTACTCGGTGTTCGCAGCGGCAGTCTCGTGCGCCGCGGAGAGCCCCAGCAGCCAGCCGAGCGCGCCGGGATCCCGGATCAATGCCGAGGCGGCGAACTCGCTGGCGGCCACGACCCGCAGCAGCTCGCCCCGCGTCTCCTCGGTCAGCTGCGCGCCCCAGGGGGAATCGGCGTGCGCGCCCCAGGGGGAATCGGCGTGCGCGCCGCGCGCACGCTCCCACCAGCGCCGCAGCGGCTCGTGCAGGACTTGCGGTATCGGTCGAAGCCAAGGAGCGGGCAGGTCCACGCGGCAGGATTGAATCACATTCCAATCGGGTTTACCGTGTATCCGTCGCAAGGATTCGACCGGTCGGACGGATTCGACGGGGGAAAACCAGTGGTCGAGGCGTCGAGTCGCGAGATGCGCTCCACGGGACTGCCCTTGATCAGGTGGTTTTGCGTATTTGCCGCGGTCCTCAGCACCGGGGTCGCCGGCTTCACGCTCCCCGCGCTCGGCAGCCGCTTGCCGCTGAGCTTCCTGCCGAGCGGTTTTGCGGTCGCCGCAACCTGCCGCTGGGGACGGCGCATGTGGCCGGCCGTGTTCTTCGGCGCAATGGCCATCGATCTGCTGGAGGAGGAGCCGCTGGCGGCATCGATCGGCGTGGGCGCGGGACTCGCCGCCGGTGCCGCGCTCACCTGCTGGATTCTCGACCTGAGCGGTTTCGACCGCATGTTCGCGCGCGGGCGCGACGTGCCGCTGTTCATCCTGGCGGCCGCTCTGGGAATGGTGCTCGCACCCACCCTCGCCTTGCTGGGCTACAACCTATCCCGTCCGCGGCTGACCTTCGATGCCCTGCACTGGCTGCGCTGGTGGGGGAACACCACCGCGGGCGTGCTGCTGGTTGCGCCTGCGCTGATCGCGCTGAGCCGGGAAAGTCTGCAGCCGCTCACGGGACGCCGCGGCGAGCTGGCGCTGTGGATGGTCGGGGTCGCCGCGTGCTGTGCGCTCGTCTTGATGGGTCCCGGCGATCTGACGAGACCCGTGATCGCACTCTTTGCGCTCATCCTGATGGTGGTCGGCACGATGCGCTTCGGCCTGGTACTCTCGGCCGCCGGCGCGTTCGTCATCTCGCTGCTCACGGCCTTGAGCTTTGCATTCCGGATCGGCGCTTTCGGCGAGCTCTACGAGCTGCAGGGTCTGGTCATCACCTGGACCTTCATCGCAGCGCTCAACTTCGTCTGTCTCAGCATCACGGCGCTGCTCACCCAGCGCGACGGCGCCGCGCGCGCGCAGCTGCAGGCGGAGCATCGCTATGCCGAGATCTTCGAGGGCAGCCCGCAGCCGATCTGGGTGCATGACCGGGGGACGCTGCGATTTCTCATGGTCAACGAGGCGGCACTGCGCCAGTACGGCTGGAGCCGCGAGGAAATGCTGTCCTTAAGCGTTGCGGCACTGCTTGCCGAGGACGGCGCGCCGGCCGGCAACCCTTCCGAGCCGATCGAGACGCTGCATCTCACCCGCAGCGGGCGCATCATCGAGGTCGAGGTGTGGAGCCGCCCGATCGACTTCGCCGGTCAGGCAGCCGAGCTGGTGTTCGCGGTCGACGTGACCGCGCGCAGAGCCTTCGGCCGCGCCCTGCTCGACGCGATCGCCACCGAGCAGCGGCGCATCGGCCAGGAGATGCATGACGGGCTCGGCCAGGAGCTCACGGGGCTCGCGCTCACCGCTCGGGCACTGGCCAACCGGGCCGCGCGCGAGCGCGACTCCATCGCGGAGGATCTCGATCAGCTCGCTTCGCTCGCGACCAGCTGCATCCAGGACGCGCGCCTGATCGTGCGCGGCCTCTCGCCGCTCACGGACGCGGACGGCAATCTCGACATGGCGCTCGAGGGGCTCGCTCAGCGCAGCTCATTGAGCGGCATAGCGGTGCGATTTCGCAGCCACCTCGATGCCCCCGTCAGCATCGAGCTCAAGTCCCGCAACCACCTGTACCGCATCGCGCAAGAGGCGGTGCAGAATTCCCTGAAGCATGCCGGCGCGAGCGCAATAGACATCGAGCTCAGCGCCAGCGACGGCAGCGTGCGGCTCGCCATCCTCGATGACGGGCGCGGGCTGCCCGCGGATTACCCCAACGGCGCCGGCCTCGGCATGCGCTCCATGCGGTTTCGCTCCAGCGCGATCGGCGCCCGGCTGCACATCGGGCGGCGCGCAGACGGCAGCGGCAATGCGGTGATATGCGAGGTGCCGCAGAAGCGCGGATGGGGACCCGGCGGCCTGTCCGCCGCGGGTACCGGAGCCGTCTGAGCCGCCCGGATGGCGGGCTTGCCGGTCTCGGGGACTGCGCATCCGCTCAGGTGACCGAGCGCTGCGCCACCATGAACAGCCGGGGGAACGGCAGCAACACCGTGCCGTCCGCCAATGCCGGATGGGCCGCGCCGACCCGCGCGGTGTAGCGCGCCAGATACTCCTCGCGCTCGCCGGCATCGAGGGGCTGCAGAAAAGGACGCAGTCCCGTTGCCTTGAACCACTCGACGATGGCGCCGGCGCCGGCGAGCGGATGGTAGTAGGTAGTCCGCCACACATCGACACGCGCACAGCTCGAGTGCAGCAGCCGGTAGTACCAATCGGCGCGCCCGATGGGTATGCGCGCTCGATCGGCCGCGGCGAGCTTGTCCCGCCAGGGCCCTTCACGAGCCACCTCGCGCATCAGTACCTGCGCGGTCTCTTGCAGGTTATCGGGCATCTGCACCGCGAGCCATCCGCCGGGCGCGAGCCTGGCTGCGAGCGCCGGAAACAATGCCGCGTGATCCGGCACCCACTGCAGCACGGCGTTCGCCAGCAAGACGTCGACTCGGGCCGGAGCAAGCGGCGCCGGCGCAAACGGCGAGCCAGCGCCTTCCTTCGCGATCCAGGAGGCGATGTCCAGGATCTCGAATCGCCGGCCCGGCAAGCGCTTGCGCGCCGCCTCGATCATGTCCGCGGAGCTGTCGAACCCGCTCACATCCGCCCCTGGGAAGCGCATCGCCAGCACCTCGGTGGAATTGCCCGGCCCGCAGCCGATGTCGACGGCAACCCGGACCTCGGTCTGCGGCACGGCGGCGAGCAGATCGCGCACCGGGCGCGTGCGCTCGTCCTCGAAGGCGAGATACTGCTGCGCCGACCAGCTCATGGCGGGGCCTTAACCTTGGAGCTGCGCGGCGCGCTCATCGACACCCCGCGCCGCTCGGGCCCGAGCGCTCCCATCAGCACGATCACCACGGCCACCGATCCGACGACGAGCGCCATGGCAAGGCCGTAGTCATTGGAGTGCGCCTCCGCGATTTTCACCTGCAAGTTCAGATTCACCGCTGCGAGCAGGTTGCCGAGCTGATAGACGAAGCCGGGGAAGGTGGCGCGGATCTCGGGCGGCGACAGCTCGTTGAGGTGCACCGGGATCACCCCCCAGGCCCCCTGCACGGAAACTTGCATCAGAAAAGCGCCGGCCGCCAGGATCACGGGCGTCGAGCCGAACGCCCAGAACGGCAGCGCCGGCAGCGCGAGCAGCGCTGCGATCACGATGGCGCGTCGCCGGCCGATCCTCTCGGAGAGCGTCCCGAACAGCAGTCCACCGCCGATCGCTCCGAGATTCGCGATGGCCGTGATGAGCGACGTCAAGCGCGTGTCGAAATGATGCTGCACCTTGAGGAACGTAGGGTAGGCGTCCTGAGAGCCGTGGCTGAAGAAATTGAACGCGGTCATGAGCACGATGACGTAGATCGCCAGCTTGAGGTTGGCCGAGATCACCCGCCACGCGCCGCGCGTCGGCCGCTCCTGCCACGCCGGAGACTCGTCGATCCCGCGGCGGATGAAGAACAGGAGTATCGCGGGCAGCACCCCCAGCACGAACATGTAGCGCCAGCCCAGCCGGTCGTAGAACAGATAGACGGCGATCGAGGCGAGAAAATATCCCGAAGGGTACCCGGCCTGCAGCAGACCCGACACGGCGCCGCGCGCCGTCGCCGGGATGCTCTCCATGGCGATGGCCGAGCCGATGCCCCACTCCCCGCCCATGGCGATGCCGAACAGTGCGCGCAGCAGCAAAAGCGCGCCCATGGTCGGCGCAAATCCCGAGGCCAGCTCGAGCAGAGAATACGCCAGGATGTTCCACATGAGCGCCGGCTTGCGGCCGAAGCGGTCGGCAAGCCGGCCGAAGAGGAAAGCGCCGAGCGGGCGCATCCCGAGCGTGAGCAGCACTGCGGTGGAGACCACCTGCATGCTCGAGTGCAGCTCGGCCGCGATGTCCTTGAACATGAAGACCATGAGAAAGAAGTCGAATGCATCCAGCGTCCAGCCCAGGTAGGCGGCGATCACGACATTGCGCTGCTTCTTGCTCCACGACTTGGTCCAACCCATCGACGCCCCTCATGCGCCCACCCCGGGCCGGAACTATACTGTGTCACGAACCGCGGCAGGCGCCCCGTTGCCGCGCAGGAGGCTTCGAATGGCCATCAAGTCTTTCGAGATCATTTCGGTGCCCGTGTCCGATCAGCAGCGATCGAAGGAATTCTATCGGGACGTGCTCGGCTTCGAGCTGGTGCGCGAGGAGCCCATGGGCCCGGCCCAGAGCTGGATTCAACTCGCGCCCCCCGGCTGCCTGACGACCATTGCGCTGGTGACGTGGTTCGAGGCGATGCGCCCCGGCGGGCTGCAGGGTGTGATGTTGAACGTCACCGACATCGATCGCGATCACCGCGACCTGAGCTCGCGAGGACTCAAGCTCACCGAGATCAGGCAGGAGCCGTGGGGACGTTACGCCATGTTCTCGGACCCGGACGGCAACGGCTGGATCCTGCGGCAACCGCTCGGGTAGTGGGTGCGCCCTGCCGGGCGCACCCCCAAAAAAGAGCGGGCCGAAGCCCGCTCTCTCGACTTGCAACCAGTCCCTGCGCGCGGTCGGCCCGCTCGCAGTGGCCAATTTACATGTCCATGCCGCCCATGCCGCCCATGCCGCCGCCGGGAGCGCCGTGCGCGTGCTCCTCCTCTTTCGGAGCCTCCGCGATCATGACTTCCGTCGTCAGCAGCAGGCCCGCAACCGAGGCGGCGTTCTGCAGAGCCAGACGCGTGACCTTGGTCGGATCCAGGATGCCCAGCTCGATCATGTCGCCGAACTCGCCCGTCGCGGCGTTGTAGCCGTAGGTGCCCTTGCCCTCGCGGACACGGTTCAACACCACAGCGGCATCTTCGCCCGCATTGGCCACGATCTGGCGCAGCGGCTCCTCGATCGATCGGGCCAGGATCTTGATGCCCGTCGTCTGGTCCTCGTTGGCACCGGTGAGCTTCTCGATGGCCTTGAGCGCGCGCACCAGCGCCACGCCGCCGCCCGGAACCACGCCCTCTTCGACGGCCGCACGGGTCGCGTGCAGAGCGTCTTCGACGCGTGCTTTCTTCTCCTTCATTTCGATCTCGGTGGCAGCGCCGACCTTGATCACGGCCACGCCGCCGGAGAGCTTGGCAACGCGCTCCTGCAGCTTCTCCTTGTCGTAGTCGGAGGTCGCTTCCTCGATCTGCTGACGAATGCTCTCGACTCGCGCCTTGATGTCCGTCGCCTTGCCGGCACCGTCGATGATGGTGGTGTTCTCCTTCTCGACCAGCACCTTCTTGGCCTCGCCCAGATCGTTGAGCGTCGCCTTCTCGAGCTGCAGGCCGACCTCATCGGAGATGACCGTTCCGCCCGTGAGCACCGCGATGTCCTGCAGCATGGCCTTGCGGCGATCGCCGAAGCCCGGCGCCTTGACGGCGGCGACCTTGACGATGCCGCGAATCGTGTTCACCACGAGCGTCGCGAGCGCCTCGCCCTCGACGTCCTCGGCCACGATCAGCAGCTGCCGGCCGCCCTTCGCGATCCCCTCGAGCAGCGGGAGGAGCTCCCGGATGTTGGAGATCTTCTTGTCGACCAGCAGCACGAGCGGCTTGTCGAGCTCGGCGCTCTGGCTTTGCTGGTTGTTGATGAAGTACGGGGAGAGATAGCCGCGGTCGAACTGCATGCCCTCGACCACCTCGAGCTCGTTCTCGAGACCCGAGCCCTCTTCCACCGTGATCACGCCTTCCTTGCCGACCTTCGCCATCGCATCCGCGATGGTCTTGCCGATGCTCTCGTCTGCGTTCGCCGAGATGGTGCCGACCTGCGCGATCGCCTTCGGATCCTTGCAGGGCTTGGAGAGCT
>Ga0335075_10004031_pt1 | contig 23037 bp, 12 predicted proteins | sample Lox_Sample_24_FD_206723 | JGI IMG/M metagenome (GOLD analysis project Ga0335075, IMG submission 206723) | Soil microbial communities from Loxahatchee National Wildlife Refuge, Florida, United States - Lox_Sample_2.4 | ecosystem: Environmental > Terrestrial > Soil > Wetlands | place: USA...
GCCACCAATCATCCTCTGCAACACCCCGGCCTGACAGCCACCGACAGTAACCGCCAGGGAAAAACCCGACAACCAGCCCAAAAACCTAAACCGCCTGGCATTGCCGGCAGGCCCCCAGGCAGGTAACGGGCGCGGTCGCGCAGTGGTTTCTCACCGATGGCCTCCCGCACGGCGTCCGCGGCGATCTCGGCGGCTTGCTCGGCATTAGCGACCTGGGACAGGAGGCTCCTCAAGAATGCCTTCTCAAGCGGCCTGGAGTCGATGGCGCCGAAGGTCGTCTTGAAGGCTTCGACCGCCGCAGGATTCCGTACCTTTATTTTCGGGTAGGCCGCCAGGTCGCCCTTGGTCAGCGGCTCCGGATGCGTCGCCGTCACCACCATGCCGCCAACATCGTGATGCGCCTCGACCCCGCCCACGGCCTGCCGCGACATCGCCAGCAGGTCGATCCTGACCTCGTAGTCACCTTTCGCCTTGCCCGCGACAATGGGGCGGCTGCCTGCCTGAACCTCGTGGGCAAGCGTGCGCCCGTCGGTGCGCGACGCGCTGAACGAGACGTCCAGGAACGGGCCAAACAGCGTGGCTGCCCCCGCCCCGTCACGCAGCAACTCAGCGCCGAAGCCGATTTTGCTTCCCTGCTTCTTATTAACCGTCTCCTCGGACGTGACGTCCCCGTACTTCGAACGGTACTGCGACAGCACTGGATCCGCTTCCGGGCCGGCCGCGACCCGCGCGGCGGAGGCGTCTTCGGCGAGATCCGTCCGCCGGACCAGTGAGAACCAGGCTCGCACGACGGTCTCCCCGTCGCCTTCGACTAGCCCGCTGTACAGGTGCCGCTCCCACTCCACGGGGTCATCGGAGTTCAGTGCCCTGACGATACCGTCCCTCAGCTCGCTGCTCAGGCGGGCGGAGATACGCAGGCCGCGGCTCCCCGTCGTCGCCGCTACGGCTTCCTTGAGCGCCCCGACCGCGGCGCTGGCGTCCGCCGTCGCGTCATGTGCCTTGATAACCCGCTGTACTTCGGCGTCGCCGAGCGCGTGAACCCCGCGGCGCGCGTACCACGGATCGGGATGCTGAACAGGCAGCTCCGGATCGGGATCCGGACGCTGACCAGACGACCCCGGATCCGCAGGCCCACCAGACGAGCCCGGATCGCCGTTCCCCGCGGAAACCCCGCCTTGCCCGAGGGCGGGCGGCCAGTCCTCGCCCTGGGCGTGGCTGACCGTCGGCCCCAGCCACGACAAGTCGCCGGGCTCGAAGGGCCGGGGTGACTCGCCGAAGTAAACGCGCGGCGGCTCATCGGAGCCCCGCCCGGCATCGAGAACAGGACCAAAGCCCGAGTACCGAGGCTCGCCGGGTGCCTGCTTGACGGCGGTGCCGCCAGAACCCGGCGGTTCCAGCTCCTCAGCTTGCTCGTTCCGAAACCCTTCGTACCTGCGTTCAAACTCCTGAAGTACCTCGCTGCCCCAGTCGCTGATCTCAGGTTCGAAAGTTACTTGCCACCTTCGGGACTCGTCGCCGTCCGCTCTTGCCATCGCGTCTGGTCCTTTCCCGCCAGCAGACACGTAGGCCGACCGAACGGTGGTGGTCTCGACTCGGCACTGATCCGTACGTGGCGTGCACGCTACAGACCTTTGGTGAACGCGCGAAACCGTGCAGGTGAACCACCGGAGGGTCCTCCGCAAAGTGTCGGTGGCGGTTCAGCGCGGCACGTCCCCTCCAGCCCCGCTACCAGGCACCCGCCCTCAGCCTCGGTGAGGATTCTCCCTCCCCTTTTCAGAACGGTCCCGCCGGCTCCCCCAACGAAACCGCCCAGCCGCAGTCACCCGACCCGACACGCATGCTCGTGCGACGATGCCAGTCCCTACGCTCCTTGGCGGGGACCGGTCCCGGGCTTGCGCTCCTACCCTCGTGGTGACCATCCCGATGAGGGGAACACCATGTTCGCGATGACGCCGGATGCCCGGTCGCACGGTCAGCAGGTTCCTGTCGATCTCGGGTCCTGGTCATGGTCGCCCGCGTCCGCGCCTGGATTCCACGAGCTGAAATCATCATCGATCACCGAGAAAGGTCCCACCGTGCGCATCATGGAACTGCCCGTCCTTCGCAAGCACGCAATTGACAAGAAGAAGTGCCTCTGGCGCGTCGTCCCCGTCATCACAGCCGCCGCGGTCAGCGCCTCACTCGTAGCGGCCACCGCGGGTCCAGCGAGCACCGCCGTCCGGCCGCCGACAGCACCCATCATCTCGGTCAGCGGAGGCGGCCGCCCCGCCGTGGCCCTCCGCACTGCCCTTACGCGTGTTCGCCGGACCGGCGACGGGCAGTTCACGCTCGCTTCCGCCGGGCTGAGCAGCCCGGCGCAGAGTGTCGACAGCGCCTTGGTGGCCGCCCTTAACAAGGTCCAACGCCAGGCGGGGACTCTCGATCTCGCCAGCGGCAACGTCGTCGACACCGCTGATACCGTCCCGGCCGCCAGTCAGGGCACCACCGTGATCACGATCGTCCCCGGGACGACACTGACGATATCCGACACTGAGGTGGTGCTGGATATCTCGCCGCAGGACGTGACGGACATAGAGAACGCGGCCGCTCTCGGCTCCGCGATCGCGTCCCTGGTCGGGGCGATCCTCTCCCTTACCCCGGCCAGCGTAGGCGGCCCGATCGCTGCCATCGTCGCCAACTCCCTCAATATCGGGAGCGACGTGCTCAAGCTGTGTGCGGGCAACGACGGGGGAAGCATCATCATTTCAGCGTCGGTGCCAAGCGGGGAGCTGCCGTCGGTGTCTGCGTGCGGTGTCTCGGTATAGCGGCCCAAGGCGGCCCCCGTCCTTCCCTCGTGGGTAGCGGGAGCCGCGGTATCCGATGGCTGGCCTGACGACGACGAGGAAGGCGGGCTAGCTGCCCGGGTAGGGGGAAGGCATTTCCCCTTACCCGGCTACCGCTTCCCGGCCACCCGGCGGGACAGCGGCGACCGGATGCGGGCCAGGACCAGCCAGCGCCCCCAGGCCGTCATGGTGCCGGTCCCCACCGCGGCCATCAGGCCCGCCGCCAGCCCGGGCACGGACCCAATCACCAGCCCGTACCCGGCTCCGATCACCGCTCCTGTCGCGATCATCGCCGCGAGCGCACGGAAAGGGCTGGCGTCCGGCGGGCGTGACGGGCCGGACACCGGGCGGCCGGCCGTGAACAGCATGGCGAAACCGGGCATAAGGCCGAAGGTCAGCCCCGCCCCGATCCCATTCACGGTCCCGTTGACGAGCGCCGCCCGCAGCCCGGCCTCGAATCCCGACTCCAGGACGGCCGCGACTCCGTACACGGCCCCGGTAACGATCGCGGATGCGATCCCGGCCGTAAGCCCGACCGCGAGCATGACCGAGCGCAGCCGCATGACCGCACCGCCGGGTGGCCGTCCGGGAGCCGGCCTAGGCCCGATCTCGGGCGGGACCGTCGTTACCTTGGTCAGCGGTCTCCTGGCGAGGTCCTGCCGTACCGCGATCCGGCTCGTGACCTCCTGCGGCCAGCACAGGTGCCCGGCGACCTCATGGTCCCGCGCTGCCTTGACCAGGTCGGCAGCGGTGGGCCGCGCCTGCGGCTCGCCGGCGAGGCAGCGCTCGGCCACGGCGGCCAGGGCCACGTCCACGCGACGCAGCGGCCCGGCATCGACGCCGGGCTCGCTGCCCGAGGCCGCGTACACGAGCATGGCGCCCAGCGCGTACACGTCCGCGGCCGCGGTGACGGAGCCACCGCCTCGGTGCTGCTCCGGTGCCTTGAACCCGGGCGTGCCGTAGCTCACGCCGTTCCTGGTCAGCCCCTTCTGGACGCTGTCGCGAGCGATCCCGAAGTCGATGAGCCTGACGTCGTCCGGCACGAGCATGACGTTCGCGGGCTTGAGGTCGCGGTGCACAATCCCGGCCTCGTGGATCTCTTGCAGCCGCGCGGCGGTCCGGGCCAGCAGCAGCCACAGCGCGCTACGGGGCAGCGGGCCGCTGCCCTGGACCGCCTCGTCAAGCGTGATCCCTGGAACGTACTCGGCGGCGAACCAGGGCCGTGCCGCGGTGCTGTCATGCGCCAGCACCTCGGGGGCGACGCCGACCGGGACCCGGTACAAGATGGCTATCTCGCGTCTGAAGCGCTCCGGGGGGACCAACTGTGGCCGGATCAGCTTGACGGCCGCGTACTGGCCGTCGGCCGCACCGAGGTAAACCTCACCCATGCCGCCGGCACCGAGCAGGCCGATGATCTCGAACTTGCCGATCTGCCGTGGGTCACCCGGGCCCAGTGGCCTCGCGACGAGGTCATCCCCCTCGTCCCCGTGCGCATCGGTGGCGCTCGCGTTCACGCGGCGTAGCTTATTCGCTTAAATCAGTATTAGACAGGCAATCGATCAGGATCGATACAGAGACCGGTTCCGGTTGGCTCTCCGTAGGCTGACCGCAGCCGAACGGAGGAATGCCCATGAAGTTCCCGCCGCAGATGCTGCCGCCGGGCAGTCCCGCCGGCAAGGACCCCGAAGCACCCCCGGGCACGATCTTCGTGGTGGGGCCGGAAAGGGGGTACGCCGTGCCCCCGTGCCGGTACACACTGCTGTTCGGGCGCGATCGTGAGGACGTGCACGTCCCGGTCGGCGTCGATGACGCCAGCGTCAGCCGGCGACACGGGGTGTTCACCTGCCCCGGCCCCGGCAGCGGGTGGTGGCTGCGAAACAGCGGGAACTTGCCGATTGAGCTACCCGACGGCGCCTTGCTGCTGGCCGATCACTGGCGGGCCGTCGCCCCCGGGTACACGCCGCTAGTGATCCACTCCTCCCGGCAGCGGTCCCACCTGGTCGAGGTCCTGGTCACCGGCGAGCCTGGCCAGCACCGGCGGTCCACGTCGAAGGCGGCGACCGCTGACCCGGAGACGGTCTACGAGCTGTCTGCGCCTGAGCGACTGGTCCTCACCGCGCTCGCCCGGCGCTACCTGGAAGGTCACGACGACTATCCCATCCCTCTGACCTGGGAGGAAACAGCCGCACTGGCCAACGGCTCGCCTTATGCGACCCGGACCTGGAACAGCCGCACAGTCGCCCACACCGTCGAGGACGTCCGTGACCGCCTGCACCGCCGGGGCGTCCGCGGCCTGCTCCGCGAGGATGTGGGCGAGCCTGTAGGCTCCACCCTCAGCGTCAACCTGATCCGCGAGCTCCTCAAGACCGCCACCCTCGGCTCCCAGGACCTGGCCCTGCTCCCCGGCGATGACTTACAGGCGGCACAAGGCGGGCCGAGGAGTGCTGGCCTGGGCCTGCGGGGGGATCGCCACGCTGCTCGCGGCCGGGTCCGCACTGATCTTTACGGCCAGCGGGGCCACGGCAGGCCAGGTACCGGTCACCCTCCAGTACTCCTGCCAGCTCCCGATCGTCGGCGGGACGGCCCTGACAGCGACGTTCGTATGGCCAAGCGGCCTGCAGACGGCAACGGCAGGCACCCGCACCCCGAGCCTGCCGGTGGAGGTGGCAGCAACAGTCGCCTCCGCCGCCCGGACCGTCGTGAGCTTCGCTGGCATCGAATGGATCGAGGGCACGGCGGACGTCAGTGCGGAAATCATGGCACCCCAGGGCGACATCAGCGAGAGCGTGGAGCTCACCGTGCCCCGCACCAACGTCTCGACCGGTTCTGGCCCGCTGACCGTGCCCGCGTCAGGCCCCATCCCCTCGGTCCTGCTCAGCCAGGCAGGACAGGCCAAGGTGGTCGTCAAGGCCCTGGTCATCCACCTCGCCACCCTGACCGTGAGCGGGACCCCAAGCATCCTTGGGAACCTCAGCCTCTCCTGCACCCTGGATCCCGGCCAAACTGGCCTCGTGACGTCGGTGCAGATCCTCCCCGTCGCCTCCCCAGCAGCCTCCACCGCGCAGGCAGCCCCGACCTCAGCTATCCCAACCCCTACTCCAACCCCGACCTCAGCTATCCCAACCCCTGCTCCGACCCACGTCGATACCCAGGCTCCCGCCCCGAGTTCCAGCCCTAGCCCGCAGAGCGCACTGGTCAGGCTGCTGCGCCACTCCGCGCCGTTCGCCCGCTCCTTCCCGGGCCTCCTGCTTCTGGCCCTGTTCCTCCTGTGCGCGGCCACCCTGGTCACCCTGAAAGTCGCATTGACAATCTTCAACATCGGCTTCAGGAATTCTTCCGCCAGGCAGTCACCCCCCGAATAGGCCCCTGGCACATCGGCTTGAGGTTGCGGGTCCCGGCGCATGCCCGGAGAGTTGTTCAAGGCACGGGCTCGCCTTCCAATCGCCGTGCTCGATCGCCGCGCTCGTAGCGGCTCCTCGAAGGCCTCGCGCTCAACGCTCCAGCGCGGGTGCCACCCCTGACAGCTCCGGGCCTTCGGCATACGGCATTGATCGCACATTAATTGCGCGTCGATAGATAATTTTGGCATAGATACTAGAATAGCTGTCAGTAATGCCAGGGAAAGCGAAGGGAGCAGCAAGTGCTAACGGCAGGCCCGCATCAGGTCGAACTTGACGGCATAACGCAGGCGTTCGAAGTGGTCGGCCAGGGGCCGCCCTGCTTTGTTCACTCGGGCGGCCCCGGCATTGATTCCAATTACCTGCGGATGCCATTGGTCGAGCAGTACATGACAATGATCTACCTCGACCCGATCGGGACTGGGAAAAGCGGCCTGCTGCCCGGCGGCGACTATTCAGTCGCAGAATACGCGCGACGCCTTGAACTACTCCGCGACCACCTGGACATTACGGACGGATTCGTTCTCGGGCATTCTCACGGCGGTATGGTGGGGCTGCAGTACGCCCTTGACCACCCTGGGCGCCTGCGCGGCTTGATTGTCTACAACGGCGCCCCGGTCGGAGAGTCGGACCTCATCGAGGAGGCGTGCCGTCAGGTGGCCGCCATCGCCGAGCGCTGGCCGGACCGAGCGGAGATGGTTGCCGCGGTACGTGAGTTCCGCCGGGCAGTCGAGGGGCAGGACGACGTCCACGACGTCGAATCGTACGCCGAGCACATGAAGGTGATCCTGCCGCTCTATTTCGCTGACTACCGGAGGACGTGCGCGGAGCTGGGCGCGCCGCCAGTTGCAAGTATCACCGTCTATGATCCTGCGCGGAAGCCGTATGAGTGGGACGTCCGCAGCAAGCTCGGCGCAATAGATGTGCCGGCTCTCGTGCTCGTGGGGTCCTATGACTTCATCTGCCCACCGGTCTGGGCGCAGCTGATCCACGCCGAAATGCCAGGCTCCAGGCTCATCGAATTTTCCGACAGTGGCCACTTCCTGCACCTGGAGGAATCCAGAAAATTCGCCGAGGCTGTGCGCGACTTCAGCATGGAAGTGCGCCAAGCCGCGGGCCGGTGAACCCTCCTGGCCGGCCATGTATCTGGCCGGCCAGGAGCCTGACGAGCCGGCTTTGTCGCTAGCCCTGGATCAGGTCGAACTCTTCCCACGGGCCGATCGCCGTCCGGTTGGCGATCAGCGGCTGCGCGCCCGCGTCGGCGGCTGTGACGTAGTCGCCGTTCACGGACGACTTCAGGCTGATGCTGCCGTCACTGTTCTGGATAAGCGTGAATTCCTGTGCCGCGCCGACGGTCGTGCTGCTGGCTGTCAACGATGAAGTGCCAGCGGTGACGTAGTCGTTGTTCGCGTCCGATCGCAGTGCCACGGTCCCGCCAGCCTCGTCGGCAAGCGTGAACTGTTCCCATGGGCCGATAGCCGTCCGGTTGGCGATCAGCGGCTGCGCGCCGGCGTCGGGTGCGGTGACGAAATTACTGTCAGTATGCGCGCGCAGACTGATCGTGGACCCGCTTGCGGGCATCTGCGTGATCGCGAGCAGGTAGCCCAGCGATGCCGAGGTGAACTGGGACTGCAGGGTGCTTCCGGACTGGTTCTGCACCTGGAAGCCGGTTGGCTCAGAAGGAAGCCCGTTGCAGCCGCTGCCGATCGCGCCGACGTGGTGGGAGGTGTCGGTATTGCCGGTGATGGTGAAGTCCCTGACGCCATTGACGGCGTAGCCGTAGCCCATGTGGTCGCCCGCCAGGGTGTTGCCGGTGACGGTCGCGCCGTAGTTGATGTCGGTGGAGCAGCTCCAGATGTTCGGGCCCATCGCGATGCCGACCTTGATGAAGGCGCCCTCGGCGTCGATGGTGTTGCCGGTGACGTCGGTGCCGGTGTAGTTACCGTTCATCGGCGCGTAGTCGACGAGATTGATCCCGCCCAGCAGCGTGCGCGTCTCCGCGACGATGGTGTTCTTGCTGACCAGGGAACCAGGGGCGCCGAAGATGACGATCCCGCCGTCCGTTGCGTCCTGCACTGTGTTGCCCTGCACGGTTGAGTTGCCGCACGCCAGCGAGATGCCGTCGGCCCACTGGTCCGTTACGGCTACACCGGCCGGGCCGATCGTGTTGTCCAGGATCTTTGCCTGCTGGCACTGTGGCACGCTGTCGGTTACGTTGCCCTCGTCGAAGTGCAGCGTCGACCAGCTTCTGGTGTCGTGCGCGTAGACGTGCTGGACGACCTGCCCGGTCCCGCCGTCGCCCATCTCAAGCAGCGCGCCGCCGCTTCCCCGGCCCAGCTCGCTCAGCTGCCCGTCCACCTGGACATTCTCGACGGTCACGCCCGCCTGGCTGCCGCCGCTGATCGCCGTGGTGACCGAATTGCTTGCCAGCAGAAAGGTCGCCCTCGTGCTGTCCGTCGGCAGTCCCTGAGTCTCGATGACCTGGTCAGGGGCAGTGAAGGTAATGGTGTGGCTGACGTCGATCACCGCGCCGGGGCAGAGCACCGCTTGGGCGCCAGCCCCGTTCAGCGCGGCCTGAACAGCAGCATCGGTACCGCTGCGGATGCACGCGGCGGCCGCGGCTGGCGCGCCGGCATTCACCCAGGTCAGGCCCGCTGCCGCTGCCGTTGCCACGGCAAGCCCGGCCAGCGTTATCACTGGGACTCGGCGATGTCTCGCGGGGATTCTGCGTAGCCTCAAGGTCAATCGGATCCTTTTCCGGGTATTCCCATGAACGCCATGAACGTTTATTGGTTGTAGATCAGGAATATATCGTGGCCCGTGATAATGACTTCCCTGTCGGCCAGTCGGACCCTATGCGCTCACGAGTTCCTGCGGACAGGCGCATTGAAGGTGGGAAGCCCAGGATCTGCGCCAGGCCCCGAGAAAGTAGTGGCGGCGTAAGCTCGGTGACGTGACGTGACGTGACGTGACGTGACGTGACGTGACGTGACGTGACGTGACGGAGCCGGGAAGCCTGGCTGGCCGACAGCCTGCAGTGATCCAGGCTCGCCCTTGGTCGCGGTCTGCGCGCAAATCGCGGCGATGAGGACGCCGCAGAAGCGCAACAGTACTCGCGGCCTGCTGGGCTGCTCATCGGCGAGGGTCTTCGGGAGATCCGCCCGTGCTGATCTGGCGGTCAGGCCTGTCCCCTTGTAGTATTCCGTCGCCCATCAGTCACCAGTTGGGCCTTTCGTGTTGATTTGGGAAAGGAAAGCTATCTTGTTGCCTGGCTTGTCGCGCCGCAAGGTACTCCTCAGCGGCGGGAGCGTGGCGGTCGGCGCGATTGCCGCCGCCTGCGGGAGCACAAGGGTCACCAGCCCCGCCCGGCCCCGCCTCAAGGCGGGGACATTGCTTTGGCACACTAGCGTGCCGCACAGTGTGCTCACGACGGCTGCTGCGGCCGGCACGCTGTGCCTGGCAGCGGGTCCCGGTTTTCGCGGGCTGTCGGCCAGTACCGGGAAGGAGTCCTGGAGCCTGAGCGGCCGCGAGGAGGACCTCCTGGGAGCTGCCATGGCCGTCATGGCTGTCAGCGAAGAGGCATTCATCGTCACCGGCCCTTCGGCCGCCGCCGCGCTCGATCCCCGTACGGGCCAGCGAAAATGGCGGTTCAGCCCGCCGACCGTAACCGTAAACGGGCTCCCCAGCCTCTCGGTATTCGCCGCGGACAGCACGACGGTCTATGCGACGGGCGTGAGCCGCGGTTCCGGCGGCCCGCAGTGCTGCATCCTCGCCATCGACGCCGTCACGGGCCACCGCAAGTGGGCGACGTACTTCCCGCTCACCGCGGAAATAAGCGAACTCACGGCAGGCGATGGCGTCGTGTGCGCCCTATCCGGCCCGGCCCCGGCCACGATGATCGCGCTAGACGCCCGAACCGGCGCACGCATGTGGACCGCGCCCGGCCCGGCGGTGCCATTCGGTGGCGTCATCGCCGGCGGTGTCATCTCCGGGCCGATTGGCGGCACATCGGGTGTCGTCGCCATTGACGCCCTGACCGGCCGCACGCTGTGGACCACCAACGTGGGCGGCACCCTGGAGCGGACCGCAAGCGGTGCCGGCATCGTGTACGCCCCCACCTTCAACGGGCCGGAACTGATCGGGGTGCCAGGCGATCTGATCGCGCTAGACGCGCACAGCGGGAAAAGGCTATGGGCACGCCACTTCACGGAGGGAGCGCCCCTCAACCTGCAGCCAGCGGGCGCGGTGCTGTACACGGGGTTCGGCAGCAGCGTCATGCACGCACTGGACAGCCGGACGGGTGACACCCTGTGGACCTACACGATGCCGCTGGCCAGGAACGATCAGCTATCAGACATCGTGCTGACCCCGGGCAGGGTGTACCTCGCCAGCCTCAACGGCGCCATCTTCGCCCTGCAGGCCTGAACCGCCCGTACTCGGCGCGGGGGGCCGGAGGGACCGGTTCAGCCGGCGTTGATGAAGTAGCCGTACTCGTCGACGATGAGCTGGAGCTGCCCGGGACTCTGGTTGTAATAGGTGATCTGCGCGCCCGACCCAGCCTGGGCGATGACGAGGTTGGGCACCGTCTCGTTGGAGGCGAAGTTCAGGTTGGAGACGAGCGGGAGCGCGAAGCCGGCCGGGTAGACGATCAGGTTGCCTGGCCTGGCCGGCTGGGTCACCGTTACGTTGTCCACCGCGGCGACCGGGGTCTGGCTGGCGTCGGTGGGGACGTTCAGCGTGATCGACTTGTCGGCGGCGAGTGGGTTGTGGGTCACCCGGGTGTCCAGTTCTCTGGTCGGGGTGATCGGGACGAAGCTGTCGAGCGCCCTGGCGGAGAAGTAGCCCTCTAGGTCCGCGACCAGCTGCACCGTCCCGCCCGAGACGTTAGCGATATCGACGATGCCGTCGTCGGTCACGGGCACGATGACCAGGTTCGGCACCGTCTCTCCGGCCGAGAAGTTCACGTTGGAGGCATTCGGTTCGGCCGACTCGTCCGGGTACACGGTCAGGTGACCGCCCTTCTGCGGCGCCGTCACTGTCAGGTTCAAGACCACCGCCGACGCCCCGGCCGCCACCGTGCGCGACAGGCTAAGCTTCAGCACCCCGTCGGCCGGGATCGGGCCGGTGGCACCGGTCCCGTTCCTGGTATCCAGGAGGCGGACCGGCGCCCCCGGTTGGTAGCCATACCCGCCCGGCCCGTAGAACCCCGCTAGGTCAGCGATCACCTGAACGGACCCGCCACTGTTGTTGTGGAAGCTGACCTCACCGTCGCTGACCAGCACCGTGACCAGGTTCGGCACGGTCTCCCCGGCCGAGAAGTTCAGGTTCGACACCGTGGGCTCCGCCCCCGACCCCGGATACACCGTCAGGTTCCCGCCCTCGGCCGGCGAGGTCACCGTCACGTTCATGACCACCGCTGACATGTCGCTCGCGGGAACCCCATCCGTGGTCGGGATGGGCAGGGTCAGCGTCCCGTTCGCGGGCACCGGGGCAGCCCTGCCGGTACCGGTGCCGTAGCGCGTGTCGAGGATCCGGTCGGGTGTGATGGGCGTGTAGTCCGCCCCCACGACAACCTGATCGGTGGCGGACTGATCGCCGGAGACACCGGAGAAGATCTGGTAGTACACGGGGTACGGGCCAGCGGTGCTGTAGGTGTGCTGGAAGGTGGTGACGCGGCCCACTTCAGTGGGCGCGCCGTCGCCGAAGCTCACTGCCGTGACAAGCAGCGGCCCATTAGCCACCCAGGCCGAGGTCTCGTTAGGCGAGAAGGTCACGCTCAGCGGCCCGCTGCTGGTGACGCCTGGACCATTGCCGATGCTAGTGAGCGCGGTGCTCTCCAGCTCCACGGCACCGCGGTCGTAGTACCCGGCACCGGTGCCGGTGTTGGACACGCTGGGGTCGTCGGCTCTGGGGTTGCCGAGCTGGTCGGTGGGCAGCTCACCGGGGGCATTCGCGTCGGCCGAGTCGATGGCGGGCGAGCCAGCCTCCAGCGGGTACCAGAAGACGTCCGGCCCAGGGAGCAACGAGTGGCTGTTCGTTTCGCTCCCCAGGTCAGGATCGGCCGCGATGTCGTGCGCGCCCTGGCCGGATGCCGTCTGGTAGTCAGCCAGGCTGGCGTAGCTGGTGCCTCCCCAGTTGTAGAGGGTCTCTCCCGCGGAGGGATCGATCAGGTTGTAGTCGACGACCGAACCGGCCTCCGAATCGGCCGAGACCGAGATGGCGGTGCCGGCCGCGCACCCGCCGGTACCAGCGAGGCCTGCTGGCTGGACAACGTTGTTCTCCACCGTCACGCCAGTCGACCCGCCGGTGACGGAGATCCCGCCCGAGCAGGTGCCGTGGATGGTGTTGCCGGTGACGTCGGTCCCGGGCGCGCCGTTCACGAGCACGCCGTAGGTGTTGAGCAGGTCAGGAAAGATGGAGTTGCCGGTGATGACCACCCCGGACGCTCCCGGGTCCACCTCGACCGGGTTGCGCCCCTCGATGGCCATCCGGCTCACCGTGACGTCGCTGGTGGTGCCGTCCACCTCAATCGACGCGGTCGTGCCGCTCTGGTTGTCGGCAAAGCCGCTATCGATCGTGATGCTGGACGAACCGCGAGTGACGTAGAAAGCTCGCAGGGGGCCAGCCGCAGTGAACCCTTTAAGCACGACGTTGTGCGCGCCCGAGATCGTGAACGCCGGGTCGTCCGCGGTGCCCTCGACGGTCGCGCCCACGACGGCGTCGAAGGTGATGGGGGCCTGCGCGGTTCCCGAGACGGAGATCGTGGTTGGGGCGTACTCCTGCCCCGGCTCGACCACGACCGTCTGCCCGGGCTGCACAACGCTCGCGGCCTCCGTGATCGTGCAGAACGGCTCGCTCGCGCTGCCAGGACCACTGTCGGAGCAGTCAGCCTTCCCGTCGACCTCATCGTTGTCGACGTAAAGGTCGGTGCCGGCGGACGGGTATGGGGTGTAGAAATCAGCCGCGACGCCAGTGGCCTGGGTGGCCGAGACCGCGGCGGCCGCGTGCCCAGTAGGGCCAATGTCCGGCACGACGATCGCGGTGGCTGCAACACCGGCCGCGGCCAGGACAAGGCCAGCGGAAAGGCGGGATCTAACGCGCATGGGATCTCCAACGAGGATGGCGAGGAGGCCGAAGCGGTCGCGTTCAGGCCCCACGCTCCGCTGTCAGCTCGGGGATCATATCGGCATTCGTGAAATATTGCACGAGCCATTGGGACGGCTCCTGACATGAGGCTTCCTCGCCTCGTACCGGGCGGCTACTGGGATGCCGACGACCGCGCGCCCCCCTTCACTCTTAACGTGCCGCCCAACTCGGGTCCGGCCAGCGAATGCGGGCCAGCCTCACGGAGCTGCGAGCCCCGGCAGGGCTGACGCGCCAAGAGGGTCGCGAGGACGGGTGGCAGCGTCTATCCGGTGTGCTGTCGGGACGAGGATCCGGCTGAATGCCACGCGATAGACGATCAGCTCCGCAGGCACCTAGGGTCGCTTCGAGAAGATGACGGTGATGGCCTGAACCCGGCATCAACTTGTCGTTTACCAGATGTCAACCCAGGTCGTATTAGCTCTAAGCACTGCGGGTTGCGAGTGTGTCCTGGACGGTTACAGTTGTTACGGCAGGCCAAGCGCGCGAGCAAACCTTACCGCATCCCGTGGATATGTCTGCATTCCGACGTGAATCCGTTTCCGGCCGGTACTCGACGAAAGTTGAAAGAGGGAGTTCATGAAGCGCATCAGCAAGCGGGCGCTGACCCTGACGGTCGGCGCCGTGCTCGCCGGAGCTCTCGCGCCGGCCGTGACGGCCAGCGCCGCCACCGCCGCATCCCCGGCGACGGCCCGTGCCATCACAGTTATCCCGCTTACCCCCGCACGGCCGTCGATCCGCGGCGTCACCGCTGCCCCCGCATCCGGGGTGACCCTCGACTCCAACTCCGGGAACACTGTCCAATTCACGCTGTGCGGGGTCGGCAACAACTACAAGAGCTATCTGAAAATCATCCAGGATGGCGCGTTCCTGCGAACTCCTTTCGTTACGCCTGGCGAGTGCGTAGAATTCAGCACCACCTTCCCCAATACAGACCCTGTAACCGTGTATGACTTCGGCATATACAACATCAGCCAGCAGGGGTTCGACGTTAATACATCTGGAGCGCCGGTTTTCACATCCGGTCCAGGCGACATCATTCCCCCGTTCACGATAGAGTCAGAGGGTACGACAACGGCCCCCTTCGGGGTGTCGATAATAGCCGGTGTCACTCGTACCTTCTGATAGGTCGCTTCCGGAGGGCGTATTGCGCCGGCCGCCTGGAGTTGCTCGACGAGCGGGGGCAGGTCGAGGACGGCGAGGAAGGCCGCGATGCCTGCCGCAGGGCAGACATCGGTGGCCAGCCAGGCGGTGGCGAGCAGTGCGGCGAGCAGGATGACGCCAGTGCCTGGTCTGTGCCCAAAGCCCATGAGGAAAGGATGGCCACCCCAGCCCCGCTTCTGCTCGACGAAGAAGAGCGGGAAGATCGCCTCCAGGTACGGGGGAGACACGGTGCCGTCAAAGCGTGGCACCTCGGGTAGCTGACCGGCAGATGTGTTGGCGCGGAGATCAAACTGTCGCAGCCGCAACCTCATGACATCCGCCTCTGGACCAATGCGACCTCGCCCGCGACGCGCTACGGCACGGGCACGTGGTCGCTGACCGGTACGTCAACTCCATCATCGCCAACCACGCTGCCGTCTACAACCTGCCTAACCCCGCCGTGACCGCAGCCATCGCTCCGTTCAGGCGGTATTTCACGGTCCCCGACGTGACCGTCTACTTGCATGCCAGCCCGGCCCTACTTCAGGCTGCATGAACGCGACTTTGCGGTGTCCCTGCTGTAGCATCCGTGTCGAATTGTTCCGTTAAGCGACGTATAGTCCGTGGGTTTTTGTGGGGGACGTCAGCGCGTTCGCCAAGTTGTGGGGATTTTGTGGGGACGCGACTGCGCAGGGAACCGTGGCCCCGGGCGGCGCAGGAGCAGTCGGCCACGGCTTGCGGCCGAACTCGGGGTCGTGGCCCTGGCGCCGATGCTCCGCGGGTCATCTCCCGGGCGCGTTGCCCGATCGTGTCGCGCGAATCCTTAGGCCTGGAGTTCCAGGCTGTCGCGGTGATCGGGGTCTCCGACGGGACCGTGTCGACACCGAACGCGGTCACCGCAGAGTCTGGCACCCCTTGACCCACGCCCAGGACCTGCAACGTGAGCGCTGCCTCCTATTCGTAGCCTGCACGCGGGCGCGGGACCATCCGTACCTGTCGTACAGCGGGCTGCCAAGCGCGTTTCTGGCTCAGTAGGGCTTATACCAGTCGCTCCAGGAATGCCAGTGCGTCGCCACGTCGAAGCTGCTCGTGGAATGACTGGTTGCGGAAGTTGCGCAGGCAGCCGTAACAACTGGTCTCCGCGCCGCATTCGCAGCGTTCCATCCGGGTCAGCGCCGCCTTCAGCACCTCCGGGAAGGCCCGCGCGATGCGCAGCGCGCCGCCCGCGCCCCCCGGAACGGCGTCGAAGAGCATCAGCGATGTCTTATGGCCCGCCTTCGGGAACGGCGTCCCGTCAATGTCGTCGCGTGCGATGTCTAGGCAGTCCGACGCGCCTTCGAGCAGGGCGTAGAGAACTGCGCGCCACTCGCCAAGCGACAGCCCCGGCGCGGCGATCGAGTCGAAGGTGATCTCCACGATGTCCGTCTCGTACGGATGCGCCAGGGACTTCCAGTGCAGTGGCCCGGTGCACTCGCTGTCCTTAAGCAGGTGCTTGTGGGACTGACCCTGGCGCTTGCCTCCGGCTGCGGTACCCCAGCCGCACCAGCCGCAAATGAGGAAGCCCCTACCTCTGGTGCCCTCGGACAGGGCGATCAGACGGCCGCGCTCCCCGGCCGCGGTGCTCACCATGCCGCCGTTAGCGAGCGGCCAGGTGCCGTTGAACTCCTCCGTGCCCGGTGACAGCACGTACGTCGCGCCATTCCAGCTGCGGCGCGGCGCGATCATTCCCGGGTTCCGGACCTCGCGGAGTGCCACGAAGCCGAACTCCGGCACCCAGTAGCTGCGCGGCGCCCCGTCTGCATGGCCCCGCAGGACGGGCAGACGGGGTCCAGGTCGTCGTCGCTCTCGCGGTACAGCAGGCACTTCTCGCAGACGGCGTACTTGTGGCCGATCAGCTCGCGTTGCGGCAGCCGGTACACGCCGCCCGACGTCCACAGCCTGCCGCCAGCCACGACCTCGCCACCCGGAGCGTATTCATAGATGGCGGCCGACAGGTCCCGGGACAGCTCCAGCTTCCGCCCGGCCGGGTCGCCTGAGTACGACGTCCGCAGCTCAACGGTATCAGTGGGGAAACCGTACTTGGGAAGCACGTTGCGGTTGGCGAGCAGTCCGATGAGCGGCCGCTGGGTTAGCGTGTTAATGGTCCGCCCGTAGAGGGCGACGAGATGGTCCTTGCCCGCGTCGAACGCTTCCTGCCGCCGCTCCGCGAACATCTCGACGTCCCTGGCGAGTTCCGCCCGCACGTTTTCGAGCAGCGCGGCCAGCTCCTCGGCCCACGCACCCGCCTCTACCCCGATCTGCCGCTGCACCTCCAGCGGCAGGACTCGGCGCAGCGACTCCGTGATCGGCAACGGAACCGGTGAGAGGAATGGCCACACCCGCTTCACCGGTGCCGGGTTCCCCAGCAAGAACTGCCCTGCGGTGCCCCACGTCTCCCCGGTGGCCTGCTTCTCATCCCGGAAGAACGCGGCCAAGGCGACGGAGTGCGCGTGCCGTCGGTCAATACGTTCGTTCCCCAGCGGCACGTACGGTGAGCGGACCTCGCCCGCCACCATGATCTTCGGATCCTGAAACCGCGACAGGTCATGAGACCGGCGCTGCGCGTACGTGAGGACGAGCGCCACCGAGGACGTGCGGCGTCCGGCGCGCCCGGCGCGCTGCAAGTAATTCGCCGTGGTCGGCGGCACGTTACGCATGACGACGGACTGCAGTTCGCCGACGTCCACGCCCAGCTCGAACGTCGTGGAGCACGACAGCGCGTTCACCTCGCCGCGCACGAACTGCTGCTGTATGTCGGCGGCCTCATCCGACATCAGCTGCGCGGTGTGCTCCCGCGCCTCCAGCGGCACTGGGTGCAGATGGCGGTACAGGTACCGGTAGTGGTCATCGTCGGCTGAACTCATCAGAGAGAGCTTCCCGGCGCATCCGAGAGTCGTGCACACCCCACGAACGGACAGGGGTGACCGCCGCCGGCACAGCTCACACTCGTAGACGTCATCCTCAGGACCGACGGCCTCGAGCCGGAGCCAGGTGTGATCAACCTGGTACAGTACCCCGAGTTTGACGTCACTGCTCGACTCTAGCCACCCGTCCCGTACTGTAGACAGAAATTTCCAGCAGCCCGCTAGCACGTCCTCTGCCTTCGCCGAGGTGCTTATCGCGGCGAGAACCCGGCGCAGGTAATCCAGCCGCCGGTTGGCGCCTCGGGCTGGCACCCAGCTGATCACCTTGCGCTTCGGCTCCGCCCCGTCGCTGCGCACGTAGATCGGGCCGCGCCGCGGGTCGAACGCCTCGTCCCGCGGGTCCACTCCTTCCGGCATAGACAACGCGCCCTGCTGGCGGACGCTGCGGACCAGTTCGGCAAGAAGGTCCCATGCTTCATCCTCGGACAGGCCAAGCGCGGTCAGCCCCTTTGGAACCTGCCAGCCTGGCTTCCGGTCCAGCTTGACCCGGAGCAGCCCTGTTCCTTCCAGGGACTGCCGGTCCTCGGTTGTTACCAGCTCTTGCACCACCCACAAGGCCGCGTGCCGCCGCCGTTCCTGGGCGCTCATCTTGCGGTGGAAGACGTGTGCCTTATCAGCGGCCTTGGTGACGTGGTAGACGAGGTCGTCAATGCTAGGGTTTTCATCGGCACCGGCTCGCTGCAATCCCTCAAGGATGAGCCGCCGGTGCTGGACCGTCTTGTAAGACGTCTCGAGGTAGGGCGCGAAGAACGCGGCGGCCTGCCTGCTGTCGCTGAAAAGCAGGAGCTTGCGCCCCTCCCCCGGCAGGTCAGCTTGGTCCGGGTCGGGGGCTGGGGGCAGCGCCTGGTACAGCGACGTGGCCAGCACCGATACGGCTGCGTCACCGCCGCTTTCGAAGCCACGCACCATAGCCGCGCCCCGGGCGCCGCACGCGAGGCATCCGCTCGGAGCATCCTTGGGGGTGTTCAGCCTGCGAACTGGGAGGAGCTGGCCGCCCTGGCACCCGGGCCGCTTGCATGCTGACTTGGTCCCGTCGTAGAGGCAGCCACACGCGGTGCACAGCACCGCGTCCTTAGAATCCAGCTTCCCGGCCGGGTCGGTGTCGAGCGTCTCGTCATCCTCGTCGATGACGTCGGTACCCCGGTCGAGCAGCAGCCAGGTACGACGCTCTCCCGGCCCGGGCGGGCCAAGGATGAGTCCGGCAGGGTCGGGGCGGAGCGTGCCGGAAAGGTAGAGAGAGCCGCACCGCTTGCAGGCGCCGAACTCGAACGCCACGGCAGCGCACTGCGGGCACGTCTCATGCCTGGCGAGCGTGACGTGCGGGCCTGCCGGAGAAAAGCACGCGTACGCGCCCTCAGTGGCCCGCACGAACAGGTGGTAGCGGGCAGACAGAACGGCGAGTCCATCCGGCCCGGTGACCTGGCTGCCCGCAGTGACGAGCGCGTCGAGGGCGCGCCGCCGGTCCGCTGCGGAGCCCTCCGAGCCGAACAGCGTATCCGCCAGCTCGCCGGCCATGCGCGGGCCGCCCGCGAGCAGCTCGCGGAGCCGGGCCATCCGTGACTCGTGAGCGAGGAGGGTGCCCGCGGCACCGGGCGCGGTCACCGCTCCGAACGCGTCCACATGGCGCAGCAGCTCTTTCGCGGGGTCACCCGCTTGGGCCACGCGCTGGTAGGCGACCGGGTCGAGAGGACCCCAGAACGGCGGCCTGGGCAGGTCAACTCGGCTGGCGCGTACGAGATCCTGCTTGCTGGGGTCGCCTTCCACCCACTCGAACGGCGCGTCAAAGAGGCGGCGCGCGAATTCGGTGACGTCCTGTGGCTTGTCGCCGACCGTCGCGCTCGTGGCGATGCAGCACAGCGGCCGGCCGAGTGCCACCCGGTCGTGGAGCCGGCGCAGGAGCATGGCGACCTCAGCGGCCTTGGCGCCGTCGTAGACGTGGGCCTCGTCCACTACGAGGAATTGCCAGTGGCTGCCGTGGCCGCCTTCGAACAGGTCCATGTCGGCCGGGCGCAGCAGTAGGTACTCGAGCATCGCGTAGTTGGTGAGCAAGATGTGCGGCGGGGCGGCGCGCATGGTTTGGCGACTGAGCAGCTCATTGGGCAGCATCGGCTCGCCTGGGTTCAGCCTGCCGAAGGCCTCGGCCGCTTCCCTGTCCCCTTCTTTGGTGTCCCCGACGTACCGGCCGAACGTGATGTGCGGCGCGTTCTCCAACACTTGGCGGAGCCGCTTCATCTGATCGTTCGCCAGCGCGTTCATCGGGTAGAGCAAGAGAGCCCGGACGCCCGGGCCAAGCTCACCGCGAGCGTGCTCGTCGGACAGCGCATTGAGGATCGGCAGCAGGAAACTCTCCGTCTTGCCGGAACCGGTGCCCGTCGCGACGATTACGTTCCGCCCTCCAGCGACCTTGCGGATCGCCTCTTCCTGGTGGGCGTACAGTGGCCGACCAAGCGGGAGTGCCTTGCTGTCGAGCTGCCGGAACGCCGGGTTCAGCACTCCTTCCCCGATAAGGTTCTCCAGCGCCGCGCCGTACGCGTAGGGCGGGGTGGCCTCCAGCAGCGGCCCCTTCGCCAGCAGCTCGCTGTGCGTGATCTCGTGCTCGAGCGCGGCGGCGATGCGCGGATCGCGGATCGGCAGCAGCGAGCGCAGATAGCGCTTGTACCCGGAGGTGATCAGGTCGCTCGTGAGGAGCGGGTTGAACCGGTCCGTCAAGGGGTTTCCTCCGGGTCTTCTGCGGCGTCTTCTCTTGCGGGCGGGACCAGCGGGGCGACCGCGCCGACGATCAGCGCCTCGGCGAGAACGAGGTCGATGGCGACGAGGCGCGGTGCGTGCCGCGCGAGGGTGATCCACTGGCCGTGGAACTCGCGCTCCAGGGCACGGCACCGGTGGTTGCCCCGAGCGGAGAGCCGGGAGGTAAGCGCTAGGGCCACGGACATCGCCGGGAGCGCCAACCAGCCCCCCTTCCTGTCTCCGGGAAGCCGGGCTGCTATCGCGCCGGCGAGGCTGGGGTAGCGGGACTCTTCGATCACTTTCTTCGCGGATGTCGCCGCGGCCTTGGCGGAGCTGGCCGCCGTGCGAACTGATGCCTTATCCCGGGCGTCGAACAACCGGAGGGCGGCCACCATCCGCGTGTCGGCGTCAAGCAGGGCCTTGGGGACAACTGCGGCCGCTTGCCAGACGCTGTCGAACTGTTCCGGCGACATCAAGGCCAGTCGCTCGGTCTCGAGCCCGAACTGGCCCACCTGGGCGTACGGGTCCGGGTGCCCGCTGAGGATCTCGGCCAGGCTGCTACCGCATGTGGCTACGGCCATGTCGGCGATGTCCGCGCGCGTCATGATGTCCCCGGCCGCAATGGCGGCCTCCGTGGGGAGCGCTGCCCACAGCTTGCTCAGGACCGCTAGTTCCTCGGGCTGCCACCCGGTGAGATCCGGGATCTCCGCCGTGATGCCGACCGTGATCGTGGCAACTACCGCGTCCTCGTGGTCCAGCCCGGCAGTGGCGAGCGCGAGCAGCGCGGGGCGCGGCCGGTCCCGCAGGGCTTCAGCACAGTGCTTGGCGAGGTCCGCCCGGGCACCCGCCGCGACTAGATGGCCGGACATGTGGACCAGCCGCCAGAGCCAGTCCAAGTGCCTGGTCTCCCGGGGGACTTCGGCTTCACCGGCGACAAATCTAGACAGTTCCTCCTCGTCTCCGTCGGCCGAAGCGGGGATGCCGGGAGCGGGGCAGTGGAACGCGCTGGTTCCCGGCCACGACGGCCAGCTTGTCGGCTCCCACTGGTCGTCGATCGCGAGCAGGATGCGCATCGGCCCGGCGTTACGCAGCTCAGGCGGCAGGGTAACAGTGCCGTCCTGCCCGACTGGCAGCTCGGCTGGCGGACGCCATGGCGCATAGGCCAGGTAGACGCCTGCCGTGAGGCCCTCGACGTGAACGTGATCGCGCAGCAGGAGCGCGTCGCCGTCAAGTTCGACCGCGGACGCGAGCTTGCGGGGCCGGATGGTGACGACCGGCATGAGCACATCGCCCAGGTCGATCGCGAGTTCCGCCCGGCCGTGCGTGGCGATCGTGTCAGCGGCGCGCGCAAGCTCGAACCCCAGGAGGCCAGCCGCCTGCTGGCCGCTTGCATCGATGATCTGGACCTGGTTCCCGCTGACGTAGACGCCTAGCCCGCCGTGGCCCTTGTAAGTTTGCAGGCTCCCCGGTACTCGCACCAGAAGCCGACCCGCGGTCGCGAAGTCCTCAGTCACCAGGTGGAGTGGCGATGTGGCCCAGGCCGTTAGGTGTGCGTCGGGGCACAGCACGGCGGCGTGCGGCGGCGTGATCACCAGAGGCTCGGACTCATCATCCGTTCGGTACTCGACCGGCTGAGATCGCCGGCCGGACTCGAACTGGAGGGTCGCGGGGATCGTGGTAGCGCCTGGGGGCGCGGTAAGGCTCGCCCTGCCTTTCACCAGCCCGACAGGGGTCAGGTAACGGGCCACGGGCTGGTAGCTGACCCCCAGCCCCTCGGCAATGAAGAGCGTACGCCGCATCCCCCGGCCCAGCGGTCCCCGGACGGTGACCTCAAAGGACCCAAGCACGGGGTGAGGTACCTCGTCCCAGATGTTGATCTCGGCCGTTCCCGGGACTTCCCGGCTTACGAGCGGGGTGAGGCGTCCGGTACGCCGCACGTCCACGTGCCAGCTGAGCTCGCCGTCCGCGCTGCCGGGAAGGCTCAGCATCGGCGGGACTGCGTAGACGGGCGATCCGAAGGGCGTTGTGATCCCGGTGAGCGGCTCACCAAGCAGCAGCCTGGGCCGTGCCTTGCACTCCACAGGATGCGCCCGACCGCCCCGGAGGCCTACCGCCAGTACCTTCTCCAGGGAGACGAGCCGCAACCGCCAGCCTTCCCAGCCAAACGGAACGGCGGGTTCCGTCATCTGGCCAGGATCCCCGATGAATTCCAGTTCCCGGTCGGCCGGGTACATGATCCACGCCTGGCCCTGAGGAAGCGACACGGCGCTGGCGAGACGGCGGCCATCATCGCCAAAGAAGAGCACCGGGTCGGACTGCTCGACTACACGGAGCTCGGCCGTGAAATCCTCTCGGCCAGCGAGGGAGACGAGGACGGTGCGAACCGGCCGGTGCAGCGGGAAGGCGGTTTGCGGTGTTGTCTCCGCCGCGCCCACCCACATCGCGCGGCTCTGCAGGGTCTGGGTCTCGCCGTCAGCCGTGACTCGCCACCTGGCGACGCCGTCCGGCGTGTCGCCCACTGCCGGGAGCAGGACGTGGACTCCCTGCCCGTAGGGGTCGAGCGCGATCCTCGGCAGCGCCTTACGGGCGGGGCCGGTGCCGCTGTGGGAGTTTCGCCGCTGCCCACCGGAAAGGTCCAGGATGCCGTCGGCAAGCTGCTGCTGCGCGACTTCGATCATGTAGGCGGGCAACCGGACCCCGTCAAGGTCCGGGTCCGGCTCGCTCAGACGGTCTAGCCTCCGCTATTCAGCGATGATGCCATGCTGGGGGGTCTGGCGGCATTCGGGTGACCGTGAACTGGGATTAGCGTTGCAGTTGGCTAAGGGGCGTGTGCACCTTATT
>Ga0335075_10004032_pt1 | contig 23034 bp, 24 predicted proteins | sample Lox_Sample_24_FD_206723 | JGI IMG/M metagenome (GOLD analysis project Ga0335075, IMG submission 206723) | Soil microbial communities from Loxahatchee National Wildlife Refuge, Florida, United States - Lox_Sample_2.4 | ecosystem: Environmental > Terrestrial > Soil > Wetlands | place: USA...
ATGACAACGAGCTCCAGCCGCCTTGGAAAGCCCAGGAGACCTGGATCAAGCTCGCCTACCCCATCTATCACGCTGACCGCATCAAGACACCCACCCTCTTCATGGGCGGCGACCGCGACTTCAACGTCCCCCTCGTCGGCGGCGAGCAGATGTACGAAGCCCTCCGCAGCCTCAACATCCCCACCGAGCTCATCGTCTACCCCGGCCAGTTCCACGGATTCACCCGGCCCAGCTTCATCCGCGACCGCTACCAGCGCTACTTCGACTGGTACGACAAGTGGGTTCTCGGCAAGACGCCCGCTCCACCACCCGTTACACCAAAGAAAGAAGCCGGTGAGTAGACTACCGATTCAGGTTGTCATCCTGAGCGAAGCGAACCGTAAGGAGCGAAGTCGAAGGATCTGCTTCTAAAGAAATCCCGGCCGGGTGCCCGGGTCGATCTTGAGACCCGGGATGGCGGTACGATTCAAAATTCATGGATATGATGCTCTTCGACACATGTAAAAGTGCTGCGCCACACCAGCCGCCGGATTCTACCGGCAAAGAACGGGATGCCGAATCCGGCAACGACTACTTCCCAGCTCGCTATTACAGTTCCTCTATGGGCAGATGGTTAAGCCCTGATTGGAGCGCGAAAGTCGCCCCCGTTCCGTACGCGAAGCTGGACAATCCGCAGAGCCTCAATCTGTATTCGTACATGCTGAACAATCCGCTGAGCGGTTTCGATCCAGACGGTCACGCTGGATCGTGTGGTGGCAGCGATGGGTCTAGCTGCAAGGTGACGATGACTCAGATTACCCAGAACGTCAACTTTTACGACCAGAACGGGAACGTCGCTTCGACCGTCAAAGTCACCACCGACATGACGACGATTTCCAATTCGAAAACCAGAGCGATTGTGTCTGCCGACGCGTCGGCGACCGCAACGAATGTCTCTGGGATGAAATTTAGTGCTTCTCAGCTTTCCACAATCGGCTCAACTATCGGGGCCGTGCAGCAGGCGGGTGCTTCGATGTCGTTGGGGCCAATCCCACCCAACTGATGACGGCAATTACAGCAAAGGAGAGCACTCTCGGGTTGACGGCTCCGACCAACCCGTTACAGCTCTCAGGCGGTTCTGGTTATAAGCCTCATCCTGGGGATACGGGATACAACATCCAGACTGCGCTCAACGTTTTACAGGAACGAGGAAGGAACTCTAACTATGATCCTGGCCCTACCTACGGCAGGTACAACGGCGTTGGCGGTGCTCAGGGAGCCAAGAACGTCACCGACTTCATGAACATCTACAACGGCATGACTCAATCGTCTTGGAGCTGGTCTCCGTCGATGCCAGCGCCGCCGATACCGGCAGGACTTCAATGATGAACAGACTCTCCAAGGCTGGGCTATTTGCTGCCCTTTCGGTGGCAGCGATGGGGTGCGTTTCGCTCGCTCAAGCACCGGCGTCCCCTGCCTTATCGGGGTGCGAGAACAATCACAAGGTTCTTGTGCCGAAGAATCCGCGTATGGGAGCGAACGCAAATATCCTACCTGGGCAGGTGATCGTTCAGTTGAGGCTTACCCTTGACGAGAATACGAGGGTGAAAGTAGTTGAGTATCCGCGCTCCAGCAAGGACGTAGACAGCTACAACTCGACCATCATCATCCAGCGCGGTCAAGAGCAGAAGGAATACGCGCTCGGGCGGTTAATCCAACCTGGGTCGGGTCTCCGCCTAGTTGAGATCGCTTCGTTCTGCACGTCCCCTGATAGCGGAACCGTCTTCCTCGCCTTCGAGACGCCCTCAATAGGGGCGACTGAAGGCTTCGCTGTGATCCAGTACTCAGCAGCGACAGTAGACGTCAAAGTGCTCCCAATGGCAGATCAGGGTCGGATCGTGGTCAGCAAAGCGGAGCCAGACAAAGTCGAGTTGTGGTCGGCTACGGGGAGTGCAAGCGTGATCGATTGCGATGCGTGCAACAAGCATTACGCGGTTCAGGACTGCAAAATCGGTGAACATGGGGTAATGTGCAAGCGGCATCCGGGAGCGGGAGAGGTACGGTCTCCTAGTAAGGTCATCGGCGCACGAATCGAAGTTCGTTGATCAGCAAGGCCGCCTTCCGGGGCGGGACGGGTGGCCCACCCTTTCATATGACCCTCCCGAACATAGCACTCACCGAGGGTGCCCCATCCTGAGCGCGCAGCGAAGGGTGGGAAACCGCAACGCCGATCCGCCGTTCTACTCCCTGCACTCTGATCCCTCACTCTGCTACCTGCCACCGCGCCAGGGTCCGTGCTGAGATTTAAGTTGCACATCGCCGCCGCCCCGGAGTAGCGTTACACCCGTCCAAGAACGATCGGACGGTAGTTCCCAGAAGCACTCCTCGCCCCGCCCTCAGCCTCTGTCGAAGGTCCCCCCTCATCGCCTGTCATTCCTGGTCGCAATCTCCATCACGCCAGAGGAGGCGATCCATCCATGAAGAAACTTTTCGGCTTATCAGCAGGCCTGTCCCTTGTATTCACCGGCTTCGTTCTCACCGCACCAGCAGCATCCGCCCAGGACCAGCCCGGAATGGCAGCCCCGCCCAAGGTCCTCGAAATCATCGTCGAAAGCCTCAAGCCCGGACAGGGCGGCAGTCCCCACATGAAGACCGAGAGCGCCTTCGTCCACGCCTTCAAATCCGCCGGCGAGTCCACGCACTACATCGGCATGGACTCCCTCACCGGCCCATCCCGCGCCGTCTTCTTCGTTCCCTACGGATCATTCGAGGCCTGGCAGAAGGACCTCGACGCAACCGCGAAAAATCCGACGCTCTCCGCGGCACTCGACAGCGCAACCATCGCCGATGGCGCCCTGCTCAGTGGCTATGAAACCAGCGCCTACACGCTCCGCGACGACCTCAGCCTCCGCGCGCCCGTCCCCATGGACCACTTCCACTACGTGGAGATCACTCTCTTCACCGTGCGCCCCGGCCACGGCAAAGACTGGAATGACCTCGTCAAGATGTACATCGCCGCGTACCAGAAAATCCCCACTGCGCACTGGGCAACATTTGAAAAGAGGTACGGAACCGACAGCGGCAGCCGCTACATCGCCGTCACTCCCATGAAGTCCATGGCCGAAGCCGATCAGGAAATGCTCGACGACAACGCACTCGCATCCGCGGTGAGCAGTGAGGATCGTCAGAAGATGCGCGAACTCACCGCCGCCGCCATCGAGTCCATCAGCTCGAGCATCTACGCGGTGAATCCCAAAATGAGCTACCCGTTCGACGCTTGGGTCAAAGCCGACTCCACATTCTGGACCCCGCAGTAAAGCCAGCCGCGCCAGGTCCCCGCTCGCGGGACCTGGCCGCAGTGCCGGCTGACCGGAAAGGGCTGAACCGGCCGACTGATCGTTTCCCGAAATCCGGGCTTGCCCCAAAAGCCGCGTCGCCCAGACATTGCTATAAGTAATCATTTATCAATCACTTGCGGAGAATTATGGCGCCGGTCACTGGGCTGTATAATACGTGTTAGAGACTTCTTTCACCGGCGTTATTTTTGTTGCACGCCGTTTGTTGCACTTATCGTCCGGGTTTCTTCCGAATCGGGATTCAGCATCCTCGTCCAGGTCCCACGCTCGTATCCGGCTGATACTCGTTCTGCCCAAATAAGACCCCACAGGGCTCAGGTGGGTCAATTGAGCTGACTGCGGAGTTCAGCATGTTGTTGTCACAACAAGGCGCAAAAGAGTCTCCCGATACAGGCTCGCCTATTGACGCGGAAGCCGTCCGGGCGCAGTTGAATCGCCTTCTCACACATCCCCTCTTCACAAACAGCAAGCGCTACCCGGTTTTGCTGGCTTACACGGTCGAGCAGACCCTTCTGGGCAACGCTGCGGATCTGAAAGAGCGGACGATCGGCGTTGAGGCCTTCGGACGCAACCCGGATTATGACGTCAATCTCGATCCTGTCGTTCGCACCTCGGCCGCAGAGGTGCGGCGGAGGCTCATCCAGTACTACTATGATCCGGCCCGGGCAGGAGAATTGATCATCGAGCTGACTGCCGGCTCTTACGTGCCGGTGTTTCGCAGACCGGAGCCACCACCGGTGATTGCGACGGACGCGGTCCAGGAAGAGAAGCCGGACCAGGATAAGGATACCGGGCGAACTCCCGCCCTGAATCCGCAGGGCATGGAGGCATCGGCTTCGTCCTCGCCCCGGCCATCCCTGCTTCACGAAATCCGCCGCCGGCTTCCTGTCGCTGTGGCGTTGCTTCTGGCCATGGCCGTCGGTATCGGCATCGGACGCTATCACCGTTCTCCCGCACCATCCAACGTGGAACGCTTCTGGCAGCCCATCACGTCGAGTCAGGGCCCGATCACCTATTGTCTCGGCGAGCCGGAGGACTTGATTCGGAAGGGGATGCCAGTCGACAAGCCGATTGAGGGAGGCCTCGATGTGTCCGATGTGACCACCCTGGCCCGCACCATTGTGCCGCTGGTTCCCCGTCACAGGGCGTTCCGCGTGGTTTCTGCCTTGGACGCGAGCTTCGCGCAGTTGCGTGAGGGGCCCATTGTGCTGATCGGGGCATTCGACAATGCCTGGACCATGCGCATTACGCAGAACCTGCGCTTTGGGTTTGAGTTCCAGGACGGTTTAAGGAAACTGGTCGACCGTAAGAACCCGCAACGCTTCTGGACATTGCAGCGCGCCGAGCCCGGCGGAGAACTGGCCACGGACTATGCAATCGTGGCGCGCATCCATGACGACGTAACCGGGCAGCCGGTCATCATCGCCGCAGGCATTTTGGGCCCAGGCACCGAAGCCGCCAGCGAAGTCCTGTATAACCCCACGTATCTGGATGCGATGCTCGCCAGGGCGCCCAGGAACTGGGATGGAAAGAATCTGGAAGCAGTGATCGAAACTCATGTGATCGAGGGAAACCCCGGGCCACCGGAAGTCGTGGATGTCGAGAGCTGGTAAAGACCATCTCCCTTGAGCGCAGCTGTTCCGACCCGCGGACCCGTTCGCGCTTGTTACGAAACGCCCGATGATCGCTGCTGACGAGATGAGGACCATGCGGACTGACACTCACGGATTACGATGAGAAAAATTTGTAACCTGACCGACTAGTTGGTAGTCTATCTTACATGCAAGGAGAGATGGCAGAGCGCATTCTGAAAACAGCGGAAGCCCTGATGATCGAGAGAGGATATTCGGCCTTTAGCTATGCCGACATCGCAGAGGCGGTGAAGATCAAGAAACCAAGCATCCATCATCACTTCCCGACAAAGTCTGGCTTGGCTGTAGCCGTTCTCAAAAAGCATCGCGAGAAAACACTCGAAGGAACCGAGCAGCTTGACAGGCAAATCGAAGACCCTCGGAAACGCCTTCATGCCTACATCCAGTATTGGGAGGGGTGCATCCGCGACCGTACCATCCCCTTCTGCGTTGCTGCCCTCATGGCAGCGGAACTCCCGTCATTGCCAGAGGAAGTTCAAGCGGAAGTGCGCCTACATTTTAAGGCGTTAGGCGAATGGCTTGAACAAACCTTGAAAGCTGGGGTGAATGCCGGTGTCATCAAGCTGCAAAATTCAGCGGCAACGGAAGCTCAGACTCTGATGGCCGTTGTGCATGGGGCTATGCTCTCCGCCCGTGCTACCGATGACTGTGACGTCTTCGAGCTCGTGACCAGAGCAGCGCTCAAGCGTCTCGCTACTGCAAAGAACTAAGACTGTGGAGGCCATGCATGGCTTTCGTGTATCCAACAAGACTACCAACTAGAAGATAGTGAGGTTTATGATGCAAATATCAGATCGCTCCCTGCGGAATCTTTATTTTGTCCGGACCGTGTTCCAGGTGATATGGGCTGTCGCTGTTCTTTCGACGGCACTTACGCAGCCACATATCGCTTCCATCTTGTTGATCGCGTACCCACTGTGGGACGTCGCTTGTACGTTGTACGATCTCAGAGCCTCACGTCCTACCGCCAGCGCATCGACTTCGCAGATCATCAATGCACTTCTGGGCTCCGCAACTGCTCTAGGGATAGCCCTGACGGTCTTTAGCAAACCGGCATACTCCATCGCGATCTTCGGTGCTTGGGCGTTCGGAGCCGGCTTGCTTCAACTCGTCGCCGGGCTCATCCGCCGTAAGCAACTCGGCGGACAATGGGCGATGATCCTGAGTGGCGCGCAATCGACTGCAGCAGGCGTAGCATTTGGGCTTGGCGGCCTTGGCGGAAAGTTCCACACGAAGGACATGGGAGGGTATGCCATCTTCGGTGCGATCTACTTCCTGATTGGCGGTATTTTGCTGAGCCGAAAGCTGCCACAGGGCACGGTCGAGCCAATCCAGGGCTGAGCTTTTGTAGATCTCGGGAAACGCGCATCTCGCAACTTGGGGAGATGCGCCTTGATAGAACGCTGAGAAGTCTCCATCTGAAGACCCGGAAGCGCTGTCAGCCAGATCGTCAGCCTGTCTCTGCTGTCTTCCAGGCCGGGTTTCGTAACGACCTCCTTCACGCCTGCTCCATCCGCTTTTCAGCCCCCTGCCGGCATTTCCCGCTCTTCCGGCGGACAAAACTATGTATGATACGTGCCCGGCGGCGGAGCACAAGCGTTCCGTCAACTCCAGTAAAAACAAAGCTTTAGGTTGTAGCAGCGCAATTTGCTACACGATGAAGCTTTTTTAATGCCAAACGTATGCCTAAGTTGTGACTATCCCGACTTGTCTTTGAAGCGAGTTGCAAAGACGCGATTAGCCCCCATTTCTCTCAAGCCTGAAGGAGATCATTTCATGAAACGATTCGGTGTTGCATTTCTGGCCCTTGCGTTCACATTCTCCGCGTACGCCGCGAAGAATTCGACTACTGTGACTTTGACTGAACCCCTGCATGTGGGCTCGGCGACGCTGCCGGCCGGACCGGTGAAGGTGACCTGGACCGGAACCGGATCGGATGCGCAACTGACGCTCGCTCCCCGCGGACAAGCCCCGATCACGGTGCCAGGGCAGATCGTCGTTCAGAAGAATGGCGAGCCCTCCATATCGACGAACAGCGTGAAAGGCGTTCAGTACCTGCAGCAAATTGACCTCGACAATCTCACGCTGGTTGTCCGGAATGCTCCGGGACCCGCGGCAACTTCCGGAAACTGAAATATCTCAGCAGAGTTTGCACAGCTCGATATGGGGGAAACTGCCCGAATCGAGCGGCCCCTAACCCCTTTGCCTTATGGCAAAGGGGCTTTTTTGCCGGGGTCCCCACGGACAGAGACGCGAAACCCCGCGCCGATTTTCTTGCCAAAAGTCACGATCCGCCATGTCAAGTCCCTCATCCCCGCGCTACCCCTCAATCCCTTCATTCCAATGCAGATCAACCGACAGCTGAGTGGCCGAAAATTCCTCCTGACTCTATACAATAGAAATAGAGAGCTCGCCTCCGGGCGCCCTTTTGAATTTTCGACTAACTCGTGCCCCTACAATGGGTTACAAATTCTCCATGTGGAATGAATGAGTTACGAATTTCTGGCATCATTTCGCCGGCAACTCATTTAAAAAGAATCGGTTACATTTTTATCCAATGAAATGAATGGGTTACAAATCAATCGGCGTAAATGTAAACCTGTGAATGGATTACAAAATCACCCTCTAACGAGGGGGGGAGGGGGAGGGGTGTATCGCCCAGGAAATGCCCGCAGATGCTAACCTCATCTGTTGGCCCCCTGCATGACCGAACGACTGCAAACCCCCTCCTTCGCCGACCAGAAGACCGGTTGGGATTTGGACGCCATGAACGGCGGTACACGCTTCGTCCGCGCCTGCCTCCGCCAGCCCGTCGACCGCACTCCCGTCTGGTTCCTCCGCCAGGCCGGCCGCTATATGCCGGAGTACCAGGCGGTCCGCCGGCACCACTCCCTGCTTGAAATCTGCAAGCAGCCTAAATTGGCAGCCGAAGTCACCATTACCGCCGCCGAGAAGCTCGACGTCGACGCGGCAATCATCTTCGCCGACCTGCTCCTTCCCTTCGAGTGCATGGGCCTCGACTTCGAGTTCCAGGCCGGCGAAGGACCGGTGATCCACTCGCCCGTTCGCACCGCCGACGACGTAGCCCGCCTCCGCACCGACCGCGCTTCCGAGCTGGGATACGTCGCCGAAGCTATCGCCCGCGTCGTCACCCATTTCAAGGACCACCTCGGGATCATCGGCTTCTGCGGAGCACCCTTCACCCTCGCCAGCTACATGATCGAAGGCGGCGGATCGCGCAACTACATCCACACCAAGACCCTCATGTACCGCCAGCCGGATGCGTGGCGCAGCCTGCTCGACAAACTCGCCACTGTCCTGCGCGACTTCGCCCGCCAGCAGGTCGAGGCCGGCGCCGACGTCATCCAGGTCTTCGACAGCTGGGTCGGCGCACTCAGCGTCGAGGACTACCGCGACTTTGTCCTGCCCGCCACGAAGGCCCTCATCCGCGACATCCAGGCGCTGGGCGTGCCGGTGATCTACTTTGGCGTCGACACCGCCAGCCTCCTCCCCTCTATGCGCGAGACCGGCGCCGACGTCCTCGGCCTCGACTGGCGTACCCCGCTCGACACCGCATGGCGTACCCTCGACTATGCCTGCGCCGTGCAGGGCAACCTCGACCCCATCACCCTCTTCGCCGAGCCCGACCTGATCCGCAGGCGTGTGCACCAGATCCTCGATCAGGCAGGGGGGCGCCCCGGTCACATCTTCAACCTCGGCCACGGCATTGTACCGAATACTCCAGTCGAAAATGTTCAGCACGTAGTCAGATTTGTCCGTGAGCGCCTATCGGAGAATCGCCATGCCTGAGCGCACAGCGGTGCTTCTCCTGGCACACGGCACTCCGGACACGCTCGACGAGATTCCCGAGTACCTGCGGAATATCACCAGCGGACGACCGCTGCCGGACGGCGTCATTGAGGAGATTCGGCACCGTTATTCCCTGATCGGCCCCAGCCCGCTCACCGCTCTCACGCTGGAACAGGGCCGCATGCTCTCCATCGAACTCGGCCTCCCAGTCTACGTCGGCATGCGCAACTGGAAACCGTATATCGCCGACGTGCTCGGTGAGATGCGCGAGGACGGCATCGAGCGCGCCGCGGCGATCTGCCTGGCGCCGCAGAACTCCCGCACCAGCGTCGGGCTCTACCGCAAAGCAGTCTTCGCCGCAGCGGGCGGTATCGACATCGAGTTCGTGGAGGGGTGGGCCGATCATCCCCTGCTTGCCGACGCCTTCGCCGAGCGACTGCGCACTGTGTGGAACCAGTTCAGCACCGAGGCTGGCTTGCCTGTCCGCGTGCTGTTCACAGCCCACAGCGTGCCTCTGCGCACCGTCCAGGCTCAGTCCGCCGGGGATATTCCTGACCCATATGAAGTGGAGGCCAAGCGAACCGCAGCATTGGTTGCCGAACGCATCGCAGGTCTGACCGCCGACAACTGGTACTTCGCCTTCCAGAGCCAGGGCATGTCCGGCGGTCCGTGGATCGGTCCCACGGTGGAAGACACGCTCACCGCGTTGAGTGAGCAGGGCGTCCGGCAGATCATTGTCGATCCCGTGGGATTTCTCTGCGACCACGTGGAGATTCTCTACGACATTGATATCGGTTTCCGTCAGTTCGCAGAGAATCTTGATATGGAATTACGCCGTCCTGAATCCCTGAACGAGTCGCCGCTGCTGATCGCTGCGCTGGCGGATGTCGCTCGTGGTGCGCTGGCGCGACTGGGACAGCAGCACGGAGCGCGATGAAACGCATCGCCATTATCGGCGGAGGACTGAGCGGCCTTTCCGCTGCCTACCAGTTGGCTCAAGAGAGTATCGACTTCACGCTATTCGAGGCTTCAGGCCGATTGGGCGGCATCGTTGAGACCGTCCAGCGGGATGGATTTGTCATCGAATGCGGTCCCGATTCGTGGGTGACGGAAAAGCCCTGGGCCCGGCAGTTAGCCATAGAGCTCGGGCTCGAGAATGAGATGATCGGCTCGAACGATCGCTGGCGCCGCACCTATCTGCTCGAAGGTAGACATCTCATCGCTATGCCAGACGGCATGCGGATGATGGTGCCCACACAATGGGCTCCAGTGCTCAATTCACCGCTTTTCAGTTGGCAAGCGCGGCTTGGCTATCTGCGCGAGATTCGCCGCGCTACCGAGTTGAAAGAGTCGTCCCTGGGCGACGGTGACGATGAATCGGTCTCCGGCTTCGTCCGCAGACACTTTGGGGACGAAGTTGCTCAAACCATTGCCGGCCCGCTGCTCGCAGGAGTCTTCGGTGGAAGTGTCGATACATTGAGCGTGCGCGCCGTCATGCCCGGCTTCGTGAAGCTCGAGCGAGAACATGGCAGTCTGATCGCAGGATTACAGCAGAGGCAGGCTACGAGTTCTGATAGCGTCTTCACTTCGTTGAAGTCAGGGCTGGAAACACTGATCCGTCGAATGACGGATACGTTGCCGCGCGAATCAGTACGTTTGAGCCATGAGGTTCGCTCAATCCGGCGGGAAGGTAGTCAGTGGATCATCGACGCAAACGGATTTACATCCCAATATGGCGTGCTGATCGTTGCGACGCCTGCTCATATTTCGCGTCATTTGCTGAGCACGATTCACGAGCAGTTCGACTCTCTCCTGGCTATGGCAGCCACTTCAGCGATCGTCGTCGCGCTGGCCTTTTCGGCAGAACCGGCCAATCGCCTCCGAATACCTCGCGGATTCGGCTACCTTGTGCCACAACGGACAAGTGAACCGGCGAAGAATCAGTTTTCGCAATTGCTGGCATGTACCTTCGTCGATCAAAAATTCAACCATCGCGCACCGCAAGGAGCCGTGCTGCTGCGGGCGTTCTTCGGCGGCGACACAGCCCCGCTTCTTATGCAGGAAAGTGACGAGGCCCTTGTCACCCTGGCCCTCCAGCGTCTGTCACAAGTACTCGGTCCACTTTCCGAGCCCAGTATTGCGCTGGTGAGACGCTGGCCATTGTCACTTCCGCAATACGCGGTTGGTCATCTCGATCGTATGGCCAGGCTGGCCGAACTTACCGCAAGCCTCCCATCGTTGCACCTGATAGGCAACGCATATCACGGAGTTGGCCTCCCTGATCTCATTCGGGAAGGTCGCGATGCCGCGCGGCGCATTGCACAATCCTAGTCATCATCAAGAAATCAATCTCGTCAAATGCGGGAATTTGCCGAAGCCCTCAACAGAGCGGTAGCATCTGACGCGTTATGGAAACGACTCATATCAATGCAGCGGCTAGCGGTACCTTCGTCTTAGGAGGTGATCTCCATATCCACCGGCTCGGCTTCGGAGCCATGCGCATCACAGGTGAAGGCATCTGGGGCGAGCCCAAGGATCCGGAACAGGCAAAACAGGTATTGCGCCGTGCGATCGAGCTCGGAGTGAACTTCATTGACACTGCGGACTCATATGGACCCGAGGTGAGCGAGCGGTTAATCGCGGAAGCCCTCTATCCTTATCCCAAGAATCTGGTTATCGCCACCAAGGGCGGATTTACACGGTCGGGACCGAACAGGTGGGCTGCAGTGGGGCGGCCGGAGTATCTGCGCCAATGCGTCGAGATGAGCCTGCGGCGGCTCAAGTTGGAACGCATCGAACTGTGGCAATTTCACCGGATTGATCCCAAGGTTCCGGTAGAGGACTCTCTGGGAGCGATCAAGGAGTTACAGAATCAGGGGAAGATTCGTCATGTCGGGCTGTCTGAGGTTGTGCCAGACGACATCGTGCGCGCCGGCAAAGTCGTTCCAATTGTGAGCGTGCAGAACCAGTACAACATCAGTGACCGCCGATACGAGGCGACTCTGGCCTACTGCGAGAAGCACAAACTGGGGTTCATTCCCTGGTTTCCTGTAGCTGCCGGTAAGCTTGCCAGAGCAGGTGGACCATTGGATTCCGCGGCCAGGAAGCATGACGCAACAGTCGCGCAGCTCTCGCTTGCCTGGCTGCTGCATCGTTCGCCGGTGATGCTGCCGATTCCAGGAACTTCCTCGGTGGAACATCTGGAGGAGAATATCGCGGCGGGCGCGGTGAAGCTAAGCGACGATGAATGGAAGGCACTCGAAGCTGAGGCAAGGAAGTAGCTTCGGTGATAAGACAACGGGCAGATCCCAACTAATCTGCCCGTTTTGTTTTCAGCTGAATCTTTTATGGGGCGACGATGACGCCGCAGGCGATACGGGCCCCGGCATTGCCAGCAGGGTCGCTCTTCATGTCGTCGGCCTGGGCGTGAACGACGATGGAGGTGCCCCCGTTGGCGAAGACGGAGTTGGCTGCGGCCGGATCGAGGGTCACGTCCTTGTTCCAGATGGTGGCCTTCACGGTGCCATCAGCACCTACGGTCAGGTTCTGGGGCATGTCGCCATTGTGGTGGCCTTCAGGGTTCTCGTAGCCGTGATGCTTGCCGGCCGGGTTGAAGTGTCCCCCGGCGGTCTTGAAGTCGGGTGGATCGCACTTGGCGTCCTGGTGGATGTGGATGGCATGCTCGCCGGGAGGAAGGTTCTTGAGGGCAACCTTGAGCTCGACACCGGTCTTGGCCTGCCTGAGCACGACATCTCCCGCATCTTTGCCGTCCGCGGTCTTCAGCATGACCTTGACGGATTTCGGGCCAGCGGCGAAAGCAGCCAGCGGCAAAGCAGCCATCAGCGCCGCTGCAGTCAGAAGCAATTTGGAGTTGGTCTTCATGGGGTATTCCTCGCACGGACAAGCATATCCGAAGAGTGCCGAATGTGACGTAAAGGCGAGAGAATTTCCCAGGTGGCGGGCAGGTCTGATTTTGATTTGGTGGAGCTAGTCGGGCTCGAACCGACGACCTCGTCGTTGCGAACGACGCGCTCTCCCAGCTGAGCTATAGCCCCACGGAAGCGGGAGACACTTTATCGAGTTTATCAGAGGAACAGATGTAGAGGGACAGAGTGCAGGGGGAAGTCTTTTGAGCTACGTGAGGGTACCCCCTCCCCTCCTTGAAGTTGTAACCGTTTCATTCTAAGGGTGATATTTGTAATCCATTCATTCTAAAGCAGAAGTTTGGGAGCCATTCATTCCAAATGACTTAACGGCTACCGTGTAATCGGGAGACAAAAGGCCCGGCTATGGAAGCAGCCGGGCCTTCTTCATCTCTATTTCTATTTTAGCTGGTCTGCGAAAGTCGTCCGCCAAATGTTTTTTCGCGACGGTTGGAATAAAAGATCGCCGATCGCAGTTCTCCACGCCATGCAGCAAGGGGGCCGTGAGCAGCAAGGCCAGACCTGAGACTGCCAAGGAGAGAATTGTGGACGAGAATTCCAAACGCGAAAACCCTGCCGGAATGGCGGACAACCCGAATTCCGACGGCATTGACCGGCGCGGATTTCTGAAGTGCATGGCGTGGGCAGGGACGGGACTGGTCTGGAGCTTCGCCGGAGGCGTGCCGGTATCGCGTGTCTTCGGCGAGCCGCATCACCCCGCGAAGCAGGCAGATTTCAGCTTTGTTCAGATCAGCGACAGCCATATCGGCTTCAACAAGCCTGCCAACACGGACGTGACCGCGACTCTTCAGGCAGCCCTCGACAAGATCAATCGCTATTCGGACCAGCCGGATTTTCTGATTCACACCGGCGACCTGACGCATGCGTCGAAACCGGCGGAGTTCGACACGCTCGACCAGGTGCTAGGCGGCGCAAAGCGGCAGGTCTTCTATGTGCCGGGCGAACACGATACGTCGATCGACGACGGGAAGCTGTACCTCGAGCGATATGGCAAAGGATCGAAGGGGAACGGCTGGTACAGCTTCGACCATAAGGGCGTGCACTTTGTCGGGCTGGTCAACGTGGTGCAGCTTGAGGGGATGGGCAAGCTGGGGCAGCCGCAACTGGACTGGCTGAAGGAAGATCTGAGCGGGCGGAAGAGCAGCACGCCGATTGTGGTCTTTGCACATATTCCGCTGTGGGCGGTGTATCCCACGTGGGGATGGGGCACGGCGGACAGCGAGCAGGCTTTCGCGATGCTGCGGAAGTTCGGCTCGGTGACGGTGCTGAACGGACACATTCACCAGGTGATGCAGAAAGTGGAAGGCAATGTCGCGTTCCACACGGCGATGTCCACGGCCTTTCCCCAACCGGCTCCGGGATCGGCGCCTTCTCCGGGACCGATGAAGGTGCCGGCGGAGAAGCTGCGCGATGTGCTGGGCATTTCCCATGTGGACTTTGTGGCGCAGCGTGCCTCACTGGCAACGGTTGACGCGACGTTGTCCGGCGCTCCCATCGAAACCCACGACAGCAACCAGGAAGGAACAGCGTAGCCGATGAGGAAGAGAAGCGTTCATACATCTGTAACGGTTACATTTCTCCCGGCGCTGCTGATGTGGGCAGCATTTCTCACATCCCGGATGAGCGTAGGGGCGCAGACCGCAGCAAATGCGGATCACGACAGGCTGCTTTTCGAGAGGCGCTGCGCGGGATGTCACTCGCTCGATCAGGATCGTGAGGGTCCGCGGCTACGCAATGTCTACGGGCGCAAGTCGGGCAGCATAGCGACGTTCAAGTATTCCGACGCATTGAAATCGACGCACATCACCTGGAATGATGCGTGGCTGGACAAGTGGCTGACCAATCCGGAATCGATTGCTCCCGATACCGAGATGGATTTCTCGGTGCCGAAGGCCGGGGAACGAGCAGCCATCATCCGCTATCTTCGGCTATCCTCTGGGAAATAGGGCCCCGGGGAAGAAAGGCGCGGGATGAATCCCGAGTTCTTCGAATCGGCGGTGATGCCGCTGTTCGATCAGCTTTACAACTTCGCCCACTGGTTGACCGGCGATCGAACGGATGCCGAAGACCTGGTGCAGGAGACCTTTGCAAAGGCCTTGAAGGGATTCCGTTCGTTTGAGGAAGGGAGCAACCTGCGCGCGTGGATGTACCGCATTCTTCGCAATTGTTTCCTCACCTCGAAGGCGGGACTGAAAGTGCAGAGCATGGCGGCGCTGGATGACGAGGACGCAGGCCTCGACGTGGCGACGTCGCACACGCTGACGCCGGAAGTTCTGTTGCTGCAGAAAGAAAGCGAGCAGAAGGTGATGACGGCGCTTGCTGCGATGCCGGTGCACTATCGCGAGATTGTTCTGCTCTGCGAGATCGAAGAGATGTCATACAAGGAGACCGCGCAGGTGCTGGCGATACCGATGGGAACGGTGATGTCGCGGCTGGCACGAGCGAGAAAGATGCTGCGCCAGGCATTGACAGCAAAACCTGCTGAGAAGGCTTCGAAATGGACTGTGATCAAAACCCCATCACGCTAGGCTCATATCTCGACGGCGAACTGGCTGCGGAGCAGGCGGCGGTGGTGCGGGAACATATCGCGAGCTGTGCGAAGTGCGCGGCGGAGCTTGCCGACCTGGTCATCGTGCGGCGGGCGCTTGCTCCGGCACGCGGGCTGTTTACGCCCAGCCTCGAGTTCCGCAGAACGATCGAACGGCAGATTGCGCCGCCGAAGCGGAGGGCGCAGATCATGCGGCTGGTACCGGCGACAATGCTGGCGGCTGCGGTGCTGCTGGTCGCCGTCGCAGGCCTGCTTTATTTCCACCGGGCAGACGATTTTGCCGAGGTCGCCGATATGCACGTGAGCGCACTGGCGAGTGCGAATCCGGTGGACGTGGTATCGACCGACCGGCACACGGTGAAGCCGTGGTTCCAGGGAAAGATCCCCTTCTCGTTCAACGTGCCGGAATTTGCAGGCACGGATTTCAACCTGGTCGGCGGCAAGTTGATCTACTTTCAACAGCGGCCGGGCGCGCAACTGATTGTGGGCATGCGCCAGCACAGGATCTCCGTGCTGATCTTTCAGGATTCGCCGGAGATGGACCGCTCATTCGCGATGCCCGCGGGAGTTCGCCATCGCGACACCTTCAACATCGAAAGCTGGGATTCGCAGGGGCTGAGATTCTTTGTCATCGGCGACGCGGAGCCCGCGGCGATCGAGAAGCTCTCTCAGTTGTTGAAGACAACCAACGAATCGTCCAGGCCCTAATCGTCCTCGAAGTGAGGACTGGAGAGCGACTGGCGCAGTCCGGCGGCGAGAGCGGCAACTACCTCGTCGATCTGGCTGTGAGGAAGATCGCCCTGGGCGAGATCCTGTGAGCCGCCTCCGCGCAAGCCGTGGGCGGCGAGTTCTGCGCGCAGGAAGTCTCCGCAGTGGAGGCTGATGTCGTGACTGCAGGCGACAAAGACACGCGCGGGCTCAATCTCAGACGAGACGAAGAGCGCCACGGTGCGGGGCACAGTGGCGCAGACGCGCGAGGCCAGCAGACGCACGTATTCACGTTCCCGATCGGAGAAGGTGCGGCGGACAAGGCGGAGATTGTCCTTGATCATCTCTTCGATGGCAAGACGGGTGGCATGATAAGTTGCGAGCTCGTCGCGCAGCTTCTGGCGTTCTTTGGCCACGGATCTGGTCTCGGAGTGCAGCCGCTCGATGGCGGCGGGAATATCGTCGCGGCCGATGGAGAGCGCAGCAGCGGCGCGTCCCAGCAGGGCGAAATCGTGGCGAGCTGTGGAGACGGCGCGCAGCCCGCAGACAAATTCGACGCGGATGCCGCGGCTGACGCGGTCGGTGGAACGAATGAGCAGCGAGCCGATCTGGCCGGTGGAGCGGACGTGCGTGCCTCCGCAGGCGTTGAGATCATAGCCGGCAATCTCGATGAGGCGGATAGATCCGTCGCGTCCCGGCAGCTTGCGCAGCGCGCCTTCGGCGAGGAGCTTTTCGGCTTCGTCGCGCGGAACGGTGCGAATGGTAACGGGGCGGTCTTCGGCAATGATCTCGTTGGCAATGCGTTCGACGCGCTCGAGGCTATGGTGCGCGACGGGCCCGGTGGCGAGGTCGATGGTCGAGATCGACGGGCCGAGGTGGAAAGAAACGGTCTGCGCTTCGAGTTCGCGGGCGAAGACCGCGGAAAGGAGATGCTGGCCGGAGTGCTGCTGGATGTGGTCGAAACGGCGGGGCCAGTCGATCGATCCGTGAACTTCTGTGCCCGCCGTCAGGGGCTTGCGGGTGTAATGCCAGACGTGGCCAGCTTCGTCTTCTTCGACAGATTCGACGGGGATTTCAAGGACGGCGCCGTTGCGCGAGGTTGCGGTGAGAGTGCCCGCATCGCCGGGCTGTCCTCCGCTGGTGGGATAGAAGGCGGTGCGATCGAGGGCGATTTGCCACAGGGAGACGCCGCTGGTCCGCGAGGCTTCGCGAATATCGACGACATGAGCGTTGAAGGTTCTGAGAAAGGCGTCGTCGTAATAGAGGCGGTCGTTCATGGAGACACCCAATTCATCTTAGCGGAGATTGCGGGGCAGAGCGCAGGGACGCGCGGATGACAATAAATTGCTGGCAGCGTAACTTTTTCCGTGCGAAGTTGTTTAGACAAAGTGGGCTTCGCTCCCGTCGAATATATGTGTATGCCGCGCCTGATCCGCATCTCCGCTCCCGTCTTGTCACTGTATCTCGGCGTCCTGTGCCTGGGGCCAAAACCGGCTGCGGCGCAGAAGCCTGATCCGGCGACTCCGCAAAGCTATTCCGCCGCAACCGAGAGCTATCCCGACGATAACTGGATCCCGCAGGGGATGGAGGCGCTGGGACAACACGCAACCTTCCATACCGACTTCACCTTCGACAAGTCGATGCTGGAAATGGCGAATAACTTTGTCGGTGATGACGAGACGCGGCGGGTGGTTGCCAAGCTGCGGGGAATCTCCGTGCACAGCTACAAATTTTCGGCGCCGGGGATGTACGATCCGGCCGCGCTGGATGCGGTGCGGGCGCAGTATCATGCTCGCGGCTGGAAGCATCTGGTGACGTCGAAGTCGTATGTGGCGACTCCGGAGCAGGCGCGCACCGATGTGTGGGTGCGCTTTGAGCATGCCAATGTGGAAGGCATGGTGCTGCTGGTCGCCAACCAGACCAACCTGAACCTGATCGCGATTAACGGGACGCTGAGCCCGCTTGATCTGCTGCATCTGCGCGGACACTTCGGGATTCCGAGATTTTCAGGCGACGACCTGGTCGAGCAGAAGAACTAAGCCGACACCGGCCAGATCACTTGAGCTGATTGAGGGCCTCGAGCTCGCGGGAGACGACACGGCGCGGGAGGGGTCCGTAGCCAAGAGCTTCGCACTGCTTCTGTCCTGAAGTGAGCATCCACTGGAGAAATTGCAGGATGGCTTCGCGCTTGCGGGCGTCAGAGGAGTGCGCGGGCAGGAGGATCCAGGTAAAGGCGCTGATGGGGTAGGCGTTGCGGCCGGGCGCGTTCAGGATGGAGAGGCTGGCGTCGCCGCTCTGGCTGGGCGCGGCGTCAGAGACGGCGGCGAGGATGGTGTCGAGACTGGCTTTGACGAACTGGCCGGCGGGATTGCGCACGGCTGCGTAGCTGATCTGGTCCTGGATAGCGTAGATGAGCTCGACATAGCCGATGGAGTTCGGCGTCTGCTGAACGAGACGGGCAACGCCCTCGCTGCCCTCGGCTCCGGTGCCGAGGGGCCACTCGATAACGGGCGCCGCACCGTAGCGGGATTTCCAGTCAGGGCTGACTTCGGAGAGATAGCTGCTCCAGATATAGGTGGTGCCGCTGCCTTCGGTGCGATGGATGACGGCGATATCGGCGCCGGGCAGATGGAGGCCGCGGTTCGTCTCGCGGATGAGGGGGTCGTTCCACTTGCGGATGGATCCGGAATAAATGCCGGCAAGGGCCTGCGGGGTCAGATTCAGCGTGCGACCATTGAGCGACGGCAGATTGTAGATGGGAACGACACCTCCAAGGACCGTCGGGAAATGGAGGAAGTCGGCGGAGCCGGATGGCGGGACATCGGATCCGGCGAAGTCGATCGAACCGGCTTTCAGCCTTTCGATACCGGCTTCGGAGCCGATAGGGTCGTAGAGGATGACGGTGCCGGACCGGGTCTGCGCGTAGGACTCGAACCACTTGAGATAGAGCGGCGCGGGCAGGGTCGATCCGGCGGCCTGGATGGTGACGGAGGCGGTGTTCAGGACGGCATTGGGGGCGGTCGGATAAGGAATGCCGCTGCGGATAGCGGCGACGAGGCGCGCGGCCAGCTGGTCGACGAGATCGTCGGTGATGCTGGTGCTGCGGAAGGTGCGCGGCGTGACCATGTAGGACCAGAGCGTCTGCCGGTCGCGGCTGATGAGCTCGGCGGAGAGGTGTCCCTGGTAGTTGACGTCTCGGGCACTGTTCGAGCGGAGGTTGGCCGAGACGGTGCCGCTGACCCAGATGCTGGCAGTGGCGTGAAGAACGGCGTCGGCGGTTTTGGGATCGGAGACGACATGAAGGCTGCCGGAGTGCTCCAGCAGCTCCGTCAGGCGCTTGCCGATGGCAGCACTGTTGTTTCCTGCGACAGGGGCGATGAAGACGGTGCGGACCGTGCCAAGATTCTGCGCGCAGGAGAGGCATGGGAAGGCCAGGAGCAAAAGAATGGTCCAGCAAAGAGCAGCGAAGAGAGCGGCGGATCGGCTGCGTTTCATGACAATGAATAGATTGCTACAGCAAAGGCACAAATGTTGTGAAAAGTAAGAAATCTTTGGATAATGGCGGGCAGATGGCGGGTGGGAAAGCTCAGCGATAATCGAAGCATGTCCTCGAATCGAAGGCCCGATGTCCCGCGCAATTTGAAGCCATATTTTCTCTGCCTGCTCAGGAAAGGCCCGCACTGGAATGTAACCGACGGCCACGAGAATCTGATGCCCGAGTATCTGGCCTATCTGCGGCGCGAGACAGAGGCGCGGCGGATCGTGTTCGCCGGCCCGGTAACGGATGAGAGCGAGATCATTGGCATCGCAACACTCCAGGCTCCCGATGCACAGGAAGCCACAGCCATCGTGGATGAGAATCCGGGAGTGAAGTCGGGCCACTTTGTGGCTGAAGTGCATCCCTGCTATCTGCCGGCGCTCGATGGGGTGACGGTCGAATACTGAGAGCGTTCGCCGTCGGAGAAAAACAAAAGGCGTCCGCAAAGCAGACGCCTTTCACGAGAAGCAAAGCCTATCTAGATCGAGCCCATGGTCAGCAGGAACTCGGCATTGTTCCGGGTCTTGCCCAGCTTATCGACGAGGACTTCCATGGCCTCAACGGGGGAGAGCGGGTTGAGCACCTTGCGGAGGACCCAGATACGGTTGAGGTCTTCCTTGGGAATAAGCAGCTCTTCCTTTCGGGTTCCGGAGCGCTGGATATCGATGGCCGGGAAGACACGCTTGTCGACGAGCTTGCGGTCCAGGATGATTTCCATGTTGCCGGTGCCCTTGAACTCTTCGAAGATGACTTCGTCCATGCGCGAGCCGGTATCGACGAGCGCGGTGGCAATGATTGTCAAAGAGCCGCCCTCCTCGATGTTGCGGGCCGCACCGAAGAAGCGCTTCGGCCGCTGGAGGGCGTTGGAGTCGACACCGCCGGAGAGGACTTTTCCTGACGGCGGGACGATGGTGTTGTAGGCGCGAGCCAGACGCGTGATGGAGTCGAGCAGGATAACGACGTCGCGCTTGTGCTCGACGAGGCGCTTGGCTTTCTCGATCACCATTTCAGCCACCTGTACGTGGCGCGCGGCGGGCTCGTCGAAGGTGGAGCTGATGACTTCACCCTTCACCGAACGCTGCATGTCGGTGACTTCTTCGGGGCGCTCGTCGATGAGCAGCACGATGAGGACAACGTCAGGGTGATTGGCGGTGATGGAGTTGGCGATGGACTGCAGCAGCATCGTCTTACCGGTGCGCGGGGGTGCAACGATCAGTCCGCGCTGGCCGCGGCCGATGGGGTTCAGCAGATCCATGACGCGCCCGCTGATGTTGTCGCGGACGGTCTCCATCTTGATGCGCTCCTGCGGATAGAGGGGCGTCAGGTTATCGAAGAGGATCTTGTTCCGGGTTTCCTCAGGCGACTCGAAGTTGATGGCCTCGATTTTGACCAACGCAAAGTATTTCTCTCCCTCATGCGGCGGGCGGACATTCCCGCTGATGGTGTCGCCGGTCTTGAGGTCGAATTTGCGGATCTGGGAGGGAGATACATAGATGTCGTCCGGCCCGGGCAGATAGTTGTAGTCGGGGGAACGGAGGAAGCCGTAGCCGTCGGGCAGAATCTCGAGGACGCCCTCGGCGAAAATGTGGCCCTCTTTTTCGCTTTGCGCCTGGAGAATCTTGAAGATCAGGTCCTGCTTGCGGAGACCGCTCGCGCCCGGGATTTCCAGGGTACGTGCGATACGGCTCAGCTCCGTGATGTTTTTTTCTTTTAATTCGGAGATGGTCATTCTTCACCTGCGGTGGGATGTTTGGAGGATGTTTAGAGGAAGGGTTTGTTTTGGAGAAGAGATTCTAGGAAAGGGGTTTCACCGGAACTTGTTTCTCAGGAATTTGCAATCTGGGGGAAGTTTGAGGGGTGAAGCAGGCCGCGCTTACGCTGCGCGGCGCTGCTCGATTGAGTGCTGATTGGATGCTGACGACGACTTCGCCACCGGGCTCGTTTCATGGAAGCGAACCAGGACGTCATTGGTCGTATCCTGAAGGCGTGTGTTCGGCTTGTGCAGCTTACGCGTCGCCTTGGAGGCGAGCTGGCACAACTGATAGCGGTTCGTAACGTGGGCAAGAGCCCCAAAGATCAAGTCGGATCTCATCTATATATATCTCCTTATCGTCGGCCTTCCAACCAACCGTTCCTTTGCAGCAACCAGCGTGGGATGAGGCAGGTTGCCCCGGTTGGCTCCTCGACTGGGTTGTTGGGGTGGCCTGTAAGTTATCTGTCTGATTAGACGCGCGAGACAGTGTTCTTGGTCAACATTTTTTACCGGCGTTCTGCGAACGAGTCAACCTTGCGATTCGCAACGCTTGATGCTCCTGTGCCCTTCGTTTTCTGGAGGCTTCGCGCACCCGTTCCGGCATGAAACCGCTTCAGAGACTCCCCAGAGCCCTGAAGGAAGCTGGCATGGTCGGGAACAATCTGCGCGTCATCGAGTCAAGCTGCGGATGGCGCAGGCAGGATTGGAAGCTACATTTCGCAGGGCCGCAAATGCATCGGCATGGTTGAAGTTATACCGATGGCCAGTTCCGGGTCAACCTTTTTTTTCATAGATGTTGGCAGAAAAGATTCCAGGAATGGGAGGCTGCGCGAAATCGCTCCAGTTGACGGCAATCCGTGTAGTTGGAACGACTTTGCCACCATAGAAAAAACATTTATGAGTTCTATTCTACTATTTTTCATAGATTTGTTGCCCCCACATTCGCATAGAAACAAGCTTGACAGCCGAATAATTGTATTATTGTATTAATACAGATGATTTTCCGGGTCCATCATGCTTCCGGCCTCCCCCTTTACCTGCAGATTGAGTCGCAGGTGAAGCAGGCCATCGCCGCTGGGGCCGTCCGGCGCGATGATCCTCTGCCCCCGGTGCGGAAGATGGCTGCCGATCTGCGGGTCAATCCAAACACGGTGGCGCGGGCGTATCAGAATCTGGAGCGCGATGGCGTGATCCGGACGGTGCCGGGGGGCGGGTGCTATGTGAATGGCGAGCCGCCGGGACTGCTTCCGGCCGAGAAACTCCGCCGGCTCAAGCCGATCGCCCTGCAGCTGGCCGTCGAGGCCCGGCAGCTTCTTGTCGATCGCCAAGAGACGGTCGCCCTGCTGGAAGAATCCTTTGCGGAACTGGGAGAGCAGCAATGAGCGAGCTGGTTGTAGAGACACAAAAGCTGGTCAAGCGATACGGCGGTCCGGGGCGGAACGCGGTCGCAGCCGTGGATGGCCTGAACATGCACGTCGAACGGGGATCGATCTACGGCTTTCTTGGGCGGAATGGGGCGGGCAAAACGACGACGATCCGGCTGCTGAGCGGACTGGTCAGCCCGATGGGGGGATCGGTGCGGGTGCTGGGACTCGATCCGGCCCGCGACCTGACGGGAATTCTCGAGCGCACGGGATTCGTGATTGACCGCGTGATGATGCCTTACATGACTGGCAAAGAACTGGTGCGCTTCAATCGGGGATTCTATCCGCGATGGTCGGACGAGATGGCGACGCGCTATGCCGA
>Ga0335075_10004033_pt1 | contig 23031 bp, 17 predicted proteins | sample Lox_Sample_24_FD_206723 | JGI IMG/M metagenome (GOLD analysis project Ga0335075, IMG submission 206723) | Soil microbial communities from Loxahatchee National Wildlife Refuge, Florida, United States - Lox_Sample_2.4 | ecosystem: Environmental > Terrestrial > Soil > Wetlands | place: USA...
ATGCCGTCGGCGCCCCGGCTGCTGATCACCACCCGGGCCCCGTCAGCCACGAGGGCCTGCGCCGTGGCGAAGCCGAGCCCGCGGCTGCCGCCGGTGATCACGTATACCCGGCCGGCCAGTCCTAGATCCATACGCCCCATCCTGCCGTTGCGATAACGAGCCAAACGCTATCGTCTTGGCATGCCCAGCCGTCTTCCCAATCTGCGCTATGACGATCTCGACCCGGAAGGCCGGGCGGTGTGGGACGCGATTGTCGGCTCCCGCGGCGCCGGCCTGGTCAACGACGACGGCGGGCTGGTCGGCCCGTTCAACGCGTTCGTCCACGCCCCGGGCGTCGGCCGGCGCTTGAGTTCGCTGGGGCAGGTGCTGCGGTTCCAGACCTCGATCGAGCGCAGGCTGAGCGAGGTCGCGATCATCACCGTGGCCGCCCGCTGGAAAGCGGAGTTCGAGTGGTGGGCACACGCCCGCATGGCCCGCGAGCACGGCGTGCCCGGCGAGGTGGTGGATGCCATCGGCCGCGGGGAGGATCCCCCGTTCGAGGCCGATGACGAGCGGGTGGTCTACACGGCAGCCCGGCAGCTCACCAACGGTGGCCAGCTCGGCCAGGATGCCTTTGCCGCGGCCCAGCGCCTGCTCGGGCAGGCCGGCGTGGTCGAGCTCGTCTCGCTGTGCGGGTACTACACCCTCGTGTCGTACCTGCTGAACGCGTTCACCGTGCCGCTGCCGCCGGGCGCCCCGGCGGCCTGGGACGACCAGCAGGCCGGCCCGGCCGGGCCGGGTCAGGCGCCGTAGCCGACCCGGCGCAGGTCGATCCCTGCCACCTGCTCGACGTCCGTGACCTGCTGCGGGGTCAGCGTGCGGCGCCAGCCGCCGGACTGGACGGTCACCGGGTCCACCCGGCCGTGCACCCGGGTCCCGATCCCGGCCAGGTCGGCCCCGATGAAACCGGAGACCGCCCGGGCCGCCGCGCCGGGCTGCCGGATGACCTGCTCATAGCGGAGCGTGGTCAGCCGCTCCGCGGGCATGGTGCTGCGCAGCCTGGCCATCGTCCTGACCGAGCCGCGCCAGCGCATCGCGCACTTTCCGGCCAGCGACAGGCCCGGCCAGGCGGCCAGGTCGGACGCTGTCTCGATGCCGAAGAACGGGTTGGGGAACTCGCTGTCGACATTGGCCACGCCGGGCTTGAACCAGGCCATCGACTCGGCGTCGGCCAGCATCGCGGCTACCACGTCCCGGCCGTCACGGATGATCTGCACGATCCGCGCGTCAGGAAAGGCGTCGACCAGCCCTTCGGCGCAGTACATGAGGTCCGGGCTGGCGTCCCCGTACCTGCGGATGTCGCGCTCGGCGATGCACGTCCCGGTCCCGTTCAGCTCGCCCGCCTCCCGGCAGAACTGGGAGCAGGCCAGGCAGCCGTGCGCGGTGACCTGCCAGGCCTGCGCGAAGGCGTCGCGCAGCACGGTCGCCGCTGCCTCGCCGCGGCCGCGCTGGATCGATGGGCTGCGCGCGAACGCGTACACCACGCTCATCACGCTCCGCTGGCCGACGGTGACGTGGAAGCCGGGCGAGTGCTTCAGCGCGCGCGCCAGCAGATCCGCTCCCGAATGCGGGGCGCCGATGACGAAGACCGGCTGGCGGACTTTGCGGCCGTTGACGACCAGGATGTGGGGACGTGGTGCCATGGTTAGGCACAAGTGTGGCATCAACCGCGCTGCGATGTCCGCCTAGCGGCGCGGCGGCAGTGGTCCCTTGCGTGCTGCTCCAGGTTCAGCGCCGACTGGATCAGCGGCATGTGGCTGAAAGCCTGCGGAAAGTTGCCAACCTGCCGGTGATAGCGCGGGTCGTACTCCTCGCTGAGCAGCCCGACGTCGTTGCGCATCGACAGCAGTCGCTCGAACAGCGCGGCCGCGTCGTCATACCGGCCGATCATGTGCAGCGCGTTCACCAGCCAGAAGCTGCAGGCCAGGAAGGCGCCCTCGGAACCGGTCAGGCCGTCGACGTTGGTCTGCGCATCCTTGTCGGCGGCGGGCGGCTGGGTGTACCTGAGCACCAGGCCGTCGCTGGTGAGCTCTTTCTCGATGGTCTCCACCGTGGACACCACCCGCGGGTCATCCGGCGGAAGGAAGCCGACCTCCGGGATCAGCAGCACCGACGCGTCGAGCTCGGCGCTGCCGTAGTACTGGGTGAAGGTGCCGCGCTTGGCGTCGTAGCCCTTCTCGCACACCTCGGCGTGGATCTGGTCGCGGATCTCGCGCCACCGGGCCTCGGCGCCCGGCCTGCCCAGCTCGGCCACCCGGACCGCCCGGTCGAAGGCAACCCAGGCCATCACCTTGGAGTAGACGAAATGCCGGCGTGGCCCCCGCACCTCCCAGATCCCCTCGTCGGGCTGGCTCCAGTTCTTTTCCAGGAACCGGAGCAGGGCCCGGACCAGGCTCCAGGTGTGACTGTCGAAGGTCAGGCCGGCCTGGCTGCCAAGCGTGATCGCATCGATCACCTCGCCGTACACGTCGAGCTGAAGCTGGCTGACCGCGGCGTTGCCGATGCGCACCGGCGCCGAGTTCTCGTACCCAGGCAGCCATTCCGCCTGCCACTCCTCGAGCCGGCGCTCGCCCGCCACGCCGTACATGATCTGCACGTCGCGCGGATCCCCGGCGATCGTCCGCCCGAGCCACTCCCGCCACTGCGATGCCTCGTCGGTGTAGCCGGTGCGCAGCAGCGCCTCCAGGGTGATCGTCGCGTCGCGCAGCCAGCAGTACCGGTAGTCCCAGTTCCTGACCCCGCCGATGTCCTCGGGCAGCGAGGTCGTCGGGGCCGCGACGATGCCGCCGGTCGGTGCGTAGGTCAGCGCCTTGAGCGTGATCAGCGACCGGACCACGGCGTCCCGGTACTGTCCCTGGTAGGTGCACTTGGTCACCCAGTCGGCCCAGAACTGCCTGGTTGTGGCCAGCGCCTCGAAGGCATCGACTTCGGGGGGTGCGCCCAGGTGGGACGGTGTCCAGGAGAAGACGAACGGGACCCGCTCGCCGGCCCGGACCGTGAAGGTCGCCTCGTGGGCCATGTCGTGGCCGACCAGCTTGACCGGCGTGCGCAGCCAGACCGAGTCGGGCCCGGCGACCGCCACGATCGCGTGATCCCTCCGGCGCACCCAGGGCAGGACCTTGCCGTAGTCGAAGCGCAGCCGCCAGACGCACTCCATCTCGACCGCGCCCTCCACCCCCTCCACGATCCGGACCAGGACCGGCGGCTCGTCGTTGCGCGGCGACATGAAGTCGATCAGCCGCACGGTGCCGCCGACCGTCCGCCACTCGGTCTCCAGGATCAGCGTGGAATCCTCGTACCGCCGGGTAACCTCACCGCGCCGGGACGGCGGGCCTTCCGCCGCGGTCGGGCTGATCCGCCACTCCCCGTTGCGCCCATCGCCGAGCAGCGCGGCCAGGCAGGCCGCCGAGTCGAACCGCGGGACGCACAGCCAGTCAATCGAGCCAGCGCGGCTGACCAGGGCCGCCGATTGCATGTCCCCTATGAGCGCGTAATCCTCGATGAGCGCGGCCATGATCCCTCCCACGGCTAGTGGACGCGACGTGCCCGGAAAGACGGCGTTTTCCTGGGGCGCACTAAGCTGGCAGCCGTGCCAGAGTCTAGCCGCGCCATCCGCCGCTTCCTCGCCGCCACGGGTGTCGTGGCGCTCGCCGGGGGACTGGCCGGATGCGCGAAGTTCGACGCCGCGCTCGGCCAGCAGTGGGCGACGGTGAACTTCAACTCGAACACGCCGGTCGCGACCATCCTCAAGGTGCGCACGACCTGCTCACACATTCCCAACGTGCGGGCCGAGGCACTCCCGCCCAAGAAGGAGCGGACCGGCGCCGACATGATGTACGCGGTGACCTACCGCACCGACAACGCCAGCGACGCCAACCTGGCGCAGCTGCAGAAGTGCCTGCAGCGATTCAAGTCGGTGGCCGGGATTGACTTCGAGGACTCCGGCAGCGAAGGCGGCTGACGCCGGCCGGCGCAGTCAGAACGTGTGAGTGCATCTGTCCGGATGCTGTGGTATAAAAGGTTGCCTACTAACCCGGTATTTTAGATCGAAAACAACGAAGAAGGCGGACGATGAGAAGAGCGCTTATCGCCGCGGGGGTGGCCGCGACGTTGCTGGTGGCTGGCTGCAGCTCGTCGAGCTCGACGGGCACCGGAGCGTCGGGTGATCCTGCAGCAGCGGTTACCCTCCGGCTCGGGTTCCTGGAGAACATCACCCACGCCAGCGCGCTGGTCGGGATCAAGGAAGGCTTCTTCACCAAGGACCTTGGCAAGAACGTCACCTTGAAGCTCTACCCGTTCAGCACCGGCACCGAGGAAGCCACGGCGCTGCTGGCTGGCCAGCTGGACGCCGCCTACGTGGGCCCAAACCCGACGATCTCGACCTGGCAGAAGTCGGGTGGCAAGCTGATCCGGGTAATCTCCGGCGCCGCGTCCGGCGGTGCCGAGCTGGTAGTGAAGAAGAGCATCACCAAGCCATCGCAGCTCAAGGGCCAGAAGCTGGCCTCGCCGTCGCTCGGCAATACGCAGGACGTGTCGCTGCGGTACTGGCTCAAAACACAAGGCCTGACCACCTCCCCGACCGGGGGCGGTGACGTGCCGATCACACCGATCACGCCCAACTCCGATGCGGTGCTGGGGTTCGCCTCCGGGTCGATCGCGGGCGGGTGGGAGCCGGCCCCCTACGACGCGGAGATGCTGGCCGACGGCGGCCACGTGCTGGTCAACGAGGCCAGCCTGTGGCCGAACGGGCAGTTCGTCACCACCGATCTGGTGGCCACCCAGTCGTTCATCGCGGCCCACCCGACGACCATCGACGGGCTGCTCAAGGGACAGATTCAGGCAAACAACTTTATCAACAGCGACAAGGCGGCCGCCGAGACCGCAGCCAACGCCGAGCTCGCCTCGATCAGCGGCAAGTCCCTCAAGACGAAGATCGTCGCCGCCTCGTTCGCGCAGGTCACGTTCACGAATGACCCGATCGCGTCGTCGCTGATCACCGATGCCCAGCACGCGGTGGCCCTGGGCTTGCTCAAGCCCGTGTCGGACCTCACCGAAATCTACGACCTCGGGCCGCTGAACAAGCTGCTGGCCGCCGACGGCCAGCAGCAGGTGAGTTCGTGAGCGTCACCAACCGCCAGGCAGCGCCCCCCGGGATGGGCCGGGGGGCGTCAGCCTTTCCCGGAAACGGCGCCGGGCCCAGGCCCGGCGATGGCCCGGTGGCGGTTCGGCTGACCAATGTCTCCAAACGCTACGGATCCGGGGCGCGCGGCGTGCTCGCCCTGGACCAGGTGTCGCTCACCGTCGGGCAGGGGGAGTTCGTCTGCCTGATCGGCGCGTCCGGCTGCGGCAAGAGCACCCTGCTGTCCCTGGTCGCCGGCCTGGACTCGGCCACCGCGGGCGACGTGACCGTGGGCGGCCGGGTGGCGATGATGTTCCAGGAGCCGGGGCTGCTGCCCTGGCTGACGGCGGCCGGCAACGTCGAGCTAGCCCTGCGGGCCAGGAAGGTTCCCCGGGACGACCGCCGGCAGCGCACCGCCGAGCTGCTGAAGCTGGTGCGGCTGAGCGGATTCGGCGGCAAGCGGCCGCACGAGCTGTCCGGCGGCATGCGGCAGCGCGTCGCGCTGGCCCGGGCCCTGGCCCAGGACGCCGACGTGCTGCTGATGGACGAGCCGTTCGGTGCGCTCGACGCGATGACCCGGGACCTGCTGCACGACGAGCTGGACCGGATCTGCGCCGAGCAGACCCTGACCGTCCTGTTCGTGACCCACAACGTCCGCGAGGCCGTCCGCCTTGGCAATCGGGTCATCGTGCTCAGCAGCCGCCCGGGCCGGGTCATCGAGGAGTACCGGGTGCCCGATGACGGGCCGCGGGGGATCAACACGGCGCAGACCGCAGAGATGGCCAGCACCATCACCGAACGGCTACGCGAGGAGATGGGTCGGCATGGCCACTGACCAGGCGCTGCACGGTCTTGATCAGCTCGAGCTCGGGCCGGCCCAGGCAGCGGCGGACCGCGGTCGGCTCGGCCGCCGGGCCTGGGCCGCGACCTGGCCGAAGCTGCTGGCCATCGCCCTGGTCGTGGTCATCTGGGAACTGGTCACCCTCACCGGCTGGAAGCACTACGTGCTGAAGGGGCCGGCCCCGGTGCTCTCCAACCTCTGGAGCCAGCTGATCCACGGCCAGCTGTGGGGCATCATCGGGACCACGCTGCAGACCGCCGCGGTCGGCTACGCGGTGGCGCTGGTCATCGGCTCGGTCGTCGGGCTGCTGGTGGCGCGGATACCGCCGCTGCGTGCCGCGGTCGGGTCGATCATCACCGGTCTGCAGACGATGCCGTCGATCGCCTGGGTGCCGTTCGCGATCGTCATCTTCGGCGAGAGCTACCAGGCGATCCTGTTCGTGGTCATCCTGGGCGCCGCGCCGTCCATCGCGAACGGGCTGATCACGGGCGTGGACTACACCCCCCCGCTGCTGCTGCGGGCGGGCAAGACCATGGGCCTGAGCGGCTTCGCGCTCTACCGTTACCTGATCCTGCCCGCGTCGCTGCCCGCCTACGTGGCCGGGATGAAGCAGGGCTGGGCGTTCGCCTGGCGCAGCCTGATGGCGGGCGAGATCGTGGTGCAGATCATCGGCCAGTTCTCCATCGGCCAGGCGCTCAGCGTGGACCAGCAGAACCTGGACTTCACCAGCGTGGCGTCCATCATGATCGTGATCCTGGTCATCGGGATCGTCGTGGACACCCTGTTCACCAAGGTCGACCTGGCGATCCGCAGCCGCCGCGGCCTCCTCGACCCCGCCGCCAGCTAGCCCTTTTCCGGGTCCCGCCGCTCCACTGCGCCGCCCTGGGATGTCGAGAAGCAGATGTCTGCTCCGACTACCCGGGTGCGAGGCGAAGTCCGCCTCGCGTGGAAGGGAGCGTGGTAACCATGACGACGACTCTGGAGCGGGTGACCTCGGCCGACGGCACCCAGATCGCGGTCGAGACGGTGGGCCGGGGCCGGCCAGTGATCCTGATCGGCGGGGCGTTCAACGACCGCACAACGATGGCCGGGCTGGCGCAGGCGCTGTCTCCGTACTACCAGGCAGCCGCCTACGACCGCAGGGGACGCGGGGACAGCGGCGACGAGAGCGGCGACTACTCGGTGGACCGTGAAATGGAGGATCTGCGGGCCGTGATCGGCCACGTCGGCGGCTCAGCCTGTCTGTTCGGGCATTCCTCGGGTGCGGTGCTGGCTCTTGAGGCGGCCCGCCGTGGCCTGCCGGTGGCCAAGGTGGCGGCCTACGAGACGCCGTTCATTCCGGAGGGCTCACGGCCTCGCCCGGCCCCCGATGTAAGCGAGCGCCTGGTCAGGCTGGTCCAGGCGGGCGACCGGGACGGCGCAACGGCGCTGTTTCAGGCCGAGATGATCGGCCTTCCGGCCGAGATGGTCGAGGGCATGCGACACAGCGACATGTGGGGGTACCTCACCGGCCTTGCCCACTCGCTCCCTTACGACTGCGCGCTTTTCGAGCCCGGATGCCCGGTGCCGAGCACGCGGCTGGCCGGCATCGGGGTAGCGACGCTGGCCATCGCCGGGTCGAACACGTTCCCCTGGCTGGCCGCCGCGACCAGGCAGGTCGCCGACGCTGTCCCGGGCGCACGGTTCGCGTCCCTCGACGGCCAGGACCACGGTGTCCTGCAGCAGCCCGAGCCCCTTGTTCCGTGCCTTCGCGAGTTCCTCGGCTGATTCGCAGTAGCCTTGAGCCATGAGTGCGGCAGCGCGGCGATTCGGTTGCCTCCCGGCCCGTTCTGGGTCATCGGGAGGTGTCGGCGCGCCGTAGCGAGTGACTCCGAATCCGATGGCTGGAGCCGGGAGGCGGTTTCCCCCGACCAGCCACCGAACCCGAGGAGTCCCGATGCCCACCGCGCTTACCCCCGCGCAGCTAGCGCACGATCTTGCCATCACCGACCTGACCGATCCGGCCGAAGGGCCGCACGCCATCCAGCTCATCGTCGAGCAGTCCGTCGCCGCGCTGACCAGCGCGTGGGGCTGCGAGGCTCGCTGGTGCCGCGGGCCCAGGATCGTGACCGTCGCGGACAACTACGACCGCCTCGGCTACCAGGCGGGAGCGGTCACCCGGGAGGCCAGGTACACCCGCTACCTGGACGGCCGGCGGATGCTCCGCAGCCACTCCACCGCGATGGTGCCGCCCGCCCTGCGCCGGCTCGCCGCCGATCCGGGCGACGATGTGCTCCTCGTCTGCCCGGGCATCGTGTACCGCCGGGACGCGATCGACTGGCAGCACACCGGCACGCCGCACCAGCTTGACCTGTGGCGGGTCAGCCGCAGGCCGCTCGGCCAGGCCGATATGGACGAGATGATCAGCGAACTGCTCGGCGCGCTGGCCCGGGGCCGGCGCAGCAGGCAGGAACCCCGGGAGCATCCGTACACCAGCGGCGGCCGCCAGGTGGACGTGGCGCACGGCTCGGGCTGGGTGGAGGTATGGGAGTGTGGCCCGGCCGACCCCGGCGTGCTGGCCCGGGCGGGCCTGGCCGGATACAGCGGGCTGGCGCTCGGCATGGGCCTCGACCGGCTGCTGATGCTGCGGAAAGGAGTACCCGACATCCGGCTGCTGCGGTCGGCTGACGAGCGGGTCGCCAGCCAGATGCTGGGCCTGGCACCCTACCGGCCGGTGTCGGCGATGCCGGCCGTCAGCAGGGACCTGTCGGTGGCGGTGGACGCGGGGACCGACGACGAGATTCTCGGCGACCGGATCCGGGAGGCGCTGGGCGCCGATGCGGACTGCGTGGAGGACGTAGCCATCCTGGCCTCGACCGCCGGGGAGGATCTGCCCGAGGCCGCGGCCGCCCGGCTTGGTGCCCGTCCCGGGCAGCGCAACCTGCTCGTGCGCATCGTGCTCAGGCACCTGGGGCGGACGCTGACCGACGACGAAGCGAACTCGCTGCGGGACCGCATCTACGCGGCGATCCACCAGGGAGCCTGCCATCAGTGGGCCATCCGCCGGTGAGCATTGGCACGGGCACGTGCCAGCCGGCGCTTAGGATCGAAGCATGTCTGTCGCTGCCGGGATCGTGCTGGCCGGCGGGCGGTCGTCCCGGATGGGCACGCCGAAAGCGGCCCTGGAGTGGCACGGCTCGACCCTGCTGCGCCGGACGGTCGGCATCGTGGCGCGGGCGACCGATGGGCCGGTGGTCGTGGTCCGGGCCCCCGGCCAGGCGCTTCCCGGGCTGCCCGCCACGGTCGAGGTGGCCGATGACCCGCGCGAGGGCCTGGGCCCGGTGCAGGGCCTGGCCGCGGGCCTGGCCGCGGTGGCCAACCGCGCCGAGGCTGCGTTCGTCTGCTCCACCGACCTGCCGTTCCTGCACCCCGCGTTCGTGCGGCGGGTGCTGCGGGCAGTCGCCGACGGAGCGGACGTGGGCCTGCCCGTCGCCCGCGGCTACCCGCAGCCCCTGGCCGCCGCCTACCGCACCACGCTGGCACCGGTCGCCGGGCGGCTCGTGGCGGAGGAGCGGCTGCGCCCCGCGTTCCTGTTCGAGGAGTGCGCGGTCACCCGGCTGGATGAGGCCGCGCTGCGCGACGACCCGATCCTGGCCGCGCTCGATCCCGATCTCGACTCGGTCGTGAACGTCAACGAGCCCGGCGACTACCAGGCAGCACGGGCGCGCCCGGCGCCTGAGGTGACCATCCAGCGGTTCGGCTCCCTGGCCGATGGCCACCGCGGCCCGCAGCCGGTCCGTGCAGCCACCGTGGCCGGCGCCGCTTCCGCGGCCGGGCTGGCCCTGGACGGGCACGTGGTCGCGGCGCTCAACGGCGACCAGATCACCCGGGACGGCCAGCTGCCGCTGGTCACCGGGGACACCGTGTTCTTCCTGGCCGCGGACGCGGGCGGCTGATCACGTGGTGGCCGGGGGCTATTTCGGACGGGCGCTCGTCGTGGACGCCGGGAACGCGACGGCCACCGCGCTGCCGCTGCCCGACGGGCTGCTGCGGGCCTACATCGGCGGGGCCGGTCTCGGCGCCTGGCTGATGCACCGCCTCGGCCCGCCCGGCGTCGATCCATTGGCCCCGGAGGCGCCGCTGGCCTTCGTGTTCTCCCCGCTGGTGGGCACGCCGCTGACCACGAGCGCCAAATTCGCGGTCGTGGCCAAGTCACCGCTGACCGGCATGCTGAACGACGCACTCTCGTCCAGCCATTTCGCCATCTCAGGCAAGCTCACCGGCAACGACGCGATCGTGGTCCGGGGCGCGGCCCAGCGGCTGTCCGCGCTGCTGATCGACGGCGACGGGGCCCGCCTCATCGACGCCGCCGACCTGTCCGGGCTGCCGGCCGGCGAGGCCGAGCGCCGGCTGCGGGAGCGCCTGGGCCGGGGCTGGCGGATCGCCGCCATCGGCCCGGCCGGCGAACGTGGCGTCCGCTACGCGACGATCTCCCACGACGGGCGGCACGCCGGGCGTGGCGGGCTGGGCGCGGTGATGGGAGCCAAGCGGCTCAAGGCCATCGCGGTGCGGGCCGCGGCCAAGGTGGCGTCGGCGGATCCGCCGGCCGTGCTGGCCGCCGCGCGCGATCTGCGCGCCCGCTCGTTCGGCCCGGCGACGGCCAAGTACCGCGAGCTCGGCACGCTGGCCAACCTGCTCGCGTTCAACGCGATCAGCACCCTGCCCACCCGCAACTTCCAGGCCGCCACGTTCGCCGAAGCGCCGCAGCTAGCCGCGGAGGAACTGGCCCAGATGCGCACGGTGACCCGGAACAGCTGCGCCTCGTGCACGATCGGCTGCGAGCACATCTACAAGGCGCGGGGCGGGAAGCAGGCGCGGGTGGAGTACGAGAACGTCTTCGCGCTCGGCCCGATGTGCGGCGTCTCCGATCCCGACGCCGTGCTGGCCGCCAGCGGCCGGTGCGACGAGCTGGGTCTGGACACCATCTCGGCCGGCGGCACCATCGCCTGGGCGATGGAGTGCGCCGAGCGGGGCCTGATCGATGCGCCATGGCTGCGGTTCGGTGATGCGGACGCGCTCGCCCGGGCCCTGGACGAGATCGGTGCCCGGCAAGGGCTCGGCGAGCTGCTGGCCGAGGGCACGCGGCGCGCGGCGCAGCGCGTGGGCGGCGGATCGGCCGCGTTCGCCTTGCACGTCAAGGGCCTGGAGCTGCCCGGCTACGAGCCCCGCACCATGCAGGCCATGGCGCTGGGCCTGGCGGTCAACTCCCGGGGTGCTGATCACAACCGCTCCGGTGCCTACGAGGCCGACCTGTCCGGTGACCTCGACCGGATGGCCGGCGGTGATGCGCAGGTCGTCGCGGCGGTCGAGACCGAGGACCGGGCCGCGGTCATGGACTCCCTGATCCTGTGCAAGTTCCTGCGCGGGGTGTTCAGCGAGCCCTTCGGCGAGTGGGCGGCGCTGCTTTCCGCGGTGACCGGCTGGGACGTTGACGGCGATGAGCTGCGGCGGACCGCTCGCCGGATCGTGATGGCCAAGCGCGTGTTCAACATCCGAGAGGGCTGGCGGCCGGACGACGACTGGCTGCCGGAGCGGCTGCTGTCCGAGCCGCTGGTGGTGGCGTCCGGCCGGGTCGCGACGCTGACGCCCGAGCGGCTGCGCGGCATGATCGACCACTACTACGCCATCCGCGGGCTGGACAGCGAGGGCCGCCCGGGCGCGTCGAGCCTCACCGACCTCCAGCTCGACCAGGCCAGCGCAGTGTGAAGGGAAACTTGCTGTCATTGTTTGAACAGCCAGGGTCCCATCACCTCACTGGACGGCCCGCACCACTCCGGAAAGGCTCGCCACCTCGGTGGTTTCGCCGGGCCAGGCTAGCGCCACCGCGCCAGAACATGTGGATACTAGCGTTATGGTCATTTACGCCCCAGCCCCCACCCGGACGGTCACGCTAACGATTGACGGAACCGCGGTGACCGTGCCGGAAGGCACGACGATCTGGGCCGCGGCCAAGCAAGCCGGGATCGGCATCCCGGTCCTGTGCCACGACGAGCGCTACGACCCGGTCGGCGTCTGCCGCATGTGCGTGGTGGACGTCGGCGCGCGGGCCTACGCCGCCGCCTGCGTGCGCCCGTGCGAGGACGGCATGGAGGTCAAGACGGCCACGCCCGACGTCGAGCGCAACCGCGCGACCCTCACCGAGCTGCTGCTCTCCGACCAGCCCGCCCGGGAGCGCGACCCCAAGCAGACCACCACCGGTGACAACGAGCTGCTGGCCCTGGCCGATCGCTTCGGGCTGAGCGCGTCAGAACTGGCCGACACGGTTAGCCTGCCGGCCGGCTCGGGCCGCGGGGCGGACTTGTCCAACCCGGTCATCTCGGTTGACCACGACGCGTGCATCCTGTGCGACCGCTGCGTCCGCGCCTGCGACGACATCCAGGGCAATGACGTGATCGGCCGCAGCGGCAAGGGCTACGCCACCAGGATCGCGTTCGACCTGAACGACCCGATGGGCGCGTCGTCGTGCGTGACCTGCGGAGAGTGCGTGGCGGCCTGCCCGACCGGCGCGCTGACCAACAAGCCGATCCGCAGCATCCCGATCCGGCCGCGCGGCGAGCTTGACCAGGTGAACAGCGTGTGCCCGTACTGCGGTGTCGGCTGCGCGCTCACCTACCACGTTGACCGGGAGCGCGGCGCGATCGCGTTCGCCGAAGGCCGGGACCAGCCCGGCTCGAAGTCCCGGCTGTGTGTCAAGGGCCGGTACGGCTGGGACTACGCCGCCTCACCGCAGCGCCTCACCGTGCCGCTGATCCGCCGTGACGACGCCTATCCCAAGGGACCGCTGTCGGCCGACGTGCGCGGCGAGATGAACGGCGCCCCCGGCCAGGCCGGGGAGCGCAAGGTCGGTGAGAACGGCCGCAACGGCAACGGCCGGGGCGGCAACGGCGACGGCCGCAGTGACAAGCGCCGGCGCAAGCCGGGCGGCCTGGTCGACTACGACGAGGTGCTGCCGCACTTCCGCGAGGCCACCTGGGACGAGGCGCTGGACCTGGTGGCCAGGCGGCTCACCGAGGTCTGCGCGGCCGGCGGGCCCGGCGCGATCGCCGGCTTCGGCTCGGCCAAGTGCTCCAACGAGGAGGCCTACCTCTTCCAGAAGCTGATCAGGACCGGCTTCCACACCAACAACGTGGACCACTGCACCCGGCTGTGCCACGCCTCCAGCGTGTTCGCGCTGTTCGAGGGGATAGGCTCCGGTGCCGTCTCCACCACCTATGGCGACGTGCTCAACTCCGACGTGGCCATCGTGACCGGCAGCAACCCGACGGCCAATCACCCGGTGGCGTCCTCGTTCTTCAAGCAGGCCAGGCGCAAGGGAACAACGATCATCTACGTGGACCCCAGGGCCGACAAGATGGCCGACCACGCCGACATCTTCTGCCAGATCAAGCCGGGCACCGACGTCGCGTTCTACAACGGGATCATGCACGAGGTGATCAGGCTCGGGCTGGTCGACCGCGAGTTCATCGCCAACCGCACCAGCAACTACGAAGCCCTGGCCGAGACGGTCAGGAACTACCCGCCGGAGCGGGCCGCGCAGATCACCGGGGTGGACGCATCGGTGATCCGCCGGGTCGCGAAGGTCTGGGGCGAGGCGGATGCTGGCGTGATCTTCTGGGGCATGGGGATCTCCCAGCACACCACCGGCACCGACAATGCCCGCTGCCTGATCGCGATGTGCTCGATCACCGGCAACGTCGGCAAGCCCGGCAGCGGGCTGCACCCGCTGCGCGGCCAGAACAACGTGCAGGGCGCCTCGGACATGGGCCTGATCCCGATGTTCTACCCCGACTACAAGAAGGCCGACGACCCCGAGGTCCGGGCCCGGTTCGAGCGGATCTGGGAGACCGACAACCTGGACCCCAACAAGGGGCTGACCGTCACCGAGATCATCGGCTCGGTGCTCAAGGGCGGCGTCAAGGGCATGTACATGATGGGGGAGAACCCGTTCCTGTCCGACCCCAACATCAACAAGGTCCGCAAGGCGCTGTCGGCGCTCGAGTTCCTGGTCGTCCAGGACATCTTCCTGACCGAGACCGCGGAGTTCGCCGACGTCATCCTGCCCGCCACGTCCTACCTGGAGAAGGACGGGACCTACACCAACACCGACCGCCGGGTCCAGCTCGGCCGCAAGGTGCTTGACCCGCCGGGCCAGGCCCGGCTGGACTGGGAGGTGGTGCAGGACATAGCCAACCGGATCGGGCTGGGCTGGGATTACGCCTCGCCGCGCGAGGTCTTCGAGGAGATCGTCGCGGTGATGCCCAACTACGCCAACCTGAGCTACGACAACCTGGGCCTGTCCGGCAAGCTGTACCCGAACCCCGACCCAGTCAACACCGACGGCACCGTGGTCATGTTCGGCGAGAAGTTCAAGACCGACGACGGGCTGGCCCACCTGGTGCCCGCCGAGTGGATGCCGGCCAAGGAACTGCCCAGCGACGAGTACCCGATAGTCCTGTCCACCGGCCGGCTGCTGCAGCACTGGCATACCGGCTCGATGACCCGCCGGTCCTACGCCCTGGACGCCATCAGCCCCAGGCCCGAGGTGTACATCCATCCCGACGACGCGGCCGAGCTGGGCCTGGCCGACGGCGAGCCGGCCCGGGTCACCTCGCGCCGGGGCACGATCGTGCTGGCCACCCGCTTCTCCTACCGGGAGAGCCGGGGCAGCTGCTTCATCCCGTTCCACTTCCGCGAGGCCGCGGCCAACCTGCTGACCATCGACGAGATCGACCCGCTGGGCAAGATTCCCGAGTTCAAGTTCTGCGCCGTGCGGATCGAGGCGGCGGACGGGCTGGACCAGGCCGCGCAGGTCAGCGAGGCCGCACCCCAGGCCCAGGTGCGCTGATGGCCAAGGCCCAGACCCGGGTGCCGGGGGTAGAGGCGCGCGCAGGCAAGTTCCCCGGCCCGAGCCTGATCCCGGCGCTGCAGGCCATCCAGGAACGGCTCGGCTGGCTGCCCCGGGAGGAACTCGAGGCGCTGTCCAGGGACACCCACCGCCCGCTGTACGAGATCCAGGGACTGATCTCGTTCTACCCGCATTTCCGCACCAGCCCGCCGCCGCCGGTGGCGCTGCACGCCTGCCACGACCTTTCCTGCTGGCTGCAGGGCGCCGACCAGCGCATCGCCAATTTGCGAGAACGCCACGGCGACCAGGCTGATGTGGAGTTCACCGAGGTGTCCTGCATCGGGCGGTGCGACGCCGCCCCGGCGGTGACGGTCAACGAGTGCCCGGCCGCGGAGCAGGACGCGGACGCGCTCATCACCGCGGCCAGGACCGGCCACCGGGCCGGCCCGCTGCCCCGCGCCTACGGCGGCGGCGCGCCCTGGCCCAACGACCCCTACCCGGCCTCGGCAGGCGTGCCCGGGCGGTACGCGACGTTGCGCAAAGTGCTCGCCGGCCAGCTGGCGGCCGATCAGGTGATAAGCGCCCTGCAGGACTCCGGGCTGCGGGGGATGGGCGGCGCCGGCTTTCCCACCGGCCGGAAGTGGGGCCTGGTGGCCGCGCAGGCGGCCACGCCCAAGTATGTGATCTGCAACGCGGACGAGTCCGAGCCGGGCACGTTCAAGGACCGGCAGATCCTGGCCGAGCAGCCGCATCTGGTGCTGGAAGGTCTATTGCTCGGGATGGCCGTGGTCGGAGCCGAGGAAGGCTGGGTATTCATCCGGCATGAGTACGGCCCGGAGGAGGCGGTGATCCGCCGCGAGATCGACGCGCTGCGGGCGGCCGGCCTGGTCGGGGATACTGTGCTGCCCGGGAAAGACGGCGCGGGCAGCGGCCGGAGGCTTTCGGTCGAGGTGTTCACCTCGCCCGGCGGCTACATCCTCGGCGAGGAGTCGGCGCTGATCGAGTGCATGGAGGGCCACCGCGGGGAGCCGCGCAACAAGCCACCGTTCCCCGGCACCTACGGGCTGTGGGGCCAGCCGACGCTGATGAACTCGGTCGAGACCTTTGCCCACATCCCGGTCATCGTGGCGAACGGGGCCGACTGGTGGAAGCGGCAGGGCACCGGCGGCGGCACCGGGCTGAAGTTCTTCGCGGTCTCCGGTCACGTCGAGCGGCCCGGGGTGTACTGCGTGCCGATGGGCACGACAGCGCGCCGCCTGCTGGAGTTGGCGGGCGGTGTCAGCGGCGGCCGGGCGGTGGGCGCGATCCAGCCGGGCGGCGCCTCGTCCAACTTCCTCGGGCCGGACCAGCTCGACGTGCCGCTGAACTTCGACACGCTGGCCGCGGCCGGGTCGATGCTCGGCTCGGGGGCGCTGGTCGTGATGGCCGAGGGCACCGACCTGCTGGCCGCGGCCACGAATGTGCTGCGCTTCTTCCGCAACGAGTCGTGCGGCAAGTGCGTCCCGTGCCGGGTCGGATCGGACAAGGCCCACCGGATCCTCAGCGACCTGCTGGCCCAGGGCGGCGGCCCGGCCGAGGTGAACGGGCAGATCCGGCAGCTCGAGGAGACCCTGCGCAAGACCTCGATCTGCGGGCTGGGCCAGGTCGCCCTCGGTCCCGTGGTCAGCGTGCTCAAGCTGCCGCCCGGAGCCACGGCCGCGCGGCAACCCGGCCCGGCGCCAGGCGAGGAGAACGACGACGGAGCCTGACACGCTCGGACCTGCGGGCCGGGAGTTCTTCGCCACCCGCAGCGTGGCCGAGGCGCGGGCCGGATTCCGGCCCGGACGGCGCACCCGGGCCGAGACCGTGCCGCTGGCCAGCGCCCTGCACCGGGTTCCGGTGGCGCCGGTCACCGCCCCGCACGCGCTGCCCGGCTTCCCGCGCTCGACCGTGGACGGTTACGCGGTCCGGGCGGCCGACACCTACGGGGTCTCGGACGGCCTGCCCGGCTATCTGGACATCGCCGGTGCGGTCCGGATGGGCGCCGCGCCCGACGTGACGGTCCTCCCGGGCACCGCGGTCAGCATGCCGACCGGTGGCATGCTGCCCCGCGGCGCCGACGCGGTGGTGATGGTCGAGTACACGGCCGAGGCCATGCCCGGCACCATCGAGGTGGTCCGGCCGGTGGCTCCGGGCGACGGCGTCGTCCGGGCCGACGAGGACGCCGCCCCCGGTGCCGACCTGGTGCCCGCCGGCCGCCCGCTGCGCGCCCAGGACCTGGCCATGCTGGCCGCGGCCGGCGTCACCAGCGTGACCGCGCACGTCCGCCCGCGGGTAACGATCTTCTCGACCGGCGACGAGGTGGTGCCGCACGACACCGCGGCCCTGCTGCCGGGGCAGGTGCGCGACGCGACCGCGGTCGCGCTGGCCGCGCTGACCACCGAATCGGGCGGCCAGCCGGTCCAGGCCGGGATCGTCGCCGACGATCCCGGCCGGCTCGAGGAGGCCCTGCGCGCCGCGCTGGCCAGCAGCGACCTGATCGTGATCTCGGCCGGCTCGTCGGTCGGAGCGCGCGACGAGACCGCTTCCGTCGTCGGCCGCCTGGGGCCGCCCGGCATCTGGTGTCACGGCCTGGCCATCCGGCCCGGCAAGCCCACGCTGCTGGCCGAGTGCGCGGGAATACCGATCATCGGGCTGCCCGGCAATCCGCGCTCCGCTCTCGTGATCTTCCGGCTGATCGGCATGCCGCTGGTGCGGCTGGTCGGCGGGTGCACCAGTCCGCCGGCCGAGCCGGCCGTGCGGGCCCGGCTCGACCGCGACCTGGCGTCGGCCGCGGGCCGCCTCGACGTGGTCCAGGTCCGGGTCAGCGACGGATTCGCCATCCCGGTGTTCGGGCTGTCGGCGCTGCTGTCGGTGCTCACCGCCGCCGACGGATACGTGGTCATCCCCGAGGAGGCGACCGGGCTCGACGCCGGTACCGAGGTCGACGTCACCCTGTACCGTTGATCACGATCATGACCAGCAGCCCGTTCATCCGCGACGTTCCCGCCGCCCGCGCCCTCGGCGCCTGGCGCAGTGCCCGCGCGGCCGCGGGCTGCCCGGCCCGGCTGCCGGCCATCCGGGTCCGGGTCGAGGACGCCGCGGGCCGGGTCACCGCCGAGCCGGTGTGGGCCACGCGCTCGTCACCGCCGTTCGATGCCGCAGGCATGGACGGGATCGCGGTGCGGGCCGCCGACACGTTCGGCGCGAGCGAGACCACCCCGGTCTGCCTGAAGCCCGACGACTACGACATCGTCGACACCGGCGACCCGATGCCCGCCGGACGCGACGCGGTGGTCATGCGCGAGCACGTCCACTACACCGGCGCCATGCCCGGCGCCGCCGCCGAGCTGCGCGCCGCGGTGCCGCCCTACCAGCACGTCCGTTCGGTCGGCGAGGACGTGAGCGCGGCCGAGCTGCTCCTGCCCGAGGGCCACCGGCTGCGGGCGGTCGACCTGGCCGCGGCCGCCGCCGCGGGCGCCACGCACCTGAGCGTGCGGCGTGCCCCGGTGGTCGCGGTCCTGCCCACCGGCGACGAGGTGCGCCCGATCGGCGCGCAGACCGGCCCCGGAGAGATCCTCGACACCAACTCGCTGATGCTGGCTACCCAGGCCCGCGAGGCCGGCTGCTCGGCCTACTGCCTGCCGATCGAGCCCGACGACCCGGCCGGCCTGGCCCGGGCGGCCCGCGCCGCCGTGGCCGACTGCGACCTGCTCATCATCGTGGCGGGATCAAGCGCCGGGCGCGACGACTACACGGCCAGGGTCGTGAGCGAGCTCGGGACGCTGGCCGTGCATGGCGTGGCGGTGCGCCCCGGTCACCCGGTCGTGCTCGGCGTTATCGACGGCACGCCGGTCCTCGGCGCCCCCGGCTACCCGGTGTCCGCCGCGCTGACCTTCGACATCTTCGCTGCGCCGCTGCTGGCCGAGCTGGAGGGGAGCGTCCCCCGCCGCCGCCCGCAGGCCCAGGCACGGCTGGCCCGCAAGCTCCCCTCCCCGCTCGGCCTGGACGACTGGGTGCGGGTGCGCCTGGGCATGGTCGGCGGGACCATGGTCGCCACGCCGCTGCCCCGCGGCGCCGGTGTGCTCACCTCGCTGGTCAGGGCGGACGGGCTGCTGGTCGTGCCAGCCGGCCTGGAGGGCCACCAGGCGGGCGCCGAAGTCGGTGTCGAGCTGCTGCGCGGCCTGGACGAGATCTCCGGCACGATCGTGGCCATCGGATCCCATGACCTCGTCCTCGACCTGGCCGCCTCCGCCTTGCGGGCCACCGATCCCGGGATCACCCTGGCGTCGTCGAACGTCGGCTCGCTCGGGGGCCTGGTGGCCCTGCGCGACGGGCTCTGCCACATCGCCGGGTCGCACCTGCTGGATCCGGGGACCGGCGAGTACACCCTGCCCTACGTGGACCGCATCCTGGCCGGGCACGACGTCACCGTGGTGCGGCTGGTGCACCGCGACCAGGGGCTGATCGTGGCGCCCGGCAACCCGCTCGGCCTGAAGAGCATCGACGACCTGGCCCGCGCGGGGGTGCGCTACATCAACCGGCAGCGCGGCGCAGGCACCCGGGTGCTGCTCGACCACGAGCTGAGGAAGCGCGGTATCGGGCCGGACGCCATCGAGGGCTACGCGCGCGAGGAGCCCACCCACCTGGCCGTGGCGGCCGCGGTGGCGGCCGGGCGCGGCGACGCCGGCCTGGGGATCATGGCCGCCGCGCGCGCCTTCGGCCTCGACTTCCTGCCCGTCACGCGCGAGCCGTATGACCTCGTGGTCAGCGCCCGGGAAGCGGACAGCCCGCGCCTGGCCCCACTATGGGCGCTGCTGCAGTCCCGCCGGTTCCAGGCGGACGTGCGGGATCTTGGCGGCTACGGGACCGAGGAGATGGGCCGGCGGATCAGGTAGCCGGGGCCGGGCCGTTCCGCCAGGCCAGCCAGGCCCGGCCGACCAGGAAGACGAACATGGCCAGGCCGCCGAGCACGAACAGGTTCCAGGTGACCAGCTGGATGTCGTTCAGGTGGAAGATCTCAGTCATCGGGTGCCGGCCGGCATCGAAGCCAACCAGGCCGTGCGGGACGAAGGCCAGCCGGCCGCTCCAGCGAGTCGGCCAGTCCGCGAAGACCGCGGCCAGCGCCCCGCCAAACCCCCAGTAGCCCCACCGGGCGGCCCGCCTGGCCTTAAAGCCCGCGTCGGCCAGGACCGCCAGCAGCGGCACGAGCCAGATCCAGTGGTTGTCCCAGCTGATCGGGGAGATCAGCACCCCGGTCACCGCACAGGTCACCCAGCCCGCGGTCAGCCGCCCGGTACGGGCCAGCGCCGCGGCGGCGAGCAGGCCCAGGCAGCCGACGACAGCGGCGACGCCTAGCCACAGCGCGTGTACCGAGCCCGCCCCGGCCGGCGTCCTGGTCACCAGGGCCAGCAGCGACTGGTTCAGCAGAGCCCCCTGGCTGGTGTTCGAGAAGTCCCCCGCGTGCAGGAAGTACCCGGTCAGCCACCAGGTCACCGACTCGTGCGGGAGGGCGATGAAGCCGACCACCACAGTGGCGGCGAACACCGCGGTGGCCACCACGGCCTGCCGCAGCTTCCCGGCCAGCACCAGGTACGGGATGAAGATCAGCGGTACCAGCTTGATCCCAGCCGCCAGGCCGACGCCGGCGCCTTTCCACCGCCGGTGGTCTGGCTGGCACAGATCCCAGGCGATCAGCACCATGAGCACCAGCTCGATCTGGCCGACCTGGACCGAGCGCAGCACGGGCTCGGTCCACAGCGCCACCGCGGACACTCCAAGCACGGCCGCGGCACGCTCCCGGCCGCGCCAGCCAAGCTGGCCGAACGTCACCCAGACCGTGGCCGGAACGGCGGCCAGGCTGACCACCGTCATCAGCCACTTCAGCACCGCCCACGGCAGCAGCGAGCCGGCCGCGAACCCCAGGGCCGCGAACGGCGTGTACAGATACTGCACGCCAGGCAGGAAATGCCAGGAGTACAGCGTCCCCGGGTCGTGCCGCGTGATCAGGCCCGCGTGGTTGTAGATGTTGAGGTCAAACCAGTCCAGCGTGAGGGCCAGCGGATGAGTCACCACGTCCGCCAGGTACGCGGCGAGCGCGAGCGCGAACGCCGCGGCCGCCCAGGCCAGGACCCGCCCGCCGTGGTGCCCGCCTGCGGGCTGCGCCCCGACCACAGCAGCGAGGTCAGATTCTGCCGATGTCACCGGCATCCCTTCCCGGGAATCCATTGGCCGCCGACCTGGCGACCTGGGAACCTGGCACGGGGACGGCCTGCGCTGCCTGCACGCCGTGCCAGGCACACAAGGATAGGGCAACCGGCCGGCAAAGGGCTTATAAAGCAGGCATGCGGCCGAGGCGGGGTGCTGATGTTGCGGCCGCGCTGGGCCGCCGCTGCCCAGTCCGGCGAAGGATGTCAGGCACGGGTCATGGCACTTGGTTCGAGGACCTCGCCAGCGGGCTTGGCGTCGCCCGGCCGGCGCACGCGCCAGGCCCCGCCGATCGCGACGGCGAGCAGCCCGAGGCCGACTTCCACGAACAAGTTCGAGCTGACCGCCTGCAGGCTGCCGGGCAGAGGATGTACCTCACCCAGAGGAAGCGCGCCCCACGCACCCAGCAGCGCGGCCATGGCGACGGCCAGCCCCCACCACGCCCAGCGTGCCGCCCCTCTGGCGCGCAGCGCGGTGTCCGCGAGCAGAGCGATGGCGGGCACGACCCAGACCCAGTGCTGATCCCAGCTGATCGGGGAGCACAGCAGCCCGATCAGCGCGCAGGTCAGCCAGCCAGCCACGGCGCGCCCGGCGCGGTCGAGCACCGCCGCGGCGACCAGACCCAGCACCCCGGTCAGGACCGCCACGGCGAGCCATCCCGGCGTGGCATGACGCACGCTCCCCATCTCCCGGGCCACCAGGCCGAGCAGCGACTGGTTCAGCAGTGACCGGACCGCGCCGACGTTGCCCGGGTGCATGAAATACCCGGTCAGCCAGTACTTGGCCGACGTATGCGGCAGGAAGGCAAAACCGATCACTATCGTGCTGAGGAACGCCACCGTGACCGCCACCGCCTGCCGCAGCTTGCCGGCCAGCACCAGGTACGGGATGAAGATCAGCGGCACCAGCTTGATCCCGGCCGCCACGCCCACGCCGGCGCCCTTCCACCGCCGGTGGTCCGGCTGGCACAGGTCCCACACGATCAGGGCCATCAGCAGGAGCTCGACCTGTCCCAGGTGCAGGGCGCGCTGCACCGGCTCGGTCCACAGCGAGGCCGCGGCGACCCCCGCCAGCAGGGTCGCCCGCTGGCGGCCGTGCCACCCGAGCGCACCCGCGGTCAGCCACAGGGTCACCGCCAGCGCCGCCAGGCTGGCCACGGTCATCAGCCACCTGAGCACCGCCCAGGGCAGCAGCGAGCACACAGCAAATACCACCGCGGCGAACGGCGTGTAGGTGAACTTGATCCCCGGATACAGCTCCCACGTGTACAGGCGCCGTGGCGAGCTCCGGGCGAGCAGGCCAGCGTGGTTGTAGACCTTGAGGTCATACCAGTCCAGCATCTGGCCGGGGTGCCGCAGGATCACGCCGGCCAGGTACGCCGCGAGCGCCAGCGCGCACACCCCGGCTGCCACCGGAAGGGCCAAGGCACGCTGCCGCGATGACGGCTCAGTGCCGCTGGCCCGCTTCAGCCCGGGCCTGGCAAATGCCATCGGGCGTCCCTTCCGGTGTGACTGCCGGCCCGGGTAGCTGTCTGCCGACGCGACGCCGTCACGATACCTGCGGATATGCCACATAAGGGTCAAGGACCGGTCAGGGTACGGCCACGGTCTGTCTGGGCTCTGGTCAACGGATTGGCAGTGCGCTCAGCGCGTGATCATGGGCCGATCCGGGCTGCTCCCGCGCAGCCCTGATCAAGCCCCGTCTTGCGGCGAGGGCAGCGGGCGTGGTGGCATGCGTACGAGCAGGTTTCCCTGTGGGACGGGACAGCGGGAGGTAGGGCGTGACGGCAGAGATCTTGGGGCAGCGGGCGGAGATCGAGCGGGCGGCCGGGGGCGAGACCGTCGCCGATCACCTGGCTGCCACCGCCGAGCGGTGGGGCGGCGATCCCGCGTTCTCCGACCGCGACGGCGGCGGGCCGTGGCA
>Ga0335075_10004034_pt1 | contig 23023 bp, 18 predicted proteins | sample Lox_Sample_24_FD_206723 | JGI IMG/M metagenome (GOLD analysis project Ga0335075, IMG submission 206723) | Soil microbial communities from Loxahatchee National Wildlife Refuge, Florida, United States - Lox_Sample_2.4 | ecosystem: Environmental > Terrestrial > Soil > Wetlands | place: USA...
CGAGGCAAAGACCCAGTTCGCCGTCATCTTCGGCGAGCGGTTCATCATCTGATGACAGGCACCGTCTCGCGCACAAAATTACCGACAGTCCCGCAGATCGTTGTAAGCTTGCCTTCTGCCACCGCCCCACCAGTCACCATCGGGACAGCGGTACGGGTGGCCTGGCCCATCGATGCCGGGAGCGTGGTCCTGCCATGAGACGATGGGAGCTCTGGCTAGTCCCCGCACTCGCCTTTCTTGCGCTCTTTTTCTTCGTACCCATCCTCCTCATGGCAGGGCGCAGCTTGCCCGACTTCAGTGTGAAGCTCTACGGAGAGATCTTTCGAACTCCTCTGTACTTCCTAGTGATCGCCAATACGTTCCGTATCGCGACAATCGTTACCGTGCTGTGTCTCCTGCTTGGCTATCCCATTGCCTACTGGCTATCAGGACTGACCGCGCGGCGTGCAAATCTCTGCCTTGTATTCGTGCTGGTGCCGTACTTCACGAGTGTTCTTGTACGTACCTATGCGTGGATGGTTCTTCTCAGCAACGACGGGCTGATCAACCGCGCGCTGCAATCGCTTCACCTCATCACACACCCTCTCAAGCTGATATACAATGACACCGGCGTGTTTATCGGCATGACGTACGTGCTCCTGCCGTATATGGTGCTGACCCTATATGCCGCAATGCGATCGGTTGACCGCCGACTCCTGATGGCCGCTGCAGCCTGCGGTGCTACGCCGTTTCAGGCATTCCTGAGGATCTTTCTTCCCGTCACCATGCATGGCGTTGGCGGTGGCTGCCTGCTCGTGTTCGTGCTTGCGCTCGGGTTCTTCATCACGCCAGCGCTGATGGGGGGGCCCCATCAGACGATGATAGCGATGCTCATTGCGACCGAGGTGGACAAACTTCTGGATTGGGGCTTCGCGTCGGCTCTTGCAGTGGTGTTGCTGGTGCTGACGTTGGGCGGCATCGTCATATTCGACCGCCTCGTTGGCATCGCAACGTTGTTTGAGCGGCGCGGCTGATGATCCGTGTCTTTTCGCTTTTCATGCTGGTTGCACTCGTCCTCCCGGTGTTGGTGCTGATTCCGGTCGCTTTGAGCTCCGTTGGCTATCTGGTGTTTCCGCCGCCTGCGTTGTCACTTCGATGGTTCCGCGAGGTGTTCAGCGATCCCCGTTGGTTGGGATCGTTGTTGTTCAGCCTGCACATCGCCGGTTGGGTTGCCCTGATCGCGACGGCACTCGGCCTCGGCGCGGCGCTGGTCTTGGTACGCGGCCAGGTGCGGGGACGGATTACGCTCTTCGCAGTGCTTCTTGCGCCACTCGTCGCCCCGTCAATCATCACTGCAATCGGCCTCTATTTCGTCTTTGCCCGGTTGCATCTGGTTGGAAGCGAGTGGGCTATTATCCTCGGGCAGACCGTGCTCACCATGCCGATCACGACGATTTTGCTTACGACAAGTCTCCGGGGACTGGATCCGGCGATAGAGCAAGCAGCCGCGATCCACGGAGCGTCGCCGGCTGCGACATTACGGCGGATCACACTCCCGTTGATTGCGCCAGGTGTGTTCGCAGCGGCGCTGTTTGCGTTTCTCGGTTCGTTTGACGAGCTCCTGATAGCGCTGTTCGTCGGGGGGCCGCTGCAACAAACGCTCCCCGTACGGATCTGGAACACCATACAGTTCGAATTGGATCCTTCTGTCGCCGCGGTGAGCGTGGTCGTCACGCTGCTTGCTGTCGTCGTACTCGCTGTCGCAGGATGGCTGCAGGCGCGGGGCCGCGCACGAGTAGAGTCATGACCGGCAAATATCCGTTGACGCCGATTCCGCTGCAAGTCAGTCATGGAGGAAGACGATGACCACACCGTGGCCGCGCCGCTTGTCCGATCCGGTCATGCAGATGCTCGTGCCGAGGCTCTATGGAAGCACGCCGACTTTGTTCGGGGCACCGTTGGCACAAACGGAGGATGATCTGCGTGGTGCGGAGGTCGCCTTCCTGGGGATCCCTTGGCGCGCACCTACCCCCGACACGAGAATGGGGCGATCGGCAGCAAATTATGAGGGGACGCAGCTGACACCGGCACAGTTCCGAAGCAACTCGCTTCGCCACGGGGGCTACTTGCCGGAGCTGGATGTCGACGTTTTTTCGAGCTTACGGGTGGTGGATTGCGGGGACATCGACGTCGTCGCCGATATGGGACGGCTCCTGGCGAGCGTGGAAGCGCGAGTCGCGCAGATAGTGCGGGCTGGCTGCTATCCCTTCACGATGGGCGGCAATGCCGGTCCGAGCACGTACCCAGTCTTGAAGGCGGTGGCAGCTCACGCGGGAGGACCAACCGCCGTGCTCAACTTTGATGCCCACCACGACAATCAGCGCGGTGAATGGGAGGACGATGACCCGCGGTCTCCGCGCTGGGGTTCCGCCTGGGCCCGCCGGATTCTTGGACTTCCCGGGGTAGATGCGAGACAGTATTTCCACGTCGGCCTTCGAGGACCACGCAATGATCGCGAGGTGTTCACTCGTTTTACGGAGCTTGGCGTTTTGCGGGAACACATCTACACCTACCGCGAGATCAAGCAGGCGCGCCGTGCCGGATTCGAAGACTGGGCGCATCAGCTTGCCCGAGAGGTTGCGGGCCATGCGGCCAAGGTCTGGATAGCCTTAGATCCGGATGTCCTGAATCTCGGGGCGTGTCCAGACTTTGGCGACGAGCCGCTGGGCCCAACGACAGAGGAGCTGCTCGAACTGGCTTATGCAGCTGGAAAGGCCGCCGGGCGCGCGAAATTCGGTGGGCTGGCGATCATGGCGCTGCCTTATGACGCGCAGACCATGCATAGCATCTGCGTATACTTTCTCCTCTACACACTGGCCGGGGTACTGGCGAGCGGCTCACCAACATAGGCCGCCCGGCCTGGCGTGCTGAATGCGACAGCGCTCTTCCACCGCCTTCACGAACGCGCCTCGTGCGGCAACCCGGCCAATTAAGGGAAGACTTGACGCAGTACCCTTTTTGATATAACGTTAAACTACTCGGAGGATGCGGAATTTTCGCACCTAGCGGGAGGCGCACGCTGTCCAACAAAGCTTGCAAAGTGGGTGCGGGGGACAAAGAAACTCAGGAACATCAATGCCAAATCGAAAGGCAAGCCTTTCGGACTGCCAATGGTTACAAAGGGCATCTTGTTTTGATGTGATAAATAATCAGCATGACCAATTCCCAGGTGGCGAGGGAGTCTCGGAGCGCTCAGGGCGGTAGGAGGAGCGACATGAGTTCAGATATGGATCGTCGGCAGTTTCTGGGACTTGGAGGTATAGCCACTGTCTCGGCCTTCGGTGGGATGGTGCTTCCAAAGCAAGGACCCTGGGTCACGCCGGGCGACCTGGTGCGGGTTGCTGCTCGAGGAAAGCCTGGCGGGGTGCTGTCCATGGCCGAGGCCGACGACCCGGGGACATTGGACTTCTTGCACTCCACCCTCGACATCCTTCGGCATAGCATCCGCTCTGCTGTTCTGGATACCCTTTTTCATGTCGGTCCCGACCTGAAGGTAACGCCTGGTGTTGCTGAGTCGTGGGCGCTTAGCAGTGATGCAAAGACGCTGACGGTGACTCTGCGAAGCAATTTGAAATTCCACAATGGTACTCCTTGCACGAGCGCCGACGTTCAGTACACGGTTTCCTGGCTAAAAGACCCTCACAACGCTAGCCCGCTTGCTGTGATGGTTGCGAATGTGGAGGAAGTGCGACAGGTAAGTCCGACTGTCGCCCACTTGCATCTCTCAAGTCCCATGCCAGGGATCATTGCCAATCTCACTCAGGTGCCCATCTTCAGCGAAGCGACGGTGGAAACTATGAAGTCGCACCCGATTGGACTTGGCCCGTTCAGGTTTGCTGGCTACCACTCGGGCCAGAGCATTACCGTCACCCGCAATCCTGACTACTACGTTCCAGGTTTGCCGCTCCTGGATGGCATCACATGGCCGTTCATCACCAACATCCAGTCGAGCCTGGAAGACCTTATCTCCGGCAATGTACTTATGGTCGATGACCTCGCTGTCCAGTACGTCAACCAGGTGCAGCGGGGAAGTAACACCAAAATCGTCAAAAGCGCCCCTGTCAATCTTTATGAGGTCTTCCAAATAAACACAAAGCGTAAACCGTTCGATGACAAGAGAGTCCGCCAAGCTTTGTCCTATGCTATGAATCGCCATGCTTATGTTGGCGCGTTTTGGTACGGCCAGGCGGAGGCGACGGACACTCCGTTCGTAAGTGAGATGCCATCCTATCTACCAGGATCCGCAATGCAGTACAGCTACGACATCGCAAAAACGGAATCGCTCCTGAAGTCGGCGGGCTTCTCGCGTTCTCACCCGCTGACCGTCGAAATCCTGACTCCTGCCGGATTCTCCACATTGCAGGCAATGGCGCTTACCTTGCAATCCACGCTGAAGGCTATCGGGCACGATGCTACCGTAACGACCCTGGCCGAAGCACCGTGGATCGATCGCATTGCGACACACCCGAACTTTGACATTACAACCGATAACTACAACACTGTCCCTGTGGACCCGAGCGGGATCATGAACAGTGATAACTACAACCCCAGTGACAACATAAACCAGTTCGATCTGCCGGACTACGCACACCTCGTGGCCGCGGCAGCTTCGGAGGCTAATCCGGAGACTCGCAATGCGCTCTACCAAAAGATTCAGCGCTATTTGCTTGACCAGCAACCGTGCATTATTGTCGACCATTATCCGGTTTTGATCGGCGCTAGCAAGAAAGTTGGCGGACTAGAGATCAGCCCGATCGGTACCTACGACTACTCGCGAGCGACAGTTCAGTAGGAGGCCAAGGGGGGTGCCGCCGGTAATCCGATATGATCCGAGACGTCATTCGATCGCTGTCTCATAACGAGAAGCAAGCGACGGAGTTGAACGAGCCGGGATAGGATTTGAGCAGCTTTCCCCGATACCTTATCCGCAGGCTCATTGGGGGACTGATCACCTTGATTGGTGTGTCAGTACTGGCATTTACGACCACAGCGCTGGTGCCGGGCAATGCCGCCGACATCTTGCTGGGCAGTTATGCTACGCCTGCGCGTGTCGAGGCACTTACTCGGCAGCTTGGGCTTAACGGGCCGCTTTACGAACGTTACGCAAAATGGCTTTGGACAATATTCCACGGCGATCTCGGAGCATCAGCGCTGTCTGGGCAGAGCGTGGCGAGCATCCTGGCGCAGGCGTTACCGGTGACACTCGAACTGACAATTCTTACAGTCGTCGTTTCCGTGTTGGTGGCTGTGCCCGTAAGCCTGGTCATGGCGGAGTGGTCCAGTCGATGGTGGTCTCGGGTGCTTGCATGGTTGATAAACCTTGGGATCTCGGTGCCAGGGTTTGTTGTCGGTATCCTGCTGATCATTGTAGTGGCCGTGGAAGTCCATGCATTTCCTTCAGGCGGCTACGTCCGGCTCGGCAGCTCGATGGGCCAGAACTTGCGAAGCATGGCACTGCCTACTGTCACGTTAGCCATCTACATTTGCCCGGCGCTTACTCGGTTCATGCGCGCACGCAGCGTGGACATCCTTAGGCGAGAGTTCATAGAAGTTGCGCGCGCGAAGGGAATCACCCGTGCTCGTCTCTTGGCCCGCCATGTCGCGCCAAATACAGCAGTGATGTCGCTTACCTTCCTTGGACTCCAGCTTGGCAGCTTGATCAGTGGAGCGATAGTCACCGAGGTGGTCTTTTCACTTCCGGGCATGGGCCAGGCAGGTTTGAACGCGCTTCTCAATCGCGACTACCCCGTGGTCCAGGGGGTCGTGCTCGTGGTGGGTTCTGGTTATGTGATCATCAACCTCCTGGTCGATATCCTATATGGCCTCCTCGATCCTCGAATTCGGCAGGGGTGATCGTGGGTAGCTCCGCGATGACGTTCCTTCGCGTTATGCGGGGCGTTCGAATGCGCAGTTTCGAACGGGCTGGCGCTCTGAGTTACTTATGGAGACAGAACCCAGCTGCCTGTGTGCTCACCTTGATGTTTTTGCTGTGCGCCACAGTCGGGGCATCTCTTGCCACGCGGCAAAGCATTTTTGGCTTCGACCTGGCAGATCGGCTTGCTGGGCCGTCGTGGGTCCACTTATTGGGTACCGATTCATATGGTCGTGACGTACTGGCGCGCGTGATAGCGAGCACGCGCATTGCCGCTGAGGCATTTCTCGTCGTCACTGTCATGGCCGGAAGTGTGGGCACGATCACAGGCTTATTGGCAGGGGAGCAGGGCGGGGTCGTGGATCTCGTAGCTTCGCGTCTCGTTGAGCTAATTCAGGGTTTCCCGATCTTGCTTCTGGCGCTGGCAATTGTCGCCGTTCTTGGGACATCGCTGTTCCATGCTCTGCTTGCCGTCGCTATTGGTGCAATTCCGGACTTTTTCCGAGTCGCACGAAGCTCGGCCATCGAGCTGCGGGACCGCGAATTTGTCCTCGCCGCTCGTAGCGTAGGGGTAAGGAGGTGGCGCCTTCTCTATTCCGAGATGCTCCCAAATATGATCGGCGCGATCGTAGTGGTGGCAACGTTCGACGGTGCTCAAGCGGTTATGTATGAGGCGACACTGTCGTTCCTGGGGCTTGGCGTCCAACCTCCACAGCCCTCGTTTGGGACTATGATAAGCGATGCCCAGACGTACATGGTGATGCAGCCGCTCTATCTTGTGGTAGTGGCGACGTGTCTCGGGCTTATTCTGCTGAGTTTAAACGGGATTGGCGATGCCCTCAGTGATTACTTTAGCGAGGAGGAATGATAAGCTTAGAGAAGCAAACGAGGAGAGGAGAGGCAGACCAGAGCGGGCTTGCGCGATTTTTCTGGACACTGCTACGACCTGCCGGCGGTGGTAGCTCGGTAGGATCCGTCAGAAGGACATCGCAGATATTTCTGTACGCAAACAAACGATGGAAGACCGACCACGTCTTCCCGTGCACAGCATGGGAGATCGCGTGACCGCTTGTCGTTATCGAGTCGAACGACGGCGCAATTGAGATGTGTGATGGACCGCTTGTTGAGCATTCGAGGACTTAGCGTAACGTTTGCCACCAAACACGGACCAGTCCGTGCTGTTAGAGGAGTAGATCTCGATCTGCGTCCGCATGAGGTGCTGGGTGTCGTCGGCGAGTCCGGCTCAGGCAAGACTGTGATGGTAAAGGCGGTAATGGGCGTTATACGGCCCCGGCGGGATGTAGAAATCAGTGGAAGTGTCGTGCTGCGTGGACTTGAGCTTATATGTCTAAGTGACTCCCAGCTTCGCCAAGTTCAAGGGCGACAAATCGCACTAATTTTTCAAGATCCGATGTCGGCGCTGGACCCGCTTATGAGAGTGGGCAGCCAAGTCATTGAGACTTTGCAGGCACACACGGATTTGAGCCGGCGAGAGGCGCTTGCACGAGCGGCCAGGTTGCTGCAAGAGGTGGAAATACCGCGAGCGCGAGACCGACTGCTAAGTTATCCCCATCAGCTGTCTGGGGGGATGAGACAGCGAGTTATGATCGCGATGGCGCTTGCTTGTGACCCATTGGTGCTTATCGCTGACGAGCCAACAACAGCCTTGGATGTTACGACGCAAGCAAGCGTCCTAGCCCTTCTGAATCGGCTTCGGCGCGAGCGCGGCTCGAGCATCATCTTCGTCACGCACGATCTGGCAGTACTAGCTCAGCTTGCCGACCGTGTCATGGTGATGTATGCCGGACGATGCGTGGAGCAAGGACCAATTGACAAGATCTACCGGAAGCCGCGTCATCCTTACACTATAGCCTTACTAGCTTCCTCCCCTTCCTTGATTTCACCTGGTGCACGACTGCGAGCGATTGACGGCTCTCCCCCAGCCCCCGAGCAAGTAGCACCGGGCTGTGCGTTCGCTCCGCGTTGTCCGTTTGCATTCGCAAAGTGCAACACCGAGGAACCCTCGCTGGATTTTGAAGCAAACGACCTAGAGCACGCGGTGAGGTGTTGGCTCAGCGCCGAGGAGAGGGATGCAGCGCACGCGAGACTGCTGGCCGCGGTGGACAGCGGACGCCCGGCGGCGGAGCTCGGGCGCTGACGACGATGTCCGGGAGCACACATCTGATAGAAGTCATCAATCTGAGCAAGAAATACAAAGAGCGGCGCGGGCGCCTACTGGATTACGCGGTATCCGGTGTGGAGTTTACGCTGGATGCCGGCGAGACGTTGGGAATTGTCGGAGAGTCGGGCAGCGGAAAGTCGACGGTAGCGCGGTGTGTTGCCGGGCTTACCGAGCCCAGTTCAGGCGCAGTGCTTTTCGAAGGAAAACCCCTCTTCCGAGCTGATGAGGCGGAGTCCCGATATATCAGACGAAACATTCAAATGGTCTTTCAGGACCCATTTGCCAGTTTGAATCCGAAGAAAGCAATTGAGGACATCGTTAGCGAACCGCTGCGCAGCTATGGGGTCTCGCGGCCGCAGCGGTCCAGTGAAGTGGGTAACCTTCTTGCGAAAGTGGGACTTAGTTTGGCTGATCGGGGTCGCTATCCGCGGAGTTTTTCGGGCGGGCAGAGGCAACGGATTGGGATAGCAAGGGCGATTGCACTGAAACCGAAGGTATTAGTTGCGGACGAGCCGACATCAGCCCTGGATGTGTCAATTCAAGCACAGATTCTTAATTTATTGAGCGATCTGCAGTTCCAGCAGAGGCTGGCGATGCTTTTTATTTCCCACGATTTGACAGTCGTTGGACATATGGCTAGCCGCGTTCTTGTGATGTATCGAGGCAAAGTGGTCGAGAGCGGAGCGACGCGCAGAGTATACCGACATCCGGCGCATCCATATACGGAGACACTCCTAGCTGCGGTCCCAGTGGCGACAGTGAGTACAAGGGAGGTGCGGCCCGCGGTTGGGCGGGGGCGGCCGATGCTTGAGGACGCGGAAATGGAGGACAAGGGATGCCCATTCCGCTGCCGTTGCCCCTATGCAGAGGCGATTTGCCGCGAGCAGGCGCCGCTGTTGCAAGGTACCGGTCGCGAGCAAGCAGTTGCATGCCACTTCCCACGATCGGCAGTAGGGAAAAGCGCGTGAACGGGGACAACCAATAGTACGAGGAGGTTGAAAGAGGGCGGGTGAAAATATTTGTAAGCCGGAGCGTGTTCGCGAAAGTCGCGGTGTGCTAAAAAACGCTTTGGTACAACGCCAGATAGAATGCTTCAACCACCTCGACGAGGGCGGGAAAGGTTATGCCCGCCAATTCCGATCCACGGTGACATCCTGCCTACATTTCGCCCGAGGCGCCGGTTCCCGCGGAGGATCCTGTGCAATCGAATGGCGGCCTTGTACGGGGCCGCTACGGTTTCGGCACACCACACGGGCCGTTGGGGAACCAAATAGTTATGCACACTAATTCCGGGTTTTTCGGTGTCTATCCTATGGTTTACGCTCTCTTCGATTCGCGCGGCAATTTGTCCCGCGAACCGATGCAGCGGCAGGTCAAATCCATGCTAAAGCACAAGGTTCATGGCATCGCCGTCCTCGGCCTAGGCAGCGAGGTTAACAAACTTTCTACGGCCGAGCGCCGCCAATTCTTGGAGTGGGTGGCCGAGGATATCGATGGCAAGGTACCGCTCGCGGTCACAGTAGCCGAGACCAGCGTGGCTGGCCAGTCGGAGTTTGTAAAAGCTGCTGCTGCGGTCGGAGCCAGTTGGGCGATACTCCAACCGCCGCAGGTCAAGCATGTACCGGAGTCCGAACTCATTCGCTTTTTTGGCGCGATCGCCGACGCCTCACCGATCCCCGTCGCCGTCCAGAACGCCCCTGAATATCTCGGGATTGGCCTTTCCAACACCAGCATTCGGGAGTTGCACCGCTCCCATCCCAACTTTGCTATGGTCAAGCTCGAGGCGACGGCCGTCGCTATTTCCCGGCTTCTCGAAGAGGTGGACGGAGAAGTTGACGTATTCAATGGTCGCGATGGTATCGAAATGCTGGACGCCATGCGTGCCGGCGCGGCAGGCATCATCCCGGGCGGGGAAGCTTTTGACGTACTGACGCGCGCCTTCGATCAGATGGAAATGGGCACTGAGGAGAGCATATTGGAAGCTGAGCGGCTGTACGCTAAGATTCTGCCCCTGTTGGTGTTTCTCATGGAATCGATGGACACATTCCTAGTTTATGGCAAGCCGATCCTGGGATATCGTCTAGGTATCAACGAGATTGAGGCACGTCTGCCTGCAACGCCGCCATCCACCTTCGGGAAGGCCGTGGCCATGCGCTATGCAGCGTCGCTAGGCAAGCTTTAGGGCCAGCATTGAGGTGATGTCCGGAATAGGCAGCCGGTTGAGAGAAGCTGCTTTGCGTTGGGCGGACTGATTGGACATAAGGTGCGGCCGCGGGTCGGTGGGGTCTGCCTCCTTTCCATGATTGCGATGCAGTACAGGGGGCCCGTCGGCGTCGGTGATTCGCCCGGCGATGATTGAATTGGTCGGGGGAGTCAGTATTACTTACTCAGAGATCGCAGCGACGGCCATCCGCGTTACTGCTGGAGCGACACATGGCCGAGACCGATGATTGAAATGGCTGTGCTGCCAGTTTGGCGCTTTTTGTCGGTGGCGGGCCGAAAACGACAGCCTCCGGCGTCGTGCCCTCAGTGAGTCTCAAACTGCTCGCAACACCGCGCGAGTGTTCTTGCGCCCGCGCCGAAAAGTAACTTTGGTTGGCACGAGTGGAAGAGGGGAAGAGATGGATCAAGCGGAGTCACCAAGCCGGATCAGGATGGACGTTGATCTGGGACGCGCCGGACGGCAGCAGTCGTACTTGCGTGCACCTTTCTCCCGGAACACCTCTGGTTGGGGCACGGTCGAGATCCCCATCGTCGTACTCAAGAACGGGGAAGGACCAACCGTTTTGTTTACTGCGGGCGTGCATGGCGACGAGTATGAAGGTCAGATCGCCTTACTAAAGCTGGCGCAGACGCTCCGGCCGGAGGAGATCCAAGGTCGTGTTATCATTATCCCGGCGGTGAATATGCCGGCTGTGCTGAATGATACGCGGCTCAGCCCAATCGATCAACGCGACCTCAACCGTTGCTTTCCCGGACGCCGGGGCGGGACATTTAGCGAGATGCTCGCTCATTTCCTCGATAGTGCGATTTTTCCACATATAGATGTATCGGTGGATCTCCATACAGCAGGACATTCGATGGAAGCGGCGCTCTCCACGAACATGCATCATGTGCTGGATAACGCGGTCCGGAGGCAGACGCTGAAAGCCGCGGAAGCCTTTGGCGCACCGTTCAATGTCGTTTTTGGGGGAGTGGACGAGGGCGCAACTTTAACCTCTGCGGTGGAACACCGTGGTATTCTGTCGCTCGGTACGGAACTCGGGGGGTGGGGGCGGGTCAACATTGAAGGCGTGCGAGTGGCCGAACGGGGCGTGCGCAACGTGCTGCATCATTTTGGTATACTGGAGGGAAGGCCGGAGGTTGCCCAAACAAAGGCAACCGGAGCGACCCGGCACATGATGGTACGCGATTTCAGATGCTACACCTTTGCGCCGTCAGGCGGATTATTTGAACCCGGGCATCTAGCGGGCGCGGGCGTGCGGGAGGGTGAGCTGGCAGGGGTCCTGCATTTTGTAGAGGATATCGCGCGCCCGCCGACAAAGCTACGCTATGCAGTGTCCGGAGTCCTCTGGATGGCATCTGGTCCTGGTCGCGTGCAGCGTGGCGACGTGGTAGCAGTGGTCATGCAAGACTACCAGGAAGATACGGCTGACCGGGTGTGACGAATGTTGGATGGCCAGAGAGTCATCGCATTGGTTGCAAGGCAAACAATAGTGGTACCGGACACGTGGCCACGTGCTTTGTTTGCCAGGAACCGTCCTGCCGCCTTGAAGTGGTCGATTTATAATCTTGGGCCAGGAGATCAGATCCGGAGGAGGAAACGGTGGAACGGAGACGGCACAAGCGCGAAGAGATCGTTGTGAAGCCTTGGCAGGTTCAGGTCGTGAATGTACAGGGTAGCTCGGTCGCCGAGGCGGCGCAGAGGATCGCGGTAAGGGAGACGATGCATTCCGCCGGCGGAGAGGGTACTGCGGGATGAGGGCGGACCAGCGCGCGCGGCGAGCGGAGTGGTCATGGGAGTGCTCGCCGTGGGACGTAGCATGACGAGGGCCGGACCGGCATCCTAGTATTGAATCGAGCGACACTTTAACGATACACTTCTCCTACCGGAGAATCCCGGACGGAGAGAAGAGTCGCTGGGGGTTGAGGCCGTGAGCGTCATCTTGGGGATCGATACAGGAGGTACTTTCACGGATTTTGTTCTGATTGACGAAGATCAGCGCGCCGTCAGAACGGCGAAGGTTCCCTCTACGCCTAGCGATCCGGCAATCGCGATAGCTGATGGGCTCGCCAGGCTAGAGGGGATCGAAAGAGCGGAGCGGGTCGTAATCGGTACTACAGTTGCCACAAACGCTGTGTTGGAGCGCCGGGGGCCTACGGTGGTCTATGTCACTAACCGAGGCTTCGAAGACGTGCCATTCATCGGCCGGTTGGACAAGGAGCGCCTATACGACCTGCATTGGCAAAAGCCCAAGCCGCTTGTGCGACGGCGCCATTGTTTCGGTATCGGCGGGCGCCTGGACACTCATGGACGTGAGATCGAGAAGCTCGAGAGCAGCAGTCTAGACACCCTGCGCCGCGAAGTGACATCGCTCGCCGGTGAAGATGTGGCTGTTGCCATTTGTTGTCTCTTTGCCTACATCGATGGAAGTCATGAGCGACGGGCGGCCGGGGCGATCCGCGTGGCACTCCCGAAAGCGGACATATCGCTCTCGCATGAGGTCTCACCGTTGTGGCGCGAGTACGAGCGAGCCAGCGCTACCATCGCTGATGCCTTCGTAAAGCCGGTGGTTCGCCGCTACGTCCAAGGCGTCGGTCGAGTCCTCGAAGATCGCGTACAATGCCGCAGTTGGAATCTCCTGGCTTCCAATGGCGGTTATCTGAGGGCCGATCAGGTGAAACGCGGCCCAGCGCAAATCCTCATGTCGGGACTAGCCGGCGGCGTTATCGGCGGACGCTATTACGCGGAGATCGCCGGCACGCCGCAAGCGTTTACCCTCGATATCGGTGGCACCAGCACGGATATAGGACTGGTTCTCGAGAGCGGCCAGCAGTACGCGTCCGAGTTCAACATCGACTTCGGCATCCCGGTAACCATTCCCTGCGTCGCAGTGCGTACCATCGGTGCTGGTGGCGGCTCTATCGCCTGGATCGACAAAGGAGGGTTCCTGCATGTCGGCCCGAAGAGCGCCGGTGCCGAGCCAGGCCCTGTGGCTTACGGGCGAGGTGGCCGCGAGCCCACCGTGACTGACGCTAATCTGGTCGTCGGTCGGCTCAATCCCGATTTCTTCCTGGGTGGGGCCATGCCGCTCGATCTGGCTGCCGCTCAGGCGGCCCTTGCCCAGCTGGGAAAGCAGCTTTCCCTTTCACCCGAGGCGGCTGCGCGGGCCGTCCTGCAAACCGTTGATGAAACCATGGCGAATAGTATTCGGCTGATCGCCGTCGAGCGCGGTTTTGACACAAGAGATTTCGCCCTTATCGCTTTCGGTGGTGCCGGCCCGCTTCATGCAGTGAGTGTCGCCGAGAAACTGGGAATGAGGACGGTGATGGTACCGCCGCATCCGGGCCTCTGCTCGGCATTCGGGGCTGCAGTTGCCGATGCCAGGGTCGATCGTGCCCAGACCTTCTTTACCAATTCCCGACGTACCGACGTCGCTGCCGTTGCCAATGCATTTCAGCGCTTGCGTGCGGTAGCCGTTGCAGATCTCCAACAAAGCGTTGATGTGGCAGAGCCGCAGATCCGCTGCTCTGTCGATATGCGCTACGCGGGTCAAAACTACGAACTGGAGGTGCCCTTGCCGGAGGGCAGTCTCGATGAAGAGGCGTGGCAGAGCCTGTTGGACCGGTTCGCGGAGGTTCATGAGTGCCAGTACGGTTTCGCGCTGCGGGGCGAGGCTATCGAAGTGATCAACCTAAGGGTTACAGCCGTGAAGCCTGAGCCGGCACGAGATTTTATCGATCTTACTTGGCGTGCTGGGCGGCCGACGACGAGCCGACCGGTTTGGTTTGAGGGTGACACGGCCGCCGCCACGATCATCCGTGATCGCTTGTCGCTTCGTATCGGCGACCGGGTAACTGGACCGGCAGTGATTGAGGAGACTGACTCAACCACGGTTCTCCGGCCCGGTGACAAGCTTCAAGTGGGTACGGCAGGTATTCTGCATATCATTCTCAGGCAGCAGGCATGATCCGATCTACGGCACTCCAGCAGACTCTTGAGCTCGATGCAGTGGGCCTGCACGTACTCCACAATGCGCTTACAAATATCGCCGCTGAGATGGCGATCGTGATGTTGAAGACGTCCTATTCGACGATCTTCAACGAGGGTCTCGATTTCTCGACCATGCTTCTTGACCGCGATGGCAATCTGATCGCTGAGAAGAATTTCACGCCGTCAATGATGGGCGCTGTCAACTATACCCTCCGATGGACGCTGGAGGAATTAGGGGAGGCGTTCTTCCAGCCTGGCGACATCGTCGTCCATAACGACCCCTACCGAGGGAATTGTCACATTCCCGAACATATGCTGATGAAAGGGATTTTCCGTGGAGACGAGTTGATCGGCTTTTCCGGTGCCATAGGCCACCTCGCAGAAGTCGGCGGCAAGGCCCCAGGAAGCTTCGCCTCCGATGCCACCGACGTGTACCAGGAGGGCCTGCGCCTACCACCCGTTAAATTGTTCGAGGGGGGCCGATATAACGAGCAGCTTTGGCGGGTGATCCTCGCCAATCACAGAACACCACGCAATAGCTGGGGCGATCTGCATGCTATGGTCGGGGCGCTGAATATCGGTGAGCGCCGATTATTGGAACTGGGCGCACGATACGATATGGAAACGGTAGTGGAGGGTGCACGCAAGCTGATCAGCTACTCAGAGCGCCGGCTGCGTGCCGAGATCCTGGAGTTGCCGGAAGGAACCTATCATGCGTCCATGATGGTGGAGGACGATGGAGTGGGCACTGACCCATTCGAGGTCAAGGTAAAGCTGGTTATTCGCAACGGTCGGATCATCGCCGATTTTACTGGATCGAGCCCGCAGGTCCGTGGCCCGATGAACTGTACTTTCGTTGTCGCGGCAGCCGCACTCTACAACGCGATCTTCTGCGTCGCCGACCCGCAGGGGCTGATCCCGCGCAACGCCGGGTGCTACCGGCCGGCACAAGTGATCGCCCCACCTGGTAGCGTCGTCAACGTCAGGCACCCCGGCCCCTCGGTAGGCGGCAATACCGACCTGCAGCCGAAGCTGATCGACCTCCTGCTTGCCGCTTTTTCGAAGGCAGTACCCGAGCGCATCGCCGCCGCTTCCGGCGGATCGAGTAGCAACCTGCTTTTCGGTGGCGTACATCCAGAGACGGGACGCTACTACAGCAACTACCATTTCGACGGTATGGGCGCGGGTGGAACAGCGCTCAAGGATGGCAATGACGCGGAGATCACGCGACATTCCAACTGTCGCAATACGCCAGTCGAGGTCTTCGAGCACCGCTACCCCCTGCTTACCGTCGCTTACAAACTCGCGCGGGATTCCGGTGGTGCCGGCAAGCACCGTGGCGGGTTAGGAACCGAGCGGAGGTTCCGTATTAATGCCCCCGAGATCACATTCAGTGCCCTCTTCGACCGCTGCAAGTTCGCGCCTCCAGGACTCTTCGGCGGGCTTCCGGGTGGTCGCTCGGCCCTCGAGGTGAAACGCGTGGGTGAGGCGGAATTTCAAAGCTTCGACCGGGCCTTCGGCGTTCGTTGTCCAACAAAATTTACCAATGTGGTGTTGCGCCAGGGCGACGAGCTTTACTATCGCACGCCCGGAGGCGGCGGCTTCGGCGATCCCCGGTTGCGCGATCCGACGGCGGTGCGCGACGATCTCGCTGAAGGTTATGTCAGTCCCGCGGCGGCTGAGCGAGACTACGGAATCAAGTTTGACGACCAGGGGAATCCCTGATGCGGCCGGGGCGTTGGGTCGATCCGGTGAGAAGTTGGCACGACACCACCGTCAGCTATTGCCAAGTGTGCGGTCGGCTAATCCCACGCCGGTCTTGGGTTTTTGACGGCGGGAGGGGGGACGTAACCGCCTGCTCCCCGGAGTGCGAGGGCCTCTACGAAGAGTATCTGAAACCCGAATACGGAGTGATCAACAGGAATGAAAATCACGAATGTTGAGGCGGTCCTCCTTCGGTCAAAGAGGCTGATCGACCCATCCATTGCCGACGGCAGCCAGGATGGCATATTGGTGCGCGTCTACACCGATGAGGGAATCCTTGGTCTTGGCGAGATCGATTCCTCTCCCTCGGTCGCCAGAGCCATTATCAACGCTCCACCGTCGCACAAGATCTGTTCAGGACTCGCGGCGTTGCTCGTCGGAGAGAACCCGTTGGAGATTGGTCGGCTCTGGCAGAAGATGTACAAGGGCTCGCTTTATTTCGGCCGCCGCGGCGCCGTAATTCACGCAATCAGCGGCGTTGAAATCGCGCTCTGGGACATCGCCGGCAAGGCCATCGGAAAGCCAATTCATGCGCTTCTTGGCGGCGCTCGGCGCGACAAGGTCAAGGCCTATGCAAGTACGTTGATGCCCGATACGCCTTTGGAGACGGCACGCGTTGTCGAGGCGCAGCGAAAGTTGGGATTTCGGGGGGTGAAACTGGGTTGGGGACCGCTCGGTCGGTCTGCTGTACTTGACGTAGAGCTGGTCGCCGCCGCGCGCAGAGCTGGCGGCGACGATTTCGACCTCATGGTCGACGTCGGCATGGGCTGGCAGAGTGCCCGCGACGGCATTGATCGAGCGCGCCGCATGGAGGAATACCGGCCGTATTGGATTGAGGAGCCTTTCTGGCCAGACGAGTACGCGAAGTACGCAGCACTGGCCGCCTCTGTATCGACGCCGATTGCCGGCGGTGAGGAGGAAACTACGCTGGCGGATTTCGAGCGGCTAGCGGAGACAGGGAATGTCGAGGTCCTGCAGCCCGACGTTACTCGGGCGGGCGGAATCGCGGAATGCCTACGCATTGCCGAATACGCGCGCCGCCAAGGCCGCCGTTGTGTGCCCCACGCGTGGAGCACCGGCATTATCAAGGCGGCGACACTGCATGTCTTAGCTGCGATGGAGGAAGCTGAATACATGGAGTACTGCATCCAGACGACCGACCTGAATCAACGGTTGGTGACGGAGCGCTTTCCCGTGGTCGACGGCATGGTCGCCGTGCCTGACCGACCCGGCCTTGGAATCGAGCTGGCGCCGTCAGCGCTTGAGGAATTCGCAGTGGTATAACAGCGATCGGAGAGTGGCATGCCTTTCGTCTACCGCCCCTTGGCGGGCGGGGACGGTTGCCAGAGTCAGTCGCCGCATCCCAGCCCACTCCCTGCTGTGGCGTTGCGGCTCTTTTCCTATAGATCGATCCGTGACCGTGTCGAGGGGAACTTGTTCAGTGACTCCTTAGATGCGACTGGCTACGCGGGTCCAGCACAGGCTCTCGCAATCAGGGCGCTCTCAAAAGCGAGTCGAAGCGAATGAAACCGGGTGTGCCGCGGGAAAACGGTCGACCTAGGGCGGTAAGCCCGCGCCGGGAGACAGCAACGTCGCACCGTGCCAAATCGAGCACGATTCGCGACGTGGCGCTTGCAGCAGGCGTTTCGCCAATGACAGTGTCCAACCTGCTCAACGAACGGATGGGCACCATGCGGGCCGAGACCCGCCAGCGGATCGAAGCGGAGATCGAGCGCTTGGGTTACCGGCCGCACAGCATGGCCCGGAGCCTTCGCCTCGCTAAGCAGCTGTCCATCGGTATGATCATCATCGACGAGCAACCACACTACCTCGCCGATCCTTTCACGACTCATGTCGTCGCCGGGCTCAGTAACCGCCTGAACTCGAATGGCTACGGTTTGCTGCTGCAAGGCCTGTCAGCGGCGGCCTTCCAGAGTTCGCCGCTTATACGCAGCATCCGCACTGACGCGATCTGCTTGCTGCTTTCGGGTCCCGATAAGACACGGCGGAGAATCGTGGAGGCATTCCTTGCACTTGGCCAGCCAGTGCTGGTGTTTCAGGAAACGCTTCGCTTTCCTAAAAACGATCTTTGTGTCATTTGCCAGGCTGACCGTGACGGGGGCAAGCTTATCGGGGGACAGGTGCTGAAATTAGGCGCCCGGCGCTTGGTAATGTTGATCCCCGGAGTCTACTGGCCGGCCATCGCAGAGCGGATCAAGGGCGTGCGCGACGCTCTGCGCGAGAGCGGTAGGGACGCGGTACTCCGAACCGTGAAGTGCGGCGATGCAGAACTCGTCGGCACCCAAGCGGCATTGGAGCGAGAGATCGCAGATCACGGTCTGCCTGATGCGATTATCGCGGGCAACGACCAGATGGGCATAGCAGCAATGAAGCTGCTAGCCCAGCGCGGGTTGAAGATACCGCGTGACGTTGCCATCACCGGTTTCAACGCCTTCGAGTTCTGGCAATATACGGATCCTGTGCTCACGACGGTCCGGTCACCAGCGTACGAGATGGGGCATCGCGGCGCAGACGAGATCATAAAGCGTCTAACTGACAGCCGCTTTGACCGGCAGGAAATTATTTTCCCGGTTGAGCTTCAAGTGGGCGAATCGACCTAATGTGGCGGATGGCGCGCGGACCTGACATAGGTCCTGGGTCAAGATCAGGTCGGGCCTAATCTGTGAGCGGCTTCGGCCCGGCGCGCCTCTTGCCTGGGCCTCCCTCGAGCGCGGTCTCGGGCTCCATCCTAAGCGCGGGCTAGGACTTCGTCGCGGAACCGCTTCATTTCGGTCAGAGTGGCCGTGACGCTTGCCTCTGCAAAGGTGAAATCGACATATTCGACGCCAAGGCTCTTGAGGTCCCTGAGGTCGCCCGCAATCTCGCTTGGGCTGCCTGAGAAGAGCCGGCGTTCGCCGTCGTCTGCCTTTGGCGGCAGGCTTGGGCCGTGTCTCGAGCAGCGCAAAGCGAGCTTCGGGCAGGGCCTGGTCTCGGCCATGAAGTTGCGAAGTCGTTCGGTGCCGGCGCGGTAGCGTTTCAGGCTGTCGAGCGGGTGTGCGGGATTGGTGCCGATCGGGTACCAGGCATCACCGAATTTGGCGGCACGGCGGAGCGCAGGTCCGCTTTCGCCGCCGATCCAGATGGGCGGGTAGGGAAGCTGCGCGGGCTTCGGTTCAAACACTATCCCTTCGAACCTGGTGTAGCGGCCGGCGAAGCGAGGATTTGCGCTTGTCCAGAGCTCGCGGAATGCCGCGATATATTCGTCCGTGACGGCACCGCGCTCAGAGAAAGGCGGCGCGCCGATCGCTTCGAATTCCTCCTTGAGCCACCCGGCGCCGATGCCGACGATGAGCCGCCCGTTCGAGAGAACGTCGATGGTGGCCAGAATCTTTGCGGCGAGCACCGCGGGCCGGTGGGCAGCGATCATCACCGAGGTTACGAAACGCAAGCGTGACGTCTTGGCGGCAATGAAGGCGATTTCGGTCAATTGCTCGTGTCGCCCGGCGCGCGCGGCCTGCGGAAATTCGCCGGTTTCGGAATAGGGATAGCGGGCCTTGATGTCGACCGGGATCACGATGTGGTCGCTGAAGGTGAGGTAGTCGAACCCCATGACCTCGCCTTCGACGACCAGCCGGGTGAGGGATTCCGGGGCGGCGAGTGGTCCCGCCGTCGGCGCATTGAAACCGATCTGCATAAAAGCCTCCTCCCGCATTGCATCATGGCACGCAATTGCGCAGGATGCCGGTTCCCGCAGTCACAGGCAAATCGTGAGGCGATGGCTGGACCCGGCGACGTCTTATTCTCGGAGTGGCTTGCAGAGGCACCGCTCGCGGAGCTGATGGCGGCGGCGGAGCGGCTGCGCGACAGGGGGCATAGGCGCCTGATCACCTACTCGAGGAAGGTGTTCATCCCGCTCACGCGGCTCTGCCGGGACGTGTGTCATTACTGCACCTTTGCCGAGCGGCCGCACGCCGGCCGGCCGGCCTACCTTCAACCTGAGGAGGTGCTGGAGATCGCCCGCAGAGGAAGAGAGGCAGGCTGCACGGAAGCGCTCTTCACCCTTGGCGACAAGCCCGAGCTCAGATATCGTACCGCGCAGGATGCGCTCGCGGCGTTGGGCTATGCCTCGACGATCGATTACCTGCGCGCGATGAGCGCGCTCGTACTGCGTGAAACCGGGCTTCTGCCGCATCTCAATCCCGGCGTGATGACGCGGGAGGACATCGTCTCCTTGCGCGATGTTTCGGCGAGCCAGGGCCTCATGCTCGAATCGCTGAGCGAGCGGTTGTGTGCGCCGGGCGGTGTTCATTACGGTTCGCCCGATAAGCATCCGAGGGTGCGTCTTACCACGCTCCGGCTTGCCGGCGAGCTCAGCGTGCCTTTCACTACCGGCATCCTGATCGGAATCGGAGAGACGCGCGCCGAGCGGGTCGAGGCCCTTTATGCCATCCGCGACCTCAACGCCCTCTATGGGCACGTTCAGGAAGTCATCATCCAGAACTTCCGCGCCAAGCCCGGAACCAAGCGCGCCGACGCCATCGAGCCGGATCTCGACGACCTCTTGTGGACGATTGCTGCAGCGCGGCTGATCCTCGGTGCGGCAATGAACATTCAGGCGCCGCCCAATCTTTCGCCCCGGGTCTATCCCCGGCTCATCGCCGCCGGCATCAATGACTGGGGCGGTGTGTCCCCAGTGACGCCGGACCATGTCAATCCGGAAGCGCCCTGGCCCGCGATCGAAGAGCTGGCGCAGCGCTCCGCGGAGGCCGGTAAGATTTTGGTCAATCGGCTGGCGGTTTATCCCTCTTACGTGCGGGAGGCCGATAAGTGGCTGGCTCCTGAAGTCGCGAAAAACGTGCGCCGCATGAGCGATGCCGAGGGCTTCGCACGCGAGGGCGAATGGTCTCCGGGAATGACGGTGACGCCGCGCCCGCCCGTAAGCCGGGCCAGGCTGGCCGATCCGGAAGTCGAGGATATCATCAGGAAGGCAGAAGATGGCGCGCGCCTCGAAGAGGCCGAGATTGTCCGCCTCTTTGCTGCCCGCGATGCCGACTATGCACGCCTGATCGCCGCCGCCCATGCGCTCCGCCAGAGGGTCAGCGGCGAGGTCGTGCGCTACGTTGTCAATCGCAATATCAACTACACGAACATCTGCTATTTCCGGTGCCGTTTCTGCGCCTTTTCCAAGGGCCGAACCGAAGCGGCGCTGCGTGGCGCGCCCTATGACCTTGCACTCGAGGAAATCGTTCGCCGTGCCGTCGAAGCCTGGGAACGGGGCGCGACAGAGGTGTGCCTTCAAGGCGGCATTCACCCCGACTATACCGGCGAGACCTATCTCGGCATTTGCCGTGCCATCAAAGCGGCGGTTCCGGGGATGCATATCCATGCCTTCTCGCCGCTCGAGGTCACCCAGGGTGCCGCAACACTGGGTCGTTCGGTGCCGGCGTTCCTGGCCGAGCTCAAGAGAGCTGGCCTCGGCACCCTGCCCGGCACCGCGGCGGAAATTCTGGACGATGAAGTGCGGGCGATCATCTGCCCAGACAAGCTGAAGACGCGGGCGTGGCTCGATGTGCTGCGCGCGGCCCACTCCCTTGGCCTACGCACTACCTCCACGATCATGTACGGTCATGTCGAGCAGCCCTTTTCATGGGCCAGGCATCTTCTGGCACTCCGGGATCTGCAGGCGGAGACGGGCGGGATCACGGAGTTCGTACCGCTGCCCTTCGTGCATATGGAGGCGCCGATTTATCTGCGCGGCGGCGCACGCCGCGGCCCGACTTTCCGCGAAGCGGTGCTGATGCACGCGGTCGCGCGTCTCGTGCTTCACCCTCACATCACGAACATCCAGACTTCCTGGGTCAAGATGGGTCCTGCCGGTGCCGCGGCCTGCCTCGAAGCCGGAGCAAATGATCTCGGCGGCACGCTGATGAATGAGAGCATCTCGCGCGCCGCCGGGACCGAGCACGGCCAGGAATTCCCACCCCGATCCATGGAAAAGCTGATCCGCTCGATCGGCCGTGAGCCGGCACAGCGCGACACGCTCTATCGCGCGGTGCCGGTGGCGCGCCGCGAGGCCTCGTTCAATGCCGCGCCGCTTTCTCCGGCCCCGCAAACACCGCCGCGCAAACTTGCCGCCGCGGAGTGACGGGATGGCGGCACCTGATTCGAAGAGGGCCTCATAAAGCTCGTTTGACGAGCTCCGAGCCGTCCGCCTGGCGTCAACTTTATCACCCTTCGAGGGAGGAGCTGATGATGAAGCTCGGGGTTGCTTTGCCTCTGATCGATATCGGCGGCGAGCCGGCCACTGTACGCGCCTTCGCCGAGGCTGCGGAGGAAGCGGGCTATGATCATCTCGCTGCCCCGGACCATGTCCTTGGCGTGAACGTCGCAAGTCGGCCCGGCTGGGGGGATCGCAACACCTCCTCCGATCTTTTCCACGACCCGTTCGTGTTGTTCGGATTCTTGAGCAGCTGCACGAGCCGGATCGGCTTTGCAACAGAGGTCCTGATCCTGCCGCAGCGGCAGACAGTTCTGGTTGCCAAGCAGGCAGCCTCTCTGGACGTGCTGTCGGGCGGGCGATTCCGCCTCGGCATCGGGCTCGGCTGGAACGAGGCCGAGTTCGTGGGTCTGAACGAGGATTTCCACAATCGCGGTAGGCGTTCCGAAGAGCAGGTGCAGGTCATGCAGGCGCTCTGGGCAGAGCCGCATGTCAGCTTCGCGGGGCGATGGCACACAATCGAGGATGCCGGCATCAACCCTCTACCGGCGAGGCGCCGCATACCCGTCTGGTTCGGTGGCCATCACGATTCGACGCTACGGCGTACCGCCAAATGGGGCGAAGGTTGGATCATGCTGAGCTATCCGCCGGACGAGACGGCGAAGGCCGAGTTCGCCAAGCTGCGTCGCTACGCAGAGGCTGCGGGACGCGACCCGGACGGTATCGGGATCGAGG
>Ga0335075_10004035_pt1 | contig 23023 bp, 25 predicted proteins | sample Lox_Sample_24_FD_206723 | JGI IMG/M metagenome (GOLD analysis project Ga0335075, IMG submission 206723) | Soil microbial communities from Loxahatchee National Wildlife Refuge, Florida, United States - Lox_Sample_2.4 | ecosystem: Environmental > Terrestrial > Soil > Wetlands | place: USA...
TACTCGACTCAACGATCCTTCAGGTCGAACTACTCTTTCGCGACGACCTGAGAGCCAAGATCCACGCCGCCGTACCGTGAGCCCCACAGTTGGGTAACGGCCACTACGGTTCAGGCCGGACGCTTACATTTGAGCGGTCGGCGCCACGCGCCTACTCTAGCGTATCGCGGCGCAACTCGGGAGGGGGCCTTGGCGCCGGCAGGCGGCGGGCAAGTCTGGACTGAAGACGGCGGGAGCGCCGGGTCCGACCTTTGCCATGGTTGAGCTTGATGGCGTGGAGGCCGGCGGCGTGCTGGAGATTGCGGTCGGCGGGGTGACGCTGCGTATTGGCCCGGCGGTGCCGGCGGCCCGGGTGACGGAGATTTTGCGAGCGGTCCGCTCCGCATGATTCCGGCCGGCGCTTCAGTGTTCGTGGCGACGCAGCCGGTGGACTTCCGCAAGGGAGCATCGGGATTGGTGGCCCTGGTCCGGGATAGCGGCGCGGATCCGTTCTCGGGGGCGCTTTACGTGTTTCGCTCGAAGCGCGCCGACCGCGTGAAGATCGTGTGGTGGGACGGCACGGGTGTTTGTCTCTTCGCCAAGCGGCTCGACGAGCATGGGTTCCATTGGCCGCGAATCGAGAACAGCGTGATCCGATTATCGTCAGCGCAGCTCTTGGCGCTGGTCGATGGCATGGATTGGAGCCGGGTTAAGGCCGTGGAGGCCCGCCATCCGACGTCGGCCGGATAGCTGCGGCGAGATGACTCAGGGCCGCCTTCACCGCGGCGTCGCGCGGCGAATCATGCTTCATTCTCGGGCATGGCCGATACCGCGGTCGAGCTTCCGGACGACATCGAGACGCTGAAGGCGATGGTGCTCGCGGCGCGCGCCGAGACGGCGCAGCTGCGGGCGGTCAATCACGCGCAAGAACTCGCTCTTCGCGGGATCGGATGGCGGAAAGCTCCACGTCAAGACCGTCCTGCGTTTTGACGAGCAGCGCTACGACTCTGCGCCAGGAACCGAGCGTGCCGCTCGTCGCCGATCTCAGAGCGTCGATGCGCACCGAACAAGCCAAGCTGTCGCCAAGGCTATCGGGTACAATTCGAGTGCTGGACGCGTTCAAACCGGCTTAGCTTTGATGAGCAAATGCCAACCAAGATGGCGTTCTAGGGCCTGGAACATCTCCCTCGACATCGCTCTGAACCAAGGCTGCGGCTCGTATTGATATTGCACGTATTTCTCAGCAATGTACGGAAATATGTGCGCTTGGGAGATTTCCATCAAAGCGAATTGTCCGTCGAGCAAGGCTACCACTTCCTCCGGCGTATAAGTATAGGCGATCGGGCAACCGGCCTGGGCTTCCGGCTGATCGAAACCCTCTTCGATCATGATAGCCTTCCAGGAATGCTTGGCGTAAAGCATGATGCGCAGCTCCCCATCCGGCCGGATGGCGCGGCGCGCGCTTTCGATTACCGCGCGGGGATCGGGCGTATGATGTATGACCCCGAACGAGTAGACAAGGTCGAAGGACGCTGGCTCGACCAGTCGATGCACTTCTTCCGCATTGCCATGCAACAGTCTGCCTTCGAGCGCGAAGGCAACGAAACGTTGTCTCGTAAGATCGAGACTAACCTCGGAAAGATCGACGCCGGTGTAGGAAGCGCCCGCGCGCACGAAATTCACGGCATCTGTGCCGATGCCGCAGCCGATCTCCAGCACGCGCTTGCCTCGCCAACGCGGGAATTCGGCGAAGCTCGGGATATGAGGTTCGACAAAGTATTTGCGTTCCTCTACTGCGTCGAAGTATTCCTTGGACCCGATCGGCTTGTTCGAATGGCGGATGTTGCAGGGTCGCCGATCCCAATAGGCCTCAACATCCTCGAGAGTTGGGCGAGTTGTCATAGGGGCCATCGAGGACCTACTTCTTTCGTGGTGATCGGAGCGCCGGTTGCCGCATCGGACGATCGAAAGGAATTCCGACCCATTCGGTCACATCCAACGGAGCGTCGATCGCCGAGCCGAGATCGGCCTGGGTTCTGCGATCCCTCAAGTATCGAACGGGAATGATATAGCCCCGGCATTGCATTCGGCCGCGCGAGCTCAGCGGAGATCATGAATTCGGCGGTGCAGCGTCCGGGCGAGAGCGGTCAAAGAACCGCCCAGAGCTCGCATCCGCACCGTGGCGCTCTGCGGTGCGCGACGCCGCTTACGGGCTGGCCGGCTTCGCTGCTCTTCTGCAACCCCGAGGCGCGGATCTCCGACCCGCTCGACCAGCACGCTCCGCACCGTCACTTCAGTTGGACGCAGAGAGTGCAGCCTTATCTGAATCTTTGCCTCTCGATCCGCGGCCAAACTCTGCGAGATCGCGAAAGCCAGACTCGCTTCGCCTGCGGCAATGCCCTGCGTGTCGATTTCGCAACGGGTTTGAACCACATCTTCAGCCACGACTTCCAGCGCCAATCGTGGATCCTCCGCTCCGGTTTCCCTCCCGTCGAAGCTGATCTTCGCCACGTACTCCCCAGCCGGTAGCCGACGATAGGGCCCATATAGCACGCATCCCGATCGTCCGCGTCTGGCGCGCACCGCAGCTCCAACCCGTTCGCCGGCTTCCCCAGCCGTTTGCAATGGCAGGATGTCCATTTGCAAAGTCTGCTGCGCGAAATCCCCGGTTCGTTCGACCACAACGCGCTTCACTGCCATGCGAACCGGAGCAATGCTATGCAGCCTGGCTTCGATCTTTGCTTCCAGATCCGCGCCCACGCTTTCCGGAATCCCGAATTCCAGGGTCGCGCTGCCGCTCGCGAGCGTCTGCTGATCGATTGCGCGGCAAGCTCGAATGACCTCGTCTATGACCATTTCCAGCACCAAAATCGGATCGCTAGTTCCAGCCGAGGCTTGCTGTTCTTCTTCAAAATCCATTCTGAGCTGATACTGGCCGGCGGGCAGCGAATAGTAAGGCCCATGAAGGACGCAGCCCAATCGTCCCGGCCTGCTGCGCACCGCGGCGCGGTCGCGCTGCCCCGCTGCCCCCGGGAATTGCAACGGCAGCCACTCCATGCTGGTCGGCAGCTCGCTCGCGAGCGCCGCTGCCAGCGGCTCGGTCGTAACGCCTTCGACCGTGAGGTTCAGTGCCTGCAGGCACCGAAGGCGTAGCTCAACCTTGGCCTCCCGATCGATTGCGACCATCTCCGGAACCGCGAAGTCCAATGTTACCTCGCCGGCGGCAAGGTCCTGCCCGTCTAATACCTGATGAGCCCTGGTCTGGCCTTTGATTGCCAGCTCGAGAACCATCACCGGATCAGCCGGGGCCAAGTGCGGCGACGCTTCTGCGCGGTACTTCACCCGGCAACGGTACCGTCCCTTTGGCAGTCGCCAGTACGGACCGTACGTCACATAGCCGATCCGACCAGGACGGCTCCGCACCACCTCCCCTACCCGCTCGCCGGCGTCTCCCACTAACTGCGCATGCAGCCAGTTCAAATCACGCCGCTCACCCAAAGACGCTTTGCTCGCGGGTTCGACCGACATCGCTTCGACGGCTGCATCGATTTCACCCAACGATCGCAAGCAGAGCATGATTCCGCCAACGAGCGCTTCTGCTCCCAGACTTTCCGGAAGATCGAAAGGCAACTCGATATCACGCGCCTTTAATCGATCCCGGCTGATTGGCAGGTAACCGAGGACGTAGCCGTCCACGCTGATCTCCAGCACCAGCACGATCGAATCGGGATTGCTTCCCAGTGTTGATCTCGCGCGCAGCCGGATTTTCGCCCGATACACGCCCGGTTGTAGACGGGCGTAGGGACCATGGCATACGATGCCCACATGCCCAGGCTTGACCCGGATTTGGTTTCCGATCCTCTCTCCGGCTTCACCCACTGTCATTGCCACCAGGCAGTCTAGCATCTCATTTGTGCGCGGCCGGATGTAACCCTGGCGAATGCGAGTGCTGAAAGGAGTGGCCGCCGCTGCAATGCAACTCACCACCATGCGCTCAAACCGGTTGTGGATTGTATTGAGCGTCACGATGCGCCGCGGCGCATTGCCGCTCTGCGTCCTCTCCTCCTCCGCCTTCATCAGGGCCGCGAAACCCTGAACAAGCTTGATCTCTATCCTGTTCGCAGACATTCCGTTGTCGGTCGCGGCGATGTCAGCGAGCCCAAAATCGAAGATGAAAGCATCTGCGTCGGCGAGGATGCCGGCTCGGTCCCGAGTGACGACCGGGTCGAACGCGCGCTCCATCAAAAACGGAGCTATCTCTTGATCGATAAGCAGATGGCCGGTGAAACCGAGCTCCTGCCACGCGCGCATGAACCGGTTCAACGTGTCCCGGGATCTTCCAAACCAGGCAATGTTCCAATCCCGCGGCGCATTGATGAAGATATCGATCAAGAACGGCAGAAGGTGTTGCGGGTCATAATCAACTTTGTCGTAGGATTCTGGCCGGTAGTGCGCCTCTGTCGGCTCGGTCAGTGGAGCCCCGACAACGTGGCGAACGACTTGCATGTAAAGGCGGCTCGACGAGCCGGCGAGGTGAATCTCCTCAATGTGATCGCCGGGACATCCCCAGCTGTCGGCCTGCTCGGGTATGGCGGCCATTTTGACGCCATGCACAAATTCATTGGAATCGTTCTGGATGCGATCGTGCCGATGTGCCGGCGTCACTTGTCTGGTGTGGTCGCAATGGTAGGCAAAGATATGCTCGAGCAAGTCTCGGGGTTGGCGGTACTTGAAGCAGAGCCGTTTCGCCAGGTTTGAGTCGACATGCCACCCCAGTAACATCCGTTCGTCGAGTCCGTGAATATCGAACAGATCCTGCCGTTGGATCAGCTGAAAATCGCCCGGGCCATCGAACTTCACGATGTCGTTCCCAAAAACGATCTCGTTAAGATGAGCGGCGGTGCCCCAATCGCGTACTGAGGCGATGACGCCCGCGGGATCAAGCCGGTTGAAGCCTTCCCACAACGACTCAGGTATCTCGAATCTCGGCAGATGATAGAACCCCGCCGGCAGGTCTCGAACTACACTGCTCAGGCTTCCCTCGTGCCGCGGGACAAGAATGATGTCCGTATTCGTCGAAAGGATCCAGCGATTGAGCGGAGACGACCGTCGGATGGCGACATTGCGGGCGATCGGCTCGAGCGCAACCAGATGGGTTTTGGACTGAAAGCGCCGGTGGAGGCTCGGCCGCACGCGAAGTACGCGTAATCGCTCCTTTGCCGCTGCTGTGAGCGTGTCCTCGACAGCTTCCGGAAAGGTCGGATAATCGTCGGGTGTATTATAATCGACGAAGATGATTTCATCATCCGGATCGGAAAGCACCTCCGCGAAGCAATTTAGGCTGAGCGCCGCACGCTTGTGCAGATTGTAGCCGTAGCTGTCGTTCCGGCCATATAGCACGAGAGAAATCATCTGGTTTCCCTAGCGCTCACATCATGTCTGACGCAACTGGCATCCTGCCCTAGAACATGAACAATGGTCAGCCTCGTAATTCTTTCGTTCGATGCTATCACAGAAGGGCCGACTGCTTTACATCGGTGCAGGTTCACGCGATTTTCTGCACCACTTCGATCGACGCCGCTGGACCGCGGTTGCCCCGGCCCGGCAAAATGTAGGTCACGCCGTCGCCGAGCTTCGACTGATCCACGACGCGCCATGGATCGATGACGACGAGCTCACACCTCTTCGCTTGAGGAGTAAATGAGATATGGTTGAATTCGGGCCAAGGAGTCGTAATTACAACGACATCCGCACGTGCTACCGCTTCCGCCGCCGAGGGTGCGCGTTCAACGAGGTTCCCGAGCAAGGCGGCGACTTTGTCGCCCGACTGCGGATCAAAAACCGTCACCGCGTAGCCGCGTTTGGAAAGGAGATGAGCGAGAGCAACACCCTGGCTCTCCTCGATTACTTCCGTATGCGGTTTGTAGGACATGCCGAGGATGGCGACCTTCGCCGCGGGTCCCGCATGGTGCTCGACAAACTGGAACAGCCGCTCGAGCTGGTGATCGTTGATCCGATCGGTCGCCTCTGCGAGGTCACAGCGGACGCCAAGGCGCTTCCCGAGCGCGCCGAACGCCTTATTGTCGCGCGGAAAGCACGGCCCGCCATAGCCGATGGCGCCCCTCAAATATTTGCGGCCGATCCGGCTGTCCGCGCCCACCGCCTTTGTGACGAGCTCGGCATCGGCGCCGGGCAGGCGATCGCACATTTCGGCAATCATGTTGGCGTAGGAGATCTTTGTCGTCACGAAGGTATTCACAGCGATCTTGCAGAGCTCCGCGTTTACGAAATTCATGCGGTGGATTTCAGGCTTCGTTTCGACGACCTCGCGGTAGATCGCTTCGATGAAGCTGCCCGCGCGAGCATCCGACTCGCCGATCAGCAGCAAATCCGGCCGCAGCATGTCGTTGATGACCGAGCCGAGCGCGATGAATTCTGGGCCATAGCAGAGCCCGATATCCTCGCCGACTTTGAATCCGGATGCTCGCTCGAGCGTTTCGCGGATCATGCCGCCAGTGGAACCCGGCATGACCGTGCTCGTCACCACGACAACGTGATAACCGGAACGCGACCGCAAAGCCGCACCGATTTTCTCCATCGCTTCGACGACGTACCGATTGGTGAAGAAATGGTCGTGATCGCTCGGCGTTGGTACGATCACGAAACTCGCGTCGCTGGCCGGGATCGCTTCCGCAAAATCGGTCGTCGCGCGGAGCCTCGATCGTCCTTCATCGATCATCGCCTGCAGACGCGGTTCGTTCACCGGCGCAAGCCCCTCATTGAGGGCGTCGACAAACGACGCGTTGACGTCGACGCCGATGACCTTGTGGCCGCGCGCCGCAAAAACTGCCGCCATTGGTGCACCGAGCTTGCCTAGCCCCACAACCGTAATTGTTTTCACTTCGCCTCCCCGATTGAAAATTCTATGTGTTCCGATGACGCGCCAGGCGAACCTGCTGCTCTATCCATGGATAGGTGAGCGCCAAACCTTCAACCAGGGGTTGTCCAGGCGCCCACCCAAGCTTGTCTTGGATCAGGTCATTATGGGAGTTGCGCCCACGCACGCCTTGCGGCCCAGGAATATGTTTCACCTCGAGCGACCTCCCTGCAACCTTCATGATCAAGCGCGAAAGATCGTTGATCGTCACCATCTCTTCGGAGCCGATGTTGACAGGCCCGGAAAAGCCCGATCGCACGAGCCGAATGGTTCCTTCAAGGCATTCGTCCACATAGAGAAACGAGCGCGTCTGAAGGCCGTCACCCCAGATTTCGATGCTCCCCCCGTTGGGCGCCTCAGCGATCTTACGGCACAACGCGGCCGGCGCCTTCTCGCGTCCGCCCGTCCAGGTGCCCTCGGGGCCGAAGATGTTGTGGTAGCGCGCGATCCGGCACTCCATGCCGTAGTTCCGCGCGTAGCTCAGATAAAGGCGCTCGGAGAAGAGCTTCTCCCAGCCGTACTCTGAGTCGGGATCGGCCGGGTAAGCGCTGTCCTCGCGCGTCACCGGCGCCGCGGCATCGCGCTGATTGTGGCTCGGATACATGCATGCTGAAGACGAGTAAAAAATGCGCTTTATGTTGCGATTCCTGCAGGTCTCCAGAATGTTGAGATTGATCATCGCCGAATTGTGCATGATATGCGCGTCGTTTTCGCCAGTGAAGATGTAGCCGGCGCCGCCCATATCTGCGGCGAGCTGGTAGACTTCGTCAAACCGGCGGTCGACGGCACCGCGGCAAACAGAAACATCGCGCAGATCAGCAATAATGAAATCGTCGGCAGCGGTCTCCGAGTACTCCGGGAACTTCAGGTCGACCCCGCGGATCCAAAAACCCTCTCGCTTAAGCCGCTTGACCAGGTGTGAGCCAATAAAGCCCCCCGCTCCGCAGACCAATGCCGTCTTCATTGACCCTCACCCATGTCGAGTGTCACTTGCGGTCCTCACCGTTCACGGGATGACCAGACCAAGTCCTTGGCTAATGAGCCGAATAACATGGCGGCGATGACCGATCAAGTTCGTTGAAGCGAGCTCAAGCTCCCAGAAGGTGCAACATTTCTAAGGCCTTCGTATCGGTACGCTTTGTGGTCCAGGGTTCCGCGCACCTGTTTCGGGACTGAATGGTGTGTTCCGATTGAACCAGAATACGATGCCGAACTCTGCAGTTGCGGCATTCTAGGCGGCTGGAGGGCATCTGTCGCCGGGGCGTCGACCCTTTTACGCTGATCGACCCGCACCAACCTCCGCGATCCCCACGTCATCGGAACCAGGGCCAGGGCCTACTTCCCTAATTGCTGGTTCGATATGAAGACAGGTGCAGTCCAACGCGGAAGGAGTCGAATGACTGCACCTGTTCGAGACGGTCAGCACGGCCGGCAATCATCTGGTCTTCGCCGACCCCGCCGCCGGCTATGGGCGCTGGCTGGTGAACGCGGCGCTCGCGGCTAACCAGCTCAGAAAGTCGGTTTTCCTCATCGCAGTAGATGCCACTCGATGCTGGAGCACTTCCCTGACAATGCTATCGAGCTTTCGGGGTCCGGGCAATCCACGCCGGATCAGCATTTTTCACAGGCGCGTAACTGTAGGCACGTCAATGCCAGCATCGTGCGATTATTTTATTTTGCATTCATAACCGAGCGATCTGTAAGCGTCCCAGGCTTCCGGCTTCACGACGGCCTGGATAATTTGGCGTTGCCGGTCATCAAATTCGCCGGCCGAGGATACGAAGTGGGCATTGATCCGCCGGCTGCTTATGGCTTGCTCCACCCATTGATCCGGCACGGACACCTTGTTATTGGTAATATCAATCACGAATTCGCGTAACTTTCCCGGTGTGCAGGTGAGGTCTTCACACCTGTAAATCTTTTGCGGTACTCATCTCGTCTAATATCGAATTCAGCATGTTTACTCCGTGTATGAAAAGGCGCTCCGTGTAGCTGATATCCTCAGAAATAATCCCGGCGTCCCTGCAGATCTCGTCGAGATATCTCAAATCACCCCAGGACTTTTTGTCGTAGTTGAATGATTCGAATAGCGCAATCTGGCTGTGCAGACGCGGAATCGGATCGCGCACCACAACTGCACATCCGAAATTATCACCAAATTCTTTTCTTAGCGCTACCACGCATTGCCTGGAGATCCCATGCACGTCGCCAGCGGCTTTGTGCGCGTAGCCCTGTGATCCAATCACCCGCATGTACGGAACGCCGTCGATCAGAGGCTGTCGGCCAAGCTTGGACTTGAGGCCCCTCGTAACCGAGCGCGTGCGAGAGCGCGTGGTGCAATTCCTCACCTGCTGCCCGCAAAGTCGGGTCCGTTGCCAAGGCCGCGCTGCAGACCGCAATCACATCCTTCGTCCTACTGAGATCGGCGAGCGCAGCGGAGCGGTCCCGCTGGCGCCGGTGCCGTCTACTTGGCTTAGCAATCCACTTCAGCACGATACCCCGACCTTCGCCACGTTCCGACAGTTTTGGGGCAGGGATCGCGTGTTTGATCGCCTTGCGCAATCGCAAATCGCCGTCGCCGCGCAAAGGGCTTTCGACACCGGTGGTTAACGGTCCCAACGTTGAAATGCGCCGCTTTGCGGCATACCTCCCTTCGTCGCTCGCGGACTTGCCGCCTGTTATGCCGGCGCGGGCGGCGCCCGCAGCCACACGATAGGCGTAAGGATAGCCGATGTTCACGTGAGACAGCGACGTTTGCCATGTGGATGACGTGGGCGTCGATACCATGCGCCCGCAACAAACGGGCCAGTCAGAAGCGGTCGAACGCGGCTTCAAATGCCAGAGAAATCCTGTTATCTCGCGGCCGACGGCTTATTCCAGCGTCGAGCACCGCGCTTTGGACGATCTTGGCCGACGGCGTGGAAGTTGCGGTTCCGCGCTTCTGCTTAAGCCACAGTCGCATCGACAAAGCGGCAGCTCAGGTGTTGAACCGCCTCTCCAACTCGTGCCGCGCTTGCTTCATCCATTCCCATCCCGAAAGGCAGATAGACAGCATGCTGGAACCAGAGTTCCGAGGCCGGGAAATTCCCGTTCTTCAACCCTCGGTAGGGCGCATGGTGATACATCGGCCGATACGGCCTGGCTGCCGACACCCCCTTCGCGCGAAGCTCGATGAGGACGTCGTTGGGACGATCCACGAATATGATGTTCTGCATCGGCGGGTCACCGTCCGCGGGGCGAAACAGTCGCGCGCCGAGGTGTTCGGCGAGCACTCCGAAGACGCGACGCTTGCGTGCCAGCCGTTCCGAAAGCTGATCAAGCTGCGCGATACCCAGAGACGCAGATAGGTCGCTCAGACGCAGGTTGCTGCCGATTCCGTTGCTGATATTTGTTTGGCGCCAATCTACATCGCCTTGGTCTACGGCACAGATTGCAGCGTCCCGCTGTACTGCGTTATGCGCCAGCACAGCGCCACCTTGTCCAGTAGTAACGATCTTCGGCACGCTAAAACTAGTAGCGCCGATGGTCCCAAAGCTACCGCCGCGACGGCCAGCCGGGCCGCGGCCCAACGACCACGCAGCGTCTTCTATCAAGGAGATGCCGCGATCCCCGCAGATCGCCGCCACGCGATCGAGGTCCGGCCCAATACTGCCGCAGAAATCTACATAGGCGACCGCCCGCGTGCTTGGACTGATCGCTTGTTCCAAGAGCTTTGGATCTATGCAACCGGTGCGGGGGTCGATCTCCGCAAGACGCGGGATCAGACCTATCGAAGCGAAAGCGTTGATCACGGAAATGACACCATAGGCCGGCACCACGACTTCGTCGCCCGCCTTCAGGCCGAGGACCTGGGCCGCAACAGAGAGGGCTACCGTGCCGCTGGCGACTGGCACAGCCGCCGCCACCTCGCAGATCCCCGCGACGCGGTCAGCAAAGCTCCGCGCTGCGGCACCGGGACCAACGAAGCCACTCGCGACTTGACGGCGCACCGCCTCAGCGCAACCGCGGGAGACCCAGGGTTCGACGAGCGGGATGATGTCGTGTGAGACAGTCACAGTTCTTGCTCTGCGAGTTCCTGGAATGGCACTCTGATCTTAGTTGGTCAGATGTTCAAACCACGCGCCGTACCCTGGGGTGGTGCCCCAGCGGCTCGTCATCGCGCGCCGTAAGCCGAGAGGAATGTAGCTACCTACCAATTGCCGTTGTTCGGCGTCCAGAACCCGCCAGCAATCCAGCACGCGTGTTGCTGCGGCGCGGGACCAATCGATTTCACGAACTTCAGCAAGCGGCAGAGCGATAACGACAACATCGCAGGCAAGGCAGTCCTCCGCCTCGGCCGCGATGCGAATCTTGGTGCCGAGTGCTCGTGCTGCTTCGGCATTGGCCAATGGGTCCCAGCCGACGACCATCCGGCCTTCCGCGGAAAGCCATCCAGCAAGATCGATCCCGAAGGACCGGTCGATCATCGATGTACGAGGCTTATAGGCAAGGCCGAGGAGCCCCACACTGCCCCCGCGCGGAACTGCGTCTAGCACTTGTCGAAGAATATAGAGGCCATGGTCGGCATTCGCGCGATCCACCGCGTTCGGCAGCGTGCTCGGCACGCCCACAAGGTCCATGAAGGCCGCGAGCGCGCGGTTGTCGCGAGGCCAGCATGGCCCTCCGTAAGGCGCTGCCCCCTTAAAGAACCGCTCACCAATTCGGTAGGTAAGCGCTTGGGTGATTCGGTCTACGTCGGCATCCGGTACTTCATTGCACAGCGCAAGCAGCATGTTCGCGAAAGCGACGCGCATTGTCTCGTGTGTGTTGCAAGCAATCTTCGCAATCTCCGCTTCGATGGGTGTCATTTTTGTCACCGGCGCACCATTGATGACGATGCGCCGATGCACGGCTTCTATCGCAGCGCCGCTCGCGTCATCTGCCTCGCCGATCAGGATATATTCGGGTTGCACCAGCCCCTTCAGGACCTCGCCTTGAGCGATGAAGGAGGGATTGTAGCAATAGCCCAGGCGGTCGCCGATTCGCCGCTGGGCCGCGCGCTCGAGGGCCGGAATAAACTGCGTAGCGCTCGATCCGGGAAGCACGGTGCTGACGACCGCCGCGACATGCCGCGTTTGCTTTCGTCCTGCGGCGGCGCCTATCGCTTCCAGCACGCCAAGCACATAGCGATTGGAGAAGCCACCGAGCGAGTTGCTCGGCGTCGGGACGATGATGAAGCTAACGGCCGAGGCCGCAACCGCTTCCGCTGAATCCGTGGTCGCACGAAATTGTCCGGCTCGAGCCGCGCCAAGACGCTCCAAGACGCCAGCCTCGCCGGTGCAGAAGCTGCCGTCACGCAGGCTGCGAACCACCGGCTCGGCCACGTCGACACCGACGACGCCGAAGCCCGCACCAACGAGTGCCGCACTCAAGGTAATCCCGACCTTCCCAAGGCCAAAGACTGATACGCAATCCGTGGAATTCATAGGCTTGGCGACTCCTAGGGCTATAAAGATGCTCATGGCTCATGTTGGTGGAAAACGAGTAAGTGGGACCGCCGAATGACCTTTCCAGTCGGGGTCCCGGAAACAGCCATTCCGTACGGCGTCGGCCACTTCGCGGAACGCATCAGCCACCGTACGTGACGGCCGAAGGCCGAGGGCCTTTACAAATCGCTCGCCGCTTACGCGGTAGTCGCGCACATCGGGATCCCGGTCGACGACTTTCGCGCGGAGGTTAGGGAAAAGCCGGCGGGCGATCTCCAGGAGCCCCGCTTTCTGATGGTTCTCGCCCACCACATTGAAAACGCAGCGATGCACGGCGCTCGCGTCGGCCGTTAGCACCTGTCTAAGCGCTTCGGCCGCATCGTCGATATGCAGGAACGGCCGCCAGGCCTTGGGTGCGTAGATCTCGATCTCGCGGTCAAGCACCGCATCTCGCGCGATCGCATTGACCAGCAGATCGAAACGCATGCGCGGCGAAACGCCGCAAACCGTGCCCAGGCGCAGAACGCTGACCGTAGGCACACGCTTGGCCGCCAGTGCTAACTGTTCTGCCGCGACTTTGGCGCGTGCGTACGCCGATAGGGGCTTGAGTGGTGCATCCTCGTCCACCTCAAGATTCGTCCCGGCGACCCCATAGTTGCTGCATGTGCTGACCAGGACCAGCCGCGAGACACCGCTGTCCTCGACGGTATGCACCAACGTGGGAATCGCGTCATGATTAACCGACCAGCTGAAGCGGGGGCTGACATTGCAGGCCTCTTCGCCCACGATTCCGGCAAGATGGATAACAGCATCCACCCCACCCATGGCAGTGCGTAAGGCCACGTCGTTCCGGACGTCCCCCACTTGGCGTTCCACATTGGAGAACGCACTCAGCGCGATCACCGGTTCGCCGCCGTAGAGGAAGTTGTCAAAAACGCGCACCCGGTGGCCTTGGTCTAGAAGATGGGCCACAACGCGCGAGCCCACATATCCAGCGCCACCGGTCACGAGCACAAACATTGGCAAGTCACTCCCGCATCTACCCCTATGAACGTTTTTGGAACCGCGATCAAGCGGCCAGCTCTGGCACTATCGACATAGATAGAAATTCGATGGCGCGGATCAGAACGGTGGAAGCATTGCTTGAGGCGCCATTTCGAAACAGCAGATGCGTGTAGGCCGGGTCGTGCAGCTCAAGGAAGACCTCACTAATCCCCGGCCGCGCCACGAGGGGCACCTCATCTTGAAGGTCGTTCGACGTTGGATCGAATAAGGCGGCCATTGGCGTACCTTGGACATTCGAGAAGGCAATCCGGAGCCAACGCCAAGTATTCGGGCGCACCGGTTGAGCCAAATTCAGGCGTACTAGAGCCGAATAGTGCCAGGGACCGTTTCCGGTACGCAACTGCACTCCATCCCGATCCTTCCCCAGCTCGGCGCCAGAGGCCTGCCAATCCGGCTCGGAGCGGATCGAACAGAGGTCGAGCTTTGACACCAGTGAAGCCTGCTTTGGGGGCGGTAGCGGTGCCACGTTCTCGCGTCGAGTGAGAGATCGGGTGTACTCGTCCCAGCGGAAGCGGCGATCGAGTGACGCTAGATATTTGAGGCGAGACATCCCGGGCATTGCGGCCGCCGCCGCCAGCAGATGCCTCTGAAAGACAGGTTCGCCGTCCGGCATATGAAATGTCTGTTCGGCAAATTGCGCATGCATGTTGAACAGCAGATCGCGCTGAAAATAGTCGAGAAAGGCTTCCCGCATGTCACCATGCAACAGCCGATTAAGAACTGTGCCCTTATCGCGGGCGATCTGTTCATAAGCATCGGCACGGTATGTCATGCTACTCTCGTTGCACAAGGCAGTGAGAAGCGTCCCTCGCATACGGAGAATCCGATCCTCGCCGAATCGCAACGCCAGCCGGGCCAGAAGCTCGAAATCCGGAGCGGTCCGCAGTGACTCGTCCATATACAGTTCCGGTCCAAGCAGAGATCTGTTGAAGGCCCCGGCAGCCAGCGGAGGACACATTTGATGGCGAATGAAGTCGATGAATCCGAAATCCTTGGGCTCATAGTCCTGTACGGCCCCTGAACCGGCGATGACGCGGCAACCACCATAGATATAGATCGCTCTCGGATGCTTCCGGTACCAAGAGGCGAAGAGCTCCAGGGCGTTCGGCTCAAGAACCTCATCACATCCGGCGGTGGCCGCGAGCTCGCCGCGGCACCTCTTGAGCGCTCGGTTGTATCCTGCAGTCAAGCTGCCGTCGTCTTCCGAGACGATATGCACAGAAAACGGGACATCGAGCCCGTGCAGGTATTCGAGACTGCCGTCGGTCGAGCCCCCATCCTGGATGACCAGCTCGAAATTAGGATACGATTGCCGGCGTAGCGCCTCAACAGCCCCAGGCAGATGCGGCATCCCATTTTTGACTGGCAACGCAATTGAAATGAAAGGGTTGTCTTGCATGACTTCGCTTCTCTCGCGATCGAATGTATCTTCCACGGCCGCAAACGAGTTCGCCACAGAGACTGGTGGCGGCATCTGACCGCCAGATTGTTCGGACGGCTAAATGCGATGCTTGTCTCATTGGTAACATGTGTAAAGCTATCGGAGGGGCGACGCAAAGTCGATTCTCAAGGAAGGACAGGGCCCGTCGCGCGGAGGTGATATGGCGTGGATTCGAATGGCGTTTCCCGCTACCTTCACGACTCGTTCGAGCTGACGTCGTGGAGCGAGATGGCAGAATTGGTGAAATTGCATGTCGGTTGTGGCAAGCGCTTTATTCCTGGCTTTGTCCACATCGATCACATGGCGTTTCCGCATGTCGATCATGTCCAGGATATCCGCCGTCTCACCAACATTGCGGACGCGTCTGCAACCCTTCTTTACGCTTGCCAAGTGATCGAGTATTTCGACCGCGAGGAGGTTGTCGATGTACTCATCGACTGGAAAAGAACACTTACACCTGGCGGTATTCTGCGGCTGTCGGTGCCGAATTTTGCGGTGGTGAGTAGGCTTTATCAGGCTGGCCTCAAGCTCGACTGGTTTCTCGGGACGCTCTTCGGCCGCATACCGGACGGCAAAGGAGGGATCATCTATCATCGCACCACCTATGACGAGCCCTCGCTGCGCGATCTGCTCGAACGCGTCGGCTTTGCCGATATTCGGTTATGGGATTGGCGAGAGACTGAGCACGCGCATGTCGACGATTTCTCTCAGGCGTACTTCCCGCATCTGGAAAAGGAGCGCGGTGTACTAATGAATCTTAACATGGAAGGTCGCCGGCCCTGAAGTCGGAGATTGGCCTCTTCTCTAGGTTGGAGTGTATTACCACACCACTGCGCCAACCTCTGATAGAGCTAGCGGTCGGTCGGTCGGCCATAGTGCGACGTTTTAAGACACCCTCGATGCCGCTCGATACACCTTCACCAGCAGCACCTCGACCGTGCACGGCGGCCTGCCTTCTCCGCAGCGCGCACCTGGGCGACGTCGAGGCCTGGCGCGCTCGACTTGTTCATCGACGAGACCAGCACCTTCGCCAACATGGCGCCTGGGTAGGCGCGGGAAACGCTGCCGGCGCGTTATTGGCCGGGTCAAGAAGGGACAATGGAAGGCGCTGACTTTCGTTACGGGCTTGCGGCGGAGCGAGATCACCGCGCCATTCTCCGTCGATCGCACCATCAATGGCGTTAACCGCCCGGTGAATACGCTCGGACTCAGCGCGCGTGCTTTGCCGTGGCGCGCTTGCCCGACAGGCGATGCGGGCAGGAGCCATATAGATGCGGCCACGCTTAGGATCTGTCATAGCAGCTCGTAGAACTTCGGCACGCCACCGATGCCCTCTGGCGGGCGCTGCATGGCGCCATCGACGAGGCACGGATAACTCGCGGCCGGATCGGCAGGGAGCAGCTTCTCGATCTGGATACGATGTTCCCAGCTATCGCGCATGTCATAATCCTAAGGCGAAGTGCTTGACGCTGCGCGCAGCGAGTTCGTCGAGACGGACGCGGTGGACGCCGATGGCGCGCGGCATCTCGACGCCCGCCTCGCCCGGCGATTGTCTCGCTACCGACATAGAAATTGGTAGATATGCGTATTGTCGCATGCGGCTCGGATCACGCCTTGCAGGTCCTTCAACGTCATTCCGGTGGCACCCTCGATTCGGCGCCAGATTGGCGGCTCGGTGCCGCAGCCTCAGCGCCGATCACGCCTCCGCCCGCGAGGCGGCCTCCCCGGGTAGATAGAGACGAGGGAACTCTTGTCCGCTGCGCGGACAATCGTTTGCCGTCCGGGCACGGGCTTCACCTGAACCTCTTTACCGGCATAGGTCATTTCGTAGTGCTTGATGCGCCCGAGCCCGCTCGCGCAGCCGCTCACATCGAGATCGATTTCGACGAACAGCGAGGCATCCGAAAAAATTGCTTGCCGAATGCAGCCATGATGCGGCGAATAACCAACGGAGCAGTCGCAACGCACAAAACTGCGCCGCCGTCGCTTGAATGAAGAAGCTCGGCACAGGCTGCGTTGTGCATCCCATTTGGGGCAAGAAACCTGAGCTCCGGATCTTTCGTTCCACGGTCGACGAAATGGTCGCGAGTCTGGCCCGGCTACAATTCGCAAGCTCCGGGTAGCAGGCGATCAACTGTAAGCGGTGCTTTGGGGGTACCTGTTCTTCGATAACCGGGCGTGAGAGTCTCGGGGCCTGTGACGTGGGCTGCTGGGACTATGACGGATACGCAGGACGATCCTAGGACGAGCGATGCGCCGGAGCGGCGGGTCGAGATTTTCACGGGTTCGGGACGACGGCGAAGCTGGAGCGTCGAGGACAAGGCGCGCATCGTGGCTGAGAGCACGGCGCCGGGGCGCGAACGTAAGCGCGATCGCACGGAGGTTCGGACTCGTTGAAGAGGAGAAGGCGGGTGTTCCGGGCGAAGCGAGCGGACAGAATCAAGCTGGTTTGGTGGGACGGCTCGGGTCTCTGCCTCTTTGTGAAACGGCTCGAGCAGGGCAGATTCCGCTGGCCCCGGATCGAGGATGGGACCGTCCACCTCACAGCGGCACAGCTGGCGGCGCTGATCCAGGGCATGGAATGGACCCGCGCGCGGTGGAGCCGCCTGTGCCGGCGGCAACGCAATAGCTGCAGCATAACGACTCAGAGAGCCGAGCGGCGCGCGGCCGGCTTCTGGGTCGGCCCGGACACACGTCATACCGGACGGGTGACCCTCGAGACCGAGAACCTCCCCAGTGATCCCGAAGAGCTGCGCGCGCTGCTCCTGGCCGAACGCGCGACACACACCGCGGAACTTGCCCGCGCCCGGGATCAGAACGAGCGCCTGCGTCAGATCATCCGCGAGCTGTAGCGCGCTCGGTTCGGTCGCCGTTCGGAAAGACTCGAGCCCGATCAGCTCAATCTCGCCCTCGAAGAGGTTGAGCAGGCCGCCGACGCGGGAGAAGCCGAGGAGGAACGGTGGGACGCCGGCGTGAAGGCAGCGCGCGCAGCCCAGCGCCGGCTCAATCGCGGCGGATCGCCGTCGCATCTGCCGTGTGTCGAGGTCGTGATCGACGTCGAGAGCAAGACCTGCCCCTGCTGCGGTGAGGCCATGCATCGGATCGGCGAGGACACGTCCGAACGGCTCGACGTCATCCCGGCGCAACTCCGGGTGCTCGTTACGCGCCGGCCCAAATATGCCTGCCGGGCTCGCGAGAGCGCGGTCGTGCAAGCGCCGGCGCAGGCGCGCTTGATCGAGGGCAGACTACGCAACGAGGCGCTGATCGCGCATGTGCTGGTGGCGAAGTATGCCGACCACTATCCGCTTTACCGTCAGGCGCAGATTTATGCGCGCCAGGGTGTCCAGCTTGATCGTTCGACACTCGCCCATTGCGTCGGCCGTGCCGCACGGCTTCTGACGTCGGTCCATGAGCGGCTTTTCCTGAAAGCGTCGCCCAAGCTCGCTGACGAAACCACTCGACCCCGGGCGCGGTCGCAGGTGAAGACGGGCCAGCTCTGGGCGGTCGCACGCGATGACCGCCCCTGGGGCGCGACCGATCCGCCAGGCGTGGTCTACGTCTATGCCGCGAGCCGCCGCGCCGATCACGCCGTCGCCATGATGAAGGGATTCACCGGCATCCTTCAAGTCGACGGCTATGCCGGCGACCCCGCGCTCGCCGATCCCGGGCGTGGCGGCCAAGTCACGCTCGCCTTCTGCTGGCACACCTGTGCGAAGGCGCTTTTACGAAATGGCCAAGAGCGGCACAGCGCCGATCGCCAATGAGGCGCTTGCGCGCATTGACGCGCTTTACCGCATCGAAACGGAGATCCGGGGCTAAGGCCCCGATGCGCGTCGCGCCGTTCGGCAGGCCCGAGCCCAGCCTCTCGTCGCGGAGCTCAGAACTTGGCTCACGAAGCAGCTCCAGCTGGTCTCGGCAAAATCCAAGCTGGCGGCGGCAATCCGCTACGGGCTGAAGCACTGGGAGGGGATCACGCGCTTCGTCGACGACGGCACGACTCCAACACGGTCGAGCGATCGATCCGGCCCATTGCTCTCAATCGGAAAAACGCGCTCTTAGCATCGCTGATCGAAACCTGCAAGCTCAACGCCGTCGAACCGCAAGCATATCTCGCTGATGCCCTCACGAAGCTCGTCAACGACTGGCCCATGAGCCGCATCGACGATGCTACTCCCCTGGGCCTACATCACGTCCCCGAAAGCCGCTGTGGCCTGAGGGCACCGCTTACGATCAAGTCGATCGTCGCGCGACCCAGGACGTTAACATCTGCATGCCATCGCAATCGCAATCGCTTCGGTGCGGAGACGGGTTCTCGACTTCGTTCCTGTGATCTCTTGGGATCTTCGGCGCTTACCAAGCGGCCCTTTTGATTCCAACTTCGTCCCCGACCCCGCGGTGTCAGGTTAGTTGAAGCGCGGCGGCTCTTTGTCTATACGGAATGTCCATGGTAGGTTCACGTGCGAGTCGCTTTACCTGGGACAGCTGCATAAGTGATGTCGCTGAAACGCTCCACCAACAGTGCTGCGCTCCTTCTGTCTACAGATTGTGCGAGCTGAGACGTTGGATCACCTGCAACCCTGTCACCCGGCCGGTTTTGAGCGGACGCCTGCGGCACGAAATCGTCCGGACCCTCGCCAACATTGCCTCCTCCCCTGCGCTTCCCGCTCTCCCCGAGTGCGACGATTTGGAATGCGATCGGAATCGGTATTGGCGGATGGATCCAGGCCAGCACAGCAGCGGCAGCGCGGTTGAAACGCTCAGGTTCGACTGACCGGCGCGCGAACCATCAGTGCGGCTAAGCGCCGGCGGTCGATACCCGCTGACACAAGGTAGGAAATCGGCTTTGAGTGCTTTGGACAGCCGAACGCGGCAAGACATTGAACGGCATGCGAATCCTCGCATCCCGAGATTTGTGATCCTTTACTGGGTGATTGCTCCCATAGCCGCTGTGTTGGTGTTCCATATCAGCTTGATAAACCAAGCGGGATATATCGACCCAGAGTTCTACACAGGATATGGCTATTCTTTCCAGCGTATGTGGTTGGAGTACGGTTGCACCTATTATGCTGCGCGGTTTCCGGTCATTTTCCTGAATTCGCTGTTTCAAAACATTGGTCACGGACTTAGCGGATATATTCTGCTGCGGCTTCTCATCTTATGGTGCAGTGGCATCCCGCTGTTCCTTATGGTTCGTCGCCTTTACGGCACGGCGATCGCCTGCGCAGCATACGCTTTTCTCTTCCTGAATCCGCTTCTCCCGCGGATTCTGTTTTGGGATCTCACGACCTTCCTATCCGTGCCGACGGCTCTCGCTGGAATCGCTGTTTGGCATCTGCGTGACAAACGCTCGCTGGGAGCTTCGGTCGTCAGCGGATTTCTTTTTGGCGTATCCGTCAACAGTCAGGCCTTTACTGGCACAGCCATAGGGCTGTTCTTGCTAGTGGAATTCGGCTTTTGCTTTGCCGATGTCGCGCCGTGGCGCCAATTGTTGTCTGACATTCTCGGCCTCGCCATCGGCGGGCTGATCTGCATGGGGCTGGGGCTACTGTTTTACTGGGGCAATGTCGGCTACGTCTCGCCGCGAACGTTGTGGAACGTGACACTGAATGCGATCCACTCCGGCCAACAATATTCAGAATCCCACCATCTGCCCTTCTCACAGTTTTTTGCTACGGACTATGACATTTACGTCCCCTATATCACGTCGGCGGTGGCTGCATTGGTGTTGCGATCGTCGCTATTTCGCAACACGATAGAAGCGCGCATCGCATGGTTTTCCATGCTTTATTGTGCCGCATATGCATTCGCTGTCTTCGTTCTGCGAATGGATCTCGCCAATACCTACTATTACGTCGCACATTTGACGATCGTCACCTACCTTACTGTTCCGGTCGTTCTCGGACGTGTGACTAACCTCGCCGATCAAACGCGCGCCGGGTTAGCCGGGTTATTCGTCCTTGGTCTGCTAATACCTTTGGTCATCGTGCGCCTCGACCCGCGCTATGCGCTGCATCTGTCCAATATAGCAAACGGAGCCCCTCAAGTAGTAGTGCTTATCGGGGCGGCTGTCGCGCTGGCAGCGGTACTATCGGTCGTTCGGCGGCCCAACATAGCCGCCTTGTCCGCTTTGTTCCTATTTGGTGGCCTCACGCAGATACCCCTGTTGTTCAATCCTTACCTGCAAGTCTATTTGAACGGGCCGGAACGGCCGGACGAGGTGGCACTTTACAAGATGATCCGGCAGTATCACGTCCTCCTGAACAAATACGACAAGCCGAGCGAGCGAGTGCGGACGTGGTATTCCACTGATAGCAGCTATCTGTTCTCGTCGCTAACCTCCAGTAACCTGCTATTTACGCTGCAAAATCCTTGGACGCATGATGCCAACTCGGTAATGCCGACACTCGGAGCATACGAGCGCGAACGTCTTGCAGATCCGCAAACCAAATACGTTCTCTTGCTCGACCCTAACCCCGAAATGATTCAGCGCGGTTTGGAGGCACTCCGCAGCGCCGGCTTGGATATCGAGAGTACTGAAGCAGAGGAATGGGGGAAAGAGCCGTTTACGGCCTACGCGCTCTTGGTCCGTATCTTGAGAGTGAGCCCGAAACATGGAGCGCCCTTGGCCAACATCCCCCTCGCTAACTTGAAATCAGCGGCCGAACTTGCTCCGAGCCCGGTTCTCTCCACCTTCATCCGCATCGAGACCGCCCCGCGCCAGGGCGCACAGAGCTTCGAAGCAGACCTCTCGGAAAAACTCAAAGACGTTCAAGGAAGCATAGCCGTCTGCGCGAAGGTCCAAACGCTTGCCGGAAAGATCGGTATCGAGCTCACACAAGCGGCCAGCCCGACTCAGGTCCTGAGCGAGGTCGAGATCGGGCCGGACAGCGAGATAAGAGAGTACTGCATGCGGGCGGATGCGTCACAAATCGGACATGTCATCGTTCGCAACTTGTCCGACGCGGGGCCTAGCAAGGCGCTTATCGAGAGCGTAACGCTCGATGCGCCCGAGTAACACTACCTTACGTCCGGATCGAGGACGCTTTCCCGCGATTCATCAGCTAGGGTCGTGCAATCCGAATGTATGCGACGTCGTGCAGCGGCCCTTTAAGGACCTGGTGAGTAGATAATCGACCGCGGCTACGTAAAAGAGTGAGCATGACCGCCAGCTTACGAGGGTACCTGCCTCGGTCTAGCCTGAACCAGGCATGCTTGAACCAAGCCCATTTCGACGCCGGCAGTACCGCGTCGATGACATGGAAGTGGCCTCCCGGCCTTACGACGCGGAGGGCTTCGGCAACCATCTTTGCGAAGGCGTCGTCGTTGAGATGGTGAGTTGTCGCGACGCTGACAACCTCGTCGAAGCTATCATTAGAAAATCCAAGGCTGGTACAGTCCATAACCTCGAAGCGATCCGGAAATCGTTTCCGAGCCATATCGATGTATCTAGAATTGATATCAATTCCGATATAGTGGCCGCGAAAACTGTCGCGAAAATTGCCAATTCCGCATCCGACATCGAGGACGAAGATATCGTCAGTCTGCAAATTAGCCTCTATTAGTGCCCGGTACCGATCTGTCGTTGGTCTACCGAGATGCTGGTTCAGCGCATAAGCACTCGGCAATTCAAGCAGTCGATATATCAGGCTCAAATACGGCACCATGTACGTTACGTCTCTCCTTCCCCGTCGCTCACGGGAGATTGGACCAGCCGACAATAAGAACACCTATGGTGATTAGGGCTGCTCCCAAGAGACGTGTGGGCGGCATCGGCTCGCCAAGGATGACGACTGACCCAAGCATCACTCCCACGAATTGCAGAGCCATCATCGACTGCGCCACATTGAGCGGCATACGCTGCAAAACAAGCAGGTAGAGCATCGCCGCACCGCCGAACAGGGTTAGACCGCAGATCACCCTTGGATGAAGAATTACGGTCACAAGCCCGCTGGGCTGGCGAGCCAATACGCCGGTCTTGAGCAGCAGATTGCCAATGACCGCGCTGAGAATCATCGCGGCGATGAGCAGTAACGTCCTCAACATCTACTTGAGCCCTTTCTCAGCCACACCGACGACCTGAAGGCCACATCGTCCAAGCCCAGGTAGGCTTAGAATGGCGCTGTCTAACTTCGTGGC
>Ga0335075_10004036_pt1 | contig 23018 bp, 18 predicted proteins | sample Lox_Sample_24_FD_206723 | JGI IMG/M metagenome (GOLD analysis project Ga0335075, IMG submission 206723) | Soil microbial communities from Loxahatchee National Wildlife Refuge, Florida, United States - Lox_Sample_2.4 | ecosystem: Environmental > Terrestrial > Soil > Wetlands | place: USA...
TCCGCGTACTTAGCTTGCCGTCCCGTCGGTGACGCCGAACGCCGCCAGCACGGACCGAATCCGCTCATGGGAGTGCTCCTGGCGGCAGGCCTCGGCGATCTCCAGCAGGCGCTCGCGATCGGGCGAGTTTCCGTTTTCCGTTTCGTAGCGGCGGATGCGCTCCGCAGCCACGATGGCGGCCATTTCCTCGACCGCGCGGTCCAAAATATCGTTGACGAGAATATAGTCATATTCCCGGTAATTCTCAATCTCCTGGCGCGCCCGGGCGAGCCTGCGGGCGATGATCACCTCCTGCACGCTGCCTTCGGCGCGGCTGCGGTTGCGCAGGCGGTAAGCGAGGACGTCGGGCGACGGGGGCATGAGGAAAATGGAGACCGCATCGGGGATGATCCTGCGAACCTGCGCTGCGCCCTGGACGTCAATATCGAGCAGCAGGTCGCGGCCATGGGAGACGGCTTCCTGGAGCGTGGCCCTGGCAGTCCCGTAATAGTTGCCGAAGACCTCGGCGTACTCGAGAAACTCGCCGCCGCGAATCATCTGCTCGAAATGCTCGCGGGTGGTGAAGTGGTATTCGCGGGAATCGATCTCCGATCCGCGCGGACTGCGCGTGGTCCACGAGATGGAGAATTCGAGCCCGGCGACCAGCGAACGCAGCTGATTGACGACGGTGGACTTGCCCGACCCCGATGGCGCTGAAATGATGAACAGAATCCCAGCCAAGCGTCTCTTTCCCTCGCTCCGAATCTTTACTCCAGGTTCTGCACCTGTTCCCGCGCCTTCTCGATCTCTGCCTTCATGCCCAGCCCGGCTTCGGTAACGCGGGTTCCGTTCCTGGCCACGCCGCTGGTCTTTGAAAGTAGAGTATTGGCCTCGCGGTTCATTTCCTGCAACAGGAAATCGAGTTTTTTGCCGACTTCGCCGCCTTCATCCAGAAGGCCGGTGAAGTGATCGATGTGGGTGCGCAGGCGGGCAACCTCCTCTTCCACGTCGCTCCGATCGGCGATGAGGGCGGCTTCCTGCAGGATTCGATCCTTGTCGAAACCGCCACCCACCATGGCCTCAAGCCGCTGGCTCAGACGTTCGAAGTACGCCTGGCGGACATTTTCGCGCAGGAGGGCGGCATCGTCGACCAGGCGACGCAGACGCAGCATGCCTGCGCGCAGCTCGCCGGCGAGGCCGCTGCCTTCCTGAGCACGCATGGCGTTGAGAGCGGCGACCAGCGCATCGAGTTCTTCGATCGCGGCCTCCTGAACTGCCCGCGTCTCTTCCTCACCGCTGCGGGCCTCAGCGAGCAGGGCGCCGGGAAGGCGAAGGATTGCATTAAGATCCGGCTCGCCCTTCAGTCCATGCTCGTGCGCGGCGGCGCGAAAGGCTTCGACATAGGCGGCGACGAGGGCATGGTCGTACCCAGCGTCGGCCTTCTGGCTGCGCTCGACGTTGAGGGTGACCTCAACGTGTCCGCGATGCAGCTTCTCCTTGAGCAGGCGCCGCAGCTGCATCTCCAGCTCTTCAGCTCCGCCGGGCAGGCGCAGATGGAGATCGAGGTAGCGGTGGTTCACACTTTTGAGGCTGAGCGAAAATCCGAGGGTCTCGGAGACACGCCCACTGCGCCGAGCAAAGCCAGTCATGGAGAACACCGGCTGCTTCGATTTGGTCATCGTCCTGTCTTTCCAGCGATCGCCGTTTCACTCTGCGCAATCGGCTCATCTTCAGCATGGGCCGCAAGGGCGGCCAGGTGGTTCCCGTTGGGCTCGTCGGGATCCATAAACTGCAGGCGATAGAGCTTCTGGTAGGTGGGCGAGGACTGCAGCAACTCCTCGTGCGAACCAATGGCGGTGATGCGGCCCTGTTCGAGCACAGCGATCCGGTTGGCGCGGCGCACCGTGGAGAGACGATGCGCGATGACGATCACGGTGCGTGCGGCCATTAGATTCCCCAGCGCTTCCTGAACCAGCGCCTCGCTCTCGGCGTCCAGCGCGGAGGTCGCCTCGTCCAGAATGAGGACGGGAGCGTTCTTCAGGATGGCGCGGGCGATGGCGAGACGCTGGCGCTCACCGCCGGAGAGGCGGAAACCCTTCTCGCCGATGACGGTGTCGTAGCTGTCCGGCATGCGCTCGATGAAGTCATGCGCGAGAGCGGCTTTGGCGGCAGCCAACACGCGCGCGAAAGGAACATCGGGCTGGCCATAGGCGATATTGTTGCGGACGGTGTCGTTGAAGAGGATGGTTTCCTGCGTGACCTTGCCGATCTGGGCGCGCAGGGAGGAGAGGCTGGCTTCGCGCACGTCGACGCCGTCGATAAGAATCCGTCCGCTGGTGACGTCGAAGAATCGCGGGATGAGGTTGACCAGGGTGGACTTCCCTGCTCCGCTGGGCCCCACGAGCGCGACGACTTCGCCGCGGTGGATGGTGAGGTTGATCTCGTCAAGGATCACGCGGGGGCCGTCGCCGTTCGCATCCTGATCGCGATAGCAGAAGCTCACGCCGTCCAACCTGATCTCGTCGTGGAACGGCTTCAGCGTCTTCGGGTGCTTCGCTTCCAGCACCTCGTCCTGGTCGTCCATGAAGTCGAAAATTGCCGCCGACGCACCGGCAGCCTGCTGGAAATTGTTGTAATAGACGCCGAAACGGCGGATGGGATCGTACATCTTGAACAGGGCCACGATGAAGGCGAAAAATATGCCTTCTTTCATGACTCCGTGACCGATTTCGTTGCGGCCGACCCAGAGCAGGGCCGCAATCGCCACCGCGCCGATAAAATCCATCAGCGGAGAGGTCATCGCCTGGGCGCGCACCAGGCGGAGATTGGCGCGGAAGAGCCGCCGGGCGGCCTGGCGGAAGCGCACCAGTTCCCAGAACTCCATGTTGAAGGCCTTGACGATGCGGTTGCCGGTAATCGTCTCGTGCAGGATGTTCTGGATATCGGCCAGCTTGTCCTGGCCCCTGCGTGTGGTTCGACGCACATCCCGGCCGATGCGGGCAATCGAGCCGACGGCGATGGGGATAAAGATCAGCAATACCCAGGCCAGCCGTCCGCCCAGCCCCACTACCACCACGATCATGCAGAGCAGGGTGCAGAATTGCTGGAGAAAGTCCGAGAGGATGGTTGACGTGGCGTACTGAACGCGCTCGATGTCGGTGATGAGCGCTGAGAGCAGCGTACCGGTGGTGTGTTTCTGGAAGAAGGCGACCGAGCGGCGGAGGATGGCCTCATAGAGGTCATCGCGCATGTCGGTGATCATGCCGTAGCCGGCATAATTGGCCAGATAGGTGCCGGTGTAATCGCAGATGCCTTTGAGGAGGGTCGAGGCGACAAAGGCAAAGGCGATGACGCCCCACACATTGTTAATGTGCAGCCAATGGGGGACGAGCATCTGCGGGGTGATGTCGATATGCCAGCGCGCACCGATGGAGCCGAGCAGCGGAGTCTGCCGCGCATGGCTGGTCGCAGCTTCCGGGTGGAGGACGCTGTCGAAGATCGGGCCGATGAGCAGGACACGGAAGGCGTCAAACAAGCCGACTCCGGCAGCCAGCAGCACAGCGGAAAGGGCCTGCAGCCAATAGCGGCGCGCGTAGCAGAGAAGGCGCCAGAAGCGCATCATGGGCGCGTGTCTCCCGCCGTCTGCCCCAAGGGGAACATCTTGTTATTTTATCGCGCCAGCTGCAAAGCGGCCCGCGGACACGGGATACGCGGGCGGGGGGAACCGCCAAAGTGGACGGACCTCAGGCAGCCCTTATGGGAATTCGTCATCAAACATGTCAGCAAAGTTCGAAGTTCCTGCGGATCGGCCTAGCAGGAATGCAAGTCATACAATCTGAGGAGATTCTGTGGGCAGCATCATGCGCAGTGCCCGGGTCCGCGTGACCCTTTCGTCCTTGTTTCAGGCTGTGCAGGGGGGATTGGGGGTCAGCGTCACACCCTCCCACTTCTACTTTCCGGTACCAAAGCTAAAGTCGTTCCAGGGCAAAGACTGGAAGGAGTGCAGGCCCTGCACGGCGGTGGATTTTCGTCTGCCGGAGCAGGTGCAGCGGCTGAAGACGGATATTCTGCCCTACTCGGCGGAGTGGAATTTCCCGGAAACGCTGCCTGGGGGCAAGCGCGAGTTTCACTTTAATAACGGCTTTTTTGAGCGCATCGATGCCGAAGTCGCGTATTCGTTCGTGCGACATCGCAAACCGAAGCGCATTATCGAGATCGGCAGCGGCAACACCACGCTGGTGCTGGCGGCGGCGCTGCGGCGGAATGCCGAAGATGGCGAGCCGGGCGAATTGATCAGCATCGAACCGCATCCGGCGCCTTATCTGAAGGAGGGTCTCGCGGGATTGACCGAGCTGATGGAGAAGCCGGTGCAGCAGGTTCCGCTGGACCTTTTCCGGACTCTCCAGCACAACGACATCCTCTTTATCGATTCGAGCCACGTGGTTTCGATGGACAGCGACGTGCTGTACGAGGTGCTGCGCATCCTGCCGGAGATTGCGCCGGGCGTGCTGATTCATTTTCACGATATTTTTACGCCGCTCGACTACCCGGAGAAATTCGTGATGACGAATCTGTGCTTCTGGGGCGAGCAGTACATGCTGGAGGCATTTCTGTCCTTTAACTGCGCCTTCCGGGTAATGTGGGCGTCGAGCGCGATGCAGCAGTTCCATCCAGACGTGCTGCGCCAGGCGTTTCCGGGATGGGTGGGCAGTTTTGCGCGGATGCCCGCCGAGCTGAAGGTATTTGCACCGACGCTCGACGAGAACAACGTGTGGCCCTGCAGTTTCTGGGTCGCGCGCAGCTAAACGATCGTGTTCAGATAGCGGTAACTCTGCCGCAGGGCGTCGATGGGCGAACCCCGGGTCTGGTCCTGTTCCACGAAATAGTGTTCGACGCCGAGACGCCGTCCCTCGGAGAGGATGGACATCCAGTCCAGGGTGCCGCGGCCCACTGGGACAAAATGGGCGGCTGCCGCGTCGGGAACGAACGATGGCGACGAATCCGGAGCGCGGTCCTTGAGGTGCACCATGCGGAGACGCGGGCCCAGATGCCTCATGAGGCGCACCGGATCGAGTCCAGCCTGAGCCACCCAGTAACAGTCCAGCTCGAAGAAGACTAACTCGGGATCCGTGTTCTCGATGAGGATGTCGTAGCCGGTGAGGGTTGCGGAGGCGACAGTTGCACCGGGTTCCTGCTGGAGCGGCGCAAATTCGTAATTGTGGTTATGAAACGCGAAGCGCATCCCCAGGTCCTTCGCGCCTTTCGCCCAGTCATTGAATTGATTCGCCGCCGTGCGGAATGCGTCGGCCGATCCCCACATGGACTGCGGGATCATGGGGCAGACCATCCACTCCAGGCCGAGCTGGCTGGCATAGTTGATGCGCGAGCGGAAATCCTCGTAGTTGAAGTGACCGCTGGGAACGCGGAGGCCCGCGTCCACAATGATGTGGCGCAACGCGTCGGCAGCGAAGGTGTAGTTGTCTGCGCAGGTCTCCACTTCCTGGTAACCGATTTGGCGAATCTGCTCCAGCACGTGGGGTAAGTCCTGCTGCGCCTGCCGGCGGACTGTGTAAAGCTGCACGCCCAGCGGGATGGGCGGCGACACTGCGCGTGCGTTCGCGCGCGCGATTGCAGCAGCCGGGAGCAGCGCCGCCGTATTTCTGAGGAACCTGCGCCGTGTGAGCATGACACTGCCATGATAGTTAGGCGTTTCAGCACCGGACAACCCAGAGCCTCGATCAGGATTTCGGGTGGGAGAGCGATGCCGGCGCGGCAGCGAGCGGAAGCCAGAAGATGAACTCCGATCCCTGGCCGGGCCGGCTCTTTAGCTCGATGCCCCCGCCGTGCGCCTCGACAATGGCCCGGGCGATGGCCAGGCCCATTCCGGTGCCTGCAACGTGAGATTTCTGTTTGCTGCCGCGGAAGAACTTGTCGAAGACGAAGGTCTGCTCGCTGAGATCGATTCCCGGACCGCAATCCGCTACGGTCACCAGCAGACGGTACTGGTCGCAGGCTGCGCTGACGACGATGGGCGATTCGGCGGGCGAGTATTTAGCGGCATTCTCGATCAGGTGCCGAAGGACACGGCCCATGAGCGCGCGATCCATGGGTGCTTTGGGCAAATTATCGGCGGCCTCCACATTGACCGTGCGTCCGCGCAGCAGAGGACGCATCTCCACGAGCGTGGTCTCGATCAGTTCCCGCACGCCTTGTGGCCTCGCATCGATCCTGACGGCTTCGGCGTCCAGCTGCGCCATCTCAACGGCCTGGCCGATCAAGCGGTCGAGACGAGCGCTTTCCTCATCCACTACCGCCGCCAGCTCATCGCGCTCAGCATCGGGCAGGTCGGGCTGACTGACGAGGGAGGTCGCGGCGGCGCGAATGGCGGTGAGCGGGGTGCGCAGGTCGTGGGTTACGGAATCGAGCAACGCACTGCGGAGGCGCTCACTTTCGCGCGAGGCCTCGAGGCGGCTGCTGCGTTCCAAAGCCGCAGCGCGCTCCAAAGCAATGGCAACGAGACTGCCGATGGCTTCATAGATCTGGGGAGAATAGCCGCCGTCGGTCACGGCCAGCACTCCGGGCGAGCGCATGCCGAGCGAGAGCGGAATCACGCGGCACCCGTCGCGCGCAATCGCTGCGGAATCGCCTTGGTTGGCCGCAAGCTTCAGTTCCACGGCGGGCAGGAGTTCGTTGCCAGGGTCGGAATAATAGACGGCGTCCTCATCGCGCACATACAGGGCCACGGCGCGGAATCCAAAGGCTGCAACCGCGGCCGAAGGCGTGGTTCGCGCGAGGCTGCGCGGATTCTCCTGAAGCAGGAGCTGCTGGCTGAACTCGTAGAGGCGCTCGACTTCGCGGCGCCGCTGCTCGGAAACTTCGGCGTGCTCGAACTCGCGTGTGGCGAGATGGCTGACGAGCACGCCGGAACAGAGAAAGGCAGCCAACGCGACCCAGTTCCGAGGGTCTTCGATGGTCAGCTTTCCGATGGGCGGAAGGAAGAAGAAATTATAGAGAAGCGCGCACAGCACCGATGCGTAGACGGCGTAGACCAGACGCCAGCGCGAGGCGGTTACTAACACCAGCATGAGAAAGGCGAGCGCCACGGTGGTTTGATTCGCCGGCAGCACCCAGTTGAACAGCGCGACCAGCCCGAACGCCGCCGCGGTGACGACGGCGAGACGGCCGAGGATGCGCACTGCGGTATGCTTCTCCATGACAGGCGATGATACCGCTGTTGTGAGCCATGGCCGAACGCATACTGGTTGTCGACGACGAGATTCAGATCACGCGTGTCCTGCGGGCCTCGCTTTCTGCTCAGCGCTACGACGTGCGGACGGTTAACGATCCGGAAGAAGCGCTGCGGCTTTTCGAGGAGTGGCAGCCGGACCTGCTGATCACCGATCTGATGATGCCGGGCATGACGGGCGTGGAGCTGTGCCGGGCGGTGCGCCGCAAGAGCCACACGCCCATTCTGGTGCTGTCAGTCCGCGACCAGGAACACGCCAAGGTGGAGGCCCTGGATGCGGGCGCCGACGACTATGTAACCAAACCGTTCAGCATTCAGGAGCTCCTAGCGCGGGTGCGGGCCCATCTTCGCCGCACGCCGGAGCGCCCAGCGGAATCAGCCGCCGAAGCGGGAGACTTCGTCATCGATCCTGCCGCCCACACCGTGCTTCTGGGCGGAAAACCAGTGCACCTGACGCCGCGTGAGTTCGATCTGCTGCTGTACTTCGCGCGCAACGCAGGCAAGGTGCTGACCCACCGGGCGCTGCTGACGGCGGTATGGGGAGCGCAGTCAGCACAGCAGTCAGAATATCTGCGCGTGTTTGTGGGCCAACTGCGCAAGAAGCTGCAGGGCAGCGAAGGTAAAGAGTACATCCAGACGGAGCCATGGGTGGGCTACCGCTTTGTGCCGGAAGGGGTTGCGGAGTAACCGCAGGATCGTCCTTACGAATTCCTCACGATTTGCTTCGGGATTCCTTTCAGAGCGATCGGTAGCCTTCAGAGTTTGAGCGCATGACGCACGGGCGATTATGCCCACGGGCGGCTGCGTTCGAGAGAGGGTTACCCATGTCGCTAATCCCCGTACTCCGTCTTCGTGTGTTCGTAGCCTGCTTCGTGCTGGTTGGCTTCGGTTTTGCGATCCCTGTCTGCGGTGCGCAAAGCAATTCGCCGGGCTCCGGCAATGACGTGAAGAGTGCCACCCCGCCAGCGCCCGCCTCCGCAGATGCCGCCATCCTTCAGGAACTGGACGCGATGAAACGCCGCATTGACGAGTTGGAAGCGCAGCTCCGGGCCCAGCAGTCCAATGCCGCCGCGGCCAGCAATCTGCGCACAGCAGCGGCGGCGCTAACGCCGGCGCCGACGTCGTCTTCCACCGCCGCCCCGGCGACCGCCGAAACGATCGCCGGGCCGGTGGCCGCATCTGAGCCGGCAAACGGCAGCAACGCTTCTGTTGCCCCTGCGGGTTCTGCAGCGGGGACTACTGCCGAAAACAGCGCTCCGGTGGACAAGGTGACACCTTTTGCGGACGCGTGGTGGGGTTGGCTGAACGGAAATCCGCGCACCATCGATTGTCCGCTGTGCACAAAATACTTCACGCCGGAAATCAGGGTGGATACGAATTACAACCTGGACTTCAACCATCCCGCCGACGACACGATCGGAGGCTCCAGTGAAGTCTTCCGTGCGCAGGAGGTGCAGCTGGAACAGTTCGGAGTGGGCGGCGACCTGCTCATCGATCACGTCCACGCCCGGCTAATGACGCAGTTCGGCGAATACTCCGTAACGACGCCGCGTAACGACGCCAGCGTCTCACGCGGCCAGTGGAATCTGGACGATGCCTATCGTTATCTCTCTGAGGCTTATGGCGGCTATCACTGGGATGTGATGCACGGAGTGAACCTGGACGGTGGCATATTCCTCTCCTACATCGGCCTCTTCAGCTTCTATAACTTCGATAACTGGGCCTATCAGCCATCCTTCGTTTCTTCCAACACGCCATGGTTTTTCAATGGAGTACGGGTCCAGGTTTTTCCGACGCAGCACCTGAAGATCGAGCCCTGGTTTATCAACGGCTGGCAGTCTTATGCGCGCTTCGGAACCAAGCCCGGACTGGGCGGACAGATCAAGTGGACCCCCACCAACAACATCAACATCATCGCGAATAACTACGGCTACGGCGAGGACGATTACGGCGTTCACGGCCGCACCCGCTTCCATACCGACGACAGCTTCGAACTCAAGTATTACGACCACCCCGAGCGCATGCTCGACCGCATGGCGTTCTCCGTGACTGCCGATGCCGGCTGCGAAAGCGGCACCGGCGTGGCCTGTACCGGATCGGCCAATCACAAGATCTTCACGCCGGCTACCTCCACCACTCCCGCGATCTACTACCAGAAGCAGAGCTTCCTGGGCGCGATGGCCTACAACCGCTGGTGGTTCGACAAGGACACGTTCGGATTGACGGTCGGCGGCGGATTCATCAACAACCCGGGCCGTTATCTTGTTCTGCTGCCCCCCATCAACGGGGCCACCGCGGTTACCGGCAGTGCCTACTTCCCCGAAGATCCCGGCCAGCCCTTCCATGGCCACGATGGGACTCTGACCTGGGACTACATGCCCAACCAATACATTACCTTCCGCACGGAGTACGGGTATCGTCACTCCGACGTGCCCTACTGGGCGGGTCGCGGCGGCTCGACACCTCCGGGCGGCAATACCCTTACTACCATCGGCAGCCCGGCGGATTTCACCTGCACCAACGGGACGACCTCCGCTGACTCCGGCATTGGGTACACGACAATGCCATGGCTCTCTTACCGGCAGGAGTATGCGGCCAACATCGCAGGAGCGAAGGCTGTCTGCGCTGCGAATTCTGCGTACCCGGATCTCTGGCAGCCCGATATGCGCCGCGACGAGCAGAAAATCATCTTCGCCATCCTGGTGAAGTTCTGAGTTGCCGGGAGTCCTTTACGACTTCCTTACAACTCCCTTATGCCGGTTTTCCGGTTGCAACGCTTCACTGGACAGTTGCTCGAGGCCTTTATGCACTCCAGCCGAGGTATTCTTCTGCTTTCTGTGTCCCTCTTGATGGTTACGCCAGTCACTCAAGCGCAGGGCGCACCCAGCGCCGCGGAATTCGAGCAGTTACATCAGATGGTTCTCGACCTCCAGCATCGCGTGTCTGCGCTGGAGGAGCAGAATCGTCAACTGCAAGCCTCGCTGGCCGGCTCGCAGACTGGTGCGCCGCACGAGCTTCGGATATCGGCGAGTGAGGGAGCGACGCCGGCGGCGGCACTTGCCTCAGCGACGGAGGAGTTACGCGGGCCGACCGCCGGCTCTTCCCTTCCGGCTCAGGCCTCGGCAGCGCCGAGCGCACCGGTAACGTCGTGGCTGCCAGGGACGCTGCCGGGCGGGGCGACGCTGAACTACTACTTCGACGGCTATTACGAATACAACTTTAACCAGCCAGTGGGCCGGGTGAACGATCTGCGCGCCTACGACGTGTTAAGCAATACGTTCAGTCTCAACCAGGCCGACCTGATCTTCGACCTCGAACCTGACCTGACCGTGCATCGGCGCTACGGCTTCCGCACGGATCTGCAGTTCGGCCAGGCAACGGAAACGCTGCAGGGCAATCCGGCGAACGAGCCGCGGCCGGAGATCTACCGCAATATTTTCCAGGCGTATGGCGCGTACATCCTTCCCGTGGGCAGCGGCCTGAACCTAAATATGGGGAAATGGGCGAGTTCGCTGGGCATCGAGGGCAACTACGCCAAGGATCAGATGAACTACACGCGGTCCTCTTACTTCTACTTTCTGCCGTTCTATCACTCCGGCCTGAAGGCGACTTACCAGGTTAACAGCAGGCTGGCTCTGAATTACTGGGTGGTGAACGGGACGAATCAGTCAGAGCCGACGAACGGCTACAAGGACGAGTTATGGGGATATGTGCTGACCCCGAACAAGAATCTGGCCTGGACCGTGAATTACTACCTTGGCCAGGAACATCCGAACACGGTGCCGGCGACAAACTGCGTCGACCCGGTGCAGCCGGGACTGTGTGAAGCGCCGATCAGCCATGCCCCCAATGGCAAGACCGATATTTTGGACAGCTACGCGAGCTGGCAGGCGACGCCGAAGCTGACCGTAGCGGGTGAGGGCGATTACTACATCGAGCGGGAGTGGGCCAATGCCGCGCCGGGCGAATCGTCTGCGCCATCCCACGTCGACGGCGGAGCGGTTTACCTGCAGTACCAGTTGAATGCGCGCGCGGCGTTCGCCGCGCGCAGCGAATATCTTTCGGACCGGGAGGGCCTCTTCAGCAATGCCGCGCAGGCGCTGAAGGAAGCCACCGGCACCTATAAGCACCAGCTGGGCGACGGATTCGACGCATTCCTCGAATACCGCCGCGACTGGAGTAATATCCGCTACTTCATCACCAGCACCCCGGGTGCGCCTGTGAACCACCAGGACACCGCGACCCTTGGGCTGGTGTGGTGGTACGGCGGCAAACAGGGTTCGTGGTAGGAGGAAATCCCCATGATCGATCTTCTGATGATCGTTTTCTCCATTGTCTTCTTCGCGGTTGCGCTCCTCTACGTGCAGGCCTGCGAGAAACTGAGGTAAACGCATGAGTCTTACAACGCTGATCGTCGTTCTCATCACTGTGTTTCTGCTCGGTTACCTCGTGGTGGCTTTGCTCTATCCGGAGAAATTCTGACCATGACTGCCAATGGATGGCTGCAGTTCGCTGTTTACTTCGCGGCATTGCTCATTTGCGTTCGCCCGCTGGGGATATACATGGCGAAGGTATTCGAGGGGAAGCTTCATTTCCTGAGACCGCTGGAGTACGGAATCTATCGCATTTCCGGCATTCGCAATGAGGAGGAGATGACGTGGCGCGAATATGCCGTGGCCATGCTCGTGTTCAGCTTCGTTTCGCTGGTGCTCACCTACTTCTTCGAGCGGCTGCAGCATTTTCTGCCGTGGAACCCGCAGCATTTGCCGGCCGTGGGAGCGCTGCTGGCGTGGAATACCGCGGCGTCGTTCACGACCAACACCAACTGGCAGGCCTACAGCAACGACGTGACGATGAGTTACCTGACGCAAATGGCCGGGCTTGCCTACCACAACTTCCTGAGCGCCGGAGTGGGCATCGCGGTGGCCATTGCGCTGGTGCGGGGCATCGCGCGACGGGAAGCGAAGACGATCGGAAACTTCTGGGTCGACATCACGCGCTGTTGTCTTTACGTTCTGGTGCCCCTGTGCATCGTCTTCGCCCTCGTGCTGGTGAGCCAGGGAGTGATCCAGAATCTGCATCCGTACACCGTGGCGCACACCCTGGAGCATCAGACGCAGACGATCGCGCAGGGGCCGGTGGCGTCGCAGGAAGCGATCAAGGAGCTGGGGACGAACGGCGGAGGGTTCTTCAGCGCGAACAGCGCGCATCCGTTCGAAAATCCCACGGCGTTCAGCAATTTCATCGAGATGTTTCTCATCTTCCTGATCGGCGGTGCGCTGACGGTGACGCTGGGGCGGATGACTGGCTCGCCAGGGCATGGTTGGGCGGTGTTCGCCTGCATGGCGATCCTGTTTGCGGCGGGATTCACCGTCTGTTACTGGGCAGAGTCGCAACCCAGTCCGGCGCTGCACGGTGTGAACCAGCACGCGAGCGTCCGGCAGCCGGGCGGGAATATGGAAGGCAAGGAAGCGCGCTTCGGCATCACCGACTCCGCGATGTTCGCAACGATTACGACGGACGCGAGCTGCGGGGCGGTGAACTCGATGCACGATTCCTATATGCCGCTGGGCGGAATGGTGCCGCTGATCAACATCATGCTGGGGGAAATTATCTTCGGCGGAGTGGGGTCGGGACTTTACGGCATGATCATCTATGTCGTGCTTTCCGTCTTCATTGCCGGTCTCATGGTGGGACGGACGCCGGAGTATCTGGGAAAGAAGATTGAAGCGTATGACGTGAAGATGACGATGCTGTACCTGCTCATCTTCCCACTGGTTATCCTGGTGCTGACTGCGGCTGGCGTGCTGTCGCACGCTGGGCTGAGCAGCCTGGCAAACAACGGGCCGCACGGACTGACGGAGATTCTTTACGCGTATGTTTCGACGGCCGGGAATAATGGCTCGGCGTTCGCGGGACTGAACGCGAATACCCCTTATTACAACATTACGACCGGTTTCAATGTGCTCATTGGCCGGTTCATGATGATGATTCCGATGTTGGCGCTGGCCGGCAATCTGGCCCGCAAGAAAAGCATTCCACCTTCGCCTGGAACGTTCCCGGTGAATACGCCGTTGTTCACGGTGCTGCTGACGGGAGTGATTCTGATCGTGGGCGCGCTGACGTTCTTCCCGGCGCTGAGCCTGGGACCAATTCTGGAACATCTGCTGCTGCACCACGGCGTGCTGTTTTCGTAGGGCGAGGAGAAAAGGGTTATGGCAAAGAAGCTGAGTCTCTGGGATCCCGAGATCCTGCGTCAGGCGGTCGTCGACTCGATCCGCAAGCTCGATCCGCGGGTGATGATGAAGAACCCGGTGATGTTTGTGGTGGAAGTGGGCAGCGTGGTCACCAGCGCGCTGCTGATTGAAGAGGGACTGCGCGGCCGACCGATCGGATTCGATCTGCAGATCACGCTGTGGCTGTGGTTCACGGTGCTGTTCGCGAATTTTGCGGAAGCGATCGCCGAGGGCCGCGGCAAAGCACAGGCAGACACGCTGCGCAAGGCAAAGGGTGAAACGATTGCGTACCGGTATCGCGATGACGGCTCTGTAGAAACGGTGTCGAGCTCGCAGCTTCGCTCCGGGGACGTAATCAAGGTCGAGGCGGGACAGTTTATTGCCGGCGACGGCGAGGTGATCGAGGGCGTGGCGTCGGTGGACGAGTCGGCGATTACGGGCGAGTCGGCGCCGGTGATTCGCGAGGCGGGCGGGGACCGGTCGGCGGTGACGGGCGGGACGCGGGTGCTGTCGGACTGGATCAGGATCCGGATCACGTCGAATCCCGGGGAGACTTTCCTGGACCGCATGATCGCGCTGGTGGAAGGCGCGCAGCGGCAGAAGACGCCAAACGAGATCGCGCTGAGCATTCTGCTGGCGGGACTGACGGTGATTTTCCTGCTGGCGGTGGCGACACTGCAGCCGTATGCGATTTACTCGCATGCGCCGCAGACGATCTTCGTGCTGGTTTCGCTGCTGGTGTGCCTGATTCCGACGACGATTGGGGCGCTGTTGTCCGCGATCGGCATTGCGGGGATGGACCGGCTGGTGCAGTACAACGTGCTGGCGATGTCGGGGCGCGCGGTGGAAGCGGCCGGCGATGTGAACACGCTGCTGCTGGACAAGACGGGCACCATCACGCTGGGCAATCGGCAGGCAACGGAGTTCTTCCCTGGTCCGGAGATCAGCACGGAGCGGCTGGCGGATGCAGCGCAGCTGGCATCGCTCTCGGACGAAACGCCGGAGGGACGGTCGATCGTGGTGCTTGCGAAGGAAAAATACAACCTGCGCGGGCGCGACCTGACGGGAATGCGGGCGGAGTTCGTCCCTTTTAGCGCGCAGACGCGGATGTCGGGCGTGGATCTGCCGGGCACGAAGATCCGCAAGGGATCGGCGGATGCGATTGCTCGATTCCTGGAGTCGCAGGGATCGAGCCTTCCGCGGCAGGTGACCGATCGCGTGGAGGAGATTGCGCGGCTGGGCGGCACTCCGCTGGTGGTGGCCGAAAATACCACGGCGCTGGGGGTGGTGTACCTGAAGGACATCGTGAAGGGCGGGCTGAAGGACCGGCTGGCGCGGCTGCGGGCGATGGGCATTCGCAGCATCATGATCACTGGCGACAATCCGCTGACGGCGGCGGTCATCGCGCGCGAGGCGGGGGTGGACGATTTTCTGGCCGAGGCCAAGCCCAAGGACAAGATGGACCTGATCAAGCGCGAACAGGGCAAGGGCAAGCTGGTGGCGATGACCGGCGACGGCACGAACGACGCGCCGGCGCTGGCGCAGGCCGATGTGGGCGTGGCGATGAATACCGGCACGCAGGCGGCGAAAGAGGCCGGGAACATGGTGGATCTGGATTCGAACCCGACGAAGCTGATCGAGATTGTGGAGATCGGGAAGCAGCTGCTGATGACGCGGGGCGCGCTGACGACGTTTTCGATCGCGAACGACGTAGCCAAGTACTTCGCGATTATTCCGGCGATGTTCGCCGGAGTATTCCCGGTGCTGAATGCGCTGAACATCATGCATCTGGCGACGCCGCACTCGGCGATTCTGTCCGCGGTGATCTTCAACGCGGTAGTGATCGTGGCGCTGATTCCGCTGGCGTTGAGGGGCGTGAAGTATCAGCCGATGTCGGCGCAGGCGCTGCTGCGGAGGAACCTGATCCTGTACGGGATCGGCGGGATCATCGTGCCGTTCATCGGGATCAAGCTGATCGATCTGGCCCTGGTCGGCCTGCACCTGGTTTAAGGGAGAGACGACGATGCGCAACACATTGCTGATTGCAGTCCGCTACACCATCATCACGACGATTCTGCTGGGGATCGGGTACCCGCTGCTGGTGACAGCGCTGGCGCAACTGATGATGCCGGCGAAGGCGAACGGCTCGCTGATTACGCGCGACGGCCAGGTAGTGGGGTCGGCGCTGATCGGGCAGGGATTCACGAGCGCGCGGTACTTCCACTCGCGCCCGTCGGCGGCTGGCAATGGCTGGGATGCGACCAGCTCAGGAGGGTCGAATCTGGGACCGACAAATCAGGCGCTGGTAACGCGGATTGACGGAGCGGTGGCCGAGTGGCATAAGGACGATCCGGATGCAGAGGGCCCGGTGCCGATCGGGCTGGTGACGACGTCGGCTTCGGGGCTCGATCCGGACATTTCTCCTGAGGGCGCGCTGTATCAGGTGCCGATGGTGGCGGCGGCGCGGCATCTGCCGGAAGAAACAGTGCAGGCGCTGGTGGAGGCGCACATCGCGGGACGGCAATTTGGATTCCTCGGCGAGCCCACGGTGAACGTGCTGGAGCTGAATCTGGCGCTGGATGCGCTGCCGGGTCAGTCGCAGCAGGGCCGGTAGCTCCCCGCCTTATTGATTTAGGGTGACGGGCTGGCTGAGGGCTTTCTCGATGGCGGCCTGGGCGAGCGGGGCCATGACAGCGAAGCCGGCGAGGTTGGGATGGAGGCCGTCGCCAGTAAGATCGGGCTTCATGCGGCCGTCGCTGTCGACCATGGCTGAGTAATAGTCGAGATAAACGAGGCCGTGCTCCGCGCAGTAGTGCTGCAGCCAGTCATTCAGCTCAAGAATCTTGCGCGGGGAGCGGAGCAGCGCATAGTTCGTCCATTCGGGGCGCGATCCGTTGATGGGCGTGACGGAGGAGAAGACGACGCGGATGCCGGCGGCGCGGGCGAGTTCGGCCATGCTGGCATAGTTGCCTTCGATCTCGGCCACGGACTCGGGACCGGTATTGCCGGCGATGTCGTTGGTGCCGGCAAGGATAAGGACGACGGCGGGATGGAGGTCGATGACGTCCTGGCGGAAGCGGACGAGCATTTGCGGTGTGGTTTGGCCGCTAATGCCTCGATTGATGTACTGCCGCCCCGGGAAGGACTGGTCGAGGTTCCAGATATCGGTAATGGAGTCGCCGAAGAAAAGGACGCGCTGCTGGTTGGGCGCGGGTGAGCCAAGTGCAAGGTCAGCGGCGCGGTAACGATTCAGGTCTCCGTAGTCATTCATGAACATCGGGATCAGGGTTTCGCGCCAGCGATCGAGGTTCTCGACGGCGTGGATTCCCTGCTGGGCGTTCGCCTGCGGCGAGCCGTTGTCGGGGGCAGATTGCGCGGGAGCGCAGAGCGTGAGTATGGCAGCAAAGCACAGGAAGACAGCCAAATTTTTCATGCTTTCCATGCTAGCTCCGCAAAGGCGAAAAGAGAGAAGCTTTGCCTGCGAGAACGAACCTGGAGGAGCCGCGGAAAGAACCTGTCCCGGAAGAAAACTGCAATTAGCAGTCAACGCCCTCAAGCCGATGGCGCATCCAATGTTGCTAATACAGGCCCGGGAGGGGTGTGTGCAGTCGGTTGTGCGTGGAATCGTGCGGGGGATGGGGAGTGAAAGCGAATGCACTCTCACGCTGTGGACCGAACATTCGCTGAGCGGGCGAAGGTTCACGCGATGCCGCATCAGCGGGGAGTCCCTGAATTTGCCGGACGGATCGTATACCGTGTCCTTCGAAGGGCATACGCTGTTCACGAGGAGATGGTTGGGGGAATGGATGCTGAATTTTCTGCCATCTCATATTCGCGTTGGGGACGCAGCCTAAGCATCCTGCCAGAGGCGCGGGGGTACGACGGGACGGTTGGCCCTGGCGTAAACGGGAACGCTGTGGTCAAATCGGTGGGGATGACCGGAAAAGAACCGATCAACCGATGGACCCGGATGCCGTGGCGGCTGGTGTTCGCGGTTGCGCTGCTGATTTCGGCGCCTGTTGCTCACGGTCAGAAGAATCCCGCGTCGCGGTACCAGTTGTTCGGGGGTTACAGCTTTCTCTCCAATTCCCTTAACGGCGTCAGCGGACACGATCATCCCCTGAATGGATGGGACATGGGCTTCGCGATCCCGCCGTGGCATGATCTGCGCTTCAAACTCAGCGCCTTCGGATATCGAGGAACCAGCCAGGGAGCGCTGGAGCACCCATACTTCATCATGGGCGGCGGGCAATACGGCAGAAACTTCGGGCGCGAGTACGCCTTCGTGGAGGCACTGGCTGGAGAAGGCAATGTAAACATGCACTGGGGCGCGGGCGGAGCAGTGGGAGATACAGCGGCGTTTTCCGCAATCTTCGGCGGCGGCGTGGATACGCCTCTTTCTCCGCACTTCGCTATCCGGGTTGCGGGAGATTATCAGTACGCGTATTTCAGGGAATCCGAGGGATTTCACATTACGCCGATCTTCGTCCCTGGCCTGCCCACCAACTTCGGCCGCGCCTCGGCCGGTTTGGTGTGGCGCTTCTGAGGCGCAGGCGAGCGAAATGGGATGGACCCGAGATGCTGCAGGTGTTCCCAGAGGGCCAAATCCTGGAGCATTTTGCGGGACGGAGCGTAGACTCCAGATTTAATTAACGCTGCTTTTATTCACGCTGCCTGGTGCAAGAAGACGAATCGAGGTTGCGCGCAGGTGTTCCTCTATTTCCGGTACAAGGAACGTTCCAGGCGGGGTGTTAGCCAGTATTACGCGCTGGCGCTCATGGCCATCAGCATGCTGGCGCCTTCCGTCGCGCTGGGGCAGGCGAGCGGAGACACTCAACCGACAGCGAGTGCAGGAGCAAGTCCGCCTCCCGCCCGGCATCAGGTGGAGAGCGACCTGACGTTTGAAGGACAGGGCTCCTTCGGCAACTACAATATCTTTGCCCAGGGGACAGATGCAAAGCTGTTCACAGGGGGAGTTGAGTACGACCGGCATTCCTGGGGATACTTCATGGGATCGCAGGTGTACTATGTGGCGGAATTTTTGCCGTTCGTGCTGCTAAACGAGGCCGCCGAACTGAACTACTACGGCGTAGTGGAGTCCACGAACAGAGGGCGCAGACAGTACGTGCCAGGAATCGGAATCACACCCATCGGAATCCGCTTTCTGTGGCGGGATGGGAAGGCCGTCAGACCGTACCTGATGGCCAAAGGCGGCCTGCTGGTGTTTACGCAGAAGGCATTGTCTCCGAATGCGAGCTACGAAAACATCAGCCTGCAGTCGAGCGTTGGGCTGCAGATCCGCCTCGCAAAGAGAGTGGATCTGCGCGTGGGCATGGGCGACTACCACTTTTCGAACGCCTTCGTGGTGCCCTCGAATCCCGGCCTGGATGTGATGTCGTACATGTATGGGATCAGCTACCACTTTGGCCCTCATGAACAACGCGCTCGCTGAGCGAGGCCCAGGATCGCTCAACCGGAAACGCACGCACGCTGGCCGGGGGCACAGGGGACACGACGGCACGCGTTCGCTCTAGCGTTGAGCGGGTAGCGAGACGGATTGCGTAACCGGTGAAGCGGGCTGGTCGCCGAGGAAGGATTCGTTGGGAGACGAGGCAATCGCGACTTTCATGAAACTGGTCCAAATTGGGAGAGCAACTCGGGCGCCCGTTTCCTTGTCGCCGAGAGATTCGCGATCGTCGTAGCCACTCCAGACGCCGCAGGTAACTGAGGGCGAGAAGCCGACGAACCAGGCGTCGGTGAAATCGTTGGTGGTCCCGGTCTTACCGCCGAGGGGGTGATGGAGCGCGACCAGCGCGGCGGCGGTACCTTCGCTGGTGACCCCGCGGAAGAACTCCATCATGGTTCGGGCGGTTTTCTGGCTGATCACCTCGGCGACCTCCGGGGTGTCGTCGAAGAGCGGCGTGCCATCGGCTGCGACGACACGGCGGATGAGATGGGGGGCGATACGGATGCCGTCGTTGGGGAAGACCGAATAGGCAGCGACCTGCTGCTCGAGGGTGACATCGGCCGAGCCGAGCGCAACCGGCAGATAGGGAGGGATGTCCGTGGTGATGCCGAATTTGTGGGCAGTGCGGATGACGTTCTCGATGCCGACGCGCGCGGCCAACTCGAGCGCGGGGATATTGCGCGAGTCGGCGAAGGCTTTGAGGAGCGAGATGCGTCCCAAGTATCGGCCGTCGTAGTTATGCGGAACGTAGGAGCCCCAAGAAACGGGGTGGTCGAGGATGGTGTCCTGCGGAGTGAGGCCGTCCTCGACGGCGGCGGTGTAGACGTAGGCCTTGAAGGAAGAGCCGGTCTGGCGTTCGGCCTGAGTGGCGCGGTCGAACTGGGAAAGATTGAAATCGCGCCCCCCAACGAGGGCGAGCACGTCGCCGGTGGTGTTGTCCATGGCGAGGAGCGCAGCTTCAGCGCCAGTGTCCTCTTCGAGCGAGCCGCGGAAGAGATTGCCGGTGACGTCGGTGAGCCTGACGTAGATGATGTCGCCCACATGGAGAAACTGGTCGGCGGTGGAGAAGTGGGTCCAGGACCAGTCATCGGGAGTGAGGATAAGAGTGTGCGTGCCGATGCGAGCGGTGACCTGGTACGGGAGAATGCCGGTGACAAGAGCGTGGGTGTAAAGGCCGGCAGCCGCCGGAATGGTCCAGTCGGGATGCTGGAAGCTGTCAAGCGAAAGACCGCCGGCGATGACGTTCAGCAGATGGCCGCGCCATCCGCGGCTGCGCTCGTAGGCGGCGAGGCCGTCGAGAACCGCCTGATTGGCGGACTTCTGGAGGTCGAGATCGAGGGTGGTGTAGACCCTCAGGCCGGCCGCGTGGACTTCTTCAGAACCGAATCGGCGGTCCAGCTCGCGGCGTACTTCTTCTACGAACCAGGGCGCAACGGAATTGGGCGGGGCCTCGATGTGGAGGCCGAGGGGGGCGGAACGAGCGGCCTCCGCCTGGGCAACGGTGATTTTGCCATCCTGCAGCATGGCATCGATGACGAGATTGCGGCGCCGGAAGGCGCGCTCGGGGCTGAGCACTGGCGAGAATTCGACGGGCCCTTTGGGTAAGCCAGCGAGGAGTGCGGCCTCGGGCAGGGTGAGGTTGTTCGCGTGCTTCGAGAAGTAGTATTCGGCGCCGGCTTCGAAGCCATAGACACCGCTGCCGAGATAGATTTGATTGCCGTAAAGGGTGAATATCTGTTGTTTGGTGAAGCGATGCTCGATCTGGAGAGAGAGGAAGACCTCCTGGAGCTTACGGGAGAGCGTGCGCTGATTGGTGAGAAAGAGGTCGCGGGCGAGCTGCATAGTGAGCGTGGAGGCTCCCTGAGCGCGGCCTTTGGAGAAGATGTCGTGCCAGGCGGCGCCGGCGACGCGTATGAGATTCACACCCCAGTGGCTTTCGAAGTCACGATCCTCGGTGGAGATGACGGCCTGGCGCAGAAGCGGAGAGAAATCGTTGTAGCCGACGGGAATGCGGCGTTCGAGCGCGAAGGAACCGATGATGCGGCCGTGGACGTCGTAGAGCTCTGTGGTGGAACTGGGGCGATAGTGCTCGAGCTGGTCGATCTGGGGCAGATCCACGGAGTAAACGAGCATGAGGCCGGCAAGCGAGCCGGCAGCGGCGGCGAGTAGGACGAGCAAGGCCAGGGCGACACTACCGGCGATCTTGCGGCGGCCCGCGCCCGGTCGAAATCGTGCAGAGCCGGGATCGGATACGGGCTCGTCGTCCCAGGTGGATGGGGTGATGAGATTCAAACTACCAGCGTAACGCTTCTTCGAGCGTGTTTCATCAGGAGGTCATCGGCCTCGGAGAGTACGGCGAACCGATATTGGTCTCGTTTGCGGCGGTGTGAGGATTCCCGCGGTTGACGCAACGCGCCTCAGGCCGATTTCTGTTTCAGAATCGCTATGGCCTTGTTGAGCTGGTCGTCGGGGCGCTGCTCCGTGGGGTTGGGCTGGTTCACGGGCAGGAAGTCGTCGGGGTTCTCGCTGACACGGACGTTGGGGGCGATGGCAGAATCGGCGATTTTGGTTCCGTCCGGAGTCTCGTATTTCGCGACGGTAAGCAGAAGGGCCGCGCCATCTGGAAGCGAGAAGGTCTTCAGCTCGCCGCCCTGACCGAAGGTGCGGTTTCCAACGACATCGCCGCGCTTGTTGTCGAGGATGGCGCCGGCAATGATTTCGGCAGCGCCCGCAGTACCGTGATTGACGAGGACGACCAGCGGAGCGGCAGTGACGAATTTGGAGGGCTCAGCAGTGAAGGTCTGGGTAGGGACGGTCTGACCAGCCAGCATGGCGATGGTACCCGTCCTGAGGAAGGCATTGGCCAGGCGAATTCCCTGCTGTGGATCGCCGGAGGCTACATCGCGGAGGTCGAGGATGACTTTGGTGCTGCCATCCTTTGGCATGGAGCGCAGCCGAGAGATGATCTGGTCCACACGGTCCGAGGTAAGGACGTACGGCTTGAGGTCGAGGATGCCGGTGTCCTTGTACTGCTGCAGGCCGAGGGGCGGGGGGACGATGGTCGCCAGGGTGAGCGTGATGCTATCCGGCTGCTCCTTGCCTGGACGAATGAGATCGAAGGAGACAGTGGAGCCAGCCTTGCCTTCAAGAAGCAGGCGGATCATCGCCAGGGACATGACGCGGGTCGATTTGCCGCCGATGGCCTCGATCAGGTCGCCATCCTGGATGTGAGCTTTGTCGGCAGGAGTGCCGGGGATGACAGAGACGACGTCGCCATAGCCGTAGCGCTTGGAGACTTCGAGGCCGGTGCCTGCCTGACCCTCGTGCTGATGCGCCTGGTAGGTGGCGTACTCCGACTGGGTGAGGTAGCTGGACTCGGCATCGAGGGATTCGAGCAGGCCGTGGAGAGCACCGTCGGTGATGGTATCGATATTGGGCTCGGTAACGTAGTCAGTCTGAATCTTGTGGAGGACATCCTCGTAAACGCCCATCTGGACATAGGCGCCGTCGCTCTGATCGGCGGAGACGCCGGCGGGGCCGAAGCCACCGAGGAAAACCACGAGGATAACGGCAATGGAAATGCCGAGGATGGCGCGATTGAAGCTTTTTGACATAGACAGGCTGACTGACGGAAGGACCGCCGGATACCTCAATGATAACGCACCCGGCGAGGACCATCCGGGGAAAGGAGTCGTTTCCGCGCAGAAGCCGGCTACTCGTAGCGGAGGGCCTCAATGGGATCGAGGGTGGCGGCTTTCCAGGCAGGATAGATGCCGAAGACCAGGCCGATGCCGCAGGAGACAATGAAGGCGATCACGGTCCAGAGCGTGGACATGCTGGCCGGGAACGAGACTCCGTAGCGGATGATGACGGTGATGACCGTACCGAGAAGGATGCCGATAATTCCACCAATGGCGCAAAGGGTCATCGCCTCAAAGGTGAACTGGACAAGCACATTGCGTTTGGTGGCGCCGATGGCCTTGCGCACACCGATTTCGCGGGTCCGCTCGGTGACGGAGACGAGCATGATGTTCATGACGCCGACGCCGCCAACGAGGAGGCCCACCGAAGAAACGGCGAACATAAAGAT
>Ga0335075_10004037_pt1 | contig 23018 bp, 19 predicted proteins | sample Lox_Sample_24_FD_206723 | JGI IMG/M metagenome (GOLD analysis project Ga0335075, IMG submission 206723) | Soil microbial communities from Loxahatchee National Wildlife Refuge, Florida, United States - Lox_Sample_2.4 | ecosystem: Environmental > Terrestrial > Soil > Wetlands | place: USA...
ATGGCCGTAAAGCAGACAGGGGAGAGAGCGGCCTTCAAGCTTATAACGTTGTGTGAACAGTAGCGTGCCCCATTTTCGACACGATGCAGAGAATGTTGTTTGGCTGGTCTTTTTCTATCACAGCCACTAATTTCAGGGGTTTTCAAAAATGGCACTTGGTCGGTGCCCCATGGGATCAAATCAACTAAATTTTCGCGGCAGCTTTTTCCTGACGTGCCTAGGCCCGGCCCAATCATTACTGCACGCTAGATAATTTACAACACCACGACTCCTGTACATTTCGGGCGCGCAGGAGCTTCATTGTCGATATCCTTCTCTTCCCCTCCCTCCTCAGCCCTTCTTTTTCTGGTACATTGGATAGACTTAGGCTGCTTTTATCCTTGTAATGATTCTGTGCAATAAATTTCACAGATACCACCGGCTCAGCTATCGCGTCGCAAAAGCATCCACTGTACGCTGGTGGGACACCTGAAAAGCGGCAGTCGTGGCCAGAGCTGCCACGTGAGATTCAGTGTGGAGAAAGACCTCTCTGGATCTCTGAGATTATTTTCGTGCAGCCTTGAACACCAGATGCCGTGGTGACACCCTTCCGGCGGGCGCGACCCGGACAGGCAACATTCTGCTTTCAATCCCAAACATCTCCTTCGAAAGTAAGGCGCGAAGCGCCATTCACACACACACCATGCCCTGGCGGCCATTGCCCCGGATAGCGTTTGCCGTCGCTACATTTCCTTTCCAACCATCTTCACCTGCCGACCTACCACTCGAACTTGGCGACGAACTCTATATTATTGAGCGGGGTGGCAAGGATGGCTCATGGTACAGGGGATATCTGGTTGCTCCGCCGTCACTTCTGGCAGGCCTTACATGCCGAAAAGGCCAGACCCTGGAAGCGCGCGTCTTCTCCGGCATTTTCCCCGCGAGTTGCGTAGAAGTGAGGGAAGAGCTTGGGGAGGTGGACATCTCGCAAAAATTGTGCAATGGGGCTGAAAATGGTGTGGACACTCCTGGAGACGATCATATTGATCCTCCGCACTCAAGCCAAGAGCAAGGGAATGGACAATCTAAGGCTGGCCCCAAGAGGCCGAATCTACCAACCCATGACTCGTTGAAAGGACTTGAGTTGGTCACGAATCAGACACATTCTCAGTCAAGAGACGTTACTCCCACCGGTGACAAGAGCCCTCTAACGCATCCGAAGTCGCACGACTCGGCCGGCCCAGTCCCGCCTGGAGCACTGGACTCTCAAGTACCTCGGCCCTCTAAACCAGCAGCGCCTGTGCCTATGCTGAAAATTGGAGACGAAACTCCGACTTCCGTTTCTGAGCCACTGGTAGATGAAATCGCCTCTTGTCTCAGAGAATGGCATTCCACCAATCTCCACGAACTTCTGTTAAACAGACAATATGGCACACTGGAGAAGGTGTCAGCAATCGTGTCACAGCTGGACCTCACAAGGCGACAACTATTACACGATGTGCTCACTGGCCAAGAACGTGTGGCTCTGCGAGAGAAAGCTGTGTGGGACTTGGTCAAAGGCAACAAGATGCTTAGCGGAGAAGTCATCGTCCGAGATCCGGCGAAACGTGGTCGGCTACTCAGACGAGACGATTCTGCCGTCGAAATGACGAAGCTGCAATCCCTGATGAGTCTTCTCGACCCAGGGACAGTCGCGCAGCCTGAGAGTCTTGCACTTCACCATCTCTTATTCGAGATCAAAGGGATCACCGGTGCAAATATAGGGCCCATGACCGTTACTGCGTCTCTGTGCCTGAAAGGCGAAGACGGGAACTTCGCTCCGCTCTCAGAAACATTCGCGGTTGATGTGTCCGCCGGAGAAGACTTTGCAAAGTTGGCATCGACGAGTAAAATGAAAACTCTATTCACCGATTTAAGTGGAATTGATGTAGGCGAACCTGGTGCGGCAACACAGGGCGAGCTTCACCTCGTCATCAAAGTTCAGACAAACCAACCGCCGAAGGATGCTCCTGCATCAGCAGATTTATCAACGCTCTCGAGAAACGGGACCTTGATGAACAAGAACGTAAGTGCGCTTCACAGCGGCCAACTTGACATACTCAGGGGTGGGAGGCGAAGTATTAGATTCGGTTCCATTCGGAAGACCGGTATAGACAGAAGAAAGCCGCCAGACCAAAGCGGACACCTCACTCCTAAGGACGAAGAATCTCCTCCTCCGCCCATTTCAAAAGAGGCTCCTGTCCTAGAGCCGCCGCCCAAAACCAAGGTGACGGAGGTCAACAGGACCATTTGCGTCGGCATTTTGGATATTCGAGCAGTCATGCGGCAGGGAAGGGATGTGGAACAATCGATAGCACTGTGGTTTCCAGCGTTGGCCGACGAAGAGACAGACGAAGATGATGATAGCCAGATATTTGATTCCGCAATTGCCAAGCTCCTGCATAGCCCGACAGGGAGGTATATTAGGTCAAGTCAAGCATCACGGGTCAACGTCCAGCTCTCGCCTTTTACCTCTCCTGATGCTCGGTCTCTCGCCAAGAGAAATCCCACCACGATGCACAAGATCACCCAGACGCAGAAGATAGGATTCTCTGAAGCACCAACGGAGAAGAGATCGGACATTTACATCACCTTGTCCAAGGCCGCCATGTCACGCGCCGCACTACTGTCGCATCCAGAATTAGGCTCCGTCCAGATCTCGAGGTCCTCACCTTTTCTCAACCTTCAGCTCACTTTGGAAGTCCGTGACGACTCTGGACGGCGCGTGGAAGACGCGATCTACCCCTCGTCGAACAGCAACGGCCATACTGCATGGCGAACAGTCGTGGTGGAACAAGGTGAAAGTTGGAATCAGACGATATGCTTAAAGATACCTCCGGATCGGGTGCCGGGATCTCATCTGATCATGAGCATAGCAGAGGCACCGGAATTTCCATTCGCCTTGGTTTGGATGCCATTATGGGATCAGCAAGCTTTCATCCACGACGGCCGTCATTCCCTCCTCATGCACGCGTACGACAAAAGTACTTCAAGTGTCACTGGTGGGAAAGGAGCTTATCTCTCTCTACCTTGGCAGGCTTCAGGAAAGGATTTTGCGTCGCAAATTGGCGATGCATCTGGACATATGGCGACCTTGGTCCTCGAGAGCTATCTCTGCAGCACCGAGTATTCTCAAGACCAAGTCATTATTAGCTTGATTAATTGGAAACAGCAGTCATCCTCCAACCTGTTGGGCTTGCTGAGAAAGGTCGTCTTTGTGCCAGAGATCGAAATTGTCAAGCAGAGGAGCGACGTGTTCGATGCCTTGTTCGCATTATTGGTGCACAAATCAGGCGACTCGGAATTTGAGGACTTGATTTTAAGTGATCTTATTACAGTGCTGGGCATTGTACATGATCGCCGATTCAATCTTGGCCCTCTAGTCGACCAGTACGCTCAACACCATTTTGAGTTCCCCTCGGCGGCGCCGTGTCTGATTCGAAGCTATACTCGATTGCTACGAGGTACGTCCGACTCCCAGCAGTCCCGGAACCTGCGAGCCTCGTTCAAAGTCGGACGTTACATCATGAAGTTCATCGTCACTGCACGCCAGCAGCAAAAGTTCCAAGCAGAAGGTCTGGTGACTCGTCAGAACAATTTCAACGAAGAGATGCAATCAATCTTCCGAGCTCTTGAGAGCTTGATGCGGAACGAGTCTGCGGCTCTGGTAGGAAGCAAAACCCTTCTAGTTCAGCATTTTCATTCTTGGCTGCCGGAGCTTCTACCCGTCTTCTCAACAGACGACGTCACAAGAATAGCAACGAGGTTCATGGACTCGTGCGAAGCCGTGAAAGGCAAGCTGGTGTTGTACAGAATCATACTCATACTCAACTACGCGCAAATTGACAGCCTGTGGCGCGCACCCGCGGAGCGTCAAAAGCTGATAGCCAACTGCGTGCGGTGGCTGTCGCCCTATTGGGGCGTAACTGATCAAGTAACGGAACAATGGCGCGAGCAAGTCAGACTCTGTTCTTCTGTCGTTGCCGAGTTTCTCAAAGAGCCAACTTCCGCGTTGTATGACTTCATGCCAAAAATCGTCAGTTCATATTACACCATCAAGGCCAATGGCTTGACTGAGAAGAGTTCTTTGTCTCTTCTATTCTCGAAAACTTATCCGTTCTCATCGAGACCCACCAACACGAAGGAAACCTTTGATGAGGCTCTACTTGAGCTTACTGCACTCATGTCTTCGATCTCTTCGATCTCTGCCGCCTCAACCAACTCTGTCCCGAACCAAGAGCTTTCCGGATACATTCATTCGACGCTGAATGCGCAACAATCAATACTCGCATGTGAAGCATATCCCGCAAGTTGGCTAAGTCTTAACATTTACCATCATCGCTCAAGCTTAGAGATCCTTAGCTACATCTCGACATTGCTTAGGAAGTCTTTCCTACCATCACCTGACTTCGCCGAGGACTTTGACATGGAGCTCTGGAAGACCTTCTTCACGACCCTGCTGAAGATTGTGGGAAGCGAAGTCCTAGCACTCGAGACTTTGCCTGAGCAGAAACGACGCGCCGTTTGGAAGATCGCCGGTGACGTGCGAGAGAGTGGAGCGGAATTGCTCCGGCAAGCTTGGGATAGCATTGGCTGGGAGGCAAGCGCTGACGAGAATAGGAGGTATGGGCTGAAGAGGTTGGGAGGTTATCAAGTGCAATATGTCCCAAGCCTAGTCTCACCTGTTGTGGAGCTCTGCCTGAGCGTGCAAGAGGGCGTCCGACGGGTGGCTGTCGAAATCCTGAAGACCATGATCGTAAGTGAATGGGCCCTCGGTGAAGATCTTAGCCCAATTGAGGCCGAGATGATCGTCAGTTTCGACGTTATCTTCAAGACAAAGCGCGTCAATGAGAGTGTCACGCAGAAGCTCTTCATTGGCGAGCTACTCGAGATGTTCGCGCCCATTGCCAGCCAGCCCGATGACGCACTCTGGGTCGCCCTAAGGGAATTGCTTGCGACAATCGACGAGCTTCTGGATTTGCTTGTAGCCGCCCATGGAGACTCGATGGAATCAAGCTTGCACACCTTGCGATTAATGGACTTCATGAAGGACATGCAGAAGGAGGACATCTACGTACGTTATGTACACGACCTGGCTCTGACACAGGAAAGGTCAAAGAACAGCACAGAAGCCGGTCTTGCCCTGCGCCTTCATGCAGACTTGTACCCCTGGGACTCAAACAAGATGCTTCCGGCAATGACAAGCCCGCCCTTTCCGGCGCAGTCAGCCTTCGACCGTAAAGAAGCAATTTACTTCCAGATGATTCAGCACTTTGAAAATGGACGGGCTTGGTTACTTGCCTTGACGGCCTATAAGGAGCTTGCCAACCTCTACGAGAACGTAACCTTCGATTTCTCTAAGCTTGCAAGGACTCAACGAGCAATGGGCCATATCCACGAATCTATTGCGAAGGAACCGAGGCAGGCTCCGCGTTACTTCAAAGTCTCGTATCACGGTCTGGGCTTTCCTGCATCCATCAGGGACAAGCAGTACATATTCGAAGAATCTCCGTCTGAGCGAATGGCCACGTTTACTGATCGACTACAGAAACAATATCCTGCCGTGCAGGTGACTCAATCAAGGGACGTGGATGACCTAGAGGGACAATTCGTGCAGGTGACCAGTGTTAGTGCCCAACGGGACTTCAATCATCCTGTGAACTCGCGGGCTCGAGTCACAGGTTCGATTAAAGATTACCTCCTAGCCTCTCATCCAATCCAGTTCTCGGCCACTCTGAAGAGGCAAACAGCCGGCACCAACGTAAAGGAGCATTGGACAGAGAAAGTGGTCTACACCACTGCCGAGCCTTTCCCAAACATTCTTCGCCAAAGCGAAATCGTCTCAGCTGAAACAGTCCGACTCTCCCCCATCCAAACTGCTATCGAACGAACATGGCGAAAAACTGTGGAGCTGAACATTCTTGAAAAACGAGCTTCCAGAGGGGATGATCCCAATAACAGCAATCTTACTGCGACGCTACTCCAACTTCTCGACAACACCTCGTCATCGGATAGTTGTCTTGCGCTCTACAGACAGTTGTTACCCGAGCCTGCAAAGGAACTCCAGGACAATCATATAACAGCCGACGATGCTAGCGAGGAGACTGACACCAGTACATATGATCAGTTTACGCCTTTGAGAAGCAGTCTGGAAACGGCGCTCTACGTTGCTCTGTCTGATCACGCTGCGGCTATAAAACACTGTCTGACGCTATACGCTAGACCTTCTCTCCAAGCCACGCGTAGGGATCTCTATCAAAGGCTCGATGCAGTTTACCCACAAGAGGCAAGACTATCTACTGCACCAGGACCCGAACATGAGCGTAGTAGTCACTCGGATACACACTCATCTAGCTCTGGTGTACACAGACCTTTTGTGGACCCACCCAATCCCCATGACGAAAAGACGAGCATGGAGCACGCCAAACGTGAGTCTATGAACGGAAGAGTCATGAGCCCTGATCTTTCGGAGTCAGGCAGGACATCTCGACAGGGCAATTCCCAGCGGCTGAGCCTTCAAGCTCTGAGAGGAGCCGCCACATCTATACTGTCGGACGTCAACGAGCCTCGTCGCGCGAACACCGTTCATTCACGCACGAGCACAACTCATTCCACCGGCACAAGTCCTGTATCGGCACCAACGCTTGAGCAGTCTAACGGCATCCCCATACCTGAGTCATCAACCGTTACGACATTTCCTCACGTTAATCCCAGGCAATCAACCGACCCTTCCGAAAAGGAGGAGCAGTCAAGTAGAGCGGCCAGTAACGAAGCCCAGGGAGCGCAACCCGTTAAAAAGAGGAGATCGATCTTTGGGGGCTCCACGACCTCAGATGCGCCCGGGCCTGTGATAGTCGCAGCTGTACAAGAGACAAGTGATCAGTGGGGACGGAGTCTGAAGGAAAGCTTAGGCGCCAATATCAGCACCTCAAGGTTTGAAACGTATGACGAGAATAGCCTTCGACCGCAGATATCGGGGGAGGAGGTTGAAAGGCCAGCAACCGCTGAGGGTGAAAATACGAACGGTACGGGGAAAGTCAAGAAGAGGTTCAGTCTGATAAGACTGGGCATGAAGAAGAGCGGGAACAGTCTCAGTGCGAAGCTTGATCTAGATGGCGTTGAGGGGAAGTAAGTAGGCATGCAATGGGGCTTGTCATTGGGCGGATCCTGGAGGGTTGTGTATGTTGTATCACAAAGTGCGGTCTAGTCTTTGGTTTCAAATTTGTCCAAGTAGTGGAATTGGGATTGGGATTGGGTTGGGGTAGCATTATTATACCCAGCGATCATGTTTCCGCGTTCGTTCAACTATGTATTGAATGGTTTTTTGACGCTGCCTCGTGTGAGAAAGACCGCTGTTTGCAAAACTTGACAATGTGTGTAACGGAGAATTTGTAAATCTGTGTGCGGAGGCCTATGAAATGGTTAAGGACGCCAGCCGCGCGGGGTTGGTCCGACATCGAAGCCTGTACTACCCAATTTGATGATGTGGTGGCCCATCTGGAAGCGAAGAAGAAACCGCAAGCCCTGCGAATGCCTACCGCAAGACCGGCCTCCAGGACCAGTAAGTGTTCTGTTCGAGGTACACTCTATGTTTTAATCCACACCTAGATATGGAGATCGGTACCAATCCCCTGTTTGATGGTCGGGCAGAAGAGGAGACCCATTCATGATCTTCTGTTGAGATCAGAGCATCCGAACTCGCGCCAAAAGCCAGACCGAGTTTACGGACTGCAAGCGACGAAAAACTTCGAACAGCTTCTGTCAACGCCTGTGGTTAGTACTTCGCTCTATGGCACCTGTACTGCTACCAGAGATATTGTGAAAAGGCCTGAAGCGCTTGACTTGTCTCTTAGAGAATCTATTCTCGAGGCGGTGCGGCCCACATTACTGCATCTTGACCTGTTCCCTGTACTCAAGATCTGGGCCGTTTTGGCACAGCTTCGAGGGAGGTGACTCGACCAGTGAACAAACAAATTGCAATTTCAGAAGCGTTTACAGCAGCAACAACCCGGTTGATAGCTTCGTGCGAGATTCCGACGCTGGGATCACGAGTGCCAGACTTCGCCATTTCCATAGAATGCAGATTTCTTTAGTGTAACTTGGGTGTGCGCAGCTTGCTCATGTGGAATAGCTACCAAAAACGCGTTTGTTGCACGGAACATTCCGGCGTTTCTCGTTGGAGTTTTTGAAACTGGGGAACAACCGAGGCTGTCCTCCCGCCATAACGTTGAATCCTAACTCCTCCCCGCATTCCGGGTAAAGGATGTATGATAGATTACTGATCCTGAATTCAACATTCAATGAGAACTTCAATTCCCTCTAAATACCGCATTGAACGCCGAAGAAGAATACTTAACACATTCCTTTAGTACTTCGCTACAAGCCCCCATCCCCAAAAATGCCTCTCCAAAAAGCATCCGAAAGGATCCCCATCCTCGCTCGCCACCTCGTCAGCGACCGCGCCAAGCAGACACTGGACGCTGTCCAGAAATTCGTCGAGGAGGAATGCATCCCCGCCGACGCCATCTTCCAGGCCCAACTCGGTTCGGGAACCAAAGAACGCTTCTCCGCCCACCCGCCCATAATCGAGGAGCTGAAAACGAAGGCCAAGGCCCTCGGGCTATGGAACTTATTCCTGCCCAAGAACCATTTCAAGCAGGGCGCCGGCTTCAGTAACCTTGAATATGGGCTCATGGCTGAATGGCTCGGCAGGAGTGTCCTGGCTAGTGAGGTATTGCCCTCACCCTTCCCTCAGATGGAGTCACACTGAATAGCTTCTTGTCAAAAAGGCCATGAATTGTAATGCACCCGATACCGGGAATATGGAGTTGCTCGCCAAGTACGGGAACGAACAGCAAAAGGCGCAATGGCTTACGCCGCTGTTGAATGGGGAGATCCGGTCTTCGTTCTTGATGACGGAGCCAGATGTCGCTTCCAGTGATGCGACGAACATCACTTTCTCAATCCGCAGAGACGGCGGAGATTACGTGCTTAATGGCTCGGTATGAAAATTTTAACACCCCCTAGATTAACCCGAGTCGCTGACAGAGAGGGCTTACTTCTAGAAATGGTGGTCCTCTGGAGCAGGAGATCTCCGCTGCAAAATCTACTTGGTAATGGGCAAGACGTCCCCGAATCACCCGGAAGTGCACAAGCGGCAATCTGTCATCCTTGTCCCAGCCTCCACTCCAGGAATCAGGGTCCACCGCATGCTGTCCGTCTTCGGGTACGACGACGCGCCGCACGGCCACGGGCATATCTTCTTCGACAACGTCCGCGTCCCGGCTTCGAATATGGTCCTGGGCGAGGGTCGTGGGTTTGAGATTGTCCAGGGCCGTCTCGGACCTGGACGGATACATCATGCTATGCGAACTGTTGGCAGCGTACGTAAATCGTGTCCTTTTCAAAGCTTGAATCAGACTTAACTGAGACCAAAATACTAGGCCGAGAAAGGATTGGAGTACTTCGTCGCTCGCGTCAACGACCCCGAGCGAACCCCTTTCGGCAAAACGCTCAGCGGCCAAGGGGCGACCATCGAGCGGATCGCGCATTGCCGAATCGAGATCGACGCTGCTCGCCTCATCGTGCTCAACGCTGCTGCGAAGATCGACGAAATCGACGCGAAGCATGCTCTGGTCGAGATCGCTGAGGCGAAAGTCTACGTGCCTACCGTGGCACTCAAGGTGATCGATCAGGCGATCCAAGCGCACGGCGGCGGTGGCGTTTCGCAAGAGTTCCCGTTGGCGGGCATGTGGGCTTCGGGGCGGACAATGAGACTGGTAGATGGGCCGGATGAGGTGCATCTGCAGCAGTTGGGCAAGAATGAGAATAGGAAGGGGAAGGACTTGCTGGAGAAGATGGAAATGCAGATGCAGGCTATCAAGGCCTTGTTCGAAAGGTATGGGACGGAGATTGTGGATCCATTACAGCTGGATAGGGAGTCGGGTGCGAAGGCAAAGCTGTAAGAAGAGTCACTACTGGATCTTTGGCATTTAATTGCAGATATGTACATGTGGTATAGGGCAACTATCTGGTATTTCTTCTCATAGAACTTCAGGTCTTACAAAAAGCTCGTGAGACTGTCCATGGTGCCAAGACACGTCTCGAAGATCGGCACGCTCATACTTGTCAGGCCGCAGAGCGTGACGTTCCGCTGTGCTGCCGTGACGTTCGCATAGGGCCTGACGAGTTTTGTCCGAAGGTCCGTGTACCGTCTAAACGTCGTGGCGTTGCTGGTAATGTCCTGGGCAACGCCATGCCACCATGCTGGGCTTAGAGGTTCATTCGGAGCGAGCTTGTTGTCGTAATCGTATGTGGACCGTGCCGAGTACTCGAACTCCCACGTTACGTCGCCCGCGGCGGTCCAGGCATTGGTGTTGGAGACGTTGGCGTAGTACGTGATTGAGTCGATGATGGAGAAGGTGTCAGGGTCGACGAGGTAGTAGCGGAAGCCGGCGTTGTACCCTTGGTACGGGGTCACGGACGGCATGATATAGGCGACGGCGGCGGCATTCTTGGCGGATTTGATGGTTGCGTTGTTGCCGTATATCACGCCGAACTCGTCCTGGTGAGTGTGGCCGAAGAAGGTGCCTCGGATTGTATTGTTGAAGCGGTCTACGATCGCGTACCTGAGACCAAAATTAGAGGGAACTGTGGACCGAGGGGGCTTCGGTTGTTCCGGATTGACGGTACTGGCGAAACAACGCGAGATGTCTGACTTACCAGAGATCCGTTGGCGCTGGTAGGCTTTCATAGGAAGTGCTACCACCCGTATTTACGTGCTGAATTATCCACACAGCTTGCTGATTAGATTCGGCTTCAAGGAGGTAGTCGATGAGGATCGCGAACATCCCCGTCTTGTCTGGGACGTTGGCTTGTATGTAAGCGTAGATGTTGAAGTTATACCAAGCATCGGAGTTGAGTGAAATGATAACAAGACCCTCTTTCGTCACCGTCCTATAGATCCCGAGCCCACTGGTGATTACTGTCTGCGCATCCGCTACGCTGAGCCATCCGTAATTGGCCCAAGCGCTGCTCACGTTTGCGTAGTTGTATAGCTGCTGGACCGGATAGGAAGCATTGGCGGGGAGTATATTGTCGTTGACCGGGAAGGCAGTGAAGGCATGGGGAAAAGTGTCGTGGTTGCTTTACTCGATGTCATCTAACAAATTCGTGTTGAAGGGCTAGTAAACCACACGAAACTTACCCTAAGGTAGGATACAACGGAACGTCGCCCATTCCGTTGAAGAACTGCTGGTAGCTCTCGAGCTCATTGGCCAGAACGTAGGGTTCAGTTAGCTCCCAGAGGTCGTGGGATACCAAATCGCCAGTGTAGATACCGAAGGAAAAGTCGGCCCATTTGTATCCCGTCACCTTGGGAACTGCACGGAAGACAGATGTTGCTAGTGCTTCTGGTGTATCACACTGATAGTTTCCAAAAAGCGAGGCTGGCAGGTTGATGGGTGCTGACACGTTCGTGTACGGAAAGACGCGACAACACAAAGTACCACCGCAATTGGCCTCTGACCCGACAACATATCGCAAATCTAGATGGTAATCACTGAAGTGTAACACCCTGAGAGGTTCCCTTTTACTAGGAACTAAGGAGACTGGCGCTGGTTTTGTGGTGCCTTTGAAGAGTGCATTCAGATCAAGATGGGGTGGTGGAGGCAATGTGCACGTTCCAAACATGAAGGCACACAGGGTTTGGCCGTCCTGGCCTTGCATGTCCATTGCAGGAAAAGTGCCCCCTATATCCGTACTGGCAACCTTGAGAAGGCCGATGCAGACGGGCATTGGAATGAAGGCATTAAGTTCTGTGCAGAAAGGATCTGCGATGATGCTCAAGGCTTCCTGCTGCACTCGCATTGTGGCAGCAATACCTGACATGATTTTCTTACATGTCTGGCAGTTGGTCGAGTTGGCTTTCTTGAGCAGCGCAACGAGCCCGAAAGCCTCGGCTGCAAACTGAGTCGCATTCTGAAGACCTGGAGCTGCCGGAGCACCTGCTATTGAAGCAGCCACGCTGCTGAATGAAGGATAAGCCAAGTCCGAAGATTTGACCACGTAGGAAGTCGGGCGAAGAATTGATGAGGGCTTTGATGCATAAGTGAACGTATCGGACCACGGATGGCTGGTAGGCGTAGCACTGGCACTATTAAGTCCGCTCCCTGATCCATAAGTGGTTGTTGCGGGGGAAACGCTACTTTCGACGAAAGTCAAATACGTGAAGGTCAGTGGGGTGCTCGTATCCTCAGCGAGGGTAGAGACTGCACAAAGTGCGCCGAGCACCACAGTGATTCTCATGTCGAAGGAAAATTAAACAAGGAGAATTTCGTACTCGACGACTAATGGTATAAGAAATAGCTGGCACGCAGATAGGAACGGAAGCGTGATGAAAGGAAAGCTGGATTCCTCCGTGCCATAACGCTACACAAATGAGGTGGGAGTTGGATCTGAGGCAACTTATTGAACGCACTGACCTCACTATTAGCGCGACACTCGTTGAACGTAGCGAGACTCAAAATAGGAACTTGGGGCCAATGCCTACGGCTAGTGACAGTTCATGCAGATGAACCAATGAGCATTCGACCGAGCTCCTTTTTAGGGAGCTCCTTGGGAGGCCCAACTACCAAAGGTGCGAGGCCTGTTTCGAAGTCGTAGATCTGGAGAACGTATTGACGCGAACACATGGAAATTAAAGCCTTGAGGGTTGGTATGCCCGGTCCGGGAAAACGTGGGACCGAAAAATGGGAAGCTTGAACAGTCTTCTTTCTGGTTGGCTTGGTTGGTGCCAGGACTTTGAAAGAAGTAGGCATTATCGACATCGTCCGTAGGTGCCAACTATTCAATCCTGTTTCTGCACCGATGAAAGTGTACAATGTGCTCCTGGTAAAACGTGAAACATCGAATGCATCGTTTCGCCGTGATCGTCTTCCAGTCTAGGAGAGAATTGGGATTGAGACGAAGATCCTAGCATTAGCTTAGAGTACAAGATAGATTCAGTGTGGAGGAACTTCTCTAATGGATAAAGTCAGGAAAGAGCTGTGTATTGGCTTAGAGCTTGAGCCAGGAACCACGGCAGAGCACTACTAGCTAGCTTCTGGAATGAGATGGCTTCAGGATTGAGGCATGCACAGAAACATGTTCCAGGAGTAGTTCCATACAATGCTTCGAGAGAGCCGAGGCTGTCCTCTAACAATCAGCTACACTCATCTCAATACTTAATCCGAGGATCTGTGAGAGGTGTTGAAGGAAAAGAGAGTACTTCGAATTGAAGGTCTAGAACTCGCGAATGACGTGATCGCTAGGGTAATCACAGATTCCCCATCAGGAAGCCTTCGCATGATTGGGTAGCTGTACAATTTCAAATGATTCCATTTAATGATCGCAAATCGTCCCACAGCCAGCATCTTCTACAATCTGCATTCAATCCACACAGAAAACCTCTTATCCTCTCTCTTTCTAGCACTACCTCTTGTGACTTACGACCAAGACATAAATATACCCCTCTACCATCCTAAAAATCCCCTCGCTAGCAACACAACCTTCAAACTGTTCTCCTCAACTTTCCGCCGCCCGCTCCTCACCCCCTTGCGCTCGAGCCTCACACTCTCCGTCGCAGTGACATCTGCCTTCCAACAGAAACCCGGCCCTACCACAGCTGTGCACAAGAACCCATTTTCCTCCGCCGCGCCCTCGCGCCCCTTCTCTTCCTCCCACGCGCCCAACTTCTCATCCGCCTCCAAGATGTCTCCTTCTGTACCCCACACCAAAGTCGCCATTATCGGCTCCGGCCCCGCCGCCCACACCGCCGCCATCTACCTTTCTCGCGCCGAGCTCCAGCCCGTCCTCTATGAAGGCATGCTCGCCAACGGCACAGCCGCTGGTGGCCAGTTGACCACCACCACAGACGTGGAGAACTATCCTGGCTTTCCAAAAGGCATTGGTGGCCCTGAGCTTATGGAGCAGATGCGTGCGCAGTCTGAGCGCTTCGGGACTCAGATCATCACCGAAACGATCGCCAGAGTGGACCTTAAGTCGAAACCATTCAGATTATGGCGCGAGTACGAAGACGGAGAGTCAGATGCGCCGGCACACACGGCGGACGCGCTTATCATAGCCACGGGCGCGAACGCGCGGAGGTTGGGTCTACCAGGCGAAGAAAAATACTGGCAGAACGGCATTTCCGCATGCGCGGTCTGCGATGGTGCCGTCCCCATCTTCCGCAAGAAACCGCTCGTCGTGATCGGGGGCGGTGACTCCGCAGCTGAAGAGGCCATGTTCCTCACCAAATACGGGTCGAAAGTCATAGTGCTTGTACGGAAAGATAAACTTCGCGCATCCAAGACGATGGCGAAGCGGCTACTGGCAAACCCGAAGGTCGAGGTCAAATTTAATACAGTGGCCGTCGAGGTCCAGGGCGAAGATAAACCCCGAGGGCTGATGACACATTTGAAAATTAAGAACGTTAATACCAATGAAGAGGAGATACTGGATGCGAACGGGCTGTTCTACGCTGTGGGTCACGATCCGGCGACCGGGCTATTCAAGACGCAGATCGATTGTGACGAGGACGGATACATCTTGACGAAGCCAGGAACGAGCTACACAAGCGTGCCGGGCGCGTTTGCGGCTGGTGACGTGCAGGATAAGCGATACAGACAGGCAGTTACCAGTGCAGGCAGTGGGTGCATCGCGGCGTTGGAAGCGGAGAAGTATCTGGCGGAGCTAGAAGATGAAGAGACACGTCTAGAAAAGGACAAGGAGGTCAAGAAGGCCGAGATCAACGGCGAGAATTTGCCAGAGTACCGCTCGAACCCGTTGTTGTGAGAAACCGGATATTCTTTTTTTGTTGCACGAGCAATCTAGAAATCGCTAGAGCATAGGTTCTGCAGGAGGGCACGCGTTTCTGCTACGATAGAAGGGAATAGAATCCAGACCTCTCCATATCATACCCTACCGTCTTCCCATTTTCGCACTCCGAGCCTCTGAGTGGCTGGTGTCGCTAATGATAGGCCTCAACGACACCCCTACCTTTCCCCAGTACATCTCTCGACCCAGCAAGCACGTTTGCCGTACAGGGCAATGATGACAAATCTCCATCTGTTCTGCTGTGCTCCTCGTCCTCGTATCTTAAAGCTCTTACCATCCTCGTCCTGACCGTAGGTGTTAATATACTCCCATTACTTAATCAGGCATAATTGAGATACCCGAACGGCCAAAATCAACCAAAAACATTGCCCATCTGCATGCATGACAAAGATGCCCTTTCTTTCTTCCCTCCAATACTATGCAGCCAAGTCATTTAGCGTCCTCTGTCTGCATTTTGCTTGTCGGGTTGCTCGGAATCTACACCTACCTTGTTTTGGCGGGGAAAAGAGTGACGCTTCCATGGCATCAGATTGGCGTTTGAGCAGCTTTGGGTTTTCTAGCGACGCTAACCCCGTAGTAGCGGGTTGGAGCAAGCGGTTTCACGGACAACCAATGGGATGGAGAAAATTGTATTTAACAGGTCATAACATTGTTTTCACTTGATTTTTTACATGCTCATAGAATGACACAACCTTTCGGTAGTCCACAGGGTCCACTTTCTTTTTCAGCGGCATCAGTCGCGTCGGCAGGAGCAGGCGCAGATGTCGCAGGCTTCTCCGCTTCCGCCTTTTTCTCCGTGGAAGCTAATGGTTTTGAGGTGTTGGCAGTGTTCGGTGTTGTATTATTCTGAGTGGAGGTCGGCACAGCAGCTGCGGCTGCTGCCGGCTGAGGCTCATCACTCTTGGCAGCCCCGCCGTCCGTGGGTCCATCTAGTCACTGGCCAAAGCTGACCTTGGAGACAGCGCCGTAGAAGGCTTGGCCCTGCTTCTCGGCAAGATCAAGCTCCTTTGCCGAGGGCTGTCTGGAGCCATCGGCGCCAGAGAAGGTACCAGCTCCCCATGGTGAACCACCGCGGGCTTCGCTGAGATCAGCGAGGATTGGGAAAGTGGTGGCGTAGCCGAGTGGGACGTAGATTATGCCGTGGTGGGTGAGGGTGCTCATGGCGGCAATGGCTGTGGATTCTTGACCACCACCACTAGTGCCGGTGCTGATGAAGAGGCCGGCGTATTTACCCCAGAGGGCACCTGATTGCCAGAGACCGCCGGTTGAGTCCCAGAAGGCTTTCCATTGGGCGGGAAAGTTGCCATAACGAGTCGGGATACCAAAGAGAAAAGCATCGTAGGTCTTGATGATGTCGGGGGTAATGATAGGGATATCGGATTTGGGAGGGGCGTGCATCTTGGTCAGAACTTCTTCGGGAAGCGTCTCAGCGACTCTGGGAGGCTAGGGTCAGTACTTGTGCTTCGGAAGGCGTGATCTACAGTAGCAAGTCAACAAGGCTGCGGCTCACTGGTAGAGGTCGGCTGTTCCACCTGCCGCTTCGATGCCCTTCTTCTCGGCTTCTGCCAATGTCTTGATATGGCCATACATGGAGTACTGGTAAATGTAAAGGTCAGCAGGTGAAAGTAGGCGGTAGCGTCATCTATGGAGGGGTCAATTGGCATCGGAAGCATACGAAGATGATGGCGATTTTGGGAGCCATGATGGGGTTGTTTTGCGTTCAAATTTGTGGAATACGGTTGGGAAGATTGTTGGTGAGCTTGAGCGACGAGAACGAGAAACGCTGTGAAGAAGGTGGGAGCTGGGAGGGGTTTTGTAGTTGTTGTGTTTCGACCCCATGCAGAGCTTTCGACGCAATCGATATGTAAGCTCCACCTAATGGGAATATGCCAAGTGGGGCTTCTGCTTGGGGGGTCGGCGCCGACCTCCCACGCGGCACTCTCATTGCTTAACAAATTCTGACCAACGCTCACACCACCTTATCCTGCCCTGATTACGAACCCGCCCCGCAACAGCCGCTAGTAGCTTCCACATATACTCCCACTCCAATCCCCTACCACGACGCTGACAGAGCAGTCTTGCAAGCGGCCTCCCAGGTGGGCCGTTAGAGGCTCGACAGGTACAAGCCAACTAATGCAAGGCACACCTTGACCTGACAGTAAAGCTCAAATCAGGGTAGCTCTGAGCATGTTCCGCGTAGATCGAAGAATGAACTCGCCGCCGCCGCAGGAAATGGCCCGCGACCATCCCCTTTGTCCATCACCCTATTTCTTCAACGCCACTTTGGTTTTGTGGGCAAAATCTGGGCTCGACAGCTTTGCCAGATATCTAAGAAATGCTAATTCCAGCACACATAGAGGCTGCTCAGGGTTGCTTAGGGTTGGCTGGGTATAGTTGCCGAAGGCCGGTGCCGCTTGGGAGGTTCCCTCGGAGACGCTCCAGGATGCTTTTTGAGTGATTGTAGTACTGGCATAGGCAAAAGGGGGGTGCTGCTTTGAGGGTTGTTGGGGGTCCCGAGCCATTCCGCTACATTCAGTCTTCGGCCAACAGCGATCTATTGTTCTAGGTATCATGGCATTTGCCGAAGCACTCTCCCGTCCAATCTTCCACATCCTAACGACTCCCTTGACTAATCAATCATACGACATCGTCAGCTTCTTCTCCCTCTGTCTAACCCTCTCCATTTCTTCCTTTTGCTCCCTCAATTTCTTCTTTCGTTCATACACTGCCCGGACCGTCCGCTTCACTTGTTCCCTACCTTCCTCAAAATTCGCCCTTGCCAAACTAACCACCTTCTCAACGTCCTCGGGCGTGTAGATGAAATTCCACGTCGACATGAAATCCGTCTTATCCGGGTCGACGCCCTCGACTTTCGGATTGGGTAGCAGTGGGAAGTAGACGACCGCGATGCCCGCGCCAGGCTCCATGAGGTGGAAGTTGGCTTCTTCAGGATCGTCGGCGGAGAGACGCTTGCTTGGTGGGGGTTCTTCATCGGAGGTTCGTTCTTCGGACCTCCTCACCCAGACGGTACAGTAGCTGAGATCTGTGTCTAGGTTGTCATTGTACTCGCCGGCGGACTTCTTTTTCTGAGCAGTCTCTTTTCGTTGTGCCTCTCTGGCCTCGGCTACTTTCGTTGCTGCTTCTTGAGGCGACGTGGCTTCAGCATCTTCAAGGGCAGCCGCTGTTTCTTCTGGCTTTGTCGATTTACGTGGCCAGCCAGCACCCATCGGCCATCCTTTGATTTTGCGCTGGCGTGCATAGCCGTCCACCACGGAGAGCCAGTTTTCCCGTTGAATGTCCGCGGAAGCGTCGAATGCAACGAGTACATCGACGCCGCGTCCCGGGCGCAGGAGAGGATAGATGGGGAGATTATTGCTCATTCCTGCATCCATAAGTTGCAAGTGATCATTGTGGAAGACAGATTCGGGACATGAGGCTGGCAATTGATCTTTCATGCCGTAGACGAAGTTTGGTATAGTTCCTGGATCAATGGGATGGATCTTTATTAAGTCGTCATTCTTTTCCGACAGTATTTGATCAAGACCACCGAAACCGGCTATGCCCTTAATAATTGGCCTGATTTCTTTGTAATAGTGAGACAGCGTGGCACAGAACGCACTGCCCCAGACACCCATCATGAATGGTATCCTAACTTCCGGCATTGCGGTTCCGGTGTCGAGTAATTGATTGCGTCCGTTGTTGAATGAGCGACCGAGAGCGTAAGTCGGGATTCTCGCTTAGCTTCCTCTCTTACTCTGTCTTTCAGGTTCCCGCCATCCAGCCCATTTTCCTCCTCCTTGTCGACTTTCCTGGAGGCTTGTTCAACCGGTATCTCATGCCTGACAGCAGTGTAAATGGGTAGAGGGTGCTTCCCATCATCGATAAGTGTGCGCTGGTTCGACAGCTTCAGATCCCTGTCGCAGACGTCAAGATCACCCTTTGGGACCAGAAGTCGTGCCGCGAGTAGAAGGCCATAAACATCCACAAGGCCGAAGTCAGCTTTTGGATCGCCCTTGAGCTTCTCAATAAAGCCGCTCAGTAAAAACTTGTTGGTCGGTGCGCTCGTGATCAGTTTCAATGCATCGGGCGGAAACGCAATATGCGTTCCTATTCGGGATTTCAGATGATGGATCAATTTCTCGTGATTCTGACCGGCAAGACTCGAGTAATAGAGTGTTTGCAGCCAGCAGCTTCCGCTTACCCCTGCAGTGTAGGTGATGCAGTCGAAAAGGCCCGCCTCTTGAGCTGACAAATACGAGCTCGTACCGGCGACGAGTGCTCGGAGACCACCTCCTGATCCACATATTGCAATTACAGGCACGTCATCTGGGTGGATGTCCTTCTCGTCGATGTCAAGGTATTTGGCCAAGGCTTTGATCACACGTTCCCGCCGTCTCTGACGAAAGGCCTGCTCCTCACTACACAAATCGTCGCCTACTCGCACGGATGCATCCCACATAATCTCAGGATTGATACCAGCGTCGTGCGCCTCTCGCCATATTTCATCCGCCAGTGTGCCAGGCCTCATCGAGACCTCAAATTGTAGTTTTTGGATTGCATCCGGTATCATTCGCGCCCATTGAGGAAGGAGCACGTCAGTGATCTTGTCGCCGACGCCTGCCCACTTGAATCGAGCGATACCTTCACGGACGGAGTTGAAATCGCGTGAAAATTGTGCCCACGCTGAAAGGTCGTCATCTTCGAAAGTTGGGGTACGGGAGTTTGCGTTGTCGGATTGAGTATCGGCTTTTTTGCGTCCTCGTTCCCAGTCTTGATCTGTGTGTAGCTTCTCGTCTCTAATTAAGGATCTTCGGGCCTGTGAAACAAGATGGACATCTCGTGGCAGATGTGTAAGCGATGGACTGTCGTAGGAAACCCGCGTTCTCTGGGCGAAACCGTGGATTCCCGACGCGGCAATAGCCACAAAGGTGCCATAGCAAGCAATGCTTGGTGGTCTCAAAACCTTTGCGGCACACATTGAGAACACGGTGCCGCTCGGGCGCGAAGTTACGAGACGTCGAAGGCCATATGAACAAGGTTGTGGGGAAGCGAAGTTTCTGTTGAGTTCTTTTTCCTTGAACTTCTTATCCTTTAGCGGGGCTAAGCTGCGGGATCGCCAGGGGAGCTCCAGGTGATATTTTGTACGGTAGCCCGCACGCTTACGTTCTCTAAGTGCTGGAACGTCTCTTAACGCCGGTATTCATTTCCGAGCTTCTGAGAACCCTCAAGTAAAGCAAGCGGACTTTCACTCTCCACACCATCCTACTTGTTGATTGAATGTTCCGTGCTCCACATCTTACGAGCGCCCTTCCTCTACCTGCTCTCGAATGTCCTGCATCCCTCATGGCTAAATCAAGCTAATTTAGCTGAACTCGCTATTTCGCCGGGGAAATTGTCTCTATCTAGTGCTTTGAGGGACTTTTGATATATCCCGAGCAAATGGTCGGCCCACGCAATGCCGTATACGCTGAGGAAAGTGCGGAGGTGGAGGTCCTGTACGCCAATCTAGGCAAATTGAAGACCTTGACGAAGAAGATTCAAGGTTCTGTTGCTCGTCTCGACGCCAGCGGCCAGATCGTCAAAGACGCAATCGGCCCTATCTACAACAATACCCAGCAGCTGCAGATTACCAACAGGAATATTGACCGTGTCAATGAAGCCATCGAACGTCTCCGGCAGCCACTGGATGCCAAAGGTCGGGAGGAGGGCGTCATTCGAGCCGGACCGAGGAAAGCCGGCTTTCAGCAGTATATGGGCGCTCTCAAGCGGGTTGATCGGGCATTGAAGGATTTGACGAATTCTAACATGCGGTCAAACCAGCAAGCCGTGCAAGAGTTCTTGGAGCTCATCACAATCGGCCATGCTCAGATGCAGGACCTATATCGCGACATACTCAAGGAAGATTACAGACCCATTGAGCCGCTGCACTACATTACAAAGCAATTGGCTTTCCCAACCATCTCAGCCGACAAATGTTCCCAGTTACACCAAGTGGGAGACGCAATCGTCTCTGCTGCAATGCACATGTTGAAGAACTACCATTCTAATGACAACCCAGCTGCGCGGATCTATTTGGAGATCAGAGGCAAGTACATGACTACGAGTCTGGAGAATCTTGCAACAGCTTCCATCAGCACCTCAAGACGAAAGGACACAAGCGTATACCGCCAGGGTTCTAGCGGCATCGGCACCTATGCCAGCGGTATCGAAGGCATGTGTCTAGCAGAATACGAAAACGTCAACAGGATCTTCCAAGATGAGGACCGCGGCGCCGTCTTCGAAGCGACATGCCGTACCGCCCTAGGCCACTTCGCATCCACCCTCAAAGAACTCAACACTATCATCAAATCCCGCACAATGTCGGACTGCTTCCTCGCCTTCGAGATCATTGACCTCGTCACCCCCCTCTCCTATCGCCTCGAGTCCCGTACCGGTCACCTCAAATCCCAATTCACTGACGCCCTCCGATCTATCCGCGAAACCTCACGCTCTTCCCTCACCGAAATCCTTGATACCACCCGCGCACTCGCCACCTCAACCACCACCCTCCCCTCCGACGGCGCCTCGATCCCCCTCGTCTCCGAAACCGCTGCACGCCTCCACGCCCTGTCGATCTTCTCCCGCCCCGTCTCCTCCCTGCTCTCGTCCATCGGCGACGGCAACTGGCGCGCTTCCTCCCAGCTCGCCAACTCTTCCAACCCCTCCCTCCTCTCCATGAACATCGGCCCGGAGACCGAAGACCCCACCCTCCTCTCCCACTACCTCGTCGACATCGTCGAAGCCCTCCTTTCCACCCTCGACGCCAAAGCCCGCGCCGTCCACCGCACCAAATCCCTCCAGGGCTGCTTCCTCGCCAACAGCGTCGCCATCCTCGACCGCGCCGTCCGCTCCTCCACCGACCTCGGCATGTACCTCGGCATCGCGCCGCACTCCTCCAAGCTCGACCAGTGGCGTAAAAAGGCCGCGACCCTGTACATGGACGGGTGGAAAGAAATTTCCATCCACCTCCTCGACCAGATCAACACGAAATCCAACCAGGCTGCCGTACCCAATCGGCCTGTCTCCGGCTCTGCCGCCGACAGCGCCGCTATTGTCAAGGGCCTCAGTGGCAAGGAAAAGGACAAGAAGAAGGAGCAGTTCAAGGCCTTCAATTCCAGCTTCGATGAGATGGTTGCGCGTCACAAGAGCCTGTACATGGAGAAGGAGGTCAGAGCGTCGTTGGGCAGGGAGGTCCAGACCGTTGTTGAACCACTCTATGCCAGATTCTGGGACCGGTATCATGAGATTGACAAGGGGAAAGGGAAGGTAGTCAAGTATGACAAGGGCGCTTTGACGTCCGTATTGTTGAGTCTGGCGTGAAAGTAAATGGTTTGGGGCTATCAATGTTGGAGACATGTATATCGAAACGTAGCAAGGCAAAAGACAGTGTTGTACATTTACAGTGGAAAAATAAGAAGGGCATTGGTATTGAGACAATCTAAAAAGAGACTGTGCCGGTGGGGGAGTTATCCTGCCTCTGAAACGCCATGCTATCATGCTTTCCTCGCCATGTACATAGTACCAATCAATGCAAATGCGCCTCCCATCCAGTCTAGGACTCCTCGCTTCCAGTATCTGTGCGCTATAGACGACCTATCTTCTCCGGTGCTGTTCATGATGATGGTTTCGCTGCGGCTCGAATTCACTTCTCGGCTGTTCAAGCTCAATCTCCTCTTCTGCAGGTTTGGAGTATTCCGCCACAATGTTTTTCTCTTCCTGCTCGCGGTCTGGATTCAGCATGAAGCGCACCGTTCCATCGCGGCCTCTTTCTCCGATACGTCCCGGCCGCGGCGTGCCGTTTGTTGGCGCGGCGGCACTGGGAGCCGTTGATGTGGGTGTAGGTGGCTGGATCGGGGTGACCACTTCTTTCGGCGAGACGTCTTTCGGTGACGGTCTGCTGCCATTTGATAGCCGGCCGTTGCCGTTTGCGGCCGGTTTTGGCTTCTTTGGCTCTTTCCACTCGGTGAAGCGAGGGAGATGTTTGAATTCGACTTCTTCGTTTAGCCTGATGCGGACGTTGAGGAATGTGTCGACGGCAAACTGTGGGCCGACGATGGTGTTGGTGCGATAGTGCGTGTAGAGTTCGA
>Ga0335075_10004038_pt1 | contig 23014 bp, 18 predicted proteins | sample Lox_Sample_24_FD_206723 | JGI IMG/M metagenome (GOLD analysis project Ga0335075, IMG submission 206723) | Soil microbial communities from Loxahatchee National Wildlife Refuge, Florida, United States - Lox_Sample_2.4 | ecosystem: Environmental > Terrestrial > Soil > Wetlands | place: USA...
GCCGTCGAGTGCGAGCTCCACTAGGACCTGGGTCTCACCGGTGACCCGGCCGATACGCGCTGACCTGCTCACGGCAGCACCGCCGCCGGAGCGCCTTGCACGATGCAGGAAAGCTCTGTCAGGAACGTCGCATTCTCGGCGGCCGTCCCGATGGTCACGCGCAGCCACTGCGGCGGGCCGGTTTCCCTCACTAGGACGCCGCGGTCGAGTAGTGCTGACCAGATCGCGTGACGGTCGGCAAACTTGCCGAAGAGTACAAAGTTCGCATCAGAGTCCCCGGCCGACAGTCCCGTTCCGCGTAGCTTCTGCACCAGAGCGTCTCGCTCGGCACGGATCGCGGCTACCGACGACAAGAGCTCAGCCGAATGCTGGAGGGCAGCAAGTGCCACCGCCTGAGTGACAGCGGACAAGTGGTAAGGCAGCCGGACCAGCAGCAGGGCCCTGACAACGTCGGGGTCGGCCGCAAGGTAGCCGACCCGTGCGCCTGCCAGCGCGAATGCCTTCGACATCGTCCGCACCACGACCAGGCGCGGATAGCGGGTCAGGAGCGCGAGTGCCGTCCCCGACTGATCCCTGGAAAACTCTGCGTACGCCTCGTCGACGATCACCATGCCGGGCGCAGCCGCGCAGACCGCCTCGATCACCGCCAGCGGGGTCGCCGAACCGGTCGGGTTGTTCGGCGAGGTCAGGAAGACCAGGTCCGGCTGATAGCGGCGCACCGCCCCGGCAGCCTCCGCAGGCTCCAGGCTGAAATCGCTGCGCCGCTCCGCCGCGATCCACCGGGTCGCGGTCGTCTGGCTGATCAACGGGTGCATAGAATACGACGGCTCGAAGCCCAGCGCGCTGCGGCCGGGTCCGCCGAATGCCTGCAGGAGCTGCTGGATGATCTCGTTCGACCCGTTGGCTGCCCAGGTGCGGTCGGCGGTGAGCCCGTGCCCCAGGTAGGCAGCCAGTGCCGCCCGCAGCGCGACCGCGTCCCGGTCCGGGTACCGGTTCAGCCCGGCCGCAACCGCGGCGACCGCTGCCGTGATGTCGGCAACCAGCGCGGCCGACGGCGGGAACGGATTCTCGTTGGTATTCAGCCGCACCGGCACGTCCAGCTGCGGCGCACCGTAAGGATGCCGGCCGGCCAGGTCAGCGCGCACTGGCGGGGCCGTCACCGGTGATCCTTGTCAGCCGGCACCCGGACGCGTACCGCCTGCACGTGCGCGACCAGGTCTTCCGCGCCGCCCAGCGCGTCGATGTGCGGTGCCACTGCCGCCAGAGCTGCCTGGTCGCACTCCACCACGTGCACGCAGCGCAGGAAGGACAGCACCGACAAGCCGCCGCAGTACCTCGCCGTCCCGCCGGTCGGCAGGACATGGTTGGACCCGGCCAGGTAGTCACCCAGCGATACTGGCGCCCACGGGCCTACGAAGATCGCACCGGCGTTACGGACCCGACGGGCAAGGATGGCGGCATCCCTCGCCTGGATCTCCAGGTGCTCAGGCGCCCACGCATCACAGACGGCGAGCGCGGCGTCCGCGTCGTCGACGATCACGCAGGCGGACTGGCCGGCTAGCGCCGCCTGGACCCGCTCGGCGTGCTTAGCCTGCGATGCCGCCTTCGCCAGCTCGATGTCCACCCGGTCGGCCAGGGCGGCACTGGTGCTGATCAGCAGGCACGCTGCCAGCGGGTCATGCTCGGCCTGTGCGACCAGATCGGCGGCGATGAAGCTCGCGTCCGCGCCATCGTCGGCGATGATCGCGATCTCGGTTGGCCCGGCCTCGGCGTCGATGGCCACCCGTTCGCGTAGCAGTCGCTTCGCCGCGGCGACGTAGACGTTGCCGGGACCAGTAATGACGTCGACCGGCGCGCAGTCGGACGTCCCGTAGCCGAGCATCGCGATCGCCTGCGCGCCGCCGGCCGCGTGCACTTCAGTGACGCCGAGCAGGGTGCACGCCGCCAGGATGGCCGGGTGCGGCAGGCCGCCGTGCTCGGCCTGCGGCGGCGACGCCACGGCGATCTCGCTCACGCCGGCAACCTGGGCCGGTATGACGTTCATCAGCACCGATGAGGGGTAGGCGACCAGGCCGCCGGGAACATAGACGCCCGCCCGGCGCACCGGCAGGTACCGCTCGGTGACGGTAGAGCCCGCAGCGACAGCCGTCCAGGTCTCGGCGGGGCGCTGAGCCTGATGGACGAGCCTGGCGCGCCTGGCGGCTTCGGTGAGCGCAGCGCGAACGGCCGGGTCGAGGCCGGCGAGCGCGGTGGCTAGTGCCTCCTGCGGAACGACGGAGCTGGTCAGGTCGACGCCGTCGAACCGGGCCGAGTACTCCCGGACAGCTGCCGCACCGCGCTTGCGCACGTCGTCGCACACTGGCCGCACCTGATCGATGGCCGCGCCGACGTCCAGCGTGGCGCGCGGCAGCAGCGCCGCCAGGTCGCCGGCCGGCATCCGGCCCGGTACCTGGCCGCGCAGGTCTACTCGCCTGAGCACTGTGTTGCCCGACATGGGCCTACTCGACAATCTTGCTGATCGGGATCTCCAGGATGTCCCGAGCGCCCGCGGCCTTCAGCGCCGGGATCAGCCGGTTCACGCCGCGCTTTGGCACGACCGCCTCGACCGCGTGCATGTCGCCGCGCGCCAGTGAGGTGACGGTCGGCGACGACATGGCCGGCAGGATGGCCGACACGGCACCGAGCTCGGAGGCGCTCACGTTCAGCTTGAGCAGGACGTTCCCGCGCGCGCTGATGGCACCGCGCAGCAGCAGCGCGACATCCTCCATCGCCTCCCGCTTGGCCGGATCCGTGAAGGCAGCCGGGTTGGCGATCAACTCGGTGTAGCTGGTCAGCAGCGTGTCCAGGATGCGCAGGCCGTTGCGGGCCAGCGAGGCTCCGGTCTCGGTCAGGTCGACGATCGCGTCGACAATGTCGGGCACCTTGGCCTCAGTGGCACCGTAGGACGGGATCACCACGGCCTTGACCCCGCGCGCTTCCAGGTACCGCCGGGTCAGCGCGGGGAACTCGGTAGAGATCCGGAGGCCTTCAGGCAGGTCGGCTGCCGACCGCCAGGACGCCGACGCCGGCACCGCGAGTACGACCCGGACGGGCTCGGAGGTGACCTTGGAGTACTGGAGCTCGCCTAGCGAGGCGACATCGGCGCCGGTCTCGGCAATCCAGTCGCGGCCGGTGATACCGAAGTCGAACAGCCCCTCCTCCACATAGGACGGGATCTCCTGCGGCCGGAGGAACCGCACCCGCTCGATCCGCGGATCGTCAATGCCCGCGTGGTAGTCACGGTCCGACGAGCGGCGCACCGTCAGATCGGCGGCATCGAATAGTTCGAGGGTGGCGCGCTCAAGCGAGCCCTTCGGTAGTACCAGCGACAGCAACTATGACAGCCCTTCAAGCGCGAGTCCCCGTAGCTTGCCCTGCGCAAGACTACCGTGGGCCCGGTGACGAGCAGATCCGGCGGGCCGCGGCCGGCCGTCAGGCAGCCGCCTGCCGGCCTCGGCCTCCGGCTGGAACTGAATCTGGCAGAGCACGCCTGCCACCTGCATCGCCAGACGCCAGGCATGACTGTGGACCAGGCACCGGACCTGCTGATCGCCGACAGCGGGCTGGACGACGACACCTTCAACTTTGTCGGCGCGGCGCGGTTCACTGCGGCTTCCGCGCCTGCCCGGCTGGCGGAGACCGTGGCGGAAGTGTCCGCGATCGGCCGCCAGTTCGCCTGGCGGGTCGGCCCGGCATCGACCCCCGGCGACCTGACAGAACTGCTGACTAGTACCGGGCTGCCGCCGGCTAATGCCGAGCCGGCGATGTGGCGCTACCTGGCTGACCTGCCGCCGGCTGCCGCTAGCCCAGTGGCAGCAAACACGGTGCCAGCCGGGCCAGTGCCAGCTAGCCCGATGCCGGCCAGCCCGATGCCAGCCAGCCCGGTGCCAGCCAGCCCGGTGCCAGCCGGGCCGGCGACCGGCAGTACGGCTCCGGGCAACCTATCCGCCTTGCCGGGCCTCGAGATCAGGCTGGTGGCCGAACCTGGCGGGTTGCGCGACTGGTCCTGGGTACTCGCCGCGAACTGGGACCCGCCCGCGCCGACCGTAGTCGAGTTCTTCGCGCGGACGGCCACGTATGCGCTGTCGCCGGCCGGTCAGGCCCGTTACCTGGCCGGCTATTACGAGGGCCGGCCGGTGTGCACGGCGGAGGTCTTCAGCCACGGGGGCGTCGCCGGCCTGTACAACATCTCTACTCTGGCGAGTCACCAGCGGCGCGGCTTCGGCACCGCGATCACGCTGGCCTGCCTGGACGCCGCGCGCGAGATGGGCGCGGCGATCGCCGTGCTGGCGGCATCGGACCAAGGCGAGCCGCTTTACCGCCGGCTCGGCTTCCAGCCGTTCGCAGCGGTGACCGAGCACGTGCTCTAGCGAGCCGGCGCCGTCGCCAGGTCACGTTTCGCGGGTCGGTCGCGGCGTTCGACGCGACTCACCCATCCCTGTTCGCCCTGGGGCTGCTAGCTCGCCGGAGTATCGGCTCTCGGGACGAGGTCGGGCGCGGCAGCGGCCGTGCTCCGCCGCGGAGCCGGGCGGCGGCGCAGCAGGATCGCCGCAAACGCCGCGGCGACGGCGGCTCCCGCGGTCGCGTACCAGCCGTGCCTGAAGGCAGTCAGCTCGGCCGCCACGCTGTGCGGGCTGCCGAGCACGGCCACCAGCATGGCGACGCCCACGGCGAAGCCGACCTGGCGCAGCATGTTGACGACACCCGAACCGGTGGCGAACGAAGGCGGCGGCAACGACGAGGCTGCCGTCGACATCAAGGACGGCAAGGTGAGCCCGACACCGATACCGGTGACGATCATGCCGGGCAGGATCACTAGGTAGTCCGGGCGGAGTTGAACAGCTACTCCCCACCACGCGATGCCGGCCCCGAACAATACGGCGCCAGCTCCGACCACCGCGGCGGGCCCGTACCTGGCGAGCAGCCGTCCGGTGACGACGAACGAGAACAGCGGCACCATGAGCGGCCCCGGCGCGAGGCCGAGACCGGTCTTGAGCGCGGACCATCCCCAGGCGTCCTGCATCCACAGGACAATCGACAGCAGCATCGCGCCGAACGATACGGAGAACAACAGCATCGCCAGCGATGCACCGGAGAAGGTGCGGACGCGGAACAACTCGGGCTCGATCAGCGGGTTGTGATGCCGCGCGCAGCGAAGTGCGAATAGCAGGAGCACAAGCACTGACGCGGCCAGCACCCCGACGGTGGCTGCTGAGTCCCAGCCCCAGGTGCCGCCGCGCACCAGTCCGAGAGTCAGGCCGCCGACCCCGGCCGTGACCAGAAGGGCGGACAGCTCGTCGGGGCGGGGGCCGGGGTGCCCTGGTACATCCGGGAGCTTGCGCCAGCCGATGACTAGCGCGGCCAGGCCGACCGGCACGTTGACCAGGAATACCCAGCGCCAGCTGGCGGCGACCAGCAACCCGCCGATTACCGGCCCGAGCGCCGCGGCCATGCCGCCGGTGGCGGTCCAGGCGCGAACTGCGGCGCCGCGGCGCTCGGACGAGTAGCTGGCCAGTACCAGACCAAGCGAAGTCGGCGTCAGCAGAGCCGCGCCGGCGGCCTGGACCAGCCGGAAGGCGATCAGCATCGGCACGTTAGCGGCTGCGCCGCAGGCCGCCGACGCGGCGGTGAACACGGCGACGCCAAGCAGGAAGCCTGCCTTGCGGTTGCGCTGGTCGGCCAGCCGGCCCGCCAGTACCAGCAGCGCCGCGTAGATGATCGCGTAGCCGTTCAGCACCCAGGAGAGCGTGCCCAGGCTCGGCTCATGCAGATCTACGGCGATCCGCGGCAGCGCCACGTTCACGATGAACAGGTCCAGGCTGGCCATGACGACGCCTGCGCACACGATCACGAGGGTTCGGGTTGGCTGGCTTAGCAATCGCACAGTCAGACCCTACGTGCTGGCTTAGACTTGCACAAGTCAGCTACAGTCGGTGCCATGGATCCGTCACCGCAAGCCGCGCATACTGTCCGGCTGTCCGGACCCCTGTCGCCGCGTGCCCGGTGGCAGGCGACCGGGTGCTCGATGGCCAGGGCACTGGACGTGGTCAGCAGCCGGTCGGCGCTGCTGATCCTGCGTGAGGCCTTCTACGGAACGACGAGGTTCGACGACTTCGCGCAGCGCAGCGGCATCAGCGAGCCGGTCGCGGCGGCCAGGCTCGCCGAACTCGTCGAGGATGGCTTGCTGGCGAAGGAGCCCTACCGCGAGCCCGGTCAGCGCACTCGCCTGGCATACCGGCTGACCGGCAAGGGCGCCGAGCTCTTCCCGGTGCTGGTCGCGCTGATGGAGTGGGGCGACCGGTGGCTGGCCCCGGACGGAGCCCCGGTTGTCCTGACACACCAGGACTGCGGTGAGGCGGTGCACATCGAGCTCCGGTGCGCGGCCGGTCACCCGGCGAGCCTGGACGAGCTCGATCTGGAGGCCGGGCCCGGCAGGCATGCGGCTGGCGCCTAGCGCCTGCCGGCTTGCGCTGAGCTGTCGCGCCGTCGCCGGCGACTAACCCCGGCATGCCGGGTACATATTGCGACGTCATGGGCGTGCACCAGCAAGCCGGCAATGGCCCGGCAGCCAAAGCCAGCCGCTTCATCAGGTCCGTGGACCGGGCGCAGCGCGACCGGCCCTGGATAGCTGTCGTGGTCGCGACGGTGAAGAAATTCAGCGACGATCGGGCCGGCAACCTTGCCGCTCTGGTCGCCTACTATGCATTCGCCTCGATTTTCCCGTTGCTGCTGGTCGGCATCACGGTACTCGGCATCATCGCGAGCAAGAACCCGAAGGTGGGCAACCACCTGCTGCATGCATTGCATCAGTACCCGGTCATCGGGACCGAGCTGAGCGGCACCATGAAGCACGGGCTCGACGGGACTGGCCTCGCCCTGCTGGTCGGTATCTTGTTCGCTCTGTATGGCGCCCGCGGCATTGCCAACGCCATTCAGAACGCGCTGAACAGCGTGTGGGAAGTACCGCTTTTCCGCCGCCCCCGGTTCGGCAAGAAACTGCTGCGCAGCCTCGGTCTGATCGGCGTGATCGGGCCCGGTCAGATCATTACGATCGCCCTGTCCACGGTGGCCGGCAGCGCAGCCCTTGGCGGACTGGGCGGCCAGATCGCAGCCATCCTGGTGTCGCTGATCCTGAACATCGGCCTGTACTGGCTCGGCTTCCGGATCGCGACGGCTGCCGAGGTCGCCACCCGAGACCTGCGGCTCGGCGCGATTCTGGCCGCCATCGCATGGCAGATTCTTCAACTGGCCGGCGGCATCGTCGTCAAGCACGCCAGCAACTCCGCCTACGGAACCTTCGGCCTCGTGCTCGGCCTGCTCGCCTGGCTGTATTTGCAGGCGAATATCACGCTATGCGCGGCCGAGCTGAACGTCGTGAGAGTCAGGAAACTGTGGCCGCGCGCGGTCGCACCGCCGCCGCTGACCGGAGCCGACTTGCGGGCGTACCAGCTTTACGCCGAATCCAGCCTGCTCAGGCCCGACCTGGATGTCGAGGTACGGCCGACTCCGGAGCCGGGCGGCGCGACGGCCATCTCGCAGTGACGGCCGCCTGACTCCCGAATAGCCTGCACCGCAGATTGGGAGACATGCAACGGTTCTGGCTCGCACGGCCGGGCGTCCCGTGTAGTTTGCCGGTCATGGCCAGCACGGAGCCGGACACGAGGCGCACGGCCTTAGATGTGTTCGAGAGCGTGAGCAAGCTCTTGCTCCTGCTATCTCTGCAAGCCTTTCCGGTGTTCCTGACTATCGGAGCCGCGCAGATTATCGGCCGTCATTTCTAGTGCAGTGTCTGCTGATAGCGCGACGGTCGCACTAGCATTTTTAGGTGGCTGAGAAGCACGGCATCATGACGGGCATCATGCAGACCAGCCAGCGTGTCACGCGTCGGCTCGGCCGCGACACCGGGCAGACGATCGAGCTGCAGGAGCAGAATCTCGCCCGGCTCGAGCGCAGGCACGGGCCCGATCACCTGGTGACCGATTCGGTCCGCCGGGACCTGGCTGAAGTGCTGAACTCCGCGCGACGCTTCCAGCGGGCCGCCGAGCTCTACGAGCAGTCCGTCTCCTACCAGGTCCGGACGGCAGGCCAGGAAGACCCGGTGACCATAAGCATGCAGATGAAGCTGGCCAGCGCCTACGCGAACGCGGACCAGTTCGATCGCGCCATCGCGGTGGCCGAGCCGAATCTGGCTCGCTGGCGCCACTGGCAGGACGCGGACGTCCGGGCCGGCCGGGAGTGGACGCAGGCGCAGGATACGTTGGCTGCCTGCTACGCCCGCGTCGGCCGTCAGGATGAGATGACTGCCATGCTGACGCAGAACCTTGCTGACTGCGAGCGCATTTTCGGCCCCGGCACCGATCGCAGCCTGCGTGCGGCCGAGCGGCTAGCGGAGGGGCTTGCGTACGCGGGCTGTCTCGGCGAGGCGATTGACGCGTATCGGCGCTTGCTTCCCGGCCGTGTCGCGATGAACGGGCCTGACGACAGCCAGACGCTGTCCTGCCGGGGCAAGCTCATCCGGGCGTACTCAGACGCGGGCCGGCTGGCGGAGGCCTGCGCCGAGGTCGAGCACCTGCTCGCGAGCCGCCTGCGCGTCCTGGGGCCAGATGACCGGGAAACCATGAAGGCGCGGCACAAACTCGGCCGCGCCTGCGAAGAAGCCGGCCGGCTGGACGACGCGATCGCGCTGCACGAGCAGAACCTGTCCGACGCACTCCGGGTTCTCGGACCTGAGCACTCCGATATCTCGCTGCGTCGCGCGGATCTCGGCTGGTCCTACCGGCTGGCGGGCCGGCTAGCTGACGCCGTCCCCCAGCTCGAGCAGGCCATCACCGCAGCGCTGCAGCAACCACAGCCAGACAACCGGCGGATCTGCAGCTGTCGCGAAAAGCTCGCCGTCAGCTATTTCGAGACGGCTAAGTCCGCAGAGGCCATCTCGCTGCTGCAGGACGCCGCCGACTTCTGGGAGCAAGAGGTCGGCCCGGATAACCTGTCGACTATCACGGCACGCCTGAACCTCGGAGTCGCCTACCGCGAAGCAGGCCGGCTGTCCGAAGCCATTGCGTTGTGCGTGCAAGTAGTGGCCAGCCACCAGCACCTGCTAGGCCCAGAGCACCCGGCCACCCTGGTTGCGCGCTCCCACCTGGCTGCCTGCCACTTGGCGGCAGCCGACCTGGCGGCGACGACGGCCGAGGCCGGAGGAACGCTCGCCGACATGCTCCGCGTGCTCGGTCCGGACAATCCCCGCACACTGACCGCGCGGCGCATCCAGGCAGTTGGCTGGCTGGACTCCGGGCGGCTGACGGAGGCTACCGAGCTGCTCGAGCACAACGTTGCTGAGTCACGACGCATCCTTGGCCCTGACCGCCCGGAAACCTTGCGGAGCCAAAGCCAGCTCGCACGCGCCTACCAGGGTGCCTGCCGGCCGGCCGAGGCCGTCGCGCTTGCCGAGCAGGTGGTGACGGCCTGGGCGCGGGTCGGCGGTACAGAGCTACCCGACACCCTCGAGTCTCGCGACACTCTGGCGCTGGCCTACCAGGCAGCCGGGCGGCTTGCCGAGGCGATCGGCCTGCTTGAGCGGAACCTGGCCGACAGCATCCGGCTACTCGGAGCCAGTCACCCGAAGATCGCCGCCCGGCGCCACCATCTGCAGCGCGCTCAGCAGGGGTGATCACGACGCCAGGAGGATCGCAGTAGGCTGCCTGTGGCCATAGCCGCAAGCCCTGGGAGGGGCCATGCCACTGTTTTCCAGTCAGTCCAGCCAGAGCGCAGAGACCTGGGAGCCGCAGGCCGCCGACAGCCGGCTCGCGCAGACAGCGGGTGCCAGTCCGAGCGGCGTGTTCACCTCCGACTTGTCGGTCTCCGAGTACGTGCTGCTTGGCGAGGCTGGATTCGAGCCGCTCGGCTTCGTTATCGGCTCGTCGATATACCACGTCGGCCTGCAGGTCGGCCGTTGGAGCCAGAACCAGGAACTGCAAGTCCTCACTCAGGCCATGTACAACGCGCGCGAACTCGCCATGTCCCGGATGCGGTCTGAAGCCGACCACCTGGGTGCCGATGGCATCGTCGGCGTGCAGCTGCGGATGCAGATGTACGCCTGGGGCCAGGGCTGCCTGGAGTTCATCGCGACTGGCACGGCGGTCCGTCACCTGGGCGGCACTGGCGCGCACCGGGCGCCCGACGGGCGCGCGTTCACCTCCGACCTGTCCGCGCAGGACTTCTTCCGCTTGCTCGCGGCCGGCGCAGTCCCGGTGGCCTTCGTGCTCGGCACGTGCGTTTACCACATCGCGCATCAGAGCGTGATGCAGTCGCTGCGCCAGACCGGCCAGAACCAGGAGATGATCCAGTTCACCCAGGGCGTCTATGAGGCGCGGGAACTCGCGCTCGAGCGGATGCAGGCCGAAGCGACACAGGCACAGTCGTCCGGCATTGTCGGCGTGACTGTCGAGGTGAAGAACCACGTCTGGGGCGAGCACGCGACCGAGTTCCTGGCCACCGGCACCGCGGTCCGCCGTCTCCGGGACGAGCACCGGCTGCCTGAGACCTCGCCCAAGCCCACCTTCACTCTCGGCCTGGACGCCTGACTAGTCCCACCGGCGCTACCGGTGCGGCGCTATCGGGGCGGGGTCGGCTGGAGCTGCGGTGCCGCGACAGTGCAGGTCACCCGCGCCTCCGGCGCCGCGGGCGCCTTGCCCTCTGGCCGTAGTACATCATTGTCGACAAGCAACGCCGACAGGATCGCGGCGATGAGCAGCACTGCTGCGCACCCGATGGTCGCTAGATCAAATCCGTGATTGAAACGTGGTGGCTGGTGGTAACTCGCTGCACCTAGGCCGACGGCCACCGGGAGCGCGGCAACGGCCACCAGGCTGGCAGCCCGTGCCACCGCGTTGTTTACGCCGCTGGCAACTCCCGCGTGCCGTACATCCGCGCTCGCCAGCACGGTCGCGGTCAGCGGCGCGACGGTAAGGCAGAGGCCAAGGCCGTAGACAACCGCCGCCGGCAGCACGTCTGCGAGGTAGCTGGCATGCAGCCCGATCCGCGTCATCAGCAGCATGCCGATCGCCAGGCCGGTGATGCCGATGGTCATCGGCCAGCGCGGTCCGAACCGCTGCGCGAGACTCCCCGACCGGGCTGACAGCGCCAGCATCAGCACCGTCACCGGCAGCAATGCGGACCCCGCCTGGAGGGGCGAGAACCCGGACACCACCTGCAGCTGCAAGACCAGCAGGAACAGCAAGCCGCCGAACGCGCCATAGACGAGGAACGTGACGATGTTGATCACCGTGAACTGCCGGGAGGCGAAAACGTCAAGCGGCAGCATCGGCGCGACTCGCTCCGGCGACCGGGTGCGGCGGCGCTCGATCAGGATGAAGCCCGCGGCAGCGGCGACGCCGAGCAGTGCGGCTGCCACGATTCCGGCCCGGCTCAACCGCGCTGGTGCCTCGATCAGCGCATAGGTAATGCCGGCCAGCGCCAGTACCGCGAGCACCGCGCCCGCCACGTCGAATCCGCCCCGCACTGAGGAGTCGCGGGTTTCGGGAACATGCCGCGCCGTAACCGCGACCACTGCGGCTGCGAGCGGAAGGTTCAGCAAGAACACCCATCGCCACCCGGCTGCTTGCACCAGCCAGCCGCCGAGTACCGGCCCGACAGCTGCGGCAACCCCGCCCAGCCCCGACCAGGCGCCGACGGCGCGGGGCCGGTCGTCGGCGGCGAAGGTCGCCTGGATGATCGCGAGCGACCCCGGCGTCAGCAGCGCCCCGCCGATGCCCTGCAGCACCCGGGCACCAATGAGCACGGCGATATCGGGGGCGAGTCCGCACAGCGCTGAGGCCAGCGCGAACCAGACGACACCGGTAAGGAAGATCTTGCGCCGGCCGAGCCGGTCCCCCAGCGAGCCGCCCAGCAGGATGAGGGCGGCCAGCGTCAGGATGTAAGCAGTGACTGTCCACTGAAGGCCGCCCAGTGAGGCACCCAGATCGCGGCCGATCCTCGGCAGCGCCACGTTGACGACCGTCGAATCCAGCAACACCATGCTGGAGCCCAGCACAGTGGCCATCAGTACCCAGCGACCGCGTGCACTGTCCAGCCGCAACTGCGGGGCCTGCGCGGTGGTATCGACCTGACTCACTACACGATCGTCTCACCACCCCCGCCAGTTGCGACCGTTGTTTTAACCTGCTCCCTTCGGGAGGCGTCGTACCGGGCACGTCTGGCGGCGGCTGGCCCGGAGGCGGTGCCTGGCCCGTTGCCCGGGCACCCCGCGCTGTACCCGCGCCGCCGCCCACGACTCGTTGCGTTCCCGGTGGCATCTCCGGCGTCGTGGTCGTACCGACACGGCCTGCTGCTGTCGCGGGCACGCCCTCCTCGGCTCCCGCCATCGTCATCGCCGGCTGTGCCCGGACACCCGGGGCCTCGCCGACCTGGCTGAACAGAAGGAAGACAGCAGCGGCGAGCACGCCGCCCACCAGCGGAGCGACCAGGAACAGCCAGAGCTGACTCAGCGCCAGCCCGCCGACCACGATGGCCGGACCGAAGCTTCGGGCGGGGTTGACCGACGCACCGTCAACCGGAATACCCACGATGTTGACCAGGGCCAGCGCGACGCCCATGGCGGCGCCAGCCGCCGGAGCGGCTGCATTAATGCGGGTGGCACCCAGTATCACGAGCACCAGCACTGCGGTCAGCACTACCTCGATCAGGAACGCGCCACCTCCTGAGGTGTGCAGCAGTGACAGGCTGTTGTAGCCGGTCGCGCCAAGGCCGATCCTCGACCTCGAGTAGAACGGCGAGTTGACCAGGACCCCCCACAGCAGCAGCGCGCCAAGCAGGCCGCCGATCATCTGGGCGATCCAGTACCCCACCATTTCGATGAGTGTGATCCGCCTGGCCAGCCAGGCGCCGAACGACACCGCCGGGTTGATGTGGCAACCGGATATCGGACCGATCACCGCGAACAGGCCGGCGAGCACGAGGCCGAAGGCGACGCCGGTGACCAGGAGCCCGGCCGCGACGCTGCTGCCGAACGCGCGGAAACCGAAGGTGATGGTCGCCATTCCCGCGCCGAAGAAAACGAGCAGCCCGGTGCCGATGAGCTCCGCGGCGAATCTGCGCGCCATCGATGTGTCGACCATGGAACCGCCGCCGCGTCCCGGTGCCCCGATTTGCGGCCAAGCGTGCCGGCGCCCGGGCTGCGACTGTCCGGTGCCGGGCTCGGCCTCCATTGCCGTCGGCTTGACCGACATGTCCCACCCCCCACTAGCGTTCGGGACCTTTGCCAGTCTGGTATGCCCACTCACACCAGGCGCAAAGCTACTGAGAGTCAGAGGCCAGGCCAGGTGTGCGCGGGGCGATTGGTGACCATTCGCTCGATATATCCCTGGGTCATGCGGCGCAAGGCCTCGCGCCGGTCGGCCTGGCCGCGTTCAAGCCGGTGCACGGTCTCGACCTGCCATGTCGCACCGGTCCGGCCGGTGAGACACCGCTGCTCGATGATCCCGAGCATCCGGTCGGCATCCGCCGAGTCGACGCCCCACTGTCTCAGGCCCTCCCATGCTTGTGGCAGCAGCCGGCGCAGCGTGAGCTCAGTGACCGGCGCCTCGCCTATCCCTGGCCAGTAGACCCTGGCGTCGATGCCGTGCCGGGACGCCTCGACCAGGTTTTCGGAGGCAGCCGCGAACGACATCTGCGTCCACACCGGCCGCTCGGTTTCTGCCAGCGCCCGCACCAGGCCGTAGTAGAACGCGGCGTTGGCGATGACGTCGGCGACCGTGGGCCCGGCTGGCAGCACCCTGTTCTCCACCCGCAGGTGAGGCCGGCCATCGTGGACCGCGTAAACCGGCCGGTTCCACCGGTACACCGTGCCGTTATGCAGGGTCAGTTCGGCGAGATGGGGCGCTTCCCCGCTGTCCAGGGCGGCCTCCGGGTCCTCGTCCTCGCGCAGTGGCAGCAGCGCCGGAAAGTACCTGATGTTCTCTTCGAACAGGTCAAAGACTGAAGTAATCCACCGCTCGCCGAACCAGACTCTGGGCCGGACACCCTGCTGCTGAAGTTCCTCCGGCCGGGTGTCGGTGACTTGCTCGAACAGCGGGATCCTGGTCTCCCGCCAGAGCTCGCGGCCGAACAGGTACGGCGAGTTCGCCGCGAGCGCGACCTGGATGCCAGCCACCGCCTGGGCCGCGTTCCAGTAGCTACCGAATGCCTCCGGGCTCACCTGCAGATGGAACTGGACGCTCGTGCAGGCGGCCTCGGGCATGATCGTGTCGACGTGGGTCAGCAACCGCTCAGGGCCGTCGATACTGATCCGCATGTCTTCGCCACGGGCAGCGATCATCTGCTCGTTCAGCAACCGATACCGCGGGTTCGCCGACATCGCGTCGTCGGTAACGTCGCCAGGGCGCAGCGTGGGCAAGATGCCGACCATGACCAGCCGACTGCCGGTGCGCAGGGTGCGGGCTGCGGCATGCGCGAGCTTGCCGCTCACGTCACGCTCAAGTGCGCTCAGCGCGCCGCCGGCCAGTTGCCTGGGCGGCACATTGATCTCCAGGTTGAACCGGCCAAGCTCGGTGGCAAAGCTGGGATCGGCGATAGCTGCCAGCGCCGCGGTGTTGGTCATGGTCGGCTTGCCGTCGGTGTCGACCAGGTTCAGCTCGATCTCCAGGCCGACCTGCCTCGGCTCAGTTTCAAACCTGGACTCGCGCAGCATCCGGGCAAAAACGTCAAGGCATTGGCGAACCTTCTCCCGGTACGCGCGGCGATCTTGCTGGCTAACAGTGATGGACGGGACATCCCGGCCCATAAATGACCCCTCCAACTGCTTCCTGGGCGAGGGACTCGGTTCAACATTCGCACGTAACAAGGCGCCTGACCAGGTGTGTCCCGTCTCGTCGTGAAGGGTGTTGTCCGCAACGGCTCGTCCGAAACCGGCGCGTCAGCGGGAGTCGCGAAGTTCCGGCCGCTGCCAGCGACCGACGAGTGGACCTCGCGCCGTGTGGTACCGCCCTAGCCAGTGCGGCTGGTTGCTGGCGCCGGACGGGCGGCGACGGCCATGATGAAGCGTGCCCCCCGCGCTTGGTGATGGCTCTGGCCAAGACAAGAACCGATCTGGCGACGGCAGGTACGACGAGCTAGTGCAGTTCGGCACCAGTCGGTCATCCGGCGCTCGCTGGGTGGCCCGTACCGCGCTGGGGTGCCTGGTACTTGCCGCCATCGTCGCGGTTGCTGTGCGCGGAACTGGTCAGCACCCGCGGCATGCCGCGAAGGCTCCGCCGCCCATGGTCGTAGTGGTGACTGGCCATCCGCTGCTCGGCGTGACCGCCCGCTGGGAGTTGTTCGCCAGAGGGCCTGACGACCTGCTGCGGTTCGAACTGGCTCAGGGAAGGATCAAGGAGACGTATGTGCCGGCGCTGGCGTCCGCGAACGCCAACGTGGCCTTCGTGATCGGCGCACATGAGGCGGTGATCCGATCTGCCGATCTCGTCCCCGGATACGTCGTGCCAGACACCGGCGAGGCGCGCGAGTTGACCGGGCCGCTGGCGGGTGACGGCCCGCTCATTCCGGGCCCGGCAGGCTCACAGGCTGTGTGGGTTACTTCGGGTTCGCCTGCCTCGCCGGCGCTGTCTCTGGTCACGCTGACCGGCCGGCGGGCCGGGCCGGCGATCCGGTTCCAGCCGGGCGGCCCGCTGCTACCCGCAACCGCGGCAGCCGACGGCCGCGGGTACGTACTGGCCACCATCGGACTCCAGGGCACCGTCTACGACACCGGACCAGGCTGGGACCGGCCAGTACCTGGCGCAGTCCTCGCTGTCGGCCGCGCAAGCTGGCTCGTTCTTGCCTGCAGCCGGCGGTCCAGCCACTGCCATAACGAGGTCGTGGACATTGCGGACGGCGCCCGTCGAGTCCTTCGCGGTCCTGCCGCTGCCTATCCTTACGACCTCTCCTGGCCGCCGACAGGCGTGATCGCACCAGACGACAGGACCGCCGCGGTGGCGGAGAGCGGACGCGACGGCCGGCTGAGCGTGCACCTGATCAACCTGCGGTCCGGGGCGAACCGCAATCTCAAGATCGTGATGGGCACGCCCGGCAGCAGCGTGCCGCTGGGTGCAGAGCTGAACGACGAGTCGATGGTGTGGTCGCCTGACAGCCGCTGGCTATTCGTCGCCGCGGCGCGCGGCAAGCTCGTCGTAGTAGACGCCCGCACGGGCAGAGCGGAGGACCTGGGGCTAACTCTCCCGCCTGTAACACAGGTCGCGATCCGCGCCTGACTCAGCCCTGCGCAGCTTGCTGGCCCGCCACGGCGGCTGCCATGCGCCGAACCGCCTCGGTCACCAGTTCTGGCGAAGTACCGATGTTCAGCCGGGCAAAGCCGTCCCCCTGGACGCCGAAGTCCGCTCCGGGGCTAAGCGCGACGCGGCCACCGGCCAGGAACGTCGCGGCCGGGTCGTGACCGAGCCCGAGGGCGCGGCAGTCCAGCCAGGCCAGGAAGCTGGCTTGCGGGCGCTGGTACCTCAGCCCTGGGAGCTGCTCGGCTAGCAGGACGGCGAGCAGCTTGGTGTTCTCATCGATCTGCGCGACAGCCGCGTCCAGCCATCGCCAGGCCCCGCGTAGTGCCGCGATGGACGCATGCACGCCAAGGTGGCTGGCGAGCAGTGCATCCCAGCGCTGCGTCAGGATCGCCGCCCCTTCGCGGTCGCCGGCTACCGCGATGCCGCACTTGAGGCCGGGGATGTTCCACCCTTTGGACGCCGATGTGAAGACAATGGCGCGCCGGGCGGCGGGATGGTCGATGGTGTGGAACGGCACGTGTCGCGCGCCTGCCAGCACCAGCGGCGCATGGATCTCGTCGACCAGAAGCGGCACGCCGCGCCGGTCGGTTAGCTCCGCGATCGCGATCAGCTGCTCGCGCGACCAGACCCGGCCGACCGGATTGTGCGGGTTGCAGAGCAGGTACGCGCCGGACCCCGGCAGGCCTAGCGCGTGATCGAGCGCGTCCAGATCGAGGTCGTAGCTGCCGTCAGGGGCAACCACCAGCGGTGCCTCAACAATCCGCCGGCCGGCTAGCTGGATGCGGAAGAAGAACGGCGAGTAGACCGGCGGGTTGATCACGACGCCGCCGCCCGGCCGGACGAGTGCCTGGATTACCTCGGCGATGCCGGTCATCACGTCCGGGACGGCGTATACCAGGTCCGGATCCGGCGACCAGTCCAGCCGGTCTCCGGCGAAGTAAGCGAAAGCTTCGCCCAGGTCGCCCTTGTGCGGATAACCGAGGTCGCCGGCGGCAACTGCCGCCCTGATCGCGTCCTTTATCTGCTCCGCCGGGTCGAAGTCCATCTCGGCGACGAATGCAGGCAGGACGTCCGGAGCGTAGGTCCGCCATTTGTGACTGGTACGAGCGCGGAGCTTCGCCAGCGAGCAGTCGCCAAGAATCGGGTCCACCTTGCGGATCGTAGTGCGCGCCGTTCGGCTAGCTAATGTCGCCGGTCAGGTAACGGTCAATGACGGGGCCGATCGCTGCCGCAAGTTCATCAGGGCTTGCCTCCGCCACCGGGCCGAAGCGCAGCACATAGCGGCCGACGGCCAGGCCGAGCATCTGGGTGGCAATGAGCGAGGCACGGTACGACGTGCGATCAGGGTTCGCGTCCTTCGCGACGCTCGCCAGCGGTGCGAGTATCGCTTCAGCCATGAAGTCGCGCAGCGTAGCTGCTGCTTGCTCGCTCGTCAGCGCGGACCGCAGCATCGCCTGGAGCGAGCCGCGCATGCCCGCGCTCTCCCATAGTGCGAGCGCGGAGCGCACCATGTGCGTGCCGGGCGAGCTGCCCGGCTCGCGTCTCGCCAGCGCCGCAGTGATCGCCTCGCTCGGAGTGACCGGCAGCTCCATCGCGGCGGCGAACAACCGTTCCTTGGTGCCGTAGAAGTGATGAACGAGTGCCGGGTCAACGCCGGCGGCCGCGGCGATCGCGCGGATCGTGGCGCCCTGGTATCCGAACTCGGCGAACTGGAGCCTGGCCGCGTGCAGTATTGCCGCTTTGCTGCCGCTCTCGCCGGACCGGCGGCCGGTCCGTGCGCGCGCCCCCGGAGCTGGCCCTGTCATCCTGGTACCCGCTCCTGGCTACCGGGCTTGAGGAGTTCGAAGAAACGCTCTTCGAGAGTCCCTGCCTCAGCGCGAACGCGAAATCGAGCCGGGAGCACCTGACGTACCTGGTCCGGGCTCGCTCCCGGTACCCGCAGCGTGCGTCCCGCCAGCGAAACGGGCAGGCCGGCGCGCTCAAGCAAGGCGAACGCAGTCGCCCAGTCGTCGGCTTCCACTACGGCAACCTTGGTGCCGGCGATTATCTGCCCGGCTGAACCGGTAGCGACGACGATGCCGTCCGCCATGATGATCAGCCTGTCGCACTCTTGCGCTTCTTCCATGTAGTGCGTCGAGACCAGGGCGCCAGCGCCTGCCTCCACTGCCGCCGCGATGGTCTGCCAGAGCCGGGTCCGGCCGAGCGGGTCCACGCCAGAAGTCGGCTCGTCGAGGATCAGCACATCCGGCCGGTGCGCGAGTGCCGCTGCGAACGCGACACGACGCTGCAGGCCCAGCGGCAGCTGGCCGACCGGCAACGCAGCATGACTCAGCGTGCCGGGCAGCTCATCCTGACCAGGAAAGCTCGCGCAGCCGCCGAACACCGCCGCGGCAAACGCCAGGTTCTCGGCCGCCGTCAGGTCGTCGTATAGGCCCAGGCCCTGTGGCACGTAGCCGATCTGGCGCCTGGTGGCGCGGCTTGGCGGCTCTCCGAGCAGCCTGACCTGACCGGCGGTCGCCGGAATCAGGCCCAGCAGCATGCGGATCAGCGTTGTCTTGCCTGCGCCGTTCGCGCCAAGCAGGCCGACGATCTCGCCAGCCTGGACTGCGATGCTGACGTCGCTGACAGCGGTGACATTGCCGAAGCGGCAAGTGACCGAGATGCTCTCGACGAGCGGTCCGGCTCGGCGCTGCGGCTCGTGGTATTCCTGCACGGGGGTTTGCTGCACGGGGGTTTGCTGCACGGGGGTTTGCTGCACGGGGGATTGCCGTTCTCGCGTTTGCCGTTCTGACGTCTGCTGTCCCGCCGGGCAGGCCGGCGTACCTGCGGGTACAGCGACCTCCGGTAGTGCGGTCAACTGGCGCGCGAGCGCGGCCGCGATGACCGCGTCCTGCAGGTCCGGCTCAGCCGCAGTGCCGAGCGCGCCGACGTCGTCCGCACCGCTGGTGCCGGGCGGGATCCAGATTCGCCAGCTGGTGCCGCGCCGCCAGGCGCGATCGGCAGCTTTGCCGGGCGGACGGCTACTCACCGCGCGGACCGAGCCAGGCATGCCCCGGACGATCTGATCCGGCGTGCCGTAGGAGAGCGACCGGCCGGCATCGAGCACCAGGACCTCTGCCGCGCGCTGTGCATCATCCAGGTAGGTCGTTGCGAGGATCACCGCAGCACCGTCAGCAGCCGCGGACGCGATCAGCCACCACAGTCCGGACCGGCTGACCGGATCGACTCCGGTACTTGGCTCGTCGAGTATCAGCAATTCAGGGCGGTGCAGCAACGCGGCGATCACGCCGAGCTTCTGCCGCATCCCGCCGGAGAGCTTTGCGGCGAGGCGATTGCGCGCGGGTGCCAGGCCGGCCTGCTCCGTCAGTTCAGTCGCGCGGCGCGCCGCGACGTCGGCACGCAAGCCGTAACCCGCGGCGCGGAAGGCAAGGTTCTCCGCGACGGTCAGGTCCGGGTAGATACCGGAGCTGGCGGGCAGGAACCCGATCTGCGACTTAGCGGGCCTGCGCACTTCGCCTGAGTCTGGCCTCAGCACGCCGGCCAGGCACCGCAACAGCGATGTCTTGCCAGCGCCGTCCCCGCCGACGACTGCGGTGACCTGGCCTGCAGCTACGGCGACGCACACGCCGTCGAGCGCGAGTACGTCGTGATAGCTGACGCGGAGCGCAGATACACCCCACGGTTGACCGGGCGCTGGCCCGCTCGATGCGCCAATCATGCCGATGCGCCGGTCACGCTGATCCCGCCTGGTCTTGTGCGATGGCGAGTTTTGCGGGCCCGCGCCGTAGCCTTCGTCCGGGCGGCGCGGGCGCGAGGTAACTACGGAACCGCAGGATCGCCAGCGTGACGATCACCAAACCGAGCACTGTGAGCAGCACGAACGGCTGCCACAGCGGGCCGATCGGCTCAGCTCGCAGCATTACGCCACGGGCTATCTCGTTGAAATAGGTGAGCGGCAGCAGGTAAGAGATCCAGCGAACACCCGCCGCTATCGAGGACAGCGGGAACACCAGGCCGGAAAGCAGCACCTGCGGCAGCATTGTGGTCATCATGGCCAGCTGGATCGCCTGGCCCTGATTCTGCGACACGGTGCTGATCAGGACGCCGAGCCCGAGTGTCACGAATACGAACAGCAACGCGCCGAGCGCAAACACCAGCGCGGAGCCGCGGAACGGCACGCCGAAGACTGCGATCCCGACGGCCAGGACGATCGCCAGGTCAACCGCGGCCACGACGAAGTACGGCACGACCTTGCCAAGGAACACGTCCCGCGGGCGCAGCGGCATCACGGCCAGCTGCTCGAGCGTCCCCGTCTGCCGCTCTCTGACCACACCCAGGCTGGTGATGATCGTGCCGATAAACACCAGGACGACCCCGGCCAGGCCAGGAATCATCACGTCCGACGTCTTGAGCTTCGGGTTATACAAGATCGTCACCTGCGGCCTGGACAGCGAGCTGCCGGCCGCCGCCGCGACATGCAATTTCGCCAGGGCTGCGAGCGTCGCCTGCGCCGTGAAGATCTGGCTGCCATCGATCAGCACGATCGGGGCTCCGCCGTCTGCCACGATCGCGACCGCCGCATGACCGTCCCGCAACTGGTCGCGGGCCCAGCTCCGGCCAGCCGTGGCAGCCGAGCTGACGAGCTCGAATGAGCATCCCGAGCCGCACGGGACTGCAGGCAGCGCCCTGGCCAGCGCGGCAGACTGCGGGCCGGCCACCGCGACCGGGATGGACGAGACATTGAAACTTGCCGCATAACCGAGCACGACGAGCAGCAGGACAGGTAGCACGATCATCATCGCTAGCGTGCGCCGGTCTCGTCGCAACTGCCGGAATTCCTTGACGATCATTGCCCACATGGCCGGCCTCCGGCTCTCGGCAGGATGTCAACGCACGTTGAATTCTACGTACGGTGAATTCTCTCGGTCAAGCCCGGCGCTCACTTCGCCGCTGCCGATCTGATCAGATGAGCGCATGGTCATCACACGACACTCGGGGCGGTGGACGTTAGAGGACCGGTTCGGCTCTCCCTGGCACTACCTGCCGTTCGAGGTCCCGCATGGCGCGTACGGGCTCCGAGTCGAGCTCGACTACGAACGTTCCGGCGCGATCATGGATCTCGGCTGCCTGGGTAGTGGCGGATTCCGCGGCTGGTCCGGGAGCGCGCGCCGGTTCTTCGTGATCACCGCGGACGCCGCTACGCCCGGTTACCTCCCGGGCGAACCCGAAGACGGCCAGTGGCAGGTGATAATCGGCTTGCACCGGCTGCCGCCAGATGGCGCGGACTACCGGCTGACGATCGAAGTGACCACCAAACCGGGTGAGCTGTCACCAGACGATCCGCCCGAGGGCATGCCGCCGCTGGACGACCGGCCAGCCCGGCGGCTGCTGCCCGCGCTGCCCGGACACCAGTGGCTGGCCGGCGACCTGCACACTCACACGGTTCACTCAGATGGCGTGATGACCGTTTCCGAGGTGGCGAGGTTCGCGGCCGGGCGGGGCCTGGACTTCATCGCGGTCACCGACCACAACACGGTGAGCCATCACGCCGAGCTGCCAGCCGCAGCCGCCGCGCACGCCATCGCGCTGCTGCCAGGCCAGGAGGTTACGACCGAGGCCGGGCACGCGAATGCGTTCGGCGAGGTGGGCTGGATCGACTTCCGCGCGCCGCCGGACGACTGGCTGGCAGCGTGCGAGCGGGCTGGAGGCCTGTTGTCGGTGAACCACCCGTATGGCGGGGAACTCAGCTGGACCGCTCCGATGAAGCGGCGGCCACCGCTGCTGGAGGTATGGCACTGGAGCTGGCTCGACGCGCGGTGGACATTGCCGCTGAGCTGGTGGCAGATCTGGAATCCGGCCGCCATCCCGGTTGGCGGCAGCGACTGGCACCGGCCGGGGTCAGATGCGCCGCCGGGCGCGCCGACGACCTGGGTGGAAGCCGAAGAAGCCGACCCGGCCGCGGTCCTCGCGGGCTTGGCGGCCGGGCGCACGGCATTGTCAGCCGGCCGGGACGGCGCAGTCCTGCTGCGGGTCGGTGACGAGCTGATTGCAAGCAACGCCGACGGCACGGTGCTCTGCGGGCCGGCTGGCCCGCAGGCACGCGTGCGCGGTCAGCTCGCGACGTTCCCCGCAACCGACGGCTGTCACCGGCTTGTCGATCCGGCTGGCGCGACAGTTGCTCTGACGCGCTAGAACGCCACTTTCTGCCAGGTACGACCCGCGTTCCTGGTCAGCCAGAGGTGAGTGGTACCGAACGCCGACGTGCCCTCGACCGCGACCCCTTGAGTCGCCGTGGTGAAGCCGAAGTCGTTCCACCCCAGCCCGCCGTCATCGAGCCTCTTGGCGGTACGCCAGTGCCGGCCACCGTCCGTGCTGACGTAGATGAAGGTCGCACCGGACGCAGACGCGATGAACACGTGCCCGGCAGCGGGCTCGGCGAGCAGCCCGCCGTCTCCGCCCCGTGGCGGCGAGCCGGCCCTGGCGAAGTGAGTGCCGCCGTCGCTGGAGGCGAAGAGGAGCTTGGCGGTGCTGCCCGCACCGGGATCGCCGACGCAGAGCAGCGTGATCTTTCGCGCGGTAAAAGCACCGACGCCGTCGATACCGTAATGAGGCGGGCAGGCGAAGGGTGCCTTCTTCCAGTGCGACCCGTTCTGCGTCTCCCACAGCCCTCCGCCGAGGATGACCCAGCCGGC
>Ga0335075_10004039_pt1 | contig 23011 bp, 21 predicted proteins | sample Lox_Sample_24_FD_206723 | JGI IMG/M metagenome (GOLD analysis project Ga0335075, IMG submission 206723) | Soil microbial communities from Loxahatchee National Wildlife Refuge, Florida, United States - Lox_Sample_2.4 | ecosystem: Environmental > Terrestrial > Soil > Wetlands | place: USA...
CCGGCGGTTCGCAGACGAGCTGGGCACCCTCAATCAGCGGTTGGCCCTGCTCTGCGACCGGGTGGTGCTGGTGGTGGCCGGGCATCCGCTGCCGATCAAGCAGCCCACGAGGTGACGATGTTCCCGCGGTTAACGCCCCCCGACACGGCCGCGGCAGCGGCGGCCCGCGCCCGCCAGGACACCCTCACCAAACCGCGCGGCGCGCTTGGCCGCCTCGAAGATCTGTCCGTCTGGGTTGCATCGTGCCAAGGGCACTGTCCGCCAAGCCAGTTCGAGCGCGCCAGAATTGTGGTGTTCGCCGGTGATCACGGCGTCGCCCGATCGGGGGTATCGGCCTACCCCACCGAGGTCACCAGCCAGATGGTCGCGAACATCGCCGCGGGCGGAGCGGCGATCAACGCGCTGGCCGAGGTCGCCGGCGCGACGGTGCGCGTCGCCGACATCGCCGTGGATGCCGACCCGCTGTCCGCGCAGATCGGCGCCCACAAGGTGCGGCGCGGCAGCGGCGACATCGCCAACCAGGACGCACTGACCGAGCAGGAGACCCGCGACGCGATCGACGCCGGCCGTCAGATCGCCGACGAGGAGGTCGATGCCGGCGCCGATCTGTTGATCGCCGGCGACATGGGTATCGGAAACACCACTGCGGCAACGGTTCTGGTCGCGGCCCTGACAGGAGTCGAACCGGTCGCGGCGGTCGGCTACGGAAGCGGGATCGACGACACCGGGTGGGTCCACAAGACCACAGCGGTGCGCGACGCGATGTTCCGGGTCGAGCCGGTGTTGCCCGATCCGGTCGCAACGCTGGGGTGTTGCGGCGGTGCCGATCTGGCCGCGCTGGCCGGCTTCTGCGCGCAGGCCGCCGTGCGGCGTACCCCGCTGCTGCTGGACGGCATCGCGGTGACGGCCGCCGCCCTGGTCGCCGAGCGATTGGCCCCGGGCGCCCGGCTGTGGTGGCAGGCCGGCCACCTTTCCACCGAGCCCGCACACTCGCTGGCCCTGGCCCAACTCGGCCTGGATCCGATCGTGGACCTGCGGATGCGACTCGGTGAGGGTACCGGCGCCGCGGTTGCCTTGCCGGTGCTGCGGGCGGCGGTGGCCGCGCTGTCGTCGATGGCGACCTTCGCCAGCGCCAACGTCTCCGATCGCGTCGACGATTCCGCCTCGCCATCGTGATCGGCTCGCTGGCAACGGCTTTCGCATTCGAGACCGTCGTCCCGGTACCCGGCAGATCGGATCGGCCGGTGGGAGGCGGTGCGATGACCGCGTTGCCGGTGGTCGGCGCGGTACTCGGCGCGCTGGCCGCGGCCGTGGCGTGGGCCGGCGCGCAGGCGTTCGGTTCGGGTAGCCCACTCACGGGTTTCCTCGCGGTGACCGCACTGCTGGCGGCAACCCGCGGGCTGCACATCGATGGCGTGGCCGACACTGCCGACGGGCTGGGCTGCTACGGACCGCCCGAACGCGCGCTGCAGGTGATGCGAGACGGGTCGACCGGACCGTTCGGGGTGGTCAGCGTCGTAATGGTGGTCGTGCTTCAGGGGCTGGCGTTTTCGGCGCTGTGCCCGGCCGGGATCGTGGTCGCCGTTTCCGCGGGCCGGGTAGCCGCCGTGCTGGCCTGCCGTCGGTCGGTACCCGCTGCGCAGGGCAGCGTCCTGGGCGCCGGGGTCGCGGGCACCCAGTCCGCGCCGGTGCTGGTGGCGTGGCTGGTCGTCCTGCTCGCCGCCGCCACGGCGGCGGGCCGCCAGCTGTGGGAGGGCCCCGTTACGGCGCTGGCCGCGCTCGCCTGCGGCCTGCTGCTGGTCCGGCACTGCGTACGACGTTTCGGCGGCATCAACGGCGACGTGCTCGGCGCCGCAATCGAATTGACCACGACGGTCTCCGCGCTGCTGCTGGCGGCGGTCGCGCGGCTCTAACGACTAGACTCGAACTCCCTAATGGTCAGTTCAATATCGGTCGAGCCCATCGCGCAGGCCATCCACGAGCGGTGGCGCCAGGAAGCCATCGCCGCCGGCGACACCGCGCCGACGTGGCGGGAACTCGACGAATCCCGCAAGCAGTCCAGCCGCGATCAGGCTCGGCACATCCCGATCCACCTGCGCAAGATCGGCTGTTCGCTGGCACCACTGCAACCTGGCGTGGCCAACGGCTTCACCTTCACCGATTCCGAAATCACGCTGCTGGCAATCGCCGAACACGACCGGTGGAACCGTGAACGCGCCGCCGACGGCTGGACACTGGCCGAGGCAAAGAACGTCGAACGGAAGCAAACGCCGTATCTGCTGCCGTGGGAGCAGTTGAACGAGCGGTATCCCGATATCGCCGCGCTGGACGCCGTATTCATCAGGGCGATGCCCGAGATTCTCGCCTCGGCGGGCCTGCAGATCGTCCGCACCGCACCCCGGTAGCCGGGCGGCGCTTTTCAACACGTGCAGCGGCATTGGATGCCATCATCTTTACTGCGCCCCTAGCAGGAGGAAGGTCGAATGCCACGCAGAGCCGCTCCTTCTCGCTCTGCGCAAAAGGCGCTCTTGGGCGTGGCCCTGGTACCCGCCGGGTGGCTGTGCATCCTGGCAGTGAACCCTTCGGCCGCGGGGGGGGTGCCGAATTGGCTGGCCTGGTTCGGCAGGCCAGGGTCCGCCATACCGATCGCGATCGTCGTCGTCGCGATCGTCGTGCTGTGTGTGATGAGCTTTCGCTCTGAGAAGGCCCGGCGATCGCGCAACGTGCCGGTCGAGGTGGTCGCGGGCCTGGCCGCCACCAGCGCCGTGTTGGGCTTGTGCTCGTACTGGGGCTGCCACGACGCCACGCATCCGTTCTTCTTTCAGCCGGTGATTTGGACGGTCTCGCTGGTCAAGGGCGGCGTCAACGACTTCTCGCTGAGCGGACATCCCTGCCCTAATCCGATCCCGGATGCGCTGTGGGTTGCCCGATTAGCGGCGCTTGGCGCGATCTTCACCGGCCTGGCCGGGGTGGTGATACGCCTGTTTCAATCGCAGGTGGATCGCCTGCACGCCAACTACGCCCGCTCCGTCACCGCTCTGATCGGGGTCGACGACGAAACCCGATCCATGGTCAGCGCCATCGCCTCGACGTTGGACCCCGCCAGCACACTCGTCGTCGTCACCAGTGGTCCCGACGACCCGGGCGCTGCCGAGGCCAGAATTCAGGGCGGCCGGGTGGTGACGGTGGACTTCAACGACCCGGACAGCCTCAGATCGCTGCCGCTGTGGCGCAGACTTCAGCGGCTCTACCTGATGTCCCCCGACCCGCCGACCAATCAGCAACGGCTGGAAACGATTACGCGCGTATTGTCCTCCGTCGGTCACCGGCAACGGCTGCCGCTCACCGTGCGGATAGACGATCCGTGGCAAGCCGAGGCTTGGCGCGCCGAACAACTCGGTGGAACAGACACTCGGTGGGCGGCCGACGCGGTCGGCAAATACGAAGTCACCGCCCGCTGGCTGCTCGACAACGTGATCGCGAAACAGGCAACGAAGCGCGTATTCGTCTGCGGCGCATCGGAATTGACGCTGGCGCTGTGCGCTGACCTGTCGCGCCGCAAGCTGGAATACGACTACTACGCGGAACCCGACGCAGCGGAACTGCCGGCGCTCATTTTGGTCAGCGAAGACGCCAAGGAGTACCAGCAGGATCACGAATTCCACCATCGACAGGTCGGGTTCGCGTCGGCCGGGCCGGGTGTCCAAGCCGAGGCGCACGCACCCACGGTCTCGGTCCTGATCCGGCTGATCGCCGAGAGCGACGGGTTAAGCGATGCCGTGATATTCGTCGACGACAACGTGCGCGGACCGTCCTTCGCACGGTCGGCCGGTACCAGGCTGGCCGCGCGTTATCCCACTATGCCGATTTACATCTGGGATGTCGACGCCCAGATGGCCGAGGATCCGCTGCCGATCGTCGGCCGGCTGCGTACCTATCGCCTGGCGCTCGACGTTCCCGAGGGCCAAGCTCAGGATGTCTGGGAGCGCGCGGCCGAGCTGATTCACGAACGCTATGTCGCCAGCCTCCCGAAGCAATCCAAGCCCTCACCCGCGAGATTGCCGTGGGACCAGCTCGACGAGTTCTATCGCGAATCGAATCGGCGTCAGGTCCGTAATGCGCTGTGGATGGTCGAAGGGCTTGCCGGACACACCTGGAACACCTGGGGCAATCCACCAAAGCCGTTGAGCGTGCACGACATGGCCAACTTGAACGCGCTGGAGCGGCTGGAACGAATGGGCTTCGACGAGCACTCCGCGTTGCAAATGGCGAAACGCGAACACGTGGACTGGTGTAGCTACTACAGCCGTAATCATTGGCACCACGGCCCAGAACGCAGCGACGAGCACAAAATCCACGACAGATTGGTCGACTGGCCCGAAGGGCCGTACGACGAACTGAGCGACGCCGACAAGGACATCGTCGACCGCGCGGTGACGAGCCTGGCCGCCACGTTGTGGAGCCTTCGCCAGCTTGGCTACCGGTCACGTCCGGTCTGGCAGAAGTTCACCCGCGTCGGAACGGTCACCGCCGAACAGCGAAACACACCGTGGACGTGGACATCACGGTCGGGCCACACGATGCGGGCAGACGCCGGTGACTGGCAGGTCCAGTCAGACGGGCGGGTCTGGTCGGTACGCGACGACATCTTCCGAGCCAGCTACGAACACGACAAGGGTGACCAATGGCGAAGGCGCGGCGAGGTTTCCGCGCGGCTCGCGCACCCGAACGAAACGGTTACCACCCTGGAGGGCAAGGAGACGGCCGCCGACGGAGACTGGGTGGTGCGGGGCGCTGGCGGTGAGGAATGGCCGGTCTCCGCCCAGGTGTTCGCCGAGGCGTACCGCGAAGCCGATCCGGCTGCGGACGCAACCGCCAGCCCCCAAGCCTGACCTACTGCATCGACGTCAGCATGCCCACCACGTCGGACGACGCCGCGTGCAGCGCCCCGTCATCTGCCGAGTAGATGTTGACGAAGCCGCTCGTCTGGGTCGGCCCGTTGAACATCGTGACCCAGGCGCCCTCGAGTTCCTGCGCACCTTGGTTGGTTTGGATGTTGCCGGTATAGCCGACAATGAGTGTCTGCTGAAAGTTTCTGCCCTGTATGGCCATAACCTTCGGTGAGGAGTCTTGCTGGACATTTGTCATGCCAGACCCCTTGATGGTCGCGTTGATCAGCGCCGTCGATTCCTGGTTGATATCGGTTTGATCCGCGCAACCGGCAAGGGCGGTCACCTCCACGGATTGATCGCCGTTGCCCAGGATGACGAAATTGTCTTCGTGATCGAGCACCCGCCAGCCGCCCGCCGGCGTGACCGATACCGCCTTGTACAGGTTGATGGCGGTGGTGGTTCCGGCGGCCGCCAGCGTGGTGGACTTCGACACCAAACTCATGCCACTGCCAACCGAACAGCCCTGAGGGGATTGGTCGCCGGTCAAGTGGACGTGCCCGGCCGCGGCAGCGTGCGAGAAAATTCCGCCCGGCCAAATCCGCGGTGGCTTGGGCGCGGCGGTGGAGCCGCCGAACACCACCACGCCACTGACCACCGCGGCGACCAGCACTGTCACCGCCACAATCGCGCCGACCACCCCACCATGCAAGCGATGCTCGACATGGCTGGCAGGGGGAACGTCGGTGTCGGCGGCGAGCGCCGCGTGTAACCCGTTGCGCGCCAGCACCAATCCCGCGCCGGCCAAGATAAACGCCGCCAGCGCCGTCAGCACCAGCCCGCGAGTTCCGTAGGGCTGCAACAACGTCGTCGCCAACTCGTAGGCCACCACCAACCCCAGGCCCTCGAGCACACCGACGCCGGGGTTCACACCCAATCGTCGCAGCCCCAACACCCCGACCGTCGCCGACGTCGCCAACACAATGGGCTGTAAGAACCCCAACGTCAACGCGATGAACGCCACGTGCGCGGGATCCCCGGACGCGGCTTGCACGTGGGCAAAAGCCCCGTGTTCCACGACAAGGCTGAGCCCCAACGACAGCGCCACACCGCTCAGCGTGCACGCCACCACCACATCCATCGGATGCCGAAACGCCGAGCGGGCGCTGACCACCAACGGTGCGATGAGCGCGGCGGCGAACGCCACCACCGGTAGCACCAAACCCACCTGCACAATCCGCGTTATCGGCGGCAGGTGATACTTCGTCGACGCCAACACCACGAAGTGCAGGAGATGGACCTCCAGCAGCCCGACCCCGACACCGAGCAGCAGCGAAAGCCCGAACGCCACAACGATTATCGTGGTCGGCTCGTCGCGCCACAGCCGGTGGTCGTGGATGTAGACCAGCACCGCCGCCGGTAATGCCACCGCCGCCAGCACCAAGGCCACCGGCAGCGATCCCAACCCGGCCGCAATCAACGACGCCAACAACGCCAGCGCGATCACGTCGCGGTACACGTGATGACGCCCCGGGTGCATATGCGGCATCAGTGTTCCCAGCACCGCAACCGGGCGGCCCGAACCATGAGGAGTCGGGCTACTCGGACTGACCATGTCGTACCTCCGGCAATACTCGGCGAGCCGAACGAAATCCGCGCGTTGAAGCGTACGGCCTAACGCGGCGCGCCACGGCGGTTTCAGCCCAGCCGCGACATCCAGCCGTGCGTGTCGGCGAACGTTCCGCGCTGGATACCGGTCAGCGTGTCGCGCAGGGCCATCGTCACCTCACCGGATTCGCCGCCCCCGATGGTGAATTCGGAGTCGCCGTATTTCACCTGCGAAATGGGTGTGATGACCGCGGCAGTGCCGCAGGCGAACACCTCGGTGATCTCACCGGCCGCGGTCTTCTTCTGCCATTCGTCGATGTCGATCTTGCGTTCCTCGATCGCAAAGCCGGCGTCAGTTGCCAACTGCAGCAGCGAATCCCGAGTGATACCCGGTAGCAGCGAACCGGACAGCTCAGGGGTGACCAGGCGGGCCGACCCGCCGCTGCCGAACACGAAGAAGATGTTCATCCCGCCCATCTCTTCGATGTAGCGACGCTCGACGGCGTCCAGCCACACCACTTGCTCGCACCCGTTTTCGGCGGCCTCGGCCTGCGCCACCAGCGACGCGGCGTAATTGCCACCGAACTTGGCCGCGCCGGTGCCGCCCGGGCTGGCGCGCACGTATTCCGTTGACACCCAAACGGTCACCGGTTTGATGCCGTGCTTGAAGTACGCACCCGACGGCGAGGCGATCACCAGATAGCGATACTGCTTGGACGGGCGCACCCCCAGCCCCGGTTCGGTGGCGAAGATGAACGGGCGCAGGTAGAGCGACTCCTCGCCGCCAGCCGGCGGAACCCAGGCCTTGTCGACGGCGATGAGTTGCCGCAGCGACTCGATGAACAGCTCGTCCGGCAGTTCGGGGATCGCGATCCGCCGCGACGAAGACCGTAGCCGCGCGGCGTTGGCGTCGGCGCGAAACGACACGATCGACCCGTCCGCCCATCGGTAGGCCTTCAGACCTTCGAAGACCTCCTGCGCGTAGTGCAGCACGATCGCCGAGGGATCGAGTTCGATCGGCGCATAGCCGGTGACCCGCGCGTCGTGCCAGCCCCGGTCTTCGGTGTAGTCGATCGACACCATGTGGTCGGTGTGGTATTTGCCGAACCCGGGATCGGCCAGGATCGCTTGGCGTGCGGCGTCGGTCAGCGGGTCGGCGGTGCGTGACACCGTGAACTCGAGGACGTCGCTGGTCATCAGGCGATTGTATAACCGGGCGCTAGCGGGTTTTTGGATCGACAAACGGCGTGCGCACGACCTCGCACTCGAGGCCGCGGCCGCGAACGTCGACGGTGACGTGCTGGCCGTCCTCGACTCCCGCGTCGACGTCGATCAACGCCAGCGCGATGCCAACTTTCAGCGTCGGAGAAAACGTGCCCGACGTGGTTACCCCGATCTTGGTGTCGCCGTCGAGCACCGTGAGGTCCGGCCGCAGTACACCGCGGCCCACCGCGCGCAGACCCCGCAGCAGCCGCCGCGGGCCGGCCTCCTTTTCGGCCAGCAGCGCCTCGCGCCCGAAGAAAACGTCCTTCTTCCAGCCGATCGCCCAACCGCACCTCGCCTGCAGCGGCGAGATGTCCGCGGACAGTTCATGACCGTGCAACGGATAACCCATCTCGGTGCGCAGCGTGTCGCGCGCCCCGAGACCAGCCAGCTGCCCGCCGGCTCGGGTGACCTCGGCCAGCAGCGCGTCGAAAACCACACCGGCGGAGTCCCAGGGTGGCAGCAGCTCGTAGCCATGCTCGCCGGTGTATCCACTGCGGCAGACCCGCACCGGTACGCCCTTGCACGTCGCGTCCGCGTAGCCCATGTAGTCCATCCCGGTCGGCAGGCCCAATTCGGTGAGGACGCCGGTCGACCGTGGCCCCTGCACGGCCAGCACCGCATAGGACCTGTGCAGGTCGGTGATCTCCAGCCCGGCGGGTGCAGCCTTCTGCAGGGCGGCGACCACGGCCGCGGTGTTGGCGGCGTTGGGTACCAGGAAGATCTCGTCGGGCCCGACGTAGTAGGCGATCAGGTCATCGATGACGCCGCCGGATTCGTTGCAGCACAACGTGTATTGCGCCTTACCCGGTTGGATGCGGTCGAGGTCGTTGGTCAGCGCGGTGTTGACGAACTGCGCGGCGCCCGGGCCCTTGATCAACGCCTTGCCCAGGTGGCTGACGTCGAACAGGCCGACGGCATTGCGGGTCGCGGTGTGCTCGGCGACGGTGCCGGCGTACGACACCGGCATCAGCCAGCCGCCGAACTCGGCGAAGCTGGCACCCTCTGCGCGGTGGCGGTCGTCCAAGGGCCCGTGCAACAAGTCGGCGGTCACAACATTCGACCCTAATGTCTGCACCGGCTGGCAGACTTGGCCAGGTGGGCGATTCCCCGGACTTCGAGGCGCTGCAGGCGGCGGGGATCGCCGATGCGCGCGCACGCGCGAGTCTGATCGAGTACCTGGTCCGCCTCGGTTTCACCTCGGACGAGATGGTCGACGCGGAGCGTAACGGCCGGCTGTTCGGGTTGGCCGGTGACGTGTTGCTGTGGTCCGGTCCGCAGACCTACAGCCTGCGCACCGCCGCGGAAGCGATCGGCATCGAGGTGACGGACGTCGAACACGCCTGGGCCATGCTCGGCCTGACGGTCGCGGACGCGGATACGCCGGCACTGAGCCAGGCCGACGTCGACAGCCTGGCCACCTGGACCGCGATGAGGATGCAGATGGGCCCCGGCGAGGCGGATGGCTTTTTGCGGGTCCTCGGATCCACCGTCGCGCGCCTGGCCGAGGCCATCTCGTCGATGATCCGGACGAGCTCGCCGAAGATGTGGCTCGGGCACACCGGCGACGAACTCGCCACCGCGATGACCTATCGCGAGGCCGCCGAGTTCGTCCCCCGCATCGGGGCGATGATCGACGCAGTCCACCGCCACCATCTGGTCAGCACCCGGACGTTCATCGAAGGCGTGCAGCGGGGCCCGTCGGCGAGCCTGGTGTGCGGCGTGGGCTTCGCCGACCTCTCCGGTTTCACGGCGCTGACCCAAACCCTGACGCCCGCCGAGCTGTCGGAAATGTTGACCGAGTTCGGCAATACCGTCAGCGACATCGTGCATGCCGACGGCGGACGGGTGGTGAAGTTCCTCGGCGACGCGGTGATGTGGGTGAGCTCGGACCCGGAGCGGCTGGCGAAGGCGGCGATCGACCTCGTCGACCACCCACGGGCCCGCGACGCCGGACTGCAGGTCCGCGCAGGCCTAGGCTACGGCCCGATCCTGGCCATCAGCGGCGACTACTTCGGCAACGCGGTCAACCTGGCTGCCCGGCTGGTCGCTGCGGCGGCCCCGGGGCAGATCCTGGCCGCGCCGGAGCTGCACGAGCAGCTGCCGCAGTGGCCCGCCGTCGCTCAGGAACCGTTGCAGCTCAAAGGCTTCGACGAGCCGGTGACGGCCTACGAGCTCGGCCACTAGTGTTGATGCTCGTGAGCACAGAACCCGGTTACCTCGCCCCTGACGTCTCGGTCGCCTCGTCGCTGCCCCGCCGCGGCGCCGGATCGGCGGTTCTGATCGTTCCGGTGGTGTCATCGGGCGCCGAGGAGGATCAGCCGGGGGCGGTCGTCGCCACCACCGAACCGGTCCTGCCGGCCGAGGCGGCCGCGGAAATCGAGGACGGCCTGCGTGCACTCAACGCCACCGGCGCCGGCGAGCAGGTGCACCGGCTGGTGGTGAAGTCGCTGCCGGTGGCCAGCGTGTTGACGATCGGCCTGGGCAAGCGCCGCGACCAGTGGCCCGCCGACTTGGTCCGCCGCGCCGCCGGCTCGGCCGCTCGCGCGCTCAATGGCGCCGAGGCCGCCATCACCACGCTGGGCGAGCTGCCGGGAGACGGTGTGCTGGAGGCAGCGGTCGAAGGGCTGATCCTGGGCGGCTACCGATTCACCGCGTTCCGGACCGACAAGACTGCGCCGAAAGACCCAGGCCTGCGCAAGGTCACGGCGTTGTCCACCGCCAAGGGCGCCAAGGCGCAGGCCGCGCATGCCGCGGCGATCGCGACCGCGGTCGCCACCGCCCGTGACTTCGTCAACACCCCGCCCAGTCACCTCTTTCCCGCCGAATTCGCAACGCGGGCAACCACTTTGGGTGAATCAGCGGGCCTCGAGGTCGAGGTGCTCGACGACAAGGCCTTGTTGAAACAGGGTTACGGCGGGGTCATCGGCGTCGGCAAGGGTTCGTCGCGGCTGCCGCGGTTGGTGCGCCTGACCCACCGCGGCTCGCGATTGGCCAAGAAACCCAAGCACGCCAAGAAGGTCGCCCTGGTCGGCAAGGGCATCACCTTCGACACCGGCGGCATATCGATCAAGCCGGCGGCGTCCATGCACTACATGACGTCGGACATGGGCGGCGCCGCCGCGGTGATCGCCACCGTGACGCTGGCCGCCCAGCTGCAACTGCCGATCGACGTGATCGCCACCGTGCCGATGGCCGAGAACATGCCGTCGTCCACCGCACAGCGGCCTGGCGACGTGCTGACCCAATACGGCGGAACCACGGTCGAAGTGCTCAACACCGACGCCGAGGGGCGACTGATCCTGGCCGACGCCATCGTCCGGGCCTGCGAGGACAACCCCGACTACCTGATCGAGACGTCGACGCTGACCGGCGCGCAGACGGTGGCACTGGGCTCGCGCACCCCCGGGGTGATGGGCAGCGACGAGTTCCGCGACCGGGTCGCCGCGATCTCGCAGCAGGTCGGCGAGAACGGCTGGCCGATGCCACTGCCCGACGAGCTCAAAGACGATCTGAAGTCGACGGTGGCAGACCTGGCCAATGTCAGCGGCCAACGCTTCGCCGGCATGCTGGTGGCCGGTGTGTTCTTGCGGGAGTTCGTCGCCGACGGGGTGAACTGGGCGCACATCGACGTCGCCGCGCCGGCCTACAACACCGGCGGCGCCTGGGGCTACACCCCCAAGGGAGGCACGGGTGTGCCGACGCGCACCATGTTCGCGGTGCTGGAAGACATCGCCGAGAACGGCTAGACGGGCACTAGCGCGCTAATGGGCTAGTGGTGTACCGCCGGCTGGAACCACTTGATCTTCTGCCGCCAGGACTGCGCGGAGATCAGTGCGAAACCGCCGCCGCAACCACATGCGAACAACCAGACGAGGCCCGCGCTGACCGGGCTCTGCAGGACCGGAATCAGCGCGGTGATCATCCGCACCACGCAGGCGCCGATGCCGCTGGCCGAGGCGATCAGATACAGGTTGGCGAAGTGCCTCGAGCGCGGGTCCTGACGCAGCACCAGCAGCGCGCGCGAGCCGAAAATCAACAGGTAGGCCAGCGTGACAGTGAGCAGGATCCAGTAGACGCTCAGCCAGAAGTCGGTGGGCAACTGGAAGAAGTCACGCGCGTACACCTTGCTGCCCCGGCTGAGCCAGAAAGTCGCCAGCAACAACGGAATACACAACGTCGCCGGTCGCTCGACCCACTGCTTGAACGACTTCTGCAGCGCGTCGTCCTCGGCAAGCCGGCCGACCGCGTTGTAGACGATCGCCGATGCCGCGACGATGTAGCAGTCGTGCCCGATGTAGTTCTGCAGATTCCACTGGCCGGTGATGTTGTGCAGCGCAACCCCGAGCGTCTCGGAGGCGAACGGCGACATCAATGCTACGGCGATGCCCTGCAGCGCGATGTTGAGTGTGGCGGCCACCTCCCACCGGCAATGCCAAGTGACCCGCCTGATCCAAAGACTCCAAGCAATGGACAGCAGGGTGACGACGATAAGAGCGGTGAGAGCCATAGCGATACCTGAAGAGAAGGTTTACAGGGGTGGTGCGTCGTTGCGTGGACGCCACTCGGCGATCTTAGTCGGCTGAGCGGTCTTCACGCCGGTGCCTCCTGCCACATGCAACGCCGCGGCACCGCCACGAATCTCTTCTGCCAGCGCGGTGACCTCGTCGGGTTCGATGAACCGATACCGGGTCAGCAGCTCGGCGCGATTGATGCCGAGATTGGCGGCGGCAACGCGAAGGTTGTCCGCAGTGATCAGAGTTCCTTTGTCCAACTGGTCGTAGTAAGTGGACCGCGGGAGCTGCATCGCCGTCCAGATCTCTTCCCTGCTGAGGGAACGACCGGCCAGATAGGAGAGCACGGTGGCAAGTTCCTTGCCGCTGTCATCGGGATACACGGGAAACAAGATATCCAGTTTTTCGGCATTTTGAAATCCAAATCGCGTTAAATACCGGTTATCTAAGGCGTGTGATATCCCACACATCCATGCCGCTGGAATTAATGTCCAATAAATTGGACATTTGGCATTACTGCCGGTCACACCGGTAGCGGAGTTTGATCGAAGTCGGGTGAGGCTTAGCTCACGTGGTTGAGCGGCGACCCGCTTGACCCACGCCGACCGGCTCGCCCTGGGTGTGTGCCGACGACACCGCAGTGACAGGATGGTTTCGACAGTCCGCTCGGGTGCAGTTTCCGGTACATCACGCTGTGGTAAGCCAGAGGTCGACCCGCGCCCACCGACCGATCGATCGAGGAGTCGACAGAGATGGCCTTCTCAGTTCAGATGCCGGCCCTCGGTGAGAGCGTGACGGAGGGCACCGTCACTCGCTGGCTCAAGCATGAAGGCGACACTGTCGAACTCGACGAGCCGCTGCTCGAGGTGTCCACCGACAAGGTGGACACCGAGATCCCGTCACCCGCTGCGGGAGTGCTGACGAAGATCGTCGCCCAAGAAGACGACACCGTCGAGATCGGCGGCGAGCTGGCCGTCATCGGCGACGCGGCAGAAGACACGCGGGGCGACGGGCAACCCGCCGCCCAGCCGGCGCCAGAGCCACAGCCACAGCCAGAGCCGCAGCCGGATGCCGAGGCCGAGCCGGAACCGCAACCACCGGCACCGCAGGAGCCGGCCCCCGCGCCGGCGGCCGGCGGCCAGGCCGGTACGGGAAGCTCGCAGCCGGTGCTCATGCCCGAACTCGGCGAGTCCGTGACCGAGGGCACGGTGACCCGCTGGCTGAAGAAGGTCGGCGACGCGGTGGACGTGGACGAGCCGCTGGTGGAGGTGTCCACCGACAAGGTGGACACCGAGATTCCGTCGCCGGTCGCGGGCACGCTGATCAGCATCACCGCCGAAGAGGACGTCACGGTCTCCGTCGGCGGCGAGCTGGCCAGGATCGGCACCGGCGCCACCACGGCGCCACCCGCGCCCGCACCCGAACCGCAGGCCCCCGCTGCTCCGCCGCCGCCCGCGCCCGAACCGCAACCCGAGCCGGTGGCCCAACCCGCGCCGCCGCCGCAACCCGAACCGGCACCGCAAGCCGCGCCCGAGCCCCCACCCGAACCTGCGCCGGCGGTCGGCGGGGCGACCGCTCCGTACGTCACTCCGTTGGTGCGAAAGCTAGCCGCCGAGAACAACATTGACCTCGGCCAGCTGAACGGGACCGGGGTGGGCGGACGCATCCGCAAACAGGACGTGTTGGCGGCAGCCGAGCAGAAGAAAGAGGCCGCGACGGCGCCCGCCGCGTCCGCGGCCGGCCCTGCCGCCGCGACGGCGCCCGCTGCCCCGAAGCCGACTGCGCCGGCACCGGCAGCGGCGCTGGCCCACCTGCGCGGAACCACGCAGAAGGCCAGCCGGATTCGCCAGATCACCGCCAAGAAGACCCGCGAGTCACTGCAGGCCACTGCCCAGCTCACCCAGACCCACGAGGTCGACATGACCCGGATCGTGGCGCTGCGGGAAAAGGCCAAGGCCGCATTCGCCGAACGCGAAGGCGTGAACCTGACCTTCCTGCCGTTCATCGCCCGCGCCGTGATCGACGCGCTCAAGATCCACCCGAACGTCAACGCCAGCTACAACGAAGACACCAAGGAGATCACCTACTACGACGCCGAGCATCTCGGCTTCGCGGTCGACACCGACCAGGGCCTGCTCTCCCCCGTCATCCACAACGCCGGCGACCTGTCGCTGGCCGGGTTGGCCCGTGCCATCGCCGACATCGCCGCCCGCGCGCGGTCCGGTGACCTCAAGCCCGACGAGTTGTCCGGCGGAACCTTCACGATCACCAACATCGGCAGCCAGGGCGCCCTGTTCGACACCCCGATCCTCGTTCCGCCACAGGCGGCAATGTTGGGTACCGGGGCGATCGTCAAACGACCCCGGGTCGTCGTCGACGACACCGGCAACGAGTCGATCGGTGTTCGCTCGATCTGCTACCTGCCGCTGACCTACGACCACCGGTTGATCGACGGCGCCGACGCCGGACGGTTCCTGACCACCATCAGGCATCGGCTCGAAGAAGGCGCTTTCGAGGCCGATCTGGGACTGTAGGCAGGGCTGGCAACGTGGCCAAGGCCGTCATCGCGATCGCCGGCTCATCTGGCTTGATCGGCTCGGCTCTGGTGACGGCGCTGCGCTCCGCGGACCACGAAGTACTGCGGATCGTGCGTCGGGCACCGACGAATTCCAGTGAGCTGCATTGGGATCCCGACAGCGGCGAACTCGACGCCGACGCGCTACACGGCGTCGATGCGGTGGTGAACCTGTGCGGCATCAACGTCGGTAGCCGACGCTGGTCGGGGGCGTTTAAACAGAACCTGCGCGATAGTCGCATCACCCCAACCGAGGTGTTGTCCGCGGCGGTCGCCGACGCGGGCGTCGGCGTGCTGGTCAACGCCAGCGCGGTCGGCTACTACGGCGACACCAGGGACCGCGCCGTCGACGAAACCGCCTTCGCCGGAAGGGGTTTCCTGGCCCAGCTGTGTCTGGACTGGGAAGCTGCCACGGCGGCAGCGCAGGACGCCGGCACCCGGGTGGTGCTGGCCCGCACGGGCGTGGTGCTGGCCTCGTCGGGCGGTGCGCTGCGCCAGCTGAGGCCGCTGTTCTTGGTGGGCCTCGGTTCCCGCTTGGGCAACGGCCGCCAGTACATGTCCTGGATCAGCCTCGAGGATCAGGTGCGCGCGTTGCGGTTCGTGATCTCGGACGACCGGGTGTCCGGGCCGGTGAATCTGACCGGCCCGGCTCCCGTCACCAATGCCGAATTCACCGCCGCGCTGGGTCGGACGGTGAACCGGCCCACTCCGTTGACGATGCCGGGGTTCGCGGTGCGCGCCGCGCTCGGCGAGTTCGCCGACGAGACGCTGTTGAGTGGGCAGCGGGCGATTCCTGCGGTGCTGGAACGCAACGGTTTCGAGTTCCACCACCGCACGGTCGGTGAGGCACTGCGATACGCGACCGCGGCGCGTGACGTCGCCTAGTGCCTGACAGGCGACGGCCAGGATTCAGTTGTAGCCTCAGCGCTGTGAGCTCTATTCGCTCCAGCACTGCCGCTGTCGACGTCCGCCAGATGGACACCGTGGACTACCGCGTTGCGTGGGAGCTGCAGCGGGAGTTGGCCGACGCCCGGGTTGCGGGCGGCACCGACAAGCTGCTGCTGCTCGAGCACCCGTCGGTCTACACCGCCGGACGCCGCACACTCGAGCACGAACGACCGACCGATGGCACGCCCGTCATCGACACCGACCGCGGCGGCAAGATCACCTGGCACGGCCCGGGCCAGCTGGTCGGCTACCCGATCATCGGCCTGGCCGAGCCGCTCGATGTGGTCAATTATGTTCGGCGCATTGAGGAATCGCTGATCAAGGTGTGCGCCGATCTGGGTTTGGACGTCGGCCGCGTCGAGGGCCGCTCGGGAGTGTGGGTGCCGGCAGCTGGCGGTAGGTCCGCGCGCAAGCTCGCTGCCATCGGTGTGCGGGTATCCCGGGCGACGACACTGCACGGGTTCGCGCTCAACTGCGACTGCGGCCTGGACGCATTCGCGCGGATTGTGCCGTGCGGCATCACCGACGCGGGAGTCACGTCGGTGTCGGCCGAACTGGGCCACCGCGTCGGCGTCGACGACGTCCGCGCGGCGGTTGCCGAAGCGGTGTGTGATGCCCTGGACGGCCGGCTCGCGGTCGGCTCGCCCACCAGCCCGATTCCCCATCCCGCCGGTTCGGCGCGCATCGTCACCGGGCACTAGCACACCCCCGCCCGCGTAGCATCGACGTCGTGACGGTTACGCCCGAAGGCAGGAAGCTGCTGCGCCTGGAAGTGCGCAACGCCCAGACGCCGATCGAGCGCAAGCCGCCGTGGATCAGGACGCGGATGCGGATGGGCCCGGAGTACACCGAGCTCAAAAGCCTGGTCCGGCGCGAGGGCCTGCACACCGTGTGCGAGGAGGCCGGCTGCCCCAACATCTACGAATGCTGGGAAGACCGCGAGGCCACCTTCCTGATCGGCGGCGAGGTCTGCTCCCGTCGTTGCGATTTCTGCCAGATCGACACCGGCAAACCGGCCGCGCTGGACCGCGACGAGCCGCGGCGGGTTGCCGAAAGCGTCCAGGCGATGAGCCTGCGGTACTCCACGATCACCGGCGTCGCCCGCGACGACCTGCCCGACGGCGGCGCGTGGCTGTACGCCGAGACCGTGCGCGCCATCAAGCGGCTCAACCCGTCCACCGGCGTCGAGCTGTTGATCCCCGATTTCAACGGCAATGCCGAACAGCTGCGGCAGGTCTTCGAGTCTCGGCCGGAAGTGTTGGCGCACAACGTCGAAACCGTGCCGCGCATCTTCAAGCGCATCCGTCCGGCCTTCTCCTACCAGCGCAGCCTCGGGGTGCTCACCGCCGCGCGCGACTTCGGGCTGGTCACCAAGAGCAACCTCATCCTCGGCATGGGCGAGACCCCCGAGGAGGTGCGAGTCGCGCTGAACGACCTGCGCGAAGCCGGCTGCGACATCATCACCATCACCCAATATCTGCGGCCGTCGGCGCGACACCATCCGGTCGAGCGCTGGGTCACCCCCGACGAGTTCGTCGAGCACTCTGAATACGCCGAACAACTCGGATTCGCCGGCGTGCTGGCCGGGCCGCTGGTGCGCTCGTCCTACCGGGCGGGGCGCCTCTACCAGCAGGTCGTACAAGCGCGAACCGTATCCTGACCTCATGGCCAAATCCCGCAATGCCCAGGCGACCAAGGCTGCCAAAGCCGAGGCGAAAGCGGCCCGCAAAGCGGCCGCGAAAGAACGTCGCAGTCAACTCCTGCAGGCGTTCAACGTGCAGCGCAAAGAGGATAAGCGTCTATTGCCCTACATGATCGGCGCGTTCGTGCTGATCGTGGGTAGTGCGGTGGCGATCGGATTGTGGACAGGCGGGCTCTCGCTGTTCACCATGCCGCTTCTGGGTGCGGTGTTGGGCGTGCTGGTGGCGTTCATCATTTTCGGCCGCCGCGCGCAGCGATCGGTGTACCGCAAGGCCGACGGGCAGACCGGGGCCGCCGCCTGGGCGCTGGACAACCTGCGGGGCAAGTGGCGCGTCACGCCCGGGGTCGCGGCCACCGGCCATTTCGACGCCGTGCACCGGGTGCTCGGCCGGCCCGGGGTGATTCTGGTCGGTGAGGGTGCGGCGGTCAGGGTCAAGCCGCTGCTGGCCCAAGAGAAGAAGCGCACCGCGCGATTGGTCGGCGATGTCCCGATCTACGACATCGTCGTCGGCAACGGCGACGGCGAGGTCCCGCTGGCCAAGCTGGAGCGCCACCTCACCAAGCTGCCGGCCAACATCAACGTCAAGCAGATGGATTCGCTGGAGTCGCGACTGAGCGCGTTGGGCTCCCGGTCCGGGACGGCCGCTATGCCCAAGGGCCCGCTGCCGGGCAACGCGAAGATGCGCGGCGTCCAGCGAACCGTGCGCCGCCGATAACCGTCAGCGCCGCACGACGGCGGTAGCGGTCACCCGGTCCTGGATGCCGCGCCCGTCGACGTCGACAAACAACGCGGGTACCACGAACACAATCAGCACCATCCGCGCCGCGGCTCGACCCAGGCCGACGTAGAGCCGCTCGTCAACGGAGGCCACCCGCAGGCCGAGTGCGAATTGCCCCGGGGTGAATTGGAACAGCCGAACGGCGACGACTCCGAGTACGAACCAGATGGCAGTCGCTGTGTTCTGCCAAACGCCGCTCGTCAGGAAGTTTTGGGTCTGCGCAAATCCGAACGGGACCGCGAGGCCGGCGAGCCCCGCCGCGAGCACCCAATCGACGAACAGCGCCAGCACTCGACGCCCCATCCCCACGATCGAGCCCGGGCCTTGCTCGGGTAGTCCGAGGGCCTCACCGGGAAAGGGTCCCTGATCGGATTGCCGAGATCGGTTACTGCGGGCCATGTCCCCAGAATAGGGTGGGATTTACCCCAGACTCCGTGGCAGCAGTGAGGGTGGCGTAACTTTGCCGCAACGCAGGGTTGACCCTCAGGCAACACCGCGTCCATAGCGTCTGGGCGGGCGATCAGTTACAGCCACGTAACCGAAAGCCTTCAATGACCGCAGTTAGATTCGAAGCTCGCAGCAAAGGAGAGCGCTTCGGTGTCCGAAAAATCGGCCGATGACATCATCAAACTCGCTAAAGACGAGCACGTCGAATTCGTCGACGTTCGGTTCTGTGACCTGCCCGGCATCATGCAGCACTTCACAATTCCGATCTCGTTTTTCGACGAGAGCGTGTTCGAGGACGGGCTAGCCTTCGACGGCTCGTCGATCCGCGGATTCCAGTCGATCCACGAATCCGACATGCTGCTTCTCCCCGACCCCGACACGGTGCAGATCGACCTGTTCCGTGAGGCCAAGACGCTGAACCTCAACTTCTTTGTGCACGACCCGTTCACCCTCGAGCCGTACTCGCGCGACCCGCGCAATGTCGCCCGCAAGGCCGAGAACTACTTGATCAGCACCGGCATCGCCGACACCGCGTACTTCGGCGCCGAGGCCGAGTTCTACATCTTCGACTCGGTCAGTTTCGACTCGAACATCAACGGCACCTTCTACGAGGTCGACGCGATCTCCGGTTGGTGGAACACCGGTGAACCCACCGAGAACGACGGCAGCCCCAACCGCGGCTACAAGGTCCGCCCGAAGGGCGGCTACTTCCCCGTCCCGCCGGTCGACCACTACGCCGACCTTCGTGGCGAGATGCTGCGCAACCTGATCAAGTCGGGTTTCAGCCTGGAGAAGGGCCACCACGAGGTGGGCACCGGCGGCCAGGCCGAGATCAACTACAAGTTCAACACGCTGTTGCACGCGGCCGACGACATGCAGCTGTACAAGTACATCGTCAAGAACACCGCCTGGGAGCACGGCAAGACCGTCACCTTCATGCCCAAGCCGCTGTTCGGCGACAACGGCTCCGGGATGCACACCCACCAGTCGTTGTGGAAAGACGGCAAGCCGCTGATGTACGACGAGACGGGCTACGCCGGCCTGTCCGACACCGCGCGGCACTACATCGGCGGCCTGCTGCACCACGCGCCGTCGCTGCTGGCGTTCACCAACCCGACGGTGAACTCCTACAAGCGGTTGGTCCCCGGCTTCGAGGCCCCGATCAACCTGGTGTACAGCCAGCGGAACCGTTCCGCGGCCGTGCGTATCCCGATCACCGGCACCAACCCGAAGGCCAAGCGCCTCGAGTTCCGCGCCCCCGACAGCTCGGGCAACCCGTATCTCGCGTTCGCGGCGATGCTGATGGCCGGCCTGGACGGAATCAAGAACAAGATCGAGCCGCAGACACCGGTCGACAAGGACCTCTACGAGTTGCCGCCGGAAGAGGCGGCCAACATCCCGCAGGCTCCGACGCAGCTGTCCGCGGTGATCGACCGCTTGGAAGCGGACCACGAATACCTCACCGAGGGAGGCGTTTTCACGTCCGACCTGATCGAGACGTGGATCAGCTACAAGCGCGAAAAGGAGATCCTGCCGGTCCAGATCCGGCCGCACCCCTACGAGTTCGCGCTCTACTACGACGTTTAACCCGGCACGCTGTCACACGAGGCGCGGGCGCTCATGAGCGTCCGCGCCTCGTGCGTTTTCACGACTTCTCAGCAGTGGGCTGCCCAGCACCGCTGGTTGGGGCAATAGACCTGACGCGCGATGTTCACCATGGATCCGACGTCGAGGACATGGATGTTGTCCGGATCCAGGTTGGCGTGGATGCTGTTGGCGATCTGCTGTGGCGTCCACCCCCATCCGAGGTCGTCGCAGATCAGCCACGCCGTCCCGATGAGCGCATCCTCGTGACCGTCCGGCCAGGTGAGACCGGCGCCCCGCAGTTGATCGAGGTATGCGTCATTGAGCGGGTCGGCCTTTGCAGCCGCAGCACCGGAAACCAGGCCGGCGCTGGCAACTATCGAAACGGTGAGTGCGGCCAGCCAGCGAGGTGCGGACATGTGATGCCTTCCTTCATTAATCGGCTTTGATGGTGTCGTCAGTGTGCAGTAAACACATGAAGAACAGCGAAAGCTTGGAATAAGCTTTGTGGCTTTTATCTAGTTCGTAATACCATCTATTTGATATCGTCTGACGGGTGACGAGCAGCGACAGTCATCTCGGTGAGCTGCGAGATGCGTTGGTACAGATATCTTTTGCGCTGATGGCCGTCCTCACCGAAGTCGCCGCCGAACACGACCTGTCGCTCACCCAACTGCGGGTGCTGGGCATCCTGCGGGATCGCGAGCCGACGATGGCCGATCTGGCAACCTTCACCGGCCTGGAGCGCTCGACGGTCAGCGGCCTCATCGATCGGGCGGCGCAGCGCGGATTGGTCACCAAGACCGCCGATCCGCGCGACGGCCGTTCGGTGCGGGTGTCCCTGACCGAGTCGGCCCGCGACCTGGTGCCCGAGGTCACCGCGACGGTCGGTGACCGGATCAAGCCGCTGACGAGCCGGTTGACCACCGCTGAGCAGCGGCGGCTCACCGCGTTGGTCACCAAAGCGCTCGGGGTGTGAATCCCGCCTTGACCGGGCGGCGTCCGCGATGCTAAGCAGGTGCTCAGCATTCGCGTGGACGGTACGAAAGGGATCAGATGACGCTGCAGACATTGTTGGAAGACCTCCGCAAGCGACCCGGCTCGGGTGATGTCATCAGCGTCATCGACCCCGCGACCGAAGAGCCGATCACCGAATTCACCGACTGCGGCAAGGAAGCGGTCAACGAAGCGGTCGCCCAGGCAAAGTCGTCCTTCGAATCCGGCGTCTGGTCTCAGCTACCGGGTCGCGAGCGGGCAAAGGTGCTGTGGAAGATAGGGGACCTGATCGACCAGCACGCCCAGGAGTTCGCCGAACTCGACTCGCTCAACACCGGCATGCCGTTGATGCAGGCGCAGTTGCAGATGTCCACCTGTTCCGAGTTCTTCCGCTACTACGCCGGCTGGTGTTCGAAGATCAACGGCACCGCCTACGACGTCAAGACCGACGGCATCGCATCGGATACCTACGTCGACATGCACGCCTACACCCTCAAAGAGCCCTACGGCGTGGTGGGCCTGATCTTCCCGTGGAACGGTCCGATCTTCAACGCCAGCGCCAAGCTGGCACCCGCGCTGGCCGCCGGCGGCAGCCTGCTCGTCAAACCGGCTGAGGAGACGCCACTTTCGGCCGTGCTGCTGGATCAGTTGGTCCACGAGGCGGGCGTGCCCGAGGGCGTCGTCAACCTGCTGACCGGCTACGGCCACACCGCGGGTGCGGCGATCACCGCACACCCCGACGTCGAGAAGGTCGCGTTCACCGGATCCACCGAAGTCGGCAAGGAGATCGTGCGGGCGTCGGCGGGCAACCTCAAAAAGGTGACGCTCGAGCTCGGCGGCAAGTCGCCGGTGCTGATCTTCGACGACGCCAACTTGGACAATGCCATCCTGCGGGCATCGCTCGGCATCTTCATCCACTCCGGCCAGGGTTGTGTCTGCGGATCGCGAATCTTCGTGCAGCGTGGTGTCTACGACCGCGTCGTGGAAGGCCTTGCGCTGATGGCGAATACGTTCAAGCTGGGCGCACCCAGCGAGGAGGGCTGCATCAGCGGACCGTTGATCAGCCAGAAGCAACTGAACCGGGTGATGGGTTTCATCGACGAGGGCAAGAGTGACGGCGTCGAGGTGGTCACCGGCGGGCATCGCCTGGACCGCAAGGGCTATTTCGTCCACCCGACGGTGCTCACCAACGTCGACCCGGGTATGCGGCTATACCAGCAGGAGATCTTCGGACCGGTGGTGAGCGTCCTGCCGTTCGACGACGAAGACGAGGCCGTCGCCATGGCCAACGACACGACGTATGGCCTTGCCGCAACGGTATATACGGAAAACGTCGGCCGCGCCCACCGGATCGTCAAGCGACTGCGGGCAGGCAGCGTCCAGATCAACTGCCAGTTGGTCTTTGACCACGACGTGCCCTTCGGCGGCCACCAACAGTCCGGCTGGGGCCACGAGTTCGGCAAAGAGGGCATCGAGATCTACCTGAAGACGAAATCGGTCTGGACCCAGCTGTAACCACGTATTGTCGGCGCATGGCCCAGAATCTGGAAGCCCGTCTGAATTCGTATTGGCCGACCGCCCTTTCGGTGTTCCGTGTGATGTTCGGCTTGCTGTTTCTGTGTCACGGCCTATCCGCGTTGATCGGTTGGCCCGCACACGATCCTGCGCATTACCCGGCTCCGGTCGGCCAGTGGCCGGACTACTACG
>Ga0335075_10004040_pt1 | contig 23010 bp, 24 predicted proteins | sample Lox_Sample_24_FD_206723 | JGI IMG/M metagenome (GOLD analysis project Ga0335075, IMG submission 206723) | Soil microbial communities from Loxahatchee National Wildlife Refuge, Florida, United States - Lox_Sample_2.4 | ecosystem: Environmental > Terrestrial > Soil > Wetlands | place: USA...
TGTGCTACAATGAAATAGCCAAACTATTCAAGTATCTAGCTCTTCACCATGTCCAAAGCAGCCAATGCGCGATCCAAGTTCGCCGAACTTCGTGCTCTTCGAGCATCCGGCAAGAAACGCCTTGAAATTTATGAAGTACATCAGGAAGCGGATATCTACGAAGAAGTCGATGAAGATGGATATAAGAAAGTAGTTCGAGATCGCCTGAACCAAGACGACTTCGTAATCGACGATAATGGCGAAGGTTACGCAGATGATGGACGAGAAGAGTGGGACAGAAGAGCCGATTACGACACTGCGAGCGAAGATGACTTGCCCATAAAAAACAAAACTGGGAAAGCCGGTAAGTCTCTGACGAATATATTCTACCTTCTCTTGCTGATATGATCTACAGAAAAAAGGAAACGCGAAGAAGATAGGGCAAAGAAGGAGACTATAGACAAAGGGATCAGCAATTATTTCACTAAAGGACTCGTGACAACTCAACCGAAAGCAAAGGTTCGTTGGTAGCATGTTTGATTTAGGATATAGACTTACCTTACAAACCCCAAATAGCCTATCAAAACCAAAGAGGATGACGATTTCGTAAAAGGTCTTCTAGGTGAACTAGATACCAATGTCTCCCGGCGAATTTCCCAATCCACGAAAGCACTCAGGACTCAGGAGCGACGCAAGACCAGACCACTTTCTCCTCCTGTGGAGGAACCTCAACATGCGGCGAAACGAGTTAAGATACAAGAGAGCCGGACAGCTCATACTCCTGCCTTTGATTTCAGAGATGATGGCGATTTCATACATTCTTTTGATGACGACGGGTTGCCAATGAGTGACCCTCAACCTTCATCGCCCATAGCTAAGGCAGTGGAGCGAAAGGCACAGGTTTCAGTAAAAATAGAGGAAGAGGAGGAAGATTTGATGGAAGTTGCTCAAGCTGATGGCATTCTCGCTGCAAGTGTAAACATGTCCGGAATCCGACCAGTCCCGAAAGTCATGAAATCAGATCCGTACCCGTCCCCAGCTAGCTCATCGCCGACTCGGGCCCTGGTGGACAGCATCGATGCATCAGCCTGGAATGAAGTTACGCAGAAGCTAAACATTGCTAGCAACAATCCCCCTGAAACTCGGTCCTTTGGCAAGCTAGACTACAAGGATGCGATTGAAGACGATGGCAGCTTACGGATGTTTTGGACAGACTACACTGAAGTAAATGGTAGCCTATGTCTTTTCGGGAAAGTACAAGACAAGAGGAATGGGTCGTTTGTCAGTTGTTTCCTTAAAGTGGATAATATTCTCAGGAAACTATTTTTCTTGCCACGAACATATCGGCAGCATCACGGCCGCGATACCTCCGAGGAGGTTGAGATGAAGGATGTCTACGAGGAAGTAGACGAACTGATGGGCAAGATGAACGTCGGCATGCACAAGATTAAACCTTGCACAAGAAAATACGCTTTTGAGCTCCCAGATATTCCAAAAGAGGCTGAGTACCTGAAGCTGCTCTACCCCTATGCTAGTAGGTCCTCTTGTTTCAGTATCAGCGGTTATTTCTGATCAACTTTTAGAGCCTCAATTGCCCGTTGACCAGACTGGTTCCACGTTCTCTCATGTCTTTGGAACAAACACAGCTCTTTTCGAGCAGTTTGTACTCTGGAAGAATGTGATGGGTCCATGTTGGCTGAAGATTGAGGGTGCAGATTTCACCAGCTTAAAAAACTCATCACACTGCAAGCTGGAGGTTGAAGTCACCAAGCCCAATTTCATTAGCCCTCTGAGCGAATCAGAAAATATGGAACCTCCACCACTGACATTAATGAGCATCGCAATGCGGACAACATTGAACATCAAAGAGAATAAGCAAGAAATAGTGGCCATTAGTGCTCGCATATACGAGAACATCTCTCTCAGTGATACAACGCCTCCGGAAAAGTTACCGAGCTGGACATTCACCACCATTCGACCTGGGGGAGCGTCATTTCCTATAGGGTTTGCGGAACAAGCAAAGAAGCAGAATCAAGGTCTCATCAAGCTTGTTAAACAGGAGCAAGAACTTTTGAGCTTCTTTCTGGCCCAACTTGATTTAGTAGACCCCGATGTCATTATTGGTCATCAACTCGAAGGTGTAGACTATAGCATATTGCTAAATCGCCTCCAGGCGAGAAAGACTCCTCAATGGTCCAGGATTGGAAGAATGCGGCGTGCTCAATGGCCAAGCTCGATGGGCAAAGGAGGAGGTAGCTTCTTCGCTGAACGCTCGCTCATTTCCGGACGTCTTCTCTGTGATCTTGCCAATGATGCTGGAAAGTCAATAATGACGAAATGCCAATCTTGGACCTTAACGGAAATGTGCAACCTCTACTTGACCGGTACCAACGTACGTCGAGAGATTGATAACGAGGAAGCATTGAAGACATGGGCTACTACGACGGCCGGCTTGATTAATTACGTGAACCATTGCGAAGCAGACACCTACTTCATTGCTGCGCTGGCATTAAAGGTGCAGATGCTTCCACTCACAAAAGTTTTGACAAATCTAGCTGGGAATTCTTGGGCCCGAACACTGACAGGTACTCGTGCCGAACGCAATGAATATATTCTTCTCCACGAATTCCATAGGGGCAAATATATCTGTCCAGACAAGGCTGTATTCAAAGGCAAGCCGCGAATGGAGGATGAAAACCCAGATGAAGAAAACGGAGATGTGAAGAAGAAAGAAAAGTACAAGGGCGGCCTAGTCTTTGAACCCGAAAAGGGCCTATATGATAAGTTCGTCCTCGTCATGGACTTTAATTCGCTCTACCCAAGTATCATCCAGGAGTTCAATATATGTTTCACAACGGTTGACAGATCTTCATTGGTAAGTTTTACAAGCCACAACTACGTCGCTTTGCTGATATTCCCACAGTCAGAAGACGAAGACCAGGTACCAGAAGTGCCTGCCGATCAGGAGCCGGGTATTCTTCCGAAGCTTATTGCAACTCTAGTCAATCGTCGTCGCCAAGTTAAGAGCCTAATGAAGGATAAGAATGCGACCTCGGAACAACTTGCGACGTGGGACATAAAGCAACTAGCTTTGAAGCTAACGGCAAACTCCATGTATGGCTGTCTTGGTTACACTAGATCAAGGTTTTACGCCAGACCACTAGCTGTACTCACAACCTACAAAGGTCGTGAAATCTTGCGGAGCACCAAAGAACTGGCAGAGAGTAAATCTCTTCAAGTCATCTATGGTGATACCGACTCGGTAATGATCAATGCAAACGTGGACAACGTTGCTGATGCCCTGAAAGTCGGAAACGAGTTCAAGAGAGCTGTCAATGACCGTTACAAGCTGCTAGAGATTGACATAGATAATGTCTTCCGTCGTATCCTGCTGCAGGCAAAGAAGAAGTATGCGGCCATCAACATGGTTGAAGTTAATGGCAAGTTTGTAGAAAAGATGGAAGTGAAAGGTCTTGACATGAAGCGAAGAGAGTATTGCGGTCTGTCGAAAGAAGTCTCATCGAAGCTTTTGAATGAGATTCTCTCTGGCGATGAGACAGAAGTTGTCATCACACAAATTCACGACTACCTTCGTGAGATATCGACTAAGATGAGAGAAGACGCCATCCTAATTAAAAAGTACATCATTTATACGAAGCTGGGAAAGCATCCCAAGGAGTATCCCAATGCCGAGTCCATGCCACAGGTTCAAGTTGCCTTACGAGAGCTTGCCCGTGGGAAGACAATTCGCAAAGACGATGTGATTGCTTACATCGTCACCGGTGACGGCAAGTCCTCATCCGAATCCGCTGCCAAACGGGCTTATACGCCACAAGACGTCGAAAAACCGGACTCGGGTCTTAAGCCTGACGTCGAATGGTATCTCTACAAGCAGATATTCCCACCAGTGGAACGTCTCTGCGCTAACATCTCCGGTACTGACACTGTTCGTTTGGCCGACTGCCTTGGCCTTGATGTCCGCAAGTATAGCATTACCAACAACTCATCCGGTGGCAGTAACGAAACGGAGATCCATCCTCTGGAGAGCCAGGTCGAGGACGAAGTTCGCTTCAAGGATGCAGCGCGTCTTACTTTGAGATGCAGGTCGTGCAAAGGCACTTTTGGATTTGAGGGTCTGCAAGGCAGTCTTGACATTTGCTCTCCCGCTGGGATTTCCTGCCGCTGCGGGTATGTTCTTACTAACCTCTCTGTGGTAGCGCAGCTCGAGCATCAGATCCGCCAGCAGACGAGCAAATATTATGAAGGCTGGTTAGTATGTGATGATCAGGCGTGTGGTGCTCGCACGAGACAAATGAGTGTGTATGGGCATAGATGTTTGGGTCCAAGAGGCCTTGGCCATGGATGCTTGGGCAAGATGCATTACGAGTATACAGAAAAGATGATGTACAACCAGCTGCTGTACTTTGCGAGCCTCTGGGATGTGGAAAAGGCCAAGACAAAAACGAAGGGACAGGATAGAGGTGAGTCGAGCTCCAACAGTAGAGGTGTATGCTTGTACTTACGTTTTACAGAACGTGTGATGGCTCTTGCCGAACATAATCGTGTGAGATTTGGCACATTGAAGGGCGTGGTGGAGAAATACCTGGATAAGTGCGGAAGACAGTGGGTAGCCATGGACAGCCTCTTCGGAAAACTAGGTTATGTTGCCTAGTTGAATATCACATTGGCTCTCATGATGGTACATTGAATAAGTTGTGTGCATAAGGGCGTACGGAGTTTCTTGTGGACAATATATAACTTCATCTAGACAGACCGTCTTGACTATTCCATGAGATTTTGTGATCATATAAGACTACATTACGGGGTCTAGGTGCCTTGTCCGCTGTGTGCAGCGTTGTATGACTGCCAGAGCCGGAAACCCCTATCTTTGGATGAACTCGAGTCGAAGTCATCTCATTACTTATACAAGAAGACGAGAGTCACTCGCATAGTCAACAAACACGAACAAACTGGCGTAGAGCCGAACTAGTACGCATACAAGAGAATACCTGCTTTCCAGGTAATGCATCCGAATAAAGTGCTAAACTTGAAAGAGAGAATCATCATGTCTGGTGAGATGTATCCTACAAGACTCCGATAGTGGAGGATCCTATCATCGTGTGGCGTAGGTTTTCTTGTCGCTCCGTTGCCGTTACGTTTCCTATCGACCGAGGCAAATTACATCAAGGAACCGATAGACAGGGTTAATGAAAATGGGTAATCAAGAAACGTATTTGTCAGATCGGAATGTCAGAATGTTAGAATAAGAGAGCAAACGGTAGAGTTAGGTTAGCGTCAACGTTTTGTGTGTTTTGTTGCTGTGCCAACAAAAATGCACATCTTTGTTATCATGGAGCCAATCCGAACCGCGATATACGACATCGATTTCAACCAACTCCAAAAGAGGTCAAACAACTCGACACAACCATTCAGATTCCATCACGAGGATGGCATTGCCTCTTTCGCCGATAGCCAACGCGGCATTAAATGTCGCAACGCCACCTACAAGCTTTCGCCAGAAACAGTGCGAAGCGACAAGTTACACCCCTAAAGAAGACAATGACATGGAAGACATACCGAGTTCTCCATTTGTGGCTAACGTCTCTGATGATCTTGGTCGCGAGAATATTTCATCTTCCAAGCCAGTCAAGCAATCGCCTAATCCGATCGAAAAGAAAACAACATCTATCCAGAAGGTGCTTGAGAGTTCTGCATCGATCTCCATGGCAGGCCATTCATCCACAAAGCTCTTCTCCCATGATAAAAGCCCGCACAAGCTTTCTTCACCAGAGAAAAGATTTCCTGTCAAGGTCAGCTCATCTTCGGACTACAAACGTCATACTCAGCAGCGAAACATAAATTTGGATCCGAGGTCACGCGGCAATGAAGGCCTGGCGAAAGCAATCGAGATATTAGAAGATGAAGGGAGCACGTTTGCGGACGAAGAAATTGATGAAATGCTAGATGACACTGTATTGAATCCTGGTGGGGATGGAGAGTGTGAAAATTTTGCAGATAAGACTGCCTTTAGTACTTTCTCAGCTGTGCCAGACATGACTATGTTCGCGAAGATTGGACACAGTCCCACCAAGTATGCAGCAATGGGACAAACACCCAGAACGCTCGGAAGGGACACTCCGCACACTATGCGCAAACAGATAGTCAACGACCCACAAGCATCACCCACTCCTCGCCGACGTAAGGAGAATCCCAGGACAGACGATAGCGGTAACACTACAAACTTGATACTTGACTTTACCGAACAATTTAATAGTCTTTCTGGACACAGTCATGGAGACACCTCGCCTACTAGAAGAGGTAGGCTTTCTCCAACCAAGAGCCAGACCGTTCCAGATCTATTCGCATATCCACAAGGCGCCAGGACGCCCTCGCCAAATAAGAATCCTCAACAGCTACAATCACCAGGTAGCAGAATGTCTAATCTTTTAGATTTCGATATACCACCGGCTCCCACTCCTCGATGCATGCCTACAATCACGCCGCGAGAGCTTGAAAGCCTAAAGTCAGCATTCCTATCCGAGATAAGCAGCTTGAAAGCCTCTTTGAGTGGGAAGGAGGCAGAGGTTCTCTCTCTTAAAGCGGCCGTCGGTGATGCTGAGAAGCGAGTTGGAGAATCTATGGAGCAAGTAAGAGAGGAGCGGAATTTGAAGGAGCAACTAGCAGTCGAGAAAGAGGCATGGGAAAAAAGAGGTCGTGAAATGGAGGCTGTCTTGCGGAATGTGAAGCAGGAGATCGTCCATGGCGACCGAGAAAGGGAGGCACTCGAAGGAAGACTTGAGGAGAGCGAGAAGAGACGAGAGGCAGCCGAAATTATGGCGCAGGAGGCTGAGAGTAAAATGGCTGGCATGAGAGCTGGATCTTCTTCAATGACTGAGAGCAGCGGAAACGGAACGAAAGGCCAGGCTGGGTCTTCTAGTAGGGATGTTGAGATTGCAGTGGAGAAGGTCGCCAGAGAACTACATACACTGTACAAGAGCAAGCATGAGACGAAGGTGGCTGCTCTGAAGAAAAGCTACGAGAGTAGATGGGATAAAAAGATCAAGGATTTGGAAGCAAGGCTGGATGATCTTAGTAAGGAGAATGAGGAGCTCAAAATTGGCCGTGACGCGACTATGAGCGGCGTTGTACCAAGAATCCCAGGGCCAGATATCACAGACGAGTTCAGACAACAAGCTGCCAGAGATGCCAAGACAGCGAAAGAATTAGAGGCTAGAGTGGAGGGCTTGGCAGAGGAATTGAAGAGCGTGAAGCGCGACAATATTCAGCTCCGCCACGAGCTAGACCTGGAGAGGGTAGAGAAAGGCGAACTGGTGGCAGCATGTGATGAGCTGCTAGCTCTGCAGGAATCCGGACCTGGAAATCATCCTGCTATAACTTCTGGCGTGGAGAATCTCAAGGGTAGCATTTCCCGAGCTTCAGGACTTCGGGCTCCGAACTTTGCTAGTGGGCCAGGTAATGGGGCTGGTGCACAGTCGGGTGAAAGCCGCATTGGGAGAGTTGACAGGAGTAGGAGCGGAAGTGCGCAGGGTGTTAGACCCGGAAGTGGGCTGGGTGTCAGACCTGGAAGTGGTCTGGGCATGCGGAGCGGTATCATGAGCTCCATCGAGAAGATGGGTAATTACAGGGGAAGGTCGGAGTGATATCCCATTGCCAGCTTGTTGGGTTGTATTTCTTCTAGGATTATGAATTGGTGTAACAGGATATCCAGCCTTCACTTATTTTGTCCAGGATGGAACTTCGAAGGACAAAGCTTCTGATAGATGCTCTTTGCTGCTATAGTGGAAGTTTCTCGTGCAAAAAAGGCTTTTGGCCCTCGCCCTCACCATAAGCTGTGGAGACATGCCCTCGACCTCTGATCTTGTACTTGTAAATCATCAAACCTTCGAGACCGACTGGACCCCGCGCATGTATTTTGTTGGTGCTAACTCCGACTTCAGTGCCAAACCCATATCTCATACCATCAGCCATTCTTGTCGAAGTATTCCAATATACGCCTGCAGAGTCAACACTCGTCATAAACTGTTCAGCCAGCGCGGCAGATGAAGTGAGAATAGCGTCAGTATGATGGGATCCGTGAATGTTGATATGCTCAATCGCTTCTTCAACCGACGATACCGCCTTGATGGCAAGAACAAGGGAAAGGTGCTCAGTGTCATAGTCAGACTCTTCTGAAGCTTGCAATCTCACAGCTAGATGTGCCGCGAGTTTCTGGTTAAGAACTTCTCTACTCCGGGCATCACAATGAAGGGATACTCCATTTGCCAGTAAAGTCTCTGATACTGCCGGGAGAACAGATTCAAGCGCTGCATCCTCAACCAGGAGCGTCTCGACGCTATTACAGGCAGCAGGATAGGACGTTTTTGAATCGAGAATCACTCTCACAGCCATATCCACTTCCGCAGACTTCTCAAGGTAGATTGAGCAGAGACCATCTGCATGACCGAGCACTGGGATCTTGGTAGATGATTTTATATACCGTACAAGTTCATTCGAACCTCTTGGAATAACAAGGTCAATGTACTGGTCGAGGGACAACAACTGAGGTATAACATCACGAGACATCACGAGCTGTATCGCGTTATTCGGAACATCAGTGGCTAGCAAAGTCTCCGAGATGACCTTTGATATTGCTATGAACGACTGGCTGGATTCTTTGCCACCTATTGAATCAATAAGACTTGTTTTCTGCTAAACTTGAACAGGATCCCCAAACCTTTCAATATAGCAGCGTTTCCGGACTTGATTGCAAGGGAAGCTATGTTCGCAATTACTTCTGGACGAGCTTCGAAGATGATGAGCAATACGCCTATCGGACATGTTATCCTCTCAAGTTCCAGACAATCATCAAGTCGTGTCCGCAAGGTAACTTTGCCGACTTCAAGTCTTGTCAGTACAAGTATTCGCAGTGACTACCGTGACAAATCTGCTTACCTGGATCCTCAAGTTGCCGGACATCAAGGATCCCCTTTAACATGTCATCCCATTTTCCCTTCTTGCCCAAGTCGAGCCTGGCGACTAGGCTATTACTCAGCTCGCCATTCTCCGCGGCTTTCTTTGCGGAAATAAGATCTTTTGCATTAGCCGCAAGGATTTCGGATTTAGCATTAGATAGAGCCTCATGTAATGCCGTCAAGGCATCGTTGCGAGCAGCTAGAGGAAGACCTGCAAGCACATGCGAGGCGGACCGCGCTGCCTTTGCAGCATCTGCAGGCAGGGCGTTGGTGAGAGACATCAGTATTGAATAATTAAATTCTTTCAAGGTTCAGAATTTAAAGCTCCCCAAATGGTGGGGTAATTTGCACCACTCTACGGAGATTTATATTTCCTTTCCGGTCACTGAACCTAAAAGGTTTCTTGGGAGCTTTGATCACTGATTGTCCAGGAAGATCCGCAACCGCCTCTCTTTTTTTTCTGGCGCGTAAGCCCAGCAATATTTGAGTCATATACCACATCGGATATTGGTGGCGTAAAGTCTCTCATGAGACAGCTTACAACTTGTTCGTGTCCTTGCGCTCCGTCACTAGTGGTTGTAGGCAGGAAAAGACACGAATATATAGAAGCGGCGCGTTCAAGACTAGGAGCTTGACAACACTTGACTTTCTTCAAGGCATTGCGTAGCGTGGTATCATAGTGCTACTATGGACGACCTCCTACCGGTACTCCTGTCTTTCCCGCCACACCCCCCACTTCCCCATCCGATATCCGATCAGCAGTACGACGAGGGCATTAGATCTCAGGTCGAGGCCGTAAAGAAGGTTTCTCACAGAAATTTGCTCCAGTTAACTTCCAGTGGGGAGCACATACTGAATGTAAGTAATCGAGATCATCATATAGCCGTCCCCAGATACTCATTTCATTTAGGTGATCAATCCAGCGCTGAACAGTGTCCCGTACGTTTTCGCATTACTCGCAAATATAAATGCCTTTCAGAACCAGAGCAACAACGCACTAGACGGGGCAATTCTGTGGGATAAGATTGTTGTATTCTTGGAAAACTTCGACCCCATACAGATCAGATATGTGGCGTTGGAATTTAGAGAGGTCATCACAGCTGCAGCAAATCTGGCTCGACGATCCCAACAAGTACGTATACCTTATAAGGCCTCCAGTCGCTGAAAGCCTGGCGTATCTTCTGTATAGTCAGAATCATGCTCGCTCGTCTGAGTAGCTGCGAAGAATGTTCAGATCTTAGCTAACATCCAAATAGCCTGCTCTTGCCATAGGCCCGATTGCCACTGCCATCTTCCGCCTTGACGAGGCAGCTTCAACCCTCACCTCAACCCATCTCCTCATAGCACGGCTCTCATTAGAATCAAGGATGTATTCGCTAGGAATTCCAGTCCTTGATCGACCTATCATTTACTTCCCCGGGGTGACCCACCAATCCAAACCTAAATATCCATGCTCTCGCAACCTCTCTGGTCCAAATTACATCACTCCAGAGTCCGGGTTAACAGAAAAGCTTAGATATCATGATGTCTTGGAGTACTTCCTTCTGAGCGGCACCGTATACATAGCCTTGCACGAGTGGGAGAAAGCTCTGGACTCATTGGAGAGTGCTGTTACCTATCCAGTGAAGGACAATATTGTCAGTAAGATGATGGTTGACGCATACAAAAAGTGGACACTTGTCAATGTGTTGCTCTATGGCAAGGCCGGTAGCCTACCTGGAACAACGAATAGTAACGCCGCGAAGTCATATCATATTATCGCAAAACCTTACGATATTGTTGCGAGCTTATTCGAGTCTGCTTCGGCTTCTAGATTACAGGCAGAAGTCAATGTCGGCCATGATATATGGAAGGATGATGGAAATCTTGGCTTAATGCTATTTGTCCTTGCGTCTTACCAAAAATTTCAAATCCGCCGCTTAGCAAATGTTTATCGTACCATAACGATTTCTGAAATAACTCAGATAACTGTCAGCGCTGAGACCGGAAACAAGCTGCCCTCTGACCAAGCAACAGAAACTCTTATTCGTCAGATGATAGCTGATGGTGACCTGGACGCCACTGTGTCACATCCATCCAATTCTCAAGCAGTATTAAGCTTCAATCCAACTGGTCCTGTTCTATCGGAATCCGATGTGCAGCTGCACTTGACGAGCTCGCTCGAGCGTATTAAATCAATAGCCATAGATATCAAGTCGACAGATCGACGGCTGACGTACGATAAGGATTATCTAAAATGGGCTCATAAGCAAAAGAAGCTGGATAGGAGTGGTCTAGGTGATGGCGAGGAGGTCTCATGGAATCCCGCAGAGGATGAAGATCTCATGTCTGGTAACTTCTGAAATTATTCAGGGGAAGTGATAAGCACATATTTCATGAGCTGGCACCTGTTGATGGTTTATGTTGTTATGTCGTCCGTTGCTATCCGGTCATAGATTCGGCGTATATCGAGCCGGCAGCATATCTGGAGGAGTTCACAAGCTAGAGAAGTTCGAGACTCGAGGCTTGAGCTCTTACGGGTAGAATTATAAAAATCGTCACATGAAATCATCCTCATATTACACGGTTAGTAATAGATAGATGATTTGGGGCGATTTACCTGGGCAACTTCCTAACAAGTCCAAAGCCCCGACTCGCAGGCCGTGCAAGACCTTTCTAACCGCTCCCTGAAACTACTCCTTTGTTTCTGACATTAGTTATGGAAGATCTCTTAGCTTGCTTTGCCGCTCAGAAGGATTCCTGATCTTACCTTAGTATTTGAACGATGACTACTAGGCCCCTTCAGGTCTTCTTAAACCAGAATACTGGGAATATAGACATGTTCGAGTAGGAGGGGCAATATACCTGTCATAGTGATGAAAAAAGTAGAGAAGGGAGAAGGACAATGTGAGTTGGCGGATCAAAATATCTGTTTCACTTTCATTTTGTGTCGTAGTACCCCATCTATGCATAATGCTTTGCCCAGTCTCCATACGCTAGTCCCTACCTATGGGTCTTGAGACACAGGAGATTTAACTCTATACTAACATTTTAAACAACATTATGGTTACCTCCGGCTGGCCTTGAAATACTACTGTCTGGTTTGAAAATGCCGCCATATACGCTCCGTTGTCCTTTGGACGCTACAAGGAGATTTGAAAATCGTGCTTCTGGTAAGCGGATGCCGGCTTTGAGACTTTCTAAAGCCCTAGATGATGTTAATTAAATGTGTTTTCTTGAGACGTAAGGCTGTAATTTACCATTCCACGCTTACGTATCTAATCCCGCAGCCGCTCTTTCTCCTGATTTCCTTCTGGATCTTTGTCGCTGCTAAGCCTCCTCCAGCCCCGATGCCACTAGCTCTGCCGCAAGGATTTCCCAAAATAACATGTGTTACTTGTCTTCGGCCTAGGTTTATTGATATCTTCGCTCCGTGCTCGACCAATAGGTATTTCAACTTATGATCCGAAATTAAAGGGTTTGTGCTACCATTCACGTAGATGGTCAGACCGTCAAAGATACCTCTTTTAGACATAGGCTGCTCCTCAGCTGCAGAGATATTAGCCTTTGAGATACAAAGCAGATAATGAAGTGTTATACTTGTCTTTTTCTCGGTGGCATCCAGAGGCGGCTTCGTTAGGTCTCCAGAGATTCCGTCCTGCAACGTAATAGTAGCTACACCAAAAGTCAGGCTTGAGCGACCTTATGAGGATGACGCACAACATACGAGATCCTTTGGATAGTAGCATGTCTGCTTCACTAACTCTGGCTCTTGCCCTCATAACTTTGGGTATGAGAGCCTTCGTCTTCTCGTCCCAATTCTCAGATCCCGACCCAACTAGGTCGGAGATCCGCTCTCCGCCCGTCGTTCCACTTTTCAGTTGATTGGATAGTTTCACAGAACGGGACTGCCTCCAGCTAGTCGAACTACTGAGTCTATTTTCGGCTGTTTGATGGCCTGTTGCAGATGAGTTCCAAACGTCAAAGTGATTACTATATTTTGGCGCTGCAGCGGACGATATTAGAGGTTTTGAAGGAGCCATATCTCAGTCTGGATGGTGTGCAGGCCCAGAAATATCAAAGATCTGACCTCTGTTTGGCAAAATAACCATGATTATGTAAAGATGGAAGGAAGAATGGTTGACGAGGTTACCGACTGCATGACGTGAAGCGTTTGTTTGGATCCACACAGCTAAATAGCTCTAGGCAGTCTAAAGGAATGAACGTCCATTGTTGTTTAGAACATTACCTTATCCTACATATTCATGAGTGGATCGTTTCCTGTCATTTTTTATGCTCCTGGTTCGTATCTACAGTTACCCTCAGCCTTGCTGAAGTCAGGAGGAGAGGGGTAATCTGGACCATGGAGTCCACAACCGGCAGGGGACGATTTCTTCGAACACGGCCACACTGCTATCAATTGTGCATCAAATTCAATACGATTACACGTAACTAAGGCAGCTCGGCCTGCTAACCTAAATTTCATGATGTCTTCTGCGTGATGCGCAAAAACGTCGAGTCCGGAGCCTCAGGCTCAGGTACAGGTTATTTCTGAAGATGCAGGCTGACAAGCTTGGAAAGGGAACATCTGCAAGATCCCGGAGCCGGCTTTCTGCATATGAGCAGTCATGCCAGATCAAAATAAGTCCAACGCAAGACATACTTGCGTCGCGTCTGGTCCATGCGCCCATGTGCATTGCAGCATGAAGATCACCAGCGCTGGCTGCTCCATGCATGGTTAATGGCACCATCTTTCCATTAAAATAGTGGTATGTTATTTATTGCAGAGCCTGGACTGTTCACACAACCAAATGTTGGGACCGTACGCGCTATGCTTTTGCCCCTGCGACGGCCATCTCTTTGGGTATGATAGCGGCTATCCGAAAAGCTAACTGGCAGAAGATCCAATAATGCACGCCCCGTTAAAGTATGGCAAAAAAATTTTGTTCTAGCAGACGCATCCAATGGCAGCAAGTCCGTTAGGGGCTGGCTGACTCTAAAGTCAACCTTACGTTATTAGGTCCTGGCAATTCCGCCATTGAATGTGAAAGATAAGCCGGAGCAGTACACGGGATATGGGATGACGTCGCACCCGACTGTCTGCACGAAGAGCCTAACAATAATCGACGGCCAACCCGGTGTCATCAACTGATTGAATGAGGGGGCCAAAGGCAGGTCGACCGATGAGCGGTGAAGACCACACTAAAAACGCCATTCACGATACACAACCAAAGAGATTAATCTACCACCAGATGAGAAATAGATTAAAAATCGCCCATCCATTGTCACCTTCCATCACGATCAATTATTGTGCCTCACAAGAGAGTTGTGTTGATTTGGAGGAACAGCACATGATTGGAAGATCATTGGCTAGGTTCTCAGCGGAGCCGACATCGTCGAGAATGCCTCAAACGAACGATGTCGTGCAGTGCGTAGCGTTTACATCTCAACCTACGTACATATCAGCCAATAATGCCGCTTCTTGCTGGGATGTGGGACTGGACTGCAGCCACAGCGACCACCGAAGCGATATGTAAGACGGACCGTTGTCCGCATGTGCAGCTTCATGATTTGCTCTGGGCGACTTCTCAATGGCCGGCCCTACGGCAACCTCATTTGTGGCATGTGCTCTCTCCTCTGCTGAAAGAAGGTGAAGTTTGCCAAATTTGAGTGTCGCATGCTTTACTTTCTTTCCATGTTCCAGATTCAAGGATGCCATCGATGATGAGTTGATGAGTGGGTGCCATGCACGACACGCTACCGGCTAATCAAATCCATCCTAGTACGCCGCAAAAGAGGGGTGTCATGGAAGGGTGGCTTCACAGACGTGGTTGATTGTGATTGGGGATAGACATCTTATTTGAGTCTCCTGATACTCCGATCATCGCGTGGATGAAGCACCTCAGAAAGCCGATAGGCTACAGTAGAAAGTGTTTGACTTTGTGTATGGACTTCGAGGCTCATGAACTATTCCCCGGGGGATGGGATGGGAGCAGATGTGCGATCCTTCTTGCAAACCTGGTCGACTCCCTTTCGTAAAATCCTGCTTTCACGCCTAAGGCCGCAAAGAGTGATCGACCAAGGTAGCAAGCCTGAAACGCCCCCTGTATTCTAAGCTCAGCCATTTTTCGACCGATGGCTGGGATAATGCTTCCCATTGGCCATGTCTCAGACATCAGCTGCAAGAAGCCGCTCTGCATATGCAATGCAAGTGCTTTGCGGACCACACCCCCATTACCATGCAAAAAATAAATGTCTCTGAGAAGCTGCAGGGACCGTTGCCGGAAGGTGGAAGACAGGGGTTCTCTGGCGGTGAAAGTTTTCGTCAAGCTACGTGGGTTACTTATTGCCAATGATTTGTGAAAATCGAAAAAGTCAGTATCCTCAGACAACACGAGTCGTTCAATCAGGTTTGTAATGTATCGCGACCACTGACAACAAGTAGTGTTTCAATATTCCAGCGATCGTATCCGGACAAAAATGAACGAGTCCCAATTGGCGATAATTGTGCGCCATCCCGAGGGCGATCATATTATGTCTCGGACAGCCGCGTTCGGCAGTGTGTAACGGTAGCTTGATCTTCAATGCCATGCCATCGCTATTGCGGGGTTATGGGAGTACAAACCCAAATATATCTTAGAGGCGATTTCTTCTTGTTTTGAAGTAACTATGATCTGCCTAGTCTAGAGAAGATTCTTTTCAAGTTCTAGTGAGGGTAAAAGGTTGCGAGGTGCCGTGCAAGAGGCTCTTTGAACTCGCTTTTTTTTACTCCTTTTAGATCTCATAGTCTCCAAGGACGTTTCAAACAAATTGATCCTGATGCGCGATGAAGACTATGTATTGGCGTAGGCTGTTTATCGAATATGCTCTCATTAATTATAGTCTTTGTTCCACATACTGAATCTGATAATTTACCTTCCGCCGGCAATTCGGGGACAAACTTAGTCGCCAGGCTGAGGGCCACCTCCCCCTGGCGGAGACTCCTTCGAATTTCCTGGTTCTCTTCTTGTGAGTCGGATGGATCCTTTCGAGTCTATTTGCGCACGACTCCTAAATAATGCTTGAGCAGACAAGGCTACCCGGCATAACGAATTTGGGTCATTTGTCTCTTGTTAGACTTAAAAGTGTACAGAGAACTTCGTGCTACAATCCCTAGCTTATCTCTGCTTGTATGTCTTAATTCTTTTAGGCCCCAGTAAAATAAGGTACGCTCTGCAATTTGATAGAATGGTAGATCACGAGTGGACCTTCTTTAGTCAGTTCACCTCTGACCGAGATACACAAGATCGTCAATGGCTTTTGGTAGAGTAGACGACCAGCTTGACGTAACTTGTACAAACTAGTTTACCAACCCCTCCCCTGGCCTGGCATGGAGACCGCTAGGATAAATATTGACAATTGGAGGTTGTATACAAGGAAAGATATTGCACTTCACGCTGCCGAGTACCAATTTCTAGGAGATAGTATGAGGCTGACCCCATTCTAGTGGATGACGTTGAATATCTGGACACACAGTGATAGAAGAGCATCATCTTGTCACGATTTGACGCACGTATGGTTCCATGCATCTATGCATATATTCCCGCTGTTTTACTGCTAGGGATGATGAAAGAAAAGCTCTTCGGTCCCCTTCACATAACCTTCGTTAAACGGAGCCCCGCAGATGGCTACATAACCGCAAATCTGCAAACCCGCAGTATCTATGTACGAAGGGGGGGCGTCGGGCGGGTCCAGCCACATTAAGCCAGCTTAGGATAAAGTCAACTGGCTTCTGTAGCCGCGATGTAGTAACATGTTGTGGAAGCTTCCTCGATCCTGGATCCTGGAGCTTGTTAACGATTCCCAACTACCTTGCGAATAGCGAATACCAGGGATTTTCCATCCACGCAACAGTTTTACGGCAGTAAAAATAGAGGGAAATCAACCTTCCGCGCCACAGTTGATATTTTCTCCCCGTGATGAACTAAATAGATATTTGGATAGAAACGTAAAACCCGTGCCAATATTTGAACCCTTGGTAGGAGACCTTACCTTACCCTACTTAGGCTAAGCGATTCGAGCGAGAAGCCGCCAGGGAAATTCCAGACTGACTGAGTAAGAGAGGACATGCATTACTTTCAAAATGCATTTCCTCACCATTCTCCATAATGCGCGACGGGCCGTTGTCTTATCCTACTAGACTACCTAAGCCGCGTTTGTGAATGGTCCCATAATAATCATGCTTCTTTTAAGGTACGCTGCACTCCACATGTACGTTCTGTAGGAACCAAATCATGCTTCTCTTCGTCCGGTGTGGCCTGGAAACTGCACAGCACAGGCAAGGTCAATCGGAGCTTTTCCATGCCCTATTTATTACCCGGCCTGTGCTTTTGTGCGTGTCGTCCGGGCTTGATCGCTGCACACTTATGTATTGCGGCACTGCACGCCTAGTGCCCCCGCTGCAATCTGCACACGGGATCCTCTCACATCTCGCATTGTGCATCTCAATTGATCGTCATCCAAACACCACTACTGCCACGCCGTTTTGTAAATTGATAGAGAAGAGAGCAGAGCAGCTCTACATGCGTACATACTTCTACCAGACATATCTGCAATTCTGAAGCCCGCCGTATCCGTCCTTGGGACTTATCGACACATTGACCCCGACAGGTTCGGGCTTTACGCAACGTGGACAAATTCCCCCCAGGCACCGCAGCGGTAGGGAATAACCATTGCTGATTCGATCCTCGGCGCGACGCTGAATTTGGTCTCGATCACGCCCTGTCCCTCTACTATACACACCCCTACCACTCCCACCTCCACCACTACCCAGTAGCGAGCAGCCAGCACGTCAAGAAACTACCTGGCTATCTGGCTGGTGCTGACTTGCTGCCGCTTTGGGGTGTCTTTGGCGGAGTCGCACTTCTCCACAGAGGTGCCAGCTAACTAGCAAGCATAGGCGCAGTGTTGGCTGATGATACTGTGTGGTGGTGGACCGAAATAATCCTTTCCCTTTCCCGTCAGCCACTACTACAGCTCTGCGGCAGCCGTGACAAAGAGCGTATTTGATTATCATTCTCATTACTATTGTCTTCGCGACCATCGATTGGGCAGGACAAGGAGCAGCAGCGTGGTCATTCTGTTGTCGGCCGTCTCCTCTCATCGATCTGATCCGAGGCCCTTTCCGTTTTTCTCAGGCCTCTCCCTGCCCCGGCACGCCCGTCTGTTCTTGAATTGCTTGTCCGCGTCCCTTTTCTCCAGACATACATCCCATACCTTACAGTACCCACTGCTCCCTTGTTCGCAGCTGCAGTTCCCAGTTGTTACGAAAGTACGCTTACTACAAAACCCGACCTCACTACTTTATCCTTACTGCGCTGTTGACGAGGCGGGTTTTCTTAACACTGGCTGGGTCTAGCGCGAGAACAGGCCTCCATTGCTCCATTGGCGCGAAGCTTCAACAGGCAAGATTGAGAGAGGAAAACCGATAACTCGCGAAACAAAAGCTCTATCCTCTCTCTCTACCCACTCGCCCCAACCTCTTTGCGGCCGCCGCCTCTAAACAAACGACACACCCCCATCTGCATCTGCATCCACATCCACTCCACATCCTCATCCGCCCTTCCCTTCCTTCTCATACTCACTTCTGCGCCTTCTTCCTCCTCCGCCTCTCTTCATCTCCAACCTCGCCCATTAATCCTCTGCCTCTGTGGTGCAGGCAGGAAAGGTATGTGCCCAGCCGAATCCTGTCTCCTCATCCAATTCGTCCAACTTCTTCTCACTCCGCCTTTCTCAATCCTTCTATGCACTCGACTAATCCAATTCTTGTACCTGCATTAGAGGTGTGATTTTACTACCACGCAGACGGCGATAGACTTCTATCTCACCGTCGTCAACGCAGCTCAACGAGCATAACGGCCCTTCACGATTAATCCCCTTCCGCCCATCGTCCTCGCAAGCTCTCTTCCCCATACAGAAGCGACATTCAAGCATCTGCATTCTGCAGACTCGCCTAATTGTCAACAACAGCCTTGAACGTCCCATCGCATTTCAATTGGGTTGATAAACACAACGTCCAAGAGCTTCTTTAACGACCTGCCACGAGTTAAATGCACTGCTTCTTGAGTTCTTCGGTCTAAACGATCTGCTCTAGCGTACCCAGCGTCCTTTTGTCCTCTTACCAAAATACATACTCGACCTTTGTGCTCGCTGCGCATTTTCCGTCTGTTGTCCTAAGCATCTGGTTGGGGAAAAGCATTTGTTCGAAAAGCTTGCCATACAAACATTGTAGCTTCAATTCCCAGCAAATTCGAAGTCGAATAGGGAATCCCGTCACTGGCTATCTACAAACGGGCGCAATTCTCTTGTCCCTCTCAATTCCCACCCTCGCACAACTTCATTAATTGGCGGGTCCGAGGTCTCGCTTGCTTTACATCCCGCTGCATCACCCTTCAGGACAGGGTTCCGTTGAGACGATAGCTCTAAGGGGGGCCGTACTCCGGATAACCATTGTTCCACCGAAAAGCTGGATTCCCTTCCGTCATTGTCTCAAGTGTCAACCCGAGGACCGATTGATATACCCCACTACAATCATCACGCCGCTCAACGGCCTCTGTATGTGAATGATAGGTTGCCTTCATTCCCTTTGCCACAGCCGCAGCAGGCATATTCCTCCGGCACCTCCTCGCCTCGGGTTGGTTCTCTTGGCTCTTCATCCGTGCTGACCAGCAGCTCTCATACTTCCTCGTTCAGCAACGGTCCTAAAACCCCATCCCCAACGCTAGCCGTGAGCGGAGCCCTCCCCGCACCCTTGTCACATACTTCTTCATACAGCAGCAGCAATCCTCAAGCCGGCTCAGGATACCCATATCATCAGGAATCCTATGCCAACATGAACCAACCACCGCCGGACATGTACTACAACTCACACATGTCAAGTGGGCAACCTCCTGCTCCGCAAACTATCACGTCGAGCGGGATGGCGCATTACTCACATCAACAGCCACCATTACTACAACCTGGACCTGCACAGTACTCTCCGGCGCAGAGTTCTTACAGTCAATATGGAAATTATGCAAATGGTCTCACATCGCCTCAACAGGCGGGGCACCAGGTTCCTGGGCCTATGGGAGCGCAAGGTAACGTTCTGTCATTGCCGCCCATGTCATCTACCGTCCAACCAGTCATGCCAGGTCAAGGTTACGCTCCTCAACAGGGATTTGATACAACTGGGCAACTGGCACCTCCTGGTATGAAGCCAAGGGTCACTGCAACTCTATGGGAAGACGAGGGCAGCTTATGCTTTCAGGTGGAAGCTAAAGGAGTGTGTGTTGCAAGAAGAGAAGGTAAGTGATTAAACATCCGGAGGAAATTTGCTCAATTATGAACTTCTCTTACGATACGGCAGATAATCATATGATCAATGGTACTAAGTTGTTAAATGTTGCTGGTATGACTAGAGGCCGTAGAGATGGCATTCTGAAGAGTGAGAAGATGAGACATGTCGTCAAGATCGGACCTATGCATTTGAAAGGCGTATGGTACGTCCTCCACACTCTAATGGTCTAGGAGCTATATTTACAATCGCAGGATTCCCTTCGAACGCGCCCTTGACTTCGCCAATAAAGAGAAAATTACAGAACTGCTTTATCCTCTCTTCGTTCACAATATTGGAGCTCTTCTCTATCATCCCACAAATCAGAACCGTGCAGGTGTTGTTATGGCTGCTGCAGAACGTCGAAAACAAGAACAAAATCAACTGCGAAACAACCAGGCGCCCGGGCTACCATCAATGCAACCACATCACCATCATTCCATGCACAACTCAATTGGAGGAGGTCTCCCTGGCCCTCAGCACTCCTTAGCTCCACATCCAGGTATTGGTCGTCCTGACATGCAGCGAGCGCATACTTTTCCTACACCTCCAACAAGCGCTTCCAGTGTAATGGGAAATATGGGTAGCTCTGACGGCAGTTTTCAATGGAGCGGGCAAGGCATGGCTGGTGCTCAAGGCACAACTACGCTGGCTCTCGATGCTGGATTGAGCAACGCACGTTCAATGCCTACAACCCCCGCTACCACACCTCCTGGTGCTCCCCTCCAAAATATGCAACAGTATCAACAAGGATCCCAAGGGTACGACACTTCCCGGCAGATGTATTCCGCTCCACCTGTCCAGCAAAATTTATATCAGCAATCAAACACAGGGCAGCAAAATCTAGGTCGCTACGCCCCTAATTCTTACGTTAAAAATGAGATGGGTCCCCCAACTGCACGTGCTCCAGGCTCTGGGCCAGATGAGCACCACGACCAGAAAGGATCCAACGGTATGATTCATCATGGACAGGGAAGCGACCAAGTAGGTCATGGGCAAGGTGAGGAGGAAGCGGAACATGAACATGATGGGGAGTATACGCACGACAACACTGCCACATATGATGCAGGCCGCGGCCCATACAATTATGCTCCTGGGCCGCCAGTTGGTTCACTGACAGGAGACCATCCCCATCTTTCCCCTGAGATGACTGGCTCTCCAAGTCACCAAACTGGTTCGGGGCGTGCGACTCCGCGTACAACAGCTGCACCTCAGCCGTACTACGGACAACAACAGGGAGGATATAATACACCACCAAGGGCCCAACCGCCCTCAAGTAATTTATATAATGTGATGAGCAGCGAGCGTGGGACAGCCAATGGTGGCTCTGGCGAGGTGTACGCATCACAGTCCGACATGGGAAATTCGATGGCAAACGGGTATGCAACACAACCTATCCTCAACGGGACTGCGTCGGGCGGCAAACGGGGCCGTGATGATGACGACGATGGGTCACGGCCAGCAAGTCGTGGTCCGGGAGGCGTTGCAGATATTGACGGACTTAAGAGACGAAAGACCATGAGAGAGGGTTCTGTCCCTGGTGCGACCTACGACGCATCGCTAAATCGAAATCGACCTACAATTTCAGCTTCCCAGCGACGCAGATAACTGTCTTAATTTCTAACTTTCCGACGTGATTTCTCTGGCAAACATAGACGGCGGCCCGATTTTTCCCCCCAAAGTTTCTGTCGAGCTCGGCTTCTCTAGCAATATATAGGCACGGGCGGAGATTTAACGGCAAACTCAACAACACTACGCTCCTTTGAGATTTCCTTACCTTCACAACTGTTCTTCTATGTTCTTGGCACTTTGGACTTTTCTTCTCCAGATGACGACGAGCTCATGACCTGATTTTTTAAGACGGCTATTTACATGGCTGATGAATGATGACGCTTACTGAAAGATGGGCGTAATCTTCATGACTTCACAGATACACACAAATGCACGTTTCGAGATGTACAGCGCCTTTATGACCCAGGCGTGGAGGCGAGAACTTCGTCACCCTTCTCTCGTTGGCCCTTTATTTTATGATGATAATGACTCTCATTGTGTTGGTGGGATTTCTTTTGTGGTATGACAATGTGATGAGGACAATTAAAAGCTATTTGTGTTCCATTGCTATCACAATTGTGACCGTCTACATAGTGAAAAAAATTGAAATGGTGAAAACTAAGCAAGTGAAAATGTGCAAATAGCGGCTGTCCATTTGAATTGTCAAGTTGAGTGATCCAGAAGGCTTTTCTTTTGACGTGGACGGCGAAAAATTCTTGTGGCTCTGCTATGCAGTTGATCACATAAGGACCCTGAAACAAATCTATACCCACGACTCGTTCGTACGAACTATCCGGTCCCTTCTGTCCGAATGGACACTACCGTAATAGTAGACGGAGAAGAGACAGCGCTGCTGCAGCTATCAACTGTTTTGCCACAAGGATCTCTACTGTCACTGATACTCTCCCTTTTCCACAATGCACTACTGCTAGAGGCATTTAACTTGCTAGATTTGCGTCTATCTGCTTTAGGCTTTGCTAACGATATAAACCCATTAACGTATAGCGAGTCAACAGCTGTAAACTGTACTGTTCTAGATTCAGCAACGACTAGTGCTTAGACTGGGCCTCTATACATAAATCCTAAAGAAACTACTTCGATTTAGAAGCCCTAGTTTGAATAAATGATAAGACAATAACGCTATTACTAGTTGAAAGCACACACTACAGCCGTAAA
>Ga0335075_10004041_pt1 | contig 23009 bp, 17 predicted proteins | sample Lox_Sample_24_FD_206723 | JGI IMG/M metagenome (GOLD analysis project Ga0335075, IMG submission 206723) | Soil microbial communities from Loxahatchee National Wildlife Refuge, Florida, United States - Lox_Sample_2.4 | ecosystem: Environmental > Terrestrial > Soil > Wetlands | place: USA...
GCGGTCGTTTCCAGATAGCGCACGGCGTCGAGGATTATGTCGACGACTTCCCCCGGCGCGGTGATCAGAGGCGTGTGGTCGACCGGGCGCTCGCGGGAGTTGGCGCCCATCCGCCCGGCCATGAAGCGGTGCGTATCCGGAGCGATCATGCGGTCCTTCTCCGCGATCAGGAACCAGCTCGGCCGGTCTTTCCAGAGCGGCCGATGGACAGGGACGCCGATGCTGTTGGTCGCCAGCGGGCGCTGCACTGCGGCCAGGATCTCCTGCTCGACCGGAGAGGCGTTCGGCGCGAAGGCCTCGGCGAAGGCCTCGTGGGGCAGCCATACCAGCCCGTGCGGGTCAGGCTCCAGCTTCGGCGCCTTCGGGTGCGGCTTACTTCGGTAGAACACGTCGCTAACGGTCTCGCCTTCGTCAGGCGCCAGCGCTGCGATGTAGACCAGCGAGGCGACCTTCGGGCTGCGTGTCTCGGCGATGACGGCGCCGGCATAGGCGTGGCCAGCCAGGACGACCGGACCTTCGACCCGCTCCAGGACGTTGTCGACAGCTGCGACGTCGTCGGCCAGGGAGGTGAGCGGCAAGGGCGCCGCGACGACATTGACCCCCTCAGCCTCCAGCGGGCCGATCACCTTGCTCCAGCTCGATCCGTCGGCCCAAGCGCCATGCACGAGCACCACGTCGGTGTGGCTGGCTGGCATAGTTCCCCCCGAGCTTTGCCGTGCTTCCCCACCGGACACCCTAAAGTCAGCGGCTGAGGTACCGTCGGCCGGGGAGGTTATCGCCGTGCCGGACGTGCTATGCGAGATTCGCGGCGTGGTAGCGGTCGTCACGCTCAACCGGCCGCAGCGGCGCAACGCGCTGTCCGCTGCGCTCCTAGGCGAATTGCGGGCTTCGCTCGCAGAGCTCAGCGCGGACGCCGCGGTCCGCGCGATCGTACTGACCGGCGCTGACCCGGCCTTCTGCGCCGGGCTTGATCTGACCGAGCTCGGCAAGCCGGGCGGCCCGCTGTCATCTGCGGCGTCCGGGCCTGTCCTGCCGCCGTTGCCGAAGCCGCTGATCGGTGCCGTGAACGGGGCCGCTGTCACCGGTGGTCTCGAGCTGGCGCTGGCCTGCGACTTCCTGATCGCGTCGGAGCGCGCGAGTTTCGCCGACACGCACGCGCGGATCGGGATCATGCCTGGCTGGGGGCTCACCGTTCAGTTGCCTGCGGCCGTCGGGCTGCGCCGGGCCCGGGAGATGAGCGCGACCGGGAACTTCGTCGACGCACGCACGGCACTGGCGTGGGGCCTGGTCAACCACGTAGCTCCGCATCCGGAGTTGCTTGACTTCACGGTGCAGCTCGCCGGCGATGCCGCCTCGAGCGACCTTGCGGCAGTCGAGGCGATCTTCGCTACCTACCGGGCGGGCTCGCAGGCGAGCGCTGGTGAGGCCGCAAAGGTCGAGGCGGCAGCTCACGCGCGCTGGCACGCGGCGGGCATCGACAGCAGCGAGGTCGCCCGCCGCCGGGATGCGATCATCGAGCGCGGCCGTTCGCAAGCGGGCACATCCCGCTAGCACTCGGATTTTCTCTCCAGCCGGGCGCCCGGTCTGGTGGCCGCGGGGGCCGGCGAGGGCCGTCCGCGGACACCTGGGCCATGATGGATAAGAAACCGCTGATCAGGCTGAACCTGCACAGCTTCGAACTGTGTCTGTGGGAGCTGGTGGCGTTATGCACGCTTTGCGTTTCGATCACTTCGGCGGCCCGGACGTCCTGGACGTTGAGGAGATGCCCGACGCGGCGGCCGGGGGCGGCGAGGCGGTGGTAGCCGTCAAGTCCTCCTCGGTGAACCCTTCGGACTTGAGGAACGTCGCAGGCAGCTTCCAGCAAACGACCCTCCCTCGCATTCCCGGGCGCGATTTCGCTGGTGTTGTCGTCGACGGTCCGGGCGACTGGATCGGCGCCGAGGTCTGGGGCACCGGCGGAGATATCGGGTTCACCCGCGACGGGCCACATGCGGAGATGCTCACCATTCCGGCGGCATCCCTGGCCAGAAAGCCTGAGCGGCTGAGTTTCGAGGAGGCCTCGTCCGTTGGGGTCAACTTCCTCACGGGCTGGATCGGCCTGGTCGAGGCCGCTCAGCTGGCCAAGAGGGAGACCGTCGCAGTCTTCGGCGTGTCCGGCGGCGTGGGTGGCGCCGTGGCCCAGATCGCCCACGCTCTCGGCAGCAGAGTCATCGGCGGCGATCGGGTCCGCCCCGCCGACGGCACGCCGGCGGCGTCGGTCATCCAGGAATTCGTCGTGCTCGACGGCGGCGCGGAGGACGTCGGCTCCCAGATCAAGCGGGTCACCGGCGGCAGGGGCGCGGACGTGGTGTTCGACGCCGTCGGCGGCGTCACCACGCCCGCGGCGCTGGCCTCGCTGGCTCCCAGAGGCCGGCTAGTGGTGATCAGCGCGGTCGGCAGGCAGACCGTAGAGATTAACCTCGTCACCCTCTACCGCAACGAGACCCGGATTTACGGATGCAATAGCGGGAACTACGACGTCGTCCAGTCGGGCGCGCTGCTCAAGCGGCTGACGCCGTTCTTCGACGCCGGGCAGTTCCGCCCCCTGCCCGTCACCCGGCGTTACAGCCTCGAGGATGGCAAGGATGCCTACCTCGCGGTGGAAAACCGGGTACGCGGCCGGGTCGTCATCTGCCCCTGACAGGTCTTCACCATGATCATGGAAACACGCTCCCTGGCTCAGCGCGGGGCGGCGAAACCCCAGTTCAGCAGTCTTGCCGCTGCCCTGAATCGCATCGTGGTGTCACTGCTCGTGCTGTCGAGGACGACGCCGATCAGGGTCGTGCCGTGGCGCCGTGCCTCGAACAGCAGGCAGTAGCCAGCGGCATTGGTGAAGCCAGTCTTGATTCCGATTGCCCCGCGATAGCGCCGCAGCAGCAAGTCAGTGTTGGCCCAGTGGTACTTGTGGTGCTCGCGAGTGGCGGCGATGCGATGTCCGCGCTCGTCCACAATCTTGCGGAAGACTGAGTGCTTCATCGCCGCCTCGCCCAAGACGATCACGTCGCGGGGAGTCGAGTACGTCGACGTTTCGGTCGGCCAGGGCAGACCGTCGAAGTTCGCGAAATGCGTGTGCGTCATGCCGAGCCGGCGGGCAGTGGCATTCATCTTGCTGACGAACTTGCGCCATCCGGGCCCGTACGCCCTCGCCAGCAGGTACGCGGCGTCAGCGCCGGAGGGCAGCAAGAGTGCCTGAAGCAGTTGCCCCCCGGTGAGAACGTCGCCGGCGCGCAGCCCGGCGCTTCCGGCCGAGTTGTCCAGGGCGTAGTTGACGGCGGCCTGAGTGACCCTGATCTTGTGGCCGAGATGGCCGGACGAGAGCACGACCATTGCCGTCATCACCTTGGTAATGCTGGCGATCGGCAACTCTGCCCGCGCGTTCCGGCTCCACAGCCGCTTGCCTGTCGTGATGTCGACGAGTTCGCCGGCCTTCGCCACGACGCCAGCCGGGCGAGCCGCAACTGCCTGCGCGGCCGGGTCTGCAAGCGCTGGTCGTGCAGCAGCAACAGTTACGACGCAAGCGGCAACAGCAGTGGTAAGTCGGAGTGCAACACGCACCCGCGACAGCCTAGACCATGATCACGAAGACTTTTGTGCCTGACAGACACAAATGTTTACGTGCTAACGGTCTAGCGGCCGTTACCAGCCGGCCGGGAGTGGCATTCCTTCCGCGTAGCCAGCCGCGCCCTGGATGCCGACGACGGCGCGTTCGTTCAGGCCGTCGATGCCGTCCGCGCCGGCGTAGGTGCACGCGCTGCGCAGCCCGGCGGTGATCGAGTCGAGTAGATCTTCCACACCAGGACGCTGCGCGTCGAGGTACATGCGGGAGGAGGAGATGCCTTCCTCGAACAGTTCCTTCCGAGCCCGCTCGAACGGCGAGTCGGCCGCGGCGCGCAGCCGCACCGCCCGCGCTGACGCCATGCCGAAGCTCTCCTTGTACAGCCGGCCATCCGCGTCGCGGAAAACATCACCAGGCGACTCGCAGGTGCCGGCGAACCAGGAGCCGATCATGACGTTGGCCGCTCCGGCTGCCAGCGCCAGAGCGACGTCACGCGGATACCGGACGCCGCCGTCAGCCCAGATGTGACGGCCCAGGCGCCGGGCTTCGGCCGCGCACTCGAGCACGGCGCTGAACTGAGGACGTCCCACCGCGGTCATCATCCGCGTGGTGCACATCGCGCCGGGGCCGACGCCGACCTTAACGATGTCCGCCCCGGCCGCGACCAGGTCGGCGACACCGGCGGCGGTAACCACGTTCCCGGCCACGATGGGTACCGCAGGGCTCAGCTCTCGGACCGAACGCAGCGCCTGCACCATCTTCTCCTGGTGCCCGTGCGCGGTGTCGACGACCAGCAGGTCAGCGCCTGCGTCCAGCAGGAGCTTTGCCTTGCCGGCCGCGTCACCGTTGACGCCGAGCGCGGCGGCGATCCGCAGCCGGCCGCGCCGGTCGACCGCAGGCTGGTAGAGCGTGGCTCGCAGCGCGCCGGTCTTGGTCAGGATGCCGACACAGCGGCCGTCGGCATCGACGACCGGCGCGACCCGGTGCCGTCCGTCATGCAGGAGGCCGAACGCCCGCTCCGGGTCAGTCCCGGCAGGCATTGTCAGCATTTCGGTCGACATCACCTGCCCGAGCTGGGTGAACCGGTCGACGCCAGTGCAGTCCGCCTCGGTGATGACGCCCACCGGCCGGCCGTCGTCCGCCACGACGACGATGGCGCCGTGGGCCCGTTTGGGCAACAGGCTCAGCGCGTGCCCGGTCGTGTCGGTCGGCTTCAGGGTGAGCGGCGTGTCATGCACCAGATCGCGGGACTTGACCCAGGCGATCACTTCAGCAACGACTTCGACGGGAATGTCCTGCGGCAGGACCGTGATGCCGCCGCGCCGCGCGACAGTCTCGGCCATCCGGCGGCCTGCCACCGCGGTCATGTTCGCTACCACGACCGGGATGGTGGCGCCGCTCCCGTCCTTGGTAGTCAGGTCGACGTCAAGCCTGGAGCCGACGTCGGACCGGCTCGGCACCAGGAAAACGTCACTGTAGGTAAGGTCGTGAACTGGCTGACTCAGGAATCGCACGTACTCCATTGTCCCCCGGGACCGGGGGTGCCAACGATGGCGCAGCTGCTCCGGGCTGAGCTGGAAATTCCACCGGGAACGGGCTATTTCCGGCCGGTCACGCGGGCTACGAGCCGAGAACCTGGCGCAAATAGCCGTTGGTGAACCTGCGGTCAGGATCGACCAGGTCCCGCAGTGCGATGAACTCCGACAGCCGCGGATAGGCGCCGGTCAGGTAGTCAGCGTTGCGGGTATGCATCTTGCCCCAGTGCGGGCGGCCGCCGACCGAGGTCATCACGGCCTCGACGTCGCCGAAGTACTGCTCGTGCGGCGAGGGGTGAAAGACGTGGATGGCGATATAAGCGCTCTCGCGGCCGTAGGCGGTGGACAGCCAGACGTCGTCAGACGGGGTGACGCGGACCTCGATCGGGAAGCTGATCCGCCAGTCGCGGCGGCGGAACAGGGAGCGCACCTCACCGAGGACGTCTGGCAGCGCCGCGCGCGGTATCGCGTACTCCTCCTCCTTGAATCGCACCCGCCGCGGGCTGGTGAAGACCTTGTAAGCGGCATCGACGTACGTGCGGGAGCCGAGTGCCTTCGCCGCGGCTGAGTTGATCGCCGGGATCGCGGCCGGGACGCGGCGGCCAAGCTGGCAGGTCAGGCCGAAGACGGAGTTCGAGAGGATCTCGTCGTCAAGCACGTACCGCCACCGGGGGAGCGGCCTGGCCGGGCCGTCGGTCCGGTTGTTTCGCTTGGTCAGGCAGCCCTCGCTGTGCGGGAACCAGTAGAACTCGAAATGCTCGTTGTCTGCGGTGAACTCGTCCAGCTGGCTCATGACGCCAGACCAGGTCATCGGCTCCTCGCGGGCCTCCAGCAGGAAGGCGGGAACCACCCGGAAGGTAACCGCGGTGACAATCCCGAGCGCACCCAGGCCGACCCGGGCGGCGTCGAACAGGTTCGGCGCGGTGCCGTCGGGGAACGTGAGGCCGCCGTCCGGTGAGTCCGCCGAGCAGGTCACGATCCTGCCGTCGGCTAGTGCCAGTTCCAGGCCGGCGATCTGAGCCGCCATGCCGCCCACGTCCCGGCCGGTCCCATGGGTGCCGGTCTGGGTGGCGCCGGCGACCGTCTGGACCTGGATGTCGCCCATGTTCGCCAGCGACAGGCCGCGCGCGAGGAGCTCGGCGTTGAGCACGTGCAGCGGGCAGCCCGCCTCGACGGTCACGGTCCCGGAAGCGAGATCCACCGATCGGATCGCGGTGAGATTATCCGGCCGCAGCTGCACCCCGTCGGTGGCCGCAGCGGGCGTGAACGAATGGCCGCTGCCGGTCATCCGAACTGTCATCCCGTCGGCTGCGGCTCGCCTGACCTCTGCCGCTACCTCAGTCGCCGAGCCGGGCGAGGCCACCCGGCCGGGGCTCGCGGTCACATTGCCAGCCCAGTTATGCCACGCTGCGGCCGACCGGCCGCCTCGGTTACGCATCGACCCATTGTGCAGCGTCGGCCTCAGGTGTTGCACGCAATCTCCCCCGTCCCAGCAGGCACGTCGTGACCGCGATGACACCCATGAGTGCCGCGAAGCCGTAGCCCCAGCGCGGCCCGGCGGTGTCGATGATCCGCCCGCAGATCGACGAGCCAGTTGCCACCCCGACCGCGATAGTAGAGGACAGCCAGGTCATCGCCTCGGTACGGCGCGCCTGCGGCGCCTGGCGCTCGATGAGTCCGTACCCGGCAATGAGCGTGGGCGAGATGGTCAGCCCGGCGACGAGCATGCCGGCATCCAGTGAGATCAGGCTCGGCTGCGCCCAGAACGTGGCGACGCCGGCCACTGTCAGCCCGAGCGTCAGCACAAACCGCCGCTCGAGCGGAGCGCGCCAGGCCCGCGATCCGTACCACAGGCCGCCGATTCCGCTGCCGAGCGCGTAGGTCCCGAGTATGAAACCGGCTAGTGGCTTGTGCCCCTGCCGCTGGGCGAAGTCAACTGTGCTCAAGTCGATGGACGCGAACATCGTGCCGATGAACAAGTAGAGCGGCGCCATCATGAGCAGGCCGGGCGCGGGCAGCCGGCCACCTCGGCGCCTCCGGCTAGCGGGTTCGCTCTCGCTAGCGCCTTGGTAGCCGGCCCCTTGCTGGCTAGCAAGCGGCCGGACCGGCGGCTCGGTCTGCCGCTGGGCCGCGAAGAACAGCGTGCCGCCGACCGACAGCACCATGCACGTCAGGACGCCGGCTGGCGGCACCGCGGTCGCGAGCACCGTCACCAGCGCCGGGCCGATCACGAACGTCATCTCGTCGATGACCGACTCGAGGGCGAAAGCCGAGTGAATGGCCGCCGGATTACGCAGTAGCGCGCTCCATCTAGCCCTGACCATTGAACCGAGCGACGGCATCGACGAGCCTGCCAGGAAGCCGGTGATCATCAGGAGCCAGATCGGCGCTTTCAGTTCGGCGCAGGTGACGAAGACGACGCAGGCGACGCCGAAGAACGCGATCAGCGGCCGAAGTACGCGGTGCTGGCCGAATCTGTCAGCCAGGCGGGCAACTTGCGGCGCGGAGGCGGCGTAACCGATCGAGCCGGCGCCAGATACCAGGCCGGCCAGCCCGTAGCGGCCGGTGCTCGCTGCTATCAGCAGCACGGTGCCGAGCCCGAACATGGACATCGGTGCCCGGCCGATCATCGCGCTGACGCAGAATCGCGCAGCCCCCGGCGTGCGCAACAGGGCGCGATAGCCGCCGAGCCCGTGAAAGCCGGTTTCCTGCCCGCCAGTGTGTTGTCCGACGTCGGGCTCTGGCTCGCGAGGCTCTTGCTGACCAGCATCGAGCCCGGCGGGGACTTGCGTCATTTGCTGCGGAACCTCCGCTCCGACCGTACCTGGGCGTGGTAGCGGTCTTGATGGCGGCCGTCCGCCAAGCCATTCGTCATGACAAGCCAGTCGTCAGGTATTGGCCGGATATTCGCCCGGGGCACACTGCCGCCAGGCGAAGCCGGCAGTTATCGTTAGTCCGTCATGGGACAGTTCCTGCGGCGTGCTCAGGGGAGAACAGCCGCGCGCCCGCAGGCGGGCGCGACCGTGCCGGGCAAGCCCGGCCCGTCGTACTGCCGCGGCCGTTTTGGCCCGTCCGGTTACCGCATCGCGCTGTTCGGCGCCGTTGCGGTGCTGGCTCTGGCGCTGCACTCAGGAGATCGGTTGCAAGTGATCGGTCCGTCCGGCCACCGGACCGGCTCGCAGAATGCCGCGCTGGCGGCGGATTCATCCCGCTCCATGCTTGCGCCGGGTGGCGACAGTCTGCTGACCGGCCCCGCCGATGGCTCGCCGAGCGCGCGCAAGGATGCCGCGGCCAGTACGTTCCGCCAGATCACCCTGCCAGACCTGCTCATCGTGGCACCCAAGGGCCTGACAGCCGGGCAGATTGCCAGGCTGCGTAAGATCCGCGGCCTGCGCAGCATGATCACGTTTGACGGTGCCGAGATCACCGCGGGCGGTCACCAGGTGAGTGTGATCGGCGTCAATCCAGCCACATTCAGGTCCTGGGTGCCGCTCGGCACGGCATCGGATCAAGCGTTCTGGACCGCGCTCGGCAACGGTGACTTCGTCGCGGCCGGGACGGCAAGCAAGGCGCTGAACCTGACACCCGGCGCCGCCTACAAGCTCGTTGGCGCATCGGCGCAAGTCGTGAAGTTCGGCATGGCAGCCAGGCTCGACCTGGCCGGCGTGGACCTGATGGTGAACCAGGCGACGTCCGCTCGGCTCGGGCTGGTCCACCAGGTGGCCGGGCTCATCAGTGCGCCTGGGGCTCGGCTGGGCGCGCTGACCAGGAAGGTCACCAGAATCCTCGGGGCCGGCGGGCGGATCGAGCAGCTGCGCGGCGGCCAGCTTCCGGCCGGGTCAGTGTCCGCGGGCACCCGGCCGACGACCTACATCCAGCTCTTCAAGGCCGCTGCCGAGCGGTACTGCCCCGGCCTGTCGTGGACGGTGCTCGCTGCTATCGGCCAGATCGAGAGCGGAGACGGAACCAATGTCGGCCCGTCGAGCGCCGGCGCACTCGGGCCGATGCAGTTCCTGCCATCGACGTGGGCGCACTGGGGTATCGACGCGTTCGGCGAGACCGGGCCGCCGGACGTGATGAACCCCTACGACGCGGCGCCATCGGCAGCCAGGCTGCTGTGCGCCGACGGCGCAGCCGCTGGCGGCAGTTCGCTGTCGCACGCGATCTTTGACTACAACCACGCGAACTGGTACGTCAGCGAGGTGCTCGGGCTGGCCGCCGAGTACGCCGCTGAGTACCGCTAGCGATCGGTCCGGCCGCGACCCCTGGTTGGATAGGACCATGGCCGGTTACGACGCGTTCCTGCTCGTCTCCTTCGGCGGCCCGGAGAGACGCGCCGATGTCATCCCGTTCCTGCAGAACGTCACCGCGGGCCGGAACGTCCCGCTGGAGCGGCTAGAGCTCGTGGCTGAGCACTACTACCGGTTCGGCGGAGTCAGCCCGATTAACCAGCAGTGCCGGGACCTGATCGCGGCAATCGAGAAGAACTTCGCCTCGCGCGGCGTCACACTGCCGGTGTACTGGGGCAACCGCAACTGGGACCCGTACCTGGCCGGCACGCTCGCCGAGATGGCAGACGCCGGAGTCAGGCGGGCGCTGGCGTTCGTGACGTCGCCTTACAGCTCTTTCTCCAGCTGCCGCCAGTACCTCGGCGACATCCAGGCGGCTCGCCTGCAGGCCGGACCAGGCGCTCCGCAGGTGAACAAGATCCGCCAGTACTTCAACCATCCGGGATTCATCTCGTCGTTCGCCGCCGCAGCCGCGCAGGCGGCCGGCTCGCTGCCTGGCGATGACTTCGACCTGATCTTCACCGCGCACAGCATTCCGGTCAGCATGGCCGAGGCGAGCGGCCCGGCTGGCGGGGCGTACCAGGCCCAGCTAGCGGAGGCCGCGAGGCTCGTCGCGACCGAGATCGGCTATCAGCGGCCGTGGCAGCTGGCCTACTCGAGCCGGAGCGGGCCGCCTTCGCAGCCCTGGCTGGAGCCAGACATCAATGACTTGCTGGCCGAACGCGCGGCGGCCGGCTCGCGTGCGGCGCTGATCGTGCCGATCGGGTTCGTGAGCGATCACATGGAGGTCAAGTTCGACCTGGACGTGGAGGCGGCGCAGACAGCTGACCGTCTCGGCATGCAACTCGCCAGGGCCGCGACGCCGGGCACTGACCACAGGTTCGTGTCGATGATTACCGACCTGGTCTGCGAGCGGCTCGACGGAACGGCGCCACTGACGCTCGGTGCACTCGGCTCTGGCCCCGACGCGTGCCCGGCGGGCTGCTGCGGCGGCGCTCCGCAACGGCCGGCGTCCCGGTGAGCGAGCCTGCCCCGGCGGACCTGGTCGCACTGGCTAGCGCAGCGGCACAGGAGGCTGGGGAACTGCTGGTGGCCAGGCACGGGCGGGTCGCCGTCGCGGCGACCAAGTCGAGTCCGACGGACGTGGTTACCGAGATGGACCACGCGGCGGAGCAGCTGATCAGGGACCGGCTGCTGGCGGCCCGGCCTACGGACGCCATCCTGGGCGAAGAAGGTGGCCAGACCGGGGCTGGTCCGGTCCGCTGGATCGTCGACCCGCTCGACGGCACCGTCAACTACCTGTACGGGCTGCCCGGCTGGGGAGTCAGCGTGGCCGCTGAGGTCGGCGGGGTGGTCGTAGCCGGCGCGGTCTGCGTGCCGTTGCAACACAGCACCTTCACCGCCACGCTGGGCGGCGGTGCCTGGCTGGAATCGGCCTGGGAAGGCAGCCCGCGGCGACTGGCGTGCAACCGCGGAGTCGTGCTCAGCGACGCGCTCGTCGCGACCGGCTTCGGCTACTCGTCAGGTCAGCGCGCCGAGCAAGGTCACGTGGTCGCCGCGGTGCTGCCGCGAGTGCGCGATATCCGCCGGGCCGGTGCCGCTGCCGTGGACCTGTGCTCTGTTGCAGCCGGCCGGGTGGACGCCTATTACGAGCAAGGCACGCACTACTGGGACATCGCGGCGGGAGCACTGATCGCCCGCGAGGCTGGCGCGATGACGGGTGGCCTGCGCGGTGACGAAGCCGGCGAGGCCATGACGCTGGCAGCCGATCCTGCGCTGTTCGCTCAACTACGCGACCTGCTGGCCAGCCTGGACGCGGACCGCCTGCCCGCCGGCTAGCGGCGGTTGAGGGTCCCCGCGGCGATCGGGCCGCTGCTGGTGAAGCGGAACCCGATCGAGTCCGTCCCTGCGCGGGTGATGGTGACCTGCCCGTTCAAGCATTTGCCCTGGGTGATGCCCTGGTTCAGGGTCAACTCCGTCGTCGTTGCGCTCACCAGGTCCAGTGCGCCAGAGCAGCTGAAGCCAGTACCCGCGTATCTGATGGTCCCGGCCCTGGCGTTGGCCTTGAGTGTGACGCGGACGGTGTAGGTGTCGGCCGGCTGCTGCCTCACCTGACCTGACCACGATCCGGCGAACGCGGCAGGCGTCCTCGGGCCGAGGCTGACCGAGAGCGATGGCGAGGGCGAATCCGACACTGACCGGCCGGCGCGGGCGGAGAGGCTGCTGTTCGCGGCCGGGTGACCTGGCGTGCCCTGAGCCAGGTGCAGCACAACCCCGGCTACCACAACCGCGACGACGACCGCCGCGGCTACCAGCCAGACCGTGCGCCGGCCACCGCCACGGCCAGCCCGGTCATGACTAGCCCGGTCATGGCTCGCCCGGTCATAGCCGGCGCCGTGGCTTCCTCCGCTGCGGCTTCCTCCGCCATGGCTGACATTCGCCGGCCTGGCTGGCACGCCGCCGTGAGCAGCGGCGGCGCCGCGGGCTGACCTGGATGGCGGGAGGTCACTGAAGCCGCGGTGCTCGCGATAGGTGTGTGGTCCGGATACCGGGCGTTCCCGTGGCGGGAGCTGGCGGGCTGCGGGCGCCGGGCCAGCTGGCCTGTAGGCGGCCGGGTCGTATGACGCCCGGCTTGCTGCCCGCGCCGCGCGTCTTGAGCCTTCGGCGAGCACGCCGCCGGGCAGCTCGACGTCGCCCAGCAGGGTCAGCACGACGGCGCGCGCCGCGGGCCGTTCAGCTGGCTCGAGATCCAGGCACTGCTCCGCCGGCTCCCGGATGTGCTCCGGCAGCGCGTCAAGGTCTTCCAGCCGGGCAGGCGGGCGCCCGGCCGCGGCAAAGACGACGGTCTGGGCCCAGGCCAGCATGTCGGCCGACGGTGTCGCCGCGCCGTATGGCGGAGTGATGCCGTACTCGATTACCCGCGGCGGCCCATCAGGCGCCATGATCAAGTACTCCGGTCCGAAGTTGCCGTGCACCAGGCCGGCCTGATGTACCGAGGCGAGGCCGGTTGCCATCGCGACCGCTATCGCATCCAGGTCCTGGCCGGTGCGCACGCCGTCGGCGGCGACGAGTTCGAGCAGCGACGGGCCTGGCACGTACTCGCTGACGAGGTAGGCATCCTGGCCGTCCAGGCCAGCGTCCAGTACGCGAGCGGCACAGAACGGGGGCACCCGCTTGGCGACTGCGGCTTCGGCCGCGAACCGGTCTCTGGCGGCCCCGTCGTGGGCCCAGTCACCGCGCAGCAGGCTAATGGCCACTTCGCGGCCATCCGGCCCGAGGCCGATAAAGACCGGGTCGTCGGACGGGATGCCCTCAATTCGGCCGCCCAGCCGGTACCGTCCGAGCCGGCGAGGGTCGCCGGGGCGCAGCGGCACTTGCTGTGGCATGGGACCAGGCTCCGCTTAGGCAGGCAGGAAGGCACCTGTGGTGAGTTCGTACCATACGCACGTTGTGCAGGCTAGTGCGGCGAATCGGCGAAGTTACTTCAGGGTACACAGTGACGAATGTGATGAGCGTCTCGGTTTCACAGGGCATAATGCCCCCCTAACCGGCGGCTTAGGGGGCAGGGGGCCGCGACACGTCCGAACGAAACCGTCCGGCTAGGTGTAGCGGGGCACCAGACGTGGCAGAATTCCCCGCCGGATTCGGGCACAACCGAGCCGTCCTGAGCGTTACAAGCGCGCGACGAGGTTAGTAAAGATGGAGGGGTAAGGGCCGACATGGCTACCGACTACGACAGCCCGAGGAAGACAGAAGACGACGTTACCGAGGACAGCCTGCAGGAACTGCAGGCCAGGCGGATGGACAAGTCCTCGACTGCGATTGACATCGATCCCGATGACGTCGCCGAGTCGCTTGAACTGCCCGGTGCTGACCTGTCTAACGAGGAACTCTCGTTCCGGGTGATTCCGCGCCAAGCGGACGAATTCACCTGTTCGAGCTGCTTCCTTGTGCACCACCGGAGCCAGCTTGCGGACACCCGTGGCGGCCAGCTGGTCTGCCGTGAATGTGCCGCCTGAGCACGGTTGTGCAGGCAGGAGAGGCTGAGAAGCAGGACAGATGAGGCGGGCCGCTGGCACCACACGGGGCGGGGTAATCCCGTGTAGCGGCCTGCCCGGGCGGCCCGGCAGAGCCCGGGCCGTTTGACGGCTGGCCAGTTAAGGCTGGCCAGCACGAGTCTCGCTAGGCGGGCAACGGGGATGATCAGGGCCTGCTGGACGGGCCCTTTGACTCGAGCGTGTCAGGGGCGGCGGGCGACGCTGAGCTCGTTCCCGCAGTAAAGCCTTTTGTATTGGCCGCGGACCACGGCCCGCTCAGTCGTGCCCGCACCAGCCGCGGCAAGTGACGCCGGCTCTGGCGGGGAATCGCCCGGATCCGGACGGTTACCCAGGCCAGCAGTACTACCCCGACCGGCGCCAGGGCTGCGGCCGCCGCCGGGTGACCGCTGGTCACCAGCGTCCCGATCGCTGCGCACAGCGCCGCGGCCAGCAGGAGCGGCCTGGCCAGCCGGACCGCGAGATAGCGAAGCGCAAGCTCGGAGTTACGGCCGAACACGCCGTTGCCAGGCGAAGTCCGGGCGGCGCGCATGAAGTGCACGGCTGCGGCTGCCGGATCACGCAGTTGCAGGCTTATCCTGCCTAGCTCGTTGATCGCGCCGCTGTGAGTTGGCTCAAGCGCGAGCGCTGACTCCTGCCGCAGCCTGGCCTCGGCAACATCGCCCCGGCTGAGCGCCACCCGCCCTGCCGTGACGTGCACGTCGGCTTGATCCGGTGCGAGCGCCAGGCCGGCCTCTGCTGCCTCAGCCGCGACCTCGAGCTGGCCGTCGGCGGCAGCGGCCTGAGCCAGGCAGACGTGTGACCGCCAGGAATGCGGAGCGAGGCGCCGCGCCTCCAGGGCGATAGGCACCGCGTCAGCGCCGCGGCCGAGGCTGATCAGCGCGGTGCTGATGAGTCGGAACGGCCAGTCGTTAGCCGGATCGAGCGCGCTGGCCCGGCGGGCGGCGGCCAGCGCCTCGGCCGGCTGGCTGTTGCCCAGATGCGCGCGAGAGAGCAGGCACCAGCCGCGGCAGCTGTCCGGAGCCGCGGCCAGCACAGCCGCGAGCAGCCTGGCCGCGTCGGCGAAGCGGCCAAGCTCGATCATCAGCCCGGCGCGGCTCAGCTCCGTCGTATCGCTGGCGGTCATGCCGGGTTGTGGAGACCCACGCGGCCACCTCGTAACGCTCGTCTGGTTTCGTCAGTGTTGACAATTTTATGCTGTTTTCAGCGATGAGGATGTCTGGTCGGTGCAGTCGCCCCGCGGAAACGTGGTGGTGACCGGAGTCCCTGATTGTCAGGTGACCTCTTGCGGTCGATTTGTCGCTTATGTGGTCAAGAAGCAATTAGGAAGTAGCGTGGAGCGTCACGGTGACGAGATGGCCGCGCCAAGCCGGGCGATGCACGCGGCCTCGCCGCAGGTGCGGCCGTTGCCCCGGCAGACGCGCCCGCACGAACAGCGCGCTGCGCGACTGGCCAGCCACGCCTCGTGATCGCCCAGCACTATCGAGCCGTCCGGTTGCGTGAGGCTGTACACGCGCTTCAGCACGCCGCCGCGCAAGGCGACGTACTCGCGCGGGATCAAGTCCACCTTTCTAGTGTGCCGTGTCCGGTGTCTGTTGTGACCCTCCACGGCGGGCTGCGCTACGGTCGTGCCCGCCGGCCGCGGCCCGCCGTGGCCGGAACGTGCCGTGCGGTACGGTGCCACAATGACTGAGCAGAATGACGCGGCTGCTGGCCAGGCACAGACCGACGCCAACGACTGGCGGGTGACGGTCCGGCTGTCTGAAGCAGGCCAGGCCGGCAAGGCTGTGGAGCACTTGAGCACCCACAAGGTCGAGGATGAGGTCCATCGGCGCCTCGGTGGCCGGGTGGTAGTCGGCACGAGCGGTGGCAACGAGGTGTTCCTGTATACCCGCACGCGAGATTCAGCCGCGGCCGCCCGGCAGTCTGTTGCTGAGCTGCTGGCTGTGCACGGCTTGCAGGCCGAGTACACGATCGAGCGCTGGCACCCGGTCGCGGAGGAATGGGAAGCCGCGGACGTCAGCCTGCCCTCGACACCGGCCGAAGTCCAGGCTGAACGGCAGGAACTCGACGCATCGGAGACCAGCGATTCCCTGGCGGGCGGCGTCGCGCTGTTCGAGATCAGGGTGCAAGTGCCCGCGCACCGCGATGCGGTAGCTCTGGCGGCACGCCTGCAGGCCGAGGGCTACTCGGTCGTGCGCCGCTGGCGGTTCCTCGTCGTCGGCGCGAACAATGCCGACCAGGCCGAGGCGTTCGCCGCGAGGATCCGGCCGGAAGTTCCGGCTGGTGCCGTCCTGAGCATCGAAGAGGTCGGTCCGCGCCGGCCGTACACCGTTTTCGAGTTGCTGGCTGGCTCCGGCCTCTAGTCTCGTAGTCTGGCTGGCTCGCCTGTCGCGGGTGCCCGGTTACTGGGGTTATCGCGCCAGTAGATCGGCACCCGCAAGCCGGGTCCGCGGATGTCGCGCGGAGCCGTCCCTCCTCAGGCGGACGCCGTCGGCCAATGATCCGCCTCCAGGCCCACGACCGCGCCGGTGCCGTCGCAACACACTGAGCTCATCGAGCCTCGACCGAAGCAGTCTCAGTGAACCTGCACATCGCAACCCGCCCGGCTGCTACGTCGCGCCTCGCCTCCAGAGGCGAGGCCGCCTGGCTCTTGCAGCCGCGTCAGTGGCGGCTCTCGCCGGCGGCGTTACGGCGGCCGCCCGGCCGGCAGCGGACGCGGCAGCCGCGGCCAAGTCGGCAACGACCCGCCTGATGGCGATACAGAAGGCGTCGGCGCAGACGCCGTCCGGAACTGCCGAGATCGACGTCGACCACAGCGGGTCCGCAACCGGAAAAGGTCGTCGGCCAGGACACTCTGGAATGCCGCATCTCGGGCCCCAAGGCGTCAAGGTGCACCGGCGTCATTGATCTGACTAAGGGCGATCTGCTGTTCACCGGGACCGCTAGCCGGTCCGGCGCGAAGGGCAAGCTTGTCAATGGCACTGGCGGGCACGCCGGCTGGTCCGGCACTGCCACGACTACTAACGTGTCCAAGAGCAAGACCAAGATCGTCATCCACCTGCACAAGTAGCACGTTCGAGACCGCCCGGCCGGGCTGACTGCATTGCCAGATTCAGCCAGCCGGGCGGCTTCTGTCAGAGTTATCCAGCCGGGCGGCGGCGCAGCTGGTGCAGCATCCAGCCGCGGCCGTCTGGGTCGAGCGGGCGGGTGTGCTCGGTGAAGATCTCCGCTGCCCGCCGGTAGGACAGCCGTCCGCGCCCGGTCAGCGGGCAGCGATCGGCCGCCGCGGTGCCTGCGGGCGCGCGGCGGTCGGTCAGGAACACCGGCCCGCCGCGCCGCCCGGCCAGCAGCCAGCTCAGCAAGTCCCCGGTGCGCGGTCCCCACCCCAGCGCCCGCTGTTCCGCGTCCGCTGTCCTGGCCCGCCGGCCAGCAAGATCGAGCAGGCCGGCGTCCAGCGAGAGCACCGCCTCGGCTGCCGCGCCGGTGTCCAGCAGCAGGTGCCAGAACGCCTGCTCCCGCAGACTGGCCGGAGTCCGGAACAGCGTCGCTAGCTGGGTCTCATTTAGCGGCCGCACAGCCGAAGGCCGCTGGCCGGAGTCGCCCGCATGGCTCGGCTGGCCGGCCAGCATGGCCTGGTCGAGAAATGCTGTCGGGTCAGCGGCGATCCACTCCCGCCTGCGCCACCAGCCAATCGCGCTGCGAAGCGCGGACAGCTCGCGGTTCACGGTGCGGGCGCCAGCCTGACCACGGCGCTGCGCGGCGGCAGCGGCAAGTCTCGGGCCGGCGGTCTCGTCGTCGAGCAGCGCCAGCGGAACGACCGGGGGACGGGCCCCGCGCCTGCTCGGGCCGGCTGGCAGTAGCTTGCCGACCAGCGGCCAGCTCCAGCTGGCTAGCGAAATCCGGTACACCCGCCGGGAGGCTGACCCGAGTTCTGCCTCGGCAAGGTAGCGGTCGACGGCGACCGCGTACTCGACTGGCACGATGCCGGCGGCCGCCTGGGCAATCATTCCCGCTCCTCCCTGAGTCCGCTGCGGTAAATCCATAACTCGCGTCGCGAGGAATCATCATAACCCGTTTCTGGCTACCTCTCCGCTTCGGAGTTTACTGCGGTAGCTGTGCTGTGACCTGGGCGTTTGCCTATCACGTGTTTTCACCGGGCGAGCAATTCCGGGAGGGTTGATTTCATGGGCGCGCACAAGGCCGGATGAATTCTTGCCGCAGTAAATCAAATGGCAATCCCTGAACGGCCGCTCCGCCTAACGCGGCCGCCCTGACCGCCACAGGAAGCGCAGCCCGGCAGCCCAGACCACCACCATGGCCAGGGTTCGAGTATCCACCGCTCCGCCGCGCAGATCGCAGCGATCCGCCGCCGTGTCACGACGCGGGCTGCAGGATCCGAGGGGCGATTCGCCCCCCTTTGCGCCACCCCGAAACTGACTTAGCATCGATTTGTGTCGTCACGAACCGGGCATAATGGCAGATAAAGCCTCGCGGGAAGGGCTCGAATCGATGCTAAGTCGGAGTCGGCCGGCGTCGGCCGGCGTCGACCGGCATCGCTGGCCCGGCCATCGCGTCGGTTCGCTGGCAAGACGGCCGGGCCGGCGAAGTCGCGGATCGGTAGCTCGTCACGTTTCACGGAGATCGGTGGCGCGGAACGGGGCAAACTGGCCGTAGTCGCCGGCAAGATCGGTGAGATTTCGCTCCTGGGAGCCTGAAGACTGAGCGCCCGGACAGATAGGCGCGAACGTTACGTGCAGAGCGGCCGGGTCAGCGCGGCGCGACCGGCAAGAGCAGCACGGGTTACGCGACGCGGCCGGATCGGCGCGGGGTTCCGGGCCAAGAGCGGGCCAGGTCATCGCGCCATAGTTAGGGTGGTTGAGGCATAAGCGAAGGGCGGGAGCGCATGGGGCAGCAGGCTGAGCTGGTATTTGCGGGCGGCGCGATCTACACGGCTGATGCGAGCCGCCGCAGAATGGTCCCGGCCCAGGCGGCAGATGGCAGCCCGGCCAGTTCGGTAGCGGTAGCAGGCGGCCGCATCGCGGTGATCGGTACCGCCGCCGACCCGGCGATCCAGGAGCTGATCGGCCCGGCGACCGAGGTCGTGGACTTGCGCGGTCGCGCGCTGCTGCCCGGCTTCCAGGACGCTCACGTGCACCCGGCGTTCGCCGGCCTGACGATGATCGGGTGCAACCTGATCGGTGCCACCACTCTCGACGAAGCGCGCGCCCGTATCAGCGCTTACGCGGCGGAGCACCCCGAGCGCGAGTGGATCGCCGGATCCGGCTGGCGGATGGAATGGTTCCCGGGCGGCACGCCGGACCGGCACACACTGGACCAGATCACCGGCAGCCGGCCAGCGTTCCTGTCGAACAGGGACGGCCACGGTGCCTGGGTCAACACGCGCGCACTCGAACTCGCCGGCATCGACGCGAGGATCACCGATCCCGTCGACGGCCGGATCGAGCGTGAGCCGGACGGCGGGCCCCAGGGCACGCTGCACGAGGGCGCGGCCAACCTGGTTGGCTGCCTGGTGCCCGAGCTGACCTTCGACGAGCGACTGGCCGGACTTCTCCTCGCCCAGCAGCACCTGCACGCTCGCGGCATCACCGCCTGGCAGGACGCAATCGTGGGGGACTACCTTGGCAGCCCGGACCCGCTACCTGTGTACCTTGCCGCCGCCGCTAGCGGCCAGCTCACCGCTCGCGTCGAGGGCGCGCTGTGGTGGGACCGGACGCGCGGCGGCGAGCAGGTGCCGGACATTTTGGCCCGGCGGGAGCGGGGCCGCGGGCCGCGCTTCCGCGCGAATACCGTGAAGATCATGCAGGACGGCGTCGCGGAGAACTTCACGGCCGGGATGCTCGAGCCGTACCTGGACCCGACCGGCTGTCACGCGCACGGCAGCGGGCTGTCCTACGTCGACCCGGTTGCGCTTCTCGGCTACGTCACCCAGCTGGATGCATACGGATTCCAGGTACACCTGCATGCCATCGGTGACCGCGCCGTCCGTGAGGCGCTGGACGCGATCGAGGCGGCGCGCACGACGAACGATTCGCCAGCCGGTCAGCGCAGTGACAACCGGCACCATATCGCGCACCTGCAGGTCGTCCACCCCGACGACGTGCCCAGGTTCGCCCAGCTCGGGGTGACCGCGAACATGCAGGCACTCTGGGCTGCCCACGAGCCGCAGATGGATGAGCTCACCATCCCGTTCATCGGGCCGGACCGGACCGCCCGGCAGTACGTGTTCGGCGATTTGCTCCGATCCGGGGCGCGCCTGGCAGCCGGCAGCGACTGGGCAGTCAGCAGCGCCAACCCGCTGCGTGCTTGCCACGTTGCAGTGAACCGCTCGCTCCACGGGGCGACGGGCGCAGAAGCCGAGCCGCTGCTGCCTGGCCAGGGCCTCGACCTCGCCGAGGCGCTGGCGGCCTACACGATCGGCTCGGCGTACGTTAACCACCTGGACGACGAGACCGGCACGATCGAGCCTGGGAAGCTGGCGGACCTCGTCGTGCTGGATCGCGACCCGTTCGCCGGGCCGAAGTCAGAGATCGGCGGCACCGGCGTCCTCGCGACGTTCGTACAGGGCGAGTCTGTCTATTTGTCGACATCTGGAGCCACACATGCAGCTGACTGAACTGGGCCGCGGCGGCCCGCTCGTCTCCAGGGCCGGGCTCGGCCTTATGGGCATGTCAGGCATTTACGGGCCGGCCGACGAAGCCGAGAGCAAGGCCACCATCGGTGCCGCGCTCGACGCCGGGATCACGTTGCTGGACACCGGCGACTTCTACGGCATGGGCCAGAACGAGCTGTTGCTGCGCGACGCGCTGCGCGGCGTGGACCGCTCGAAGGTCTTCATCCAGGTGAAGTTCGGCGGCCAGCGTGACCCGAGGGGAGCCTTCATCGGGCATGACGCGAGCCCGGCTGCGGTGAAGAACTCACTGGCCTACTCACTGGTCAGGCTTGGCACCGACTACGTCGACCTGTACCAGCCCGCGAGGCTGGACCCGCGCGTTCCCGTCGAAGAAACGGTCGGTGCGATCGCCGAGATGATCCAGGCCGGCTACGTCCGGTACCTCGGGCTTTCCGAGATGGGCGCCGACACCATCCGCCGGGCGCACGCGACGTACCCGGTAAGCGCCCTGCAGATCGAATATTCGCTGATGAGCCGGGGGATCGAGGAGCGGATCCTGCCGACGGTGCGGGAGCTGGGCATCGGCGTCACCGCTTACGGGATCATGTCTCGCGGGCTGCTGTCTACCGACAGCGCCCGCGCCATCGGCCCCGCTGACCCGCGGTCCCGCTTCCCCCGGTTCCAGGGCGATAACCTGCAGCGCAACCTGACCCTGCTGGCCGCACTCGAGGAGATCGCGGCCAGCCACGGCGCGAGCACGGCGCAGCTCGCCATCGCGTGGGTGGCCTCGCGCGGGCAGGACATCATCCCGCTGATCGGCACGAAGCGCCGGGACCGGCTGACCGAGGCGCTCCGCGCGCTCGAGTTGAGCCTGAGTCCGGACGAGCTCGCCGCCATCGAGGCTGCCGTGCCGAGTTCTGAAGTCGCCGGCGACCGGTACGACCCGGGCCAGATGGCCGCGCTGGACAGCGAGAGACCTTAACTGCGGGAACGAGCACGCGCGGCCCTCAGCCGTCGGCCGCTCGCCGATTCAGGCGCGCGACGACGAGTGGACCGCGCCAGCTGGCGCGGCTGAAGCTCGCTGGCCTGAGGTTGAGTAGCAAAGGGACAGGACCACGATGACGATGAAGTTGCCCGACCTGGCCGACTTGCCCTATGCGGCGGCGCTCACTCGCACTGACGCCGAGCTCGACGGGTCCGATTTCGACACGGTGCTCTTCGAGGAGGCAGAGTTCGACGGTCCGCGCGCCGCGAACACGCGCTTTCTGGAGTGCGCGTTCCGGCGGGTATCGATCAGCGACGGCAAGCTGCAGCGCTCCGGCCTGCGCGACGTGTGGGCCCGCGACCTGCGGCTGACCGGCACCACCCTGGCCGAGAGCCACTGGCACGAAGTGATCATGATTGGTTCAGCGCTGGCCGGGGTGCAGGTCTTCGGCGCCGAGTTGCGCGATGTCGTGTTCAGCGGCTGCAAGCTGGACTCGGTGAACTTCCGGGCGTCCCGCCTCACTGAGGTGGTCTTCGATAACTGCGTGCTGCGCGACGTCGATTTCGCCGGCGCGACGCTGACCCGTTGCGCGTTCCCCGGGTCGCAGCTCGTCCGTGCTGACTTCAGCAAAGTCACGATGGACCAGACGGACTTCAGGACCGCTGAGCTCGGCCTGATCATCGACGCCGGCTCGCTGCGCGGCGCGATCATCAGCTCGGGCCAGCTGGCGCACGTGGCGCCGGTGCTCGCGGAGACGCTCGGCATCCAGGTCAACGACGAGCCCGTCTGAGCTCGGCTGAGCCAGCTTTCTGGGCCAGCGGGTTGCGCTGGGCTGGTCTTGGCTGGGCCGGTCTTCGCTGGGCCGGTTCTTGCGGAACCGGGCGGTTAGTATCCGGCGCGTGACGGCCTGGGCTGCCAGCACCAGACCCAGGATGACCGCCGCGACGATGCCGTCCAGCCAGAAGTGATTCGCGGTCACGATAACGGCCAGCGTTGTCATGCCCGGGTAGAGCAGGGCCAGCCAGCGCCACCGGCTCCTGATTGTGGTGATGATCGCGATAGCGACCAGTAGCGCCCAGCCGACGTGCACCGACGGCATGGCTGACAGCTGATCCGGGTCGAAGCCTGCGGTGTTCGAGTACACCGACTCGTGATAGCGCACCGCGGTGTCGACTAGCCCGGTCCAGGTCAGCATCCGGGGCGGGGCGACGGGGATCAGTTGCACGGCCAGGCACAGGCCGGTAAACGCGACGAGCGTGGTGCGCCACCGGCCGTACCAGGCACGGTGCCGGACGAACAGCCACGCCATGCACCCGAGCAGGACCGGGAAGTGCAGCGAGTCGTAGTAGAGGTTGAAGAACTCGATCAGCAGCGGATGCGGCAGGAAGAACCGCTGGATCGCCGTCTCGCTCGGCAGGCGAACTGCCCGCTCGAAGTTCCAGATCCAGCGGGACCGGCCAAGCGCGCCGCCGGGTCCCATCACCGCGAATGAGCCCGCGTACTGCCAGAGCGCGAACAGGCCGAGAGCCAGCGCGGTCTCCCGGACGGCGACGGCGGCCTTGGCCAGCCGTGGCTTGCCAGCAGCCAGCCGTCGCTGGCCGACCGCCCCGAGCGCGATAGCTGCGACGCCCAGGCCTGCCGCGACTTCGGTGGCTTGCCGCCAGTCAAGCTCGAGGTTGATCACGGACGCCGGCCTGTGGCGTTTTTTAGACTTATCACTTCACATACAGGTTACGTCCAGATAGCGGGCGGCCATCTGCTGGACCTCGGGTAGCCGAACCGCCGACCGCCCGGCGGAGCTTGCGGCACAATCGTCGGCATGCGGCTGTCCGAATTGTTATGGACGCAGAGCGAGTTACGGGCAGGCCGGGCGTCGACGGCAGACCGCCGGACGCAGGCTGATGACCCGGCCCGCG
>Ga0335075_10004043_pt1 | contig 22997 bp, 18 predicted proteins | sample Lox_Sample_24_FD_206723 | JGI IMG/M metagenome (GOLD analysis project Ga0335075, IMG submission 206723) | Soil microbial communities from Loxahatchee National Wildlife Refuge, Florida, United States - Lox_Sample_2.4 | ecosystem: Environmental > Terrestrial > Soil > Wetlands | place: USA...
TCCCTACTTCCCCTACGTCGGCCACGGCCGCCACTACCACCTCGACATGCACTGCGCTCCGCTCGACAACCTCGCCCAGTACGACTGCGTGCTGATCGTCACCGACCACTCCGACTACGACTACCCGCGCATCGTTCGCGAAGCGCAACTTGTCGTCGACACGCGCAACGCAACGAAGGGAATCAGCTCCGACAAGATCGTCCGGTGCTGATATCCCGGCTGCCAACGGGTCCTGCCTTCTGATAAAAAGGCAGTCATGCTTCGTACCCCGGGATTTTCACGCGCGAGCCTCAATCTTGTGCCCGCCATCGTGTGCCTCGCCGCATCCGCCGCGTCCCATGCCGCCGAAACCCCGCTGCGCGATGGCTGGGCCTTGCAATCGGCGTGCAAGCTGCAGGAGGACGGGCCCACTATTTCAAGCAGCACCTTTCATCCGCAGGGATGGTATAGCGTCGTGGTCCCGTCTACCGTGCTCGCTGCGCAGGTCGCTGCCGGGGAATACAAGCAGCCCTACTATGGCATGAATCTCCGTAAGATCCCGCGCACGTCTTACCCCATCGGCAAAAACTTCTCCAATCTGCCCATGCCCGACGACAGCCCCTACCGCTGTGGCTGGTGGTATCGCAAAACCTTCACCGTTCCGGCCACCGATCGCGGCAAGACTCTGTGGCTGCATTTCGGAGGCATCAACTACCGCGCCTACCTCTGGGTGAACGGAAAGCAGATCGCCGACGACAAGCAGATTGCCGGCGCTTATCGCACCTATGAATTCGATGTCACCCGCGATCTCATCTCCGGCAGGGAAAACACGATCGCCGTCGAGACCTTCGCTCCCACCGAGACCGACCTTGGCATCAACTGGGTTGACTGGAGCCCCTGCCCGCCCGACAAGGACATGGGCCTCTGGGGCCCGGTCTCGCTGGTCACCACCGGTCCGGTCGCGCTTCGCTCACCGCTCGCCGCAACGCACTTCACCGACGCATCGCTGAATGAAGCCGACCTCTCCGTCTACGCCGAGCTCCATAACGCCTCTGAGCGCGCAGTCCACGGAATTGTAACCGGCACGGTTGCAGGCATCCGCATCCAGCAGCCCGTTGACCTTGCTCCTGGCGAAGACAAGTCCATCGCTTTCTCGCCTGAACAGTACTCACAGCTCCGCTTGCGTAACCCGCATATCTGGTGGCCGTACCAGATGGGCGATCCGCATCTCGAGACCCTCACCCTTGCCTTCACAGAAGGTGGCCGCGTCTCCGACGAGCAATCTGTCCGCTTCGGCATCCGCGAAATTACATCGGAGCTGACAGAGAAAGGCTTCCGTCTCTTCCGCATCAACGGCAAGCCGCTGCTCATCCGCGGCGCAGGCTGGTCACAGGACATGCTTCTGCGCCAGGATCCAGAGTATCTGCGCAATGAGCTCCGCCTGGTCCGTGATATGCACCTCAACACCATCCGCCTGGAAGGCAAGCTCGAGACCGACGAATTCTTCCGCCTCGCCGATGAGCAGGGAATTCTCGTCCTGCTGGGATGGTGCTGCTGCGACCACTGGGAGCACTGGAACAAATGGCAGCCGGGCACGCTCGACATCGCAACCGCATCGCTGCGCTCGCAGATGCTCCGCATCCGCAGCCACCCCAGCCTGCTTGTCTGGCTGAACGGCAGTGACAATCCGCCGCCCGCGAATGTCGAGAGCGCTTATCTTGCCGTTGAAGCTGAGACCCACTGGCCCAATCCCATTCTCTCGTCTGCTTCAGCCACGCCCACGACGGTCACCGGCAAAAGCGGTGTCAAGATGACTGGCCCCTATGATTACGTCGCGCCATCCTACTGGCTCGCCGACACTGGCCGCCACGGCGGCGCCTACGGCTTCAACACCGAGACCAGTCCCGGCCCCGCGATCCCAACTCTGAGCAGCCTCAAGAAATTCATCCCCGCCGATGAGCTCTGGCCGCCCAATGCCACCTGGGCCTTCCACAACGGCGGCGGCAAATTCACAGAGCTGGTTGTTTTCAACGAAGGCATGAACGCCGCTTACGGCCGGCCGCAGAATCTCGCCGACTACGTCCGCACCGCGCAGACTATGAACTACGACGCCGAGCGCGCCATGTACGAGGCCTACAGCCGCAACAAGTACACCTCCACCGGAGTCATCCAGTGGATGCTCAACAACGCTTGGCCGTCGATGATCTGGCACCTCTTCGACTACTACCTCGACGCCGGCGGCGGATACTTCGGCGCGAAAAAGGCCTGCGAGCCGCTTCATGTCCAGTATTCCTACGACGACCACAGCGTCTACGTCGTAAACAGCACCTATCAGCCGTCGCCGCGTCTCACCGTCTCTGTTCGCGCCTGGGACGCCAATCTGAAGGAGCTCTTCTCCACGCAGAGCGATCTCGAAGAGCCCGCCGACGCCTCAGCCAAGGCCCTCACCATCCCGGATTCAGTCTTTGCCGCGACTCCCATCACCTTCGTTCAGCTCAGCCTGAAGAACGCCTCCGGCCAGACCGTCAGCCGCAACTTCTATTGGGTGCCTGCCAAACTTACCACCTGGAACTGGCCGAAGAGTGACTACACGCACACCCCCGCTCTCGAGTATGAAGACCTGAAGGCTCTGCGGTCACTGCCGCCGGCGCGTATCGAGGCGACGGCGCAATCCACCGGCCCGCAGACGATTCAGGTGCGTCTGCTGAATCCCTCTAAGGCGCTCGCATTTCAGCTTGCGGTCGCGGCCACGCAGCCCGATGGAGAAGACATCGTGCCCACCTTGTGGTCCGACAACTATGTCGAGCTGATGCCCGGCGAATCCATCACGCTCACAGGAACGCTGCCGCCGCACGCTCCGGAAAAATACGCGATCGTTGTCTCTGGCTGGAACACCGAATCAGTCACCTTGCATCCGGCGGCGACGCGTACCGTGGCTGCCGTCTTGCAATAAATCCATATGGTAAGGCACGATCACGGTGCGAGCGTCGCTTCTCTCAGGAATTCAAAATTCCCCGACGGCGACGTGTGCACATTTTCGAGTCGTTTGTTGTGCACCACAACCGTATCCAGGTACCAGAGATTGATCGACGGCAGATCACGCGCCAGGATCTGCTGCACCTTCACAAAATCCTCGCGCTGCTTCGTCTGGTCGCTCGTCGCGGCCGCATCGTCCAGCAGGGCATCGAGCTCGGGATTGGAGTAGAACCCGCGGTTGCCCCCGTGCGGCGGAAAGCTCGCCCGCGAAAACGCGTAGTGAAAGATATCCGGCTGTTCGTTCCCGCCGATCCATCGCGAAGGCGCCATCTGGAAGGTGCCTTTGACCAGGTCCGCATAAAACGTCGCGAATTCATAGCTGCGCAGATCGAGCGCAATGCCGATTTGTGCCAGTTGCTGTTGCACAACCACCGACAACAGCCGTACCGTCTCATCCGTTGACGTCTTCATGCCCAGATGAAAACGCACTCCATCCGCGCCCCTGGGATATCCGGCAGCATCGAGCAGCGCATCCGCTTTCTCAGGGTCATAGGAATGCTGGGCGGTGTCGCTGCTCCACGCCCAGTGCTGCGGCGGTAAAAGGCTTTCGGCAACCCGTGCCTGGTCGCGGAGCAGGGAATGAATGATCAGCGGCCGGTTAATCGCCAGCGCAATCGCCTGCCGCACCCGTGGATCCTTCAGAATCGCATCGCGCGTGTTGAAGACGATATAGTTGAGCCTCGTTCCCGGCCCATCCTCCACCACAAGCTTTGGATTGCGCTTGAGCGAATAAATAATGTCCGGACTCAGCGCATTCACCGCGACATCCGCCGAACCCTTCTGCAACTCCAGCGCCTGCGTCGTCGCATCCGGAACCACGGCAAACCGAATGCGCTCGATGTGTGGCAGCGGCTGCCAGTAGCTCGCCGCGCGCTCCAGCACCACGTCCTTGTCGATCTGCTGGCTTACATATCGATACGGCCCGCTGCCGATGGGATGCCGCCAGAAATCCCGGCCGCTCCCGTAGGGCACCACCCCGAAAGCGCCATCGCAAAGATTCCACAGCAGCGTCGGATCGGGCTGCTTCAAGTGAATGATCACCGTGTGCTCGTCAGGAGCCTCGACGCTGGCAATATTCCGATACGATCCGGCTTTGATCGTGATCACCGTCCCGTTCAGGATCGAATCCAGCGTCCACTTCACATCTCGCGACGTCAGCGGCCGCCCATCCTGAAAACGCACGTCGTCGCGGAGATGAAAGATCAGCGTCTTAGCATCCGGGGCCTCCCATCGCTCCGCCAGCCATGGGTCGAGCCCGAAATGTTCGTTACGCTTCACCAGAGGATCGAAGATCAGCGGATCGATGTGCTCCGACTGTGCATCCGTGCCGATGCGCGGATCGAGATTCGTCGGGCTGCTCTCGATCAGTACGGTCACCATGTTCGGATCGGGCTTGCCCGGCCCGCATCCGGCGATCATTCCAAGGACAATTGCAACAAGTAAGGACGCAAAACACGGCGCGGCTGCCTGTGCTCTGAGCGCTGCGCTCTGAGCTCTGCTCCTACCCATAGCAAACCTCGCCCAGCACGACCGGCCTTGTTGCTCCCGTTGCAGCCGGGACATTCCCCGGCAGTCCGTGCCACGTCTGCCAGGCCAGCAGCGCAAACGCGACTGCTTCTTTTGCCTGAGAAGGCAGCCCGACCATGTCGATCGAAGTCAGCTGGCAACCCATCGGCTCCAGCCGTTGCCGAAGCATCGCTATCAACGTTGCATTGTGAGTGCCCCCACCGGAGACGATGTAATCCACCGCCGCACCCTCGGTCAACGGCCTGACAAATCTTTCGTATGCCCGCGCAACGCTTTCTGCCGTAAGCGCAGTCGACGTCGCAATCGCGTCTTTCGGACGCCCACCAGCTTTCTCGCACCTGCCGAGGAAGTTCGTAACAAAATCGGTTCCGAATTGCTCGCGTCCGGCCGACTTCGGAGGCTCGAGAGCAAAATATGGTTCGCGCAGGATTGCATCCACGACGCCGGTCAGCACGTTTCCCCCGGCTGCCGTGCGCCCACCCTGGTCATATTTCTTTTGAAAGAGGCGCTCCATCAACGCGTCCATCACCATGTTGCCCGGCCCGGTATCGAAAGCGATTACCTCAGATGGCTTACCGTCGGCGGGAATCGCAGTCAGATTCCCGATGCCGCCGATATTCTGCAAAACCCGCATGCGCTTCTCGTGCGCAAACAGCACGTAATCGAGCAGCGGCACAAGCGGAGCGCCCTGTCCACCTGCCGTCATATCCGCGGGGCGAAAATTCGTAACCACAGGCGCGCGCATTTCCGCCGCGATCAGCGCCGGCTCGCCAAGCTGCCATGTGCACGCCACACGCCGGCCCGCATACGGAGCGGCCTTCGCCTGGTGATATACCGTCTGTCCGTGGCACCCGATCAGATCGATCTTCACCCGATGCTTTTCGACCGCCGCGCGCACCGCCGCTGCGTACGCCATACCCAGCCGCCAGTTCAAGCGCGCCAACTCAGCTGTCGAGGTCTCTTTCGCATCCATCGCTGCCAGCACCGCGCGCCGCAGTGCCGCTGGATATCTCACCGCGTGATGGGCCAGCAGCTTGATGCGCGGTCTCGCCGCCGAAGGCGCGATTTTCACAAGTGCCACGTCAATCCCGTCTGCGGATGTCCCGCTCATTACTCCGGCAACGACCATCGTTTTCATGCCGCGATATCCCTGGCAAACTTCTCCACGCTTGCCCGCAGCTTTTGCGTCTGCGCAGCCGATGCAGTCCGCGGCATCGCTGCATCAAGATAGCGGCCCTTGTGCTCGACCACCCGCTGCGCGGCCGCCTCCACGCGCCTTCGAAATGAGGCTGATTGCTCCGCTTCTGCAAGCAGTGCCTCGTAGGCTCGCAGAACCAGCGACGGATCCTTGCAGATCTCGATCACGTCTGTCCCAGCCGCGATCGCCTGCACGGCTGCCTCTTCCATGGAAGCCTGCGTCAGAATTCCGCCCATTTCCATATCGTCGGAGATCACCAGCCCCGCAAATCCCACGCGCTTCTTCAGCACTGTCGTGATCCAGTACGGCGAGATCGACGCCGGTGTTTGGTCCTTGATCATTGGATACGCGGCATGCGCCACCATCATCAACGGCAGCCGCGGAGCCAGCGCCCGAAAGACCGCCAGATCCTCGTGCCAGAGTTCCTGCCATGTGCGTTTGATCAGCGGCAGAGACTCGTGCGAATCCAATGTTCCGCCGCCCAACCCGGGAAAGTGCTTCCCGCACCCCAGAATTCCTTCCGATTCAAGTCCCTCGACAAAAGCCAGCGCATACTCCGTCACCGCCTGTGGATCAGCCGACACGACCCGCGTGCGCATCACGCCGGCCGACACCGGCAATCCCAGATCGAGCACCGGCGCAAACACTGTATTGAAGCCGAGCGCCTTCGCGTCCCGTCCGATGAGCGCACCGTGCTTCACATAATTCGTGCGCTTTCCGGTTGCAAATACCGCCGCCGCAGACGGCATTGGCGCAATCAGATCGCGCAGGCGGTCCACCAGCCCGCCCTCAAGATCCACGCAGCGAAACAGTGGGGCCCCGGCAATCTCCGTCGTCTCGCGCAGAAGTGCCGTAACCTGCGCAGTCTCTTCGATGTTGCGCCGAAAGAGGATCACGCCGCCCGGCTGGATCAGCTTCAGCCACGCGCGCTCCAGCGGCGTTAAGACCGGGCCTTCGACTCCGGCGATAATTAACTGTCCCACCTGCTCCCGCAGCTTCACGCTTCGCCGCCCGTCCCGGCATTTCCGGCTTTGATCTCCGTCTTCAATTCCTCCAGCAGATTCAGCGCCTGCAGCGGCGTCAGCGTGTTGATATCCGTCTCCTCCAACCGGTCCAGAATCTTTTGCGACAGCGGGGTGAACATTGTCATCTGCAGCGGAGCCTCAACCTCGACCGCCACGTTGTGCCGCTCCGAGCGCTCATGTTGTTTCAGCACCTGCCGCGCTCGCTGGATCACCTTCGGAGGCAGTCCCGCCAGCCGCGCCACGTCAATGCCGTAGCTCTTGTTTGCCGGGCCTTCTTCAATCGCATGCAGAAACACAATCCCCTGCGGAGACTCCTTCACCGCCACGCGCAGATTCTTCAGCTTTGCCAGCTGCTCGGCCAGAATCGTCAGCTCATGATAGTGCGTTGCAAACAGCGTCCGCGCGCCCACATGCGCATGCAGATACTCAAGCGTCGCCCACGCTAGCGCCAGCCCATCAAAGGTTGACGTCCCGCGCCCCATCTCATCCAGCAGGATCAGCGACTGCGCCGTAGCGGTGTTCAGAATCGTCGCCGTCTCCGTCATCTCCACCATGAAGGTCGAGCGGCCACGCGCCACGTTGTCGCTCGCACCGATACGTGTATACACACGATCGACAATGCCGTAGCGCATCCGCTCCGCCGGAACGAAGCTGCCCATCTGTGCCATGATCGCCAGCAGCGCAGCCTGTCGCAGATATGTTGACTTGCCGCCCATATTCGGCCCTGTCAGCAGCAACAGGCTCGGCCCGTTTGCGTCGAGATATACATCGTTCGGCACAAACCGTCCCTCGCCCGCCTCATCCATCAGTCGCTCGATCACCGGATGCCGCCCGGACACGACCTCCAACACTGCCTCGCTTTCAAGTAATGGTCGGGTGTAATTTCTCAGCGCCGCCAGATGCGCAAAGCTCGCCATCAGGTCGATCTCCGCGACCACCGCGCTCGTCTTGCGGATGCGCCCGGCATGCTCCATCACCTGCCGGCGCAGCTCGGCGAAGATTCGCTTCTCGATCTCGACCGACCGCTCGTGCGCCGTCAGCACTTTAGTCTCGTAGTCTTTCAACTCGGGAGTGGTAAAGCGCTCCGCATTCACCAGCGTCTGCTTGCGCTCGTAATCTGCCGGGACATTCTTCCCGAGATTTGCCTTCGTGATCTCGATGTAGTAGCCGAAGACAGAATTGAATCGCACCTTGAGCGATTGAATCCCTGTCCGCTGCCGCTCGCGCTCCTCGATCGCGACAATCGATGAGCGTCCATCGCGGCTGATCCCTCGCAGCTCATCGAGCTCGGCGTCCACGCCTGGCGCGATCACTCCGCCTTCGGCCAGAGTCACCGGAGGCTCCGCCACCAGCGTCTTCGTAATTGTCGCGCACAGATCGTCGAGCACATCGAGCCGCTCGTGGGCGCAGCGCCAGAATTTTCCCTGCGCCGTCTCAATGCTTTTCTTCAACTCCGGCAAATGCTGCAGCGACGCTGCCAGCGCCAGCGCATCCCGTGGTCCCGCACTGTCCAGTGAGATCCGCGCCAGCAGCCGCTCGAGATCCAGAATTCCGCCCAGGCTCTTGCGAATCTGCTCGCGTGTGATCAGGTCACGCTTTACTTCGTCGACGGCTTCATACCGCTCCTCAATCGCGCCGGCATCGACCAGAGGCCGCAGCAGGGAAGCTCGCAGGAGCCGCTTTCCCATCGGCGTCATCAGGCAATCGAGCGTCTTGAAGAGCGTAGCGTCGGCGCCGGCCTCATGGAAGATCGGCTCAACTAACTCCAGATTCCGCACCGTCACCTGGTCCAGGTGCATGTGCTGGCTTCGCTCATAGAAGCGGACCGTGTCCACGTGGCCGGCGTCGTTCTGCTGCGTCTGCCGCACGTAGTGCACGATCGCTCCCGCTGCAATCGCCGCCGCTGCATGTTGCGAAAAGCCGAATCCATCGAGCGAAGCCGCCCCCATTTGCCGCTCGAGCAGAGGCACCGCATAGTCCCGTGCGAACGCCCAGTCTTCCACCGGCGTCCGCGTCTTCACCCGCCCAAACGCCGCCGCCAGTTCGCGATTCTCAGCTATCAGCGGATTCGCCGCAGCCATCAGCACTTCGCTCGGAGCGAGCTTCGCCAGCTCATCCGCACATTGAACAAAGGCATTTGCACCCGTGAACTCCGTGGCCCGAAAGTCCCCAGTCGAAAGATCGAGATACGCCAGCCCGACAACCTGTTCGGTTGCATGCACCGCGGCCAGGTAGTTGTTCTCACTCGACCCCAACGCCGGATCGAGAGCCGTCCCCGGCGTCAGCACCCGCGTTACTTCGCGCCGCACAATCTTCTTCGCCAGCTTGGGATCTTCCATCTGGTCGCACATCGCGATCCGGTACCCCTTGCGCAGCAGCCGCGCGACATATCCTTCGGCGGCGTGATACGGCACGCCGCACATCGGGATGGATCGTTCCTTGTCGCGTGCCGTCAGTTGAATCTGCAACTCGCGCGACGCCACCTTGGCGTCATCGAAGAATAATTCGTAGAAATCGCCCATCCGGAAGAAAAGAAGGGCGTCGGGATGCTGGCGCTTCGCTGCCCAGAACTGGCGCATGAGCGGCGTTTGCTCCAGATCGGCCTGCACTGTCGACGTATCGGACACGGGATACGTCAGCATACCGTGAAGCGCATGCCGGCGTGTAGTCGGTCGTCTGCCAGGCGGCCGGAAAGCTTATACTTAGAGATTACTTCCAGCGGTTTGCGCGTATGTTCCTTTTCTGGCTACGAGTCGCGGCGGTGCTCTACGGATTGGCCTCCGTACTGGTCTTTGCTGCTGTATTCGGCGATCGCCCGGCATGGCGTCGCATCACCCTGCCTGTCGCCTTCGCCGCATGGTTTACGAATCTGGTCTCTACGGTGGAAAGGCTGGTGCTCGCTCATCGTTGGATGCCGGTCGGCATGCACGAAGTGCAATCCATGCTGGCTCTGCTGGTTGCGACGGTCTTCCTGCTTGTCGCCCTTCGCTACCGCACCTTGTCTTTCGGAATCTTCGCGCTTCCGCTGTCATTTCTTCTGGTCGTCGTACCCGCTCTGGGCGCGGAAAAATACCACTTCAGCTCTCCGGTCATCCGCAGCGACTGGCTTTTCGTCCACATCGCGGCTTTGCTGGCTGCCTACGCCGCGCTCATTTTCAGTCTTTTGGCCAGCCTGCTTTATCTAACTCAGGAACGGCGCCTCAAGAGCAAGCGCTCTCCCGGCTTTCTTAACTGGCTGCCGCCGCTCGACACCATGGACCAGATCGCCCAGAAGACGCTCGTGCTCGGCTTCCATTGCATGACCATCGGCCTTTTCGCCGGGTCGATCATCGCCCAGGAAAGCGTCGGGCCGGCCTACTTTGCCGATCCCAAGATCTGGCTTTCGTTCGTGATGTGGGGCCTCTACGTCGTCATGCTCTTTATCCGGCGCAGCGCCGGGTTGCGCGGACGCCGGGCCGCCTACATCTCTTCCGCGGTCTTCGTCGTCATGCTCTGCGTCTGGGCGGCAAATCTCCTTAGCTCCGTGCACAGGTTCAGCGCTCCATGAAGATCCTGCTCACCGGCCTCAACCACAAGACCGCTCCCGTTGAGCTGCGCGAGCGCCTGGCCATTGCGCCGGAGGAGCTTGCCGCCGAAACGCGCGCGCTGCTCACGCATCCCGGTATCCGCGAAGGGCTCATCCTCTCCACCTGCAACCGCGTCGAGCTGCTGGTTTGCTACGAAGGCGGCGAGCCGGAGCTTGCCGCTTACCTCAACGCACGCTTCACTGTCGATAAGCAATCGCTGCAGCCTCATCTCTATCAGCATCATGAGGTAGAAGCGGTGCGGCACATCTTCCGCGTCGCCTCCAGCCTCGATTCGATGGTCGTCGGCGAGCCGCAGATTCTCGGCCAGGTCAAGGAATCCTACAATGCCGCCCGTTCCATAGGCGCTGTCGGAGGCAACCTCGAGCGCCTCCTTCAGGGAGCCTTCGCCGCCGCCAAGAAAGTCCGCACCGAAACCCGGATCGGCGCCTCTTCCGTCTCCATCGCTTCGGTTGCCGTCGATCTCGCCCGCAAAATCTTCGGCTCGCTCGAAGGCAAGCGCGTGCTCCTCATCGGAGCCGGCAAGATGAGCGAGCTGGCCGCGCGTCACCTCATGCAGCAGGGAGCAGGCTCGATCCTCATTTCCAACCGCACCCACGAGCGCGCCATTCAACTGGCGCGAAAATTCAACGGCCACGTCGTCCGTTTCGACGATCTGCACGCCCGCGCCGACGAGGCCGACATCCTCATCACATCCACCGGGTCGCCGGAGTTCATCTTCCGCACACCGCACGCCCAGCATTTCCTGCACCGCCGCCGCAACCGGCCCATGTTCATCATCGACATCGCCGTTCCCCGCGACGTCGACCCGGAAATCAACCGCCTCGACGGCATCTTTCTCTACGATATCGACGATCTGCAGTCGGTGACCGCCTCCAACCTTTCCGAACGCGCCCATGAAGCTCAGCGCGCAGAAGCTATCATCGAGCAGGAGCTCGCCCGCTACCAGCGCCGCGTCGAATCGCTCGATGTTGTCCCGGCGCTCGTCGACCTGCAGACCGCGGCCGAGGATATGCGCCAGGCCGAGCTCCGCCGCGCTAACTCACGACTGCAGTCGCTCACGCCCGCCCAGCAGTCCGCCGTCGATGCGCTCACTCGCAGCCTGATGAACAAATTTCTCCATCAGCCGCTGCAGGCCATGAAATCCGCGGCCCGCGGCGGAGACCTCAGCGCCATCGAGACCATCCGTTCGGCATTTGGCCTGAACGGCAGCAGGGAAGCGGCGGCAGCTCATTCCGATCATTCCATCGAGTCGTCACGCGCCGCAGACGAACCCGCCCTGACTGCTAAAGAGCCCGATGACTGACCCCCGTTCCCTGAACTCTGATCCCTGCCCCCTGAAGATCGGTTCCCGCGGCTCGCAGCTTGCTCTTTGGCAGGCCAACCATATCGCCGACGAGCTCCGCGCCCGCGGCCACGCCGTCTCCATCGAAATCATCCGCACATCCGGCGATGCCATGCAGCACCTGACCTTTGCGCAGGTCGGCGCGAGCGTTCCCAAGGGCATGTTCACCAAGGAGATCGAAGAAGCTCTCTTTGATAGGCGAATCGACCTCGCCGTCCACAGCCTGAAAGACCTGCCGACGACCCTCGACGAGCCCTTCACCCTCGCCGCCATTCCGCCGCGCGCTGACGCGAGCGATGCCTTCGTCTCCATCCGGTACGAAAACTTCTCTGCGCTTCCCCCCGGAGCGCGCATCGGAACCAGCAGCCTGCGCCGGCAGGCGCAGCTCCGCGCCCTCCGCAGCGATCTCGAATATCTCGAATTTCGCGGCAACGTCGACACCCGGCTGCGCAAGCTCGCGGAAGGTCAGGCCGACGCTATCATCCTCGCCGCCGCCGGGCTCGAGCGCCTTGGCCGCACCGACTACCTTCGCGGCCGCTTTCCGGCTCTCGTGCTTTGCCCCGCAGCCGGTCAGGGAGCCCTTGCCATCGAAACCCGCGCCGGCGACACGACAACCATCGAAGCGCTCTCTGCACTCGACGACCCATCGACGCGCTTCGCCGTCACCGCAGAGCGCGCGGCCCTCGCCGCTCTCGGCGGAGGCTGCCAGGTTCCCATCGGCATCCACTGCCAGCCCGCTGCGGACGGCTTCACCATCATCGGCGCTGTCGCCGCGCCTCACGGACAAAGCATCATCCGCGCCGAGCTCGACCACCAGCACGGAACCTCGCCTGCAATCCTCGGTCAGCGCCTCGCGGCTCGCCTGCTCGAGCAGGGTGCCCGAAGCCTCCTGGAGCGCACCGTCCCGTGACTGCATCGCTTCCTCTTGCCGGTAAGCGCATCCTCGTCACCCGCGGACGCCATCAGGCGGGACAGCTTTCCGCCCAGCTCACCGCGCTCGGCGCTGAAGTCATCGAGTTGCCTGCCATCGAAATCCTCCCGCCCGATTCCTGGCAGCCGCTCGATTCAGCTCTTGCCAATTTGCAACAGTATCAGTGGCTCATCGTCACCAGCGCGAACACCGTCCGCTCAATCCGTGAGCGCCTCGCCGCTCTCCATCTGACAACCGGGGCTTTTGCGCATCTGAAGATCGCCGCCATCGGCTCCGCAACCGAGGCCGCCCTGCGCGAAGCGGGTCTCGAAATCGCTCTCACGCCTGAAGAATACGTCGCAGAATCGCTCATTGTCGCGCTCGGAGACCAGACCCGCAACTCCCGCGTCCTGATCGCCCGCGCCGCCATCGCCCGTGACATCATCCCCGAGTCACTGGTCCGCGGCGGAGCACACGTCGACGTCGTCGATGCTTACCGCACCGTGATTCCCGAAAGCTCGATCGCCTTGACGAAGGAGATCTTCGCGCCCGGCCAGCAGCTGCCCGATGCTGCCACCTTCACCAGCTCATCGACCGTAACCAATTTTCTGCAATTGCTCGAAGTCGCGGGTATTCAACGCGTGCCACGCGAAGTGCAAGCCATCTCCATCGGCCCCATCACCAGCCAGACCCTGCGCATCCACGGATGGGAGCCCACCGCCGAAGCCAATCCCCACGACATCCCCGGCCTGGTTCAAGCGATTCAGAACGCCCTGATCCCTAATCCGTGACCCCAGCTTCTCCGCTGCTCCACGTCTTGTCCTTGGAGTGGCACAGTGTCTCCAGCGTGCAATCGGCGCACTTTGGCTTGCGCGCAATGCAAATCTGTCTTCCGTGATGAATCACCTCATGCGAAAACCGGATCCAGTGATCTCTGGGGATGATCTGCATCAGATCCTGCTCTACCTTCTTCGGATCGGTATTCTTTGTCAACCCCAGCCTGTTCGAAATCCGCAGCACATGCGTGTCAACGACAATGCCCTCGGCCACGCCGTAAGCCACTCCCAGCACCACATTCGCCGTCTTCCTCGCCGCGCCCGGAACCGTCAGCAATTCGGCCATGGTCTTCGGAACCTTTCCGCCAAACTCACTGGAAATCTTCTTCGCCGCGCCCGATATTGACTTCGCCTTGTTGTGATAGAAGCCCGTCGACCGAATCTCCTCTTCGATCGCGGGAAGGGAAGCCTCCGCCATCGCTTTCGGCGTGGGAAACTTCCTGAAGAGTTCCGGCGTGACCATGTTCACGCGCGCATCCGTACACTGCGCGGACAGGATCGTCGCCACCAGCAGCTCCCACGCATTGCGATGGTGCAACGCGCACTCCGCATTGGGATACGCCGCCTCCAGCCGCCGCAGAATCTCCGCAACCCGCTCCGGAGCGAGGTCGCCCTGGTTATTCAGCTTCTTTGGTTTTGAAGAAGGCGCAGGTACAACGGAGTTCTTAGCGGAAGACTTCGCAGGTTTGGATTTGATCGCTGGCATTGGACAAGTCTGTTGTACTGCAACGCAGGGCATTGCGTTTGGAGATATTAGGCTAAAGGATCTCTGATAGATATACAATGTATATACAAAGCAAAGAGAATGGATACCGGATTTCTATACCAGGGTCAACGCTTTGTTTGGGATGCGAAGAAAGCAGCAGACAATGCATCGAAGCATGGCATTCCTTCGAGAAAGCCTGTGAAGTATTCTTTGATCCTTTTGTTCTGATTGAAGATGCCAGCCCGTCGGATGAAGAGCGGCAAGCGGCGATTGGGCTCGCGGAAGATTGGGACCTGCTCTTTGTCGTACATCTTATCCGGGAAAAAGATGCGATCCGGATTGTTTCGGCACGCCGGGCAACCGCACAAGAGAGGAATCGATATGAAAATGACTGAACGAATCAAGAAGCGGCTGCGCAAAGATCGCACGATGACCACGATAAGCATGCGCCTCCCCGAAGACGTCATCGATGATCTAAAGGAAGTTGCGCCAGCGCTGGGCTTTTCTGGATATCAGCCGCTCATCCGTGCCTATATCGGACAGGGGCTGCGAAAAGACCTCTCCCGCATGGAAAACTCACAGGTGCAACTTCTTACAGAAAGCCTGCGCAGGCACGGCGTCAAGGACGAAGTCATATCCGAGGCCATCGCTGAAGCACGCCTCCGAAGCGCATAGCTTCACGCAGACTCCTGCATTCTACCCACAAACAAAAGGCGCGATCCTCGTCGCGCCTTCTCATGGCTAATCTCTGTCTTTATCCCAGCCTCTCCAGCATCTCTTCCGCTGACATCCGGATGCACGTAAAGATGGGCGTGTCCTTCAGCGTATAGACGCTGATCTCCGTCTCGCGCAGCTGCTGCACCAGGTCCAGAAAGTCCTCGGGGAAGTTGCTCTCGAACGCAACCACAAATTCCTGATCGTCGATGCCGAACGAATACGTCGTATTCAGCTTCACCCGCGGATACATATGCCCGATGCGGATATGTTCATTCATCAGCCGCTGCCGCTCTTCCATCGGCAGCAGATACCACGCGCGCGTCTTCCAGAAGGGATAAATGAAGATGTACTTCTGCCCGCCCGGCCGGATGCTCCCGCGCGAATCGTGCTGGCCCTCGTGCTCATGTCCGATCAGGTACTGCGAGCGCTTGGTCATCGCCAGAAAATTATGCGGCGTTTCGAGATACCCTCCCAGCGGACTCGCCAGCAGCTCTGCGCTCATCTGGTTCAGATCATCGACCGAGTAGCAGATGCGCCACAGAACCATATCCACGTCGCCACGAAGGCCGACGGTGGAATAGGTCAGCCCCAGCAGCCTTCCCGGCTGGTTCCAGCGCTTCAGAATCGCCGCAAACTGCCGCTTGTGCTCGGCGCGCTCCTCTGCGGGAAGCCGCCGCCACTCCGGCATCACCTTAAAGAAGGTGAAGGCCACCATCTGCCGTTGAATCTTCTTCTCATCCTGCTTTGCCGGCGCGGATTCTGTGTGCGTCGTCTCGCCCGTTGCCGCAATCGGTGCCGCTAACGTGTCTGCCATGATCAACTCCTGCTTATCTCAATCCTAACAAAGCCGGAACACGCGGCTTCGCGAACTGGACATGCCTCGGGCGAGCGAGATTTCACTCGGGCAGGTGAGCCGACGCGACCAGAAGAGCGGTGATCCCGGTACATACTGCGGGGCATAACCTCTCTGGTTTGCCCTAATTTGACTCAGAGGAAAATCAGTGAGAATAGCTACATCCAAGGTTGCGTAAATCCAGCCCGCACACGGACCGATAAGTTGCGGAGGAGCATTTCCAGCCGGCGAAAGTTGATGAGAAAATGGGTCCCCCGCTTCCTATTGCTGGTCTATCTCGTTTTTGTCCTCAGCATCCACCCTCTTTTGATATTCAGACTGGATTCGAGAGGTATTCGCTTGCCACTCCGTGCCATCCGCAAGTTTCGCTTCAGCAATAAAGAAAACGATCATCTTGTAGTCCTTGAATAACGCGGGATTAACGTTCTGTCCAAGCAGGTCGAATTGCTCCCCGGGCTTAATACCCTCCGGAACATTCATGATCGGCCCCTTCCCAACCACCGGTGGCACATTCGGATTGCGAGCAAATAGTAACCACCCAACACGGTAGGCCGTAAGGTTGGAAGAGCTTTGGTTCTCGGCTCTGCCGCTCTCAAAGAAGTCCTTATCCGCGTTATGAGTGGCCGAGACTAAGAGCACTGGGTCTTGGGTTGAGCCAGGGCTAATCACGAATGCCATACCGAACGAGCTGGATTGAAACGCGGCGAGCACTAATCTCGGCTCACGAAGCTGTGCTAGCTTTTCATCCGACACCTTACACCCTGCAGCCGCGTCTTGCGTACCGAAGAAGCACGCCGTGTTCGTGCAAGTCGGGCTGCATCTGTGATTCGGTGGAATTGAAGAAGCTTCCCCGGGGCCCGTCGTGCACTTGTAGCAACCGCCGTAAGCCAAATTGCACTGTTGATTTTGGCAGCCGGCTTGGCCCAGTAGCGTCAACGCCGAAATCCAAGAAGAACAAACCACCAGAACAGCTAGGCAAAAATTCCGACTATACATGTTCCCTCCTGCACGTGGCGGACATCGATGGCATGAGTATGTGCCAGATATCCGACGTGAGGCAAGAACAACTATCCGAGCAAAACAAGAAATTGATTTTAGCGCCGTCTTTTCGCTTGGCAGCGCGCAGAGCATCGCTCGCTTCTTCGGCAGGTATACTGGCCTCGAATGACCGAGAAAATCCTCGCCTCCCTCGCCACCTTCATCATTGCCACCATCTCGGCCACGGGATACATCGGCGTGGCCCTGCTCATGGCCATCGAATCGGCCTGCATCCCGCTGCCCTCCGAGATCATCATGCCCTTCTCCGGTTACCTCGTTCACATGGGCCGTCTTACCCTCCTCGGAGTCGCCACCGCAGGCACCATCGGCTGTAATCTCGGCTCGGCCATCGCTTACTGGATCGGCGCCTACGGAGGCCGGCCCTTCATCGCCAAGTATGGCCGCTTCGTCCTCCTCGACCACCGTGACCTCGACCGGGCCGAGCACTTCTTCGCCCGCTACGGATCGATCACCGTCTTCCTCGGACGCCTGCTTCCTGTCATCCGCACCTTCATCGCGCTGCCCGCCGGCATCGCCCGCATGAACCAGCTCCGCTTTCATCTCTATACCTTCCTCGGCTCGTGGCCCTGGTGCTTCGCCCTCGCCTATGCGGGAATGAAGCTTGGCCAGGCCTGGGAAACCAATCCAGCCTTCAAGTCTGGCTTCCACCGATTCCACACCGTCGTCGTCGTCCTGGTGCTTGCCGCCTTCGTCTGGTTTGTCTGGACACACTGGAGAGACCGCGTCCGTCCCGAGCAGGCCTGATCGCATTTCGACCCGCGGTTTCCACCGCTTAAGCATCTCCCGTTTGCCAAAGCTCCCACGCGGAGGCGACACTAACATGTTTGCGCACCCGCGCTATTTCGTCTGAGAGGAAGATCCGCAAGAATGGCTACACCGAAGGCTGCGAAGATTCAGCCGGCAAATGGAAAACTCGGAATCATGGTCGTCGGCATGGGAGCCGTCGCCACCACACTGATCGCCGGCGTTGAAGCCGTCCGCAAAGGACTCGCCAAACCCATCGGCTCGCTCACCCAGATGGGCACCATCCGCCTTGGCAAGCGCACCGACAACCGCACGCCGCTCATCAAGGACTTCGCCCCGCTCGCTTCGCTCGACGACATCGTCTTCACCGGCTGGGAAATCTTCCCCGAGAACATGTATGAAGCCGCGGCCCACGCGCAGGTGCTCGACAGCGACCACCTGAAGAGCATCAAGCCCTTCCTTGAAGCCATCAACCCCATGCCCGCCGTCTTCGACCAGCACTATGTCAAGCGGCTCAATGGCACGCACGTCAAGAAGGGAAGAAGCAAGTGCGACCTCGCCCAGCAGCTCATTGCCGACATCCAGAACTTCAAGAAGCAGGTCGAGCGCGTCGTCGTCATCTGGACCGGCTCAACGGAAATCTTCCTTGAGCCTTCAGCCGTCCACCAGACCGTCGCTGCCTTCGAAAAGGGCCTTGTCGAGGACGACCCCAACATCGCGCCATCGCAGATCTACGCCTACGCCGCTCTCAAGGAGGGTGTCCCCTTTGCCAACGGCGCGCCCAACCTTACCGTCGATCTGCCCTGCATGGTCGAGCTCTCCAAGCAGACCGGAGCGCCGATCTGTGGCAAGGACTTCAAGACCGGCCAGACCTTTATGAAGACCGTCCTCGCGCCGGCCTTCAAGTCGCGCATGCTCGGCGTCTCCGGCTGGTACTCCACCAACATCCTCGGCAACCGCGACGGCGAAGTCCTCGACGACCCCGAATCCTTCAAGACCAAGGAAGAGTCCAAACTGGGCGTCCTCGACTACATCCTCCAGCCCGAGCTCTACCCCGACCTTTACAAGGATATTTACCACAAGGTTCGCATTAACTATTACCCGCCACGCGGTGATAATAAAGAGGGTTGGGACAACATCGACATCTTCGGATGGCTCGGCTACCCGATGCAGATCAAGGTCGATTTCCTCTGCCGCGACTCCATCCTCGCTGCGCCGCTCGCCCTCGACCTCGTCCTCTTCCTCGACCTCGCCCAGCGCACGCCCGGCCTCAAAAACCTCGGCATTCAGGAGTGGCTCAGCTTCTACTTCAAGTCACCGCAGACCGCGCCCGGCCTCTATCCCGAGCACGACCTCTTCATTCAGCTCATGAAACTCAAGAACACCCTCCGCCACATCCAGGGCGAAGAGCTCATCACGCACCTCGGCCTCGAATACTACGACTAAGGTCGAATCTCTGAGGCGCGGCCGCTTGTCGGCCGCGTACTTATCCCAGGTACGACGGATTATGCGCCGTCCCGTCGAAGTGGCTGGTCGTCTTGTACAGTTCGAACTTGCCGGCAACCGCGGCCTGCTGCGTCTTCTCGAGCAGCGCCGCCACCTGCTGCTGCGACATCGGCCGGAATGTCTTCGCGGCCTCGAATGCCTGATCCAGAATCTGCGTGCTGTCGATGCCCGTGATCTGCACCGAGACCGGCAGGTTCAGGCAATAGTGCAGACATTCAATCGGCTTCACCCCGGTGCCGCTATCCAGGATGTAGTGATCGCCGAAGCACTTCATTCCCAGGATCCCGATCTTTTCCCGCACCAGCACCGGCACCACCTGCTCGCCGAAGCTGCGGAAGTGCGCGTCCATCACATTCAGCGGCATCTGCACCGCGTCAAAGTGGAAGTTGTACTTCTTCGCCATCTCGAGCATGCGCAGATGCACATACGGATCCTTGTGTCCGGTAAAGCCGATGTACCGCACCTTGCCCGACTGCTTCGCCGCCAGCATGGCCTCCATCGCGCCGCCCTCGGCAAAGATGCGATCGGGATCCTCCAGCCGGATCACCTCGTGAAACTGCATCAGGTCCACGTGGTCGGTCTGCAGCCTCTTCAGGGATTCATCGATCTGCTGTGCCGCTGACTCCCTCGTCCGCCCGTCAATCTTCGTCATCAGGAAGGCCTTCTGCCGGTAGCCATCCTGCAGGGCCCTGCCCATCCGGATCTCACTGACCCCGTTGTTGTAGTCCCAGCAGTTGTCGAGGAAGTTCATTCCGCGATCCAGCGCTGCGCGTATTAGCTGGATGCTTTCGTGCTCCGAAACGTCTGATCTCCCGATGTGATAACCGCCCAGCCCGAGCGCCGACACCTTCTCGCCCGTCGAGCCAAGAGTCCGGTAGATCATTTCCGAACCAGCGTCCGCCGCGCCGGCAAGCGATGGAAAGATGCTCGTCGAAACCGCCATTCCCGCGGCTGTCGTGGCCGTTTTGATGAAGTCACGTCTCTGCATTGCTGGACCTCCGGCTTGATTTGTTTTTTGGATGCCCGCTGGCGTGTTGCGGTTGAAAATTCGTCTTCGGCGCCGATTCTAGCAGGCCGCTGTGAAGCTTCTATGACGCAGGCAATTCAGCCCTCAGCGTAGTAGAGCGAGCACACGCATCTGCGGCAGACCGGGTTCGTCTCGATATCCAGACCCTCTCGGAAGCGCAGCGCTGCTTCGCCATTCACAATCTCCGCCAGTGGCCGCTCGTGAATATTCCCCACTGCCGGATGAAAGAAACATGGCCGCACCGTCCCGTCGCTCTCCACTACCGCCGACACCCACGGCGCATTACATCGCGGAGCCACCGCCTCAGCCTCTCCCAACGCCGCACGGAAATGCCTCACAATCCGCCGCATCTTCTCCGGAGATTCCTGAATGAATCCGCTCCGGAACTCCTGCGCATACTGCACGCTCATCCGCTCCACCAGCTCCGACAGTTCCGCAGCCTCCTCCGCCGTCAGCAGCACCCGGGCCTGATCGCGCTCCTTCCAACCCTCCTCGTGATGGAACGCCGTCGACGTCGCATCCACGGCGAGAAACGAGATCGAGTTCAGCCCCAGCTCCCGCGCTGCCTCGACCGTCCTGGGCATCTCCCGAAAATTGCTCCTCTGCACCGTGCTCCGTGCCGACACCGGCATCTCTCCCCGCAACTCCCGCAGCGCCGCAACTCCCTCCGCCAGCCGCTCGTAGGCATCGCGCACGCGCCGGATCGAGTTGTGCGTCTCGCGCGGCCCATCCAGAGATACGATCACGTCATCGACCAGCTCCGACACCAGTTCCGCCTTCTCCTTCAGCAGCAGCCCCGTCGAAAGCAGCGTGATGCGCATCCCTTCGCCGCGCAGCAGCTCCAGAAACCCGCGCAGGTCGTCGTGCAGCAGCGCCTCGCCGCCGGAGAGCGCGATCCATCGCGTTCCCAGCGCCCGGAACGACTCAAGATGCGGCAACAGATCCGCTGTCTCAAGCTGCCGCTTCTGCCGAATCTTCCAGATATCGCACATCATGCAGCGGCAATTGCACTGGTTGTGTGGAAAGAGCACCACCACCGGCAGATGACGCGTCAGATGCTGTGCCAGGGCCTCGGCCGAAGCTCCCAATGTCTGACCCGCCGAAATTTGTATCAGCGCCGAAACCATACGCTGGCCTCAGCTTACCCGCCGTCCTTCAGTGGGATGTCACCAGAATGTCATTCCCTCACAGGAATACATGTCCACCGTCCCTGTTATATCTCTCGTAAAATAAAAGTTTAGGCTCGCCACAGCATGAAGGTCTTTCTTACAGGAGCTACAGGATTTGTCGGCACGCATGTCGCCCGGGAGCTGGCTCTCCAGGGCGCGCAGCTCCGCCTTCTTGTCCGCCCCACCAGCAATCTCCGCAACCTCGAGGGCCTGCGCGCGGAAACCGTCGTCGGCGATCTCCTCCAGCCCGAATCTCTCCGCGCTCCCATCCGTGGCTGCGATGCCGTGATGCATGTGGCCGCCGACTACCGGCTCTGGGTCCGCGATCCGAAAAGCATGTACGCCGCCAACGTTGACGGTACCCGCGCCCTGCTTCGCATCGCCCGCGAAGAATCCGTGCCGCGCACCGTCTATACATCCAGCGTGGCCACGATGGGTTTCAAATCCGACGGCACCATCGTCGACGAAACCACCCCTGTTTCACTCGCCAACATGGTCGGCCATTACAAGCGCTCCAAGTTCCTCGCCGAGCAGGTTGCCATCGAATCCGCCCGCGCCGGCCAGCAGGTCATCATCCTGAACCCGACGACTCCGATTGGCCCGATGGATGTGAAACCAACACCGACGGGCCGCATCATAGTCGATTTTCTTAACCGCAAATTTCCCGCCTATGTCGACACCGGACTCAACCTTGTCGATGTCGCCGAGGTCGCCCGCACCCATGCCTGTGCTCTCGAGGAGGGCCGCCCCGGCGAGCGCTACGTTCTCGGCGGTGAAAACCTCACCCTCAAGCAGATCCTCGACAAGATGTCCGCCATCACCGGCCTGCCTTCGCCCACGATGAAGGTTCCGCACGCCGTCGCCATGATCTTCGCCTTCTTCGACGAGAACATCACGGGGCGCATCCTTGGCCGCGAGCCCCGCGCCACCGTCGAGGCCGTCCGCATGGGGCAGAAGAAGATGTTCGCCTCGTCCGCAAAGGCCCAGCGCGAGCTCGGCTTTCGCATTGTCCCCGTCTACAACGCCCTGCGCGCCGCGATCGAGTGGTTCCGGGCCAATGGATACGCCCCAGCCGCATCGCCGATCCCTGCGCAGGTGAAAGCCTCATGAGCCGCATCGCCATCATCGCCGCGCTGCCCGGGGAGCTCAAGCCGCTCGTCGCCGCAAATGGCAGCGCATGGCAGCGCTCCGAGCCGAATCTCTGGACGGGCGCCCTCGCCGGCCATGAAGCCATCGCCATCGCCGGAGGCATCGGCGCCGCAGCTGCCTCCCGTGCCGTCGCTCAAGTGCTGTCGCATCGCCCCGATGCTCTCATCTCCTACGGATGGGCCGGAGCCATCACCTGTGCCGTCAAGCCCCCGGACGCCTTCGCCATCTCTGAGGTCATTGACCATGTCAGCGGCGAGCGCTTCGTCACCCGCCTGCCTGGGAATATCCGCCTCGTTACCCTCGACCACGTGGCAGGCGTAAACGAGAAGCGTCCCCTCGCCGAAAAGCACCGGGCTGTCCTCGTCGATATGGAAGCTGCCGCCGTTGGCCGTCTCGCCGCTCAGCACGGCATGGCGTTTTACTGCTTCAAGGGCATTTCCGACGGATACACCGACCGCTTGCCCGACCTGAACTCCTTCATCTCCGAAGGCCGCCTGCGCATGCCCGCTTTCGTGGCTCACGCCGCGCTGCGACCCGTTTACTGGCCGTCACTTGTCCGGCTGGGCAAACACAGCACCGAAGCAGCAACAAATCTTGTGCAATCGCTCTCGAAATCTCTACCCACAA